>Ga0136846_1225518_pt1 | contig 10360 bp, 8 predicted proteins | sample HopSoiMetagenom2_FD_96841 | JGI IMG/M metagenome (GOLD analysis project Ga0136846, IMG submission 96841) | Grasslands soil microbial communities from Hopland, California, USA - 2 Assembly 2016 (version 4) | ecosystem: Environmental > Terrestrial > Soil > Grasslands | place: USA: Hopland... | reverse complement strand
GCAGCTCGAAGGAGGCGGCGTGCGCGTCAACGGACACGAGCTCGGCGCCGACGAGGTGCTCGTCGAGCGCCGCGCGCGCGAAGGCTGGGCACTGGCCGCCGACGACGCCCTGACCGTCGCGATGACGACGGAGCTCGACGACGACCTCCGGCGCGAGGGGCGCGTGTACGAGCTGATCCATCGCGTCAACACGATGCGCAAGGACGCCGGCCTCGAGCTCACCGATCGCATTCGCCTGACGCTGCCGGCGTCCGACGCCGATCTGCTCGAGCACGCGGACTGGATCAAGGAAGAGGTGCTGGCGACCGACGTCGCGACGGACGGCGTGTCCGAGCCGGAGATCGCCAAGGTCTCATAAGCGTTGCTCATAGCCTCGTGCATGGTTGAATAAGCGCCCATGAGTCGTCGGACGAGGCTCGGGATCGCGCTGGCAGCGACAGCCCTTGGCCTCGGCGTTCTCGGGGACGCCCTCTTCCAGCGGCAGCCGCTCGGACTGAACGTGCCGCTGTGGGCGCTCGCGTTCACGGTCGCGCTCGCCGTGCTCTTGCGCGCGGGGCGCGTCCCGCTGCACCAGGGAAGGCGCTTCATGGTCGCACCGCTCGTGCTGTTCGCCGCGCTCCTCGTGTGGCACGACTCGCCGCTGCTCGTCGCGGCGAATCTGCTCGCGATCGCAGCGGCCGTCAGCGTCGGGGCCCTGCGCAATATCCGCACCGCCACGCTGACCGAGTTCGGCGAGGGCTTCGTCGGCGCCGCCAGGTCGACGGCGGTCGGCTCGCTCTCGCTGCTGATGGCCGACATCCGGTGGGCGGAGCTCGCCGGGCGCGCGCGGTCGGAGAGGGTGACGGCCCTCGCGCGCGGAGTCGCGCTCGGCGTGCCCCTGCTGCTGCTCTTCGGCGGTCTCTTCGCAGCCGCGGATGCTGTCTTCAAGAGCCTCCTCTCGTCGGCAGTGCCGACGATCGACGCGAGCGCGGGCGAGCGGATACTGATCGTCGCCGTGTGGGCGTGGCTTGCGGGCGGGCTGCTGCGCGACCTCCTTTCCGTCCGAGAACGGTCGGAGCAGGTGCCGTTCGCGCGCCCCCGCCGCGTCGTCGGGCCGCTCGAGATCTGCGTCGCGCTCGCGTTCCTCGACCTGCTGTTCCTGGCGTTCGTCGCCGTGCAGTTCCGCTACCTGTTCGGCGGCAGCGCGCTCGTCCAGTCCCGGGCGCACCTGACGTATGCCGAGTACGCCCGCCACGGCTTCTTCGAACTGGTCGCGGTCGCCGGGCTGACGCTGTCCGTCCTGCTGCTCGCCGACTGGGCGCTCGCCGGTCGCGGGCGGCGTGCGTTCCGGTGGTTGGCGGCAGCCCTGCTCGTCCTGCTCGGAATCGTCATCGCGTCCGCACTTCAGCGGATGCGCCTGTACGTCGAGCACTTCGGCCTGACGGAGCTACGGCTGTACGCGACTGGCGTGATTCTCTGGCTCGCCGTGGTGTCGGCGTGGTTCGCGCTGACGGTTCTGCGCGGGAGGCGCCACGCGTTCGCGGTGGGCGCCCTCGTCGCCGGCTTCGCCGCGACCTTCGTCCTGAACTTCGTGAATCCAGACGCGACGATCGCGCGAACGAACGTCACGCGACCGGCCGTGGACGTGTCGTACCTCGCGAACCTCAGCGACGACGCGGTGCCGACTCTCGTCACCCGGATTCGCTCGCTGCCTCCGCCGCAGCGCGCCGTGCTCGCTCGAGCGTTGCTCCACCGCGTCGACGCCGGCGGCGACTGGCGTTCGTGGAACCTCTCGCGTTCACGCGCCGCCGCCGCGATCCGCGGCCACCGCGCCGAGCTGCAGGCGCTAGTGGAACGCGCCCCGTAGGCGTTCGAGCCCGCGCTCGAGGGTCTCGTCGCCGACCGCGAGCGACAGCCGGGCCCAGCCGGCGCCGCGCGCGCCGAAGCCTTCGCCGGGCGCGAGCGCAACACGCTGCTCGGCGAGGATCCGCTCGACCGTGACGCCGTCCGGAAGCCGGAACCAGACGAAGAAGGTCCCTTCCGAGCGGGTCTCGAGCCCGGGCAGCGCTTCGAGCGCACAGTCGCGTCGCCGCTCGTACGTCGCACGGCGTTCCTCGACGGAGGTCTGCGGCCCCGTGAGCGCTGCGATTCCGGCTTCCTGCACGGGCCGGAAGATGCCCGCGAACGCATGATCTTGCAGCGTCTCGATGCGGCGGACGAGCTCCGCGTTCCCGAGCGCGAACCCGAGCCGCCACCCTGCCATCCCGTACGACTTCGACATGCTGAAGAGCTCGATGCCGACATCGCGTGAGCCGTCGGCCGCCAGGAAGCTCCGCGGCCTGCGCCCGTCGAAGACGAGATCGCCGTAGGCGAAGTCGTGCATGACCCACGCCGCGTTCCGGCGCGCCCACTCGACCGCCTCGTCGAAGACGCCGTCGGCGGCCGCCGACGCGGTCGGGTTCGTCGGGAAGTTGAGGTACATCCCGTCGCCGGGCATGTCGAAGCCGGAGAACGAGGCGACCGCGGCGCCGGCGAGCGCGACCGCCGAGAAGTAGTCGGGATAGCCGGGATCGGGCAGGACGATCGTGCCGCCGCGCTCGACCGCGCACAGCGCGAACTCCATCAGGCCTGTCTTCGTCCCGGGCAGGACCGCGACCTCGCGGGTCGGATCGAGCTCCACGCCGTAGACGTCGGCGTAGCGGGCGGCGATCGCCTCCTTGAGCGCCGGGAGGCCGGCAAACGGGGCGTACCCGTGCACGTCGGGGCGGGCGGCCGACTCGGCGAGCGCCTCGACGACGTGCGGAGGCGGCCCGACCTCGGGGTTGCCTCGTCCAAGGTCGACGAGCGGCTCGCCGTCTGCTGCCGCCGCCGCCGCAACCCGTGCGAGCAGCGCAGTGAAGTACTGCTCCGGCAGCCGCTGAATCCGTTCCGGCGCCTCGCGCACCCGGCGATGCTATGGAATGCTTCAGCCGAGATGGCGCAGTGCGTGCGCTGTGGCGGGGAGCTGGAGGAGCGGTTCCGCTTCTGTCCTTGGTGCGCGCAGCCGCAGCGCAGGAAGATCGTGGAGTTCTTCTCGCCGCACCCGCGCGACGCGGGCAAGGCGCTTCGCATCACGCGCTACCTGACCGAGGACCCGCACATCCGGTTCAGCGTGTGGAACGAGAGCGGCATGGCCGAAGGGGCAGTGTCGCTCGACGAGCGCGAGGCGGGACGCGTCGCGCGCTTCCTACGGCCGGTCAGGCCGCAGGCGTCTCTGCTCGACGTAGCTCGACGGGCAGCCGGAAGACGACGTCCTCGTACACGCTCGCGTACGGGCGAATGTCGCTGACGCCGTAGGCGCGGAACCAGTCGCACACGCGCTCGACGAGACGCTCGGGCGCCGACGCGCCCGATGTCACGCCCACCGTCTCGGCGCCGTCGAACCAGCCCTCGTCGATCTCGGTCTCGTCGTCGATCAGGTGCGCCGGCACTCTCGAACCGCGGGCGACCTCGACAAGGCGGTTGGAGTTGGACGAGTTGCGCGAACCGATCACGAGCAGAAGGTCGACCTCCGCGAGCAGCTCCTTGACCGCCCACTGCCGGTTGGACGTCGCGTAGCAGATGTCCTCGCGCTGCGGCCCGCGGATGTGCGGGAAGCGGCGCTTGAGCACGTCGATGATCTCCGCCGTCTCGTCGACGGACAGGGTCGTCTGCGTGATGTAGGCAACCGGCGCGCCGTCGGGCAGTTCGAGCGACTCGGCGTCGTCGACGCTCTCGACCAGGACGGTGACGTCGGGCGCCTCGCCCATCGTCCCGATCACTTCCTCGTGACCGGCGTGTCCGATCAGGACGATGCGGTGGCCGTCGGCGGCGTAGCGCCGCGCCTGCACGTGCACCTTCGTGACCAGCGGGCACGTCGCATCGATCGTGTGCAGCCGACGCTCGGCGGCGCGCGAATAGACCGAGGGCGCGACGCCGTGCGCCGACAGGACGAGCGTCGCCCCGGCGGGAACGTCTGTCTCCGACTCGACGAAGACCGCTCCGAGCGCCTCCAGCTCGCGCACGACATGGGCGTTGTGGACGATCTGCTTGCGCACGTAGACGGGCGCTCCGTACACGGAAAGGGCGCGCTCGACCGTCTCCACGGCGCGTTCGACCCCAGCGCAGTATCCCCGAGGTGATGCGAGCAGGACTCGCGAAACCAAACCGTGAGCCACGGTAGCAACGGCCCTGATCGGCCGCGCGGTCAACCGTTAGAAACAGGAAGAGGCTCGCCACTCGGGGGGGTCGGTGGTGACGAGCCTCGTCCTAGTGCTCACCGCGGAATGCAAGGCCAGGAACGCACCGCGGTTCGCATCGCCCAGTGGGTTGAGGCTAGCGAGTCGGGGTTCCCTTTCCAATAGGCCGAACGGCCCATCTTTGGAACCGGCACCGGCGCTCCCTACAATTCGTTACGCCCAGTCACACCTAACCCGGGAGCAACCACGCGTGCTTCGGATCGGGCTCGATATTGCGGCGATCGTCATCGGGGTCGGACTGGCCTGTCTCGGCCTGTGGGCGCTTCGGCGCCGGACTGCCTCGGCGGTCAGCGAGCCGCAGCTCGAGTCCCTCTCGGCGATCGCGACTGCGTTCGGCGGCTCCGACGACATGGCGACGATCGCCCGAGAGCTACTCGAGCGGGTCGAGCCGCTCGTCGACGTCGAGCTGTCGCTGCTCTACCTCGTGGACGACGAGCGCCGACTCGCCTCGGGTCTCCTCGGCCGGGACGACGGACGCGAGCTCGCCTGGTTCGGGGAGATCACCGTCGACCTCGACAACGAGTCGTCCGGCGTCTCGACGGCCGTCTTCGAGGCGGCGCCGTTCGCCGTCTACGACGTCCGGTCGTCCAAGATCGTCAGCCCGCGGCTTGCGCAGGCGACGGGTGCGAGGAGCGCCGCCTTCGTGCCGCTCCTCGCGAACGAGCGCGTGATCGGCGTGCTCGTAGTCGGGACGACTTCCGAGCTGCGGGCATTCTCGAGCGAGGAGCTGACGCTGCTGCGCACGGTCGCCGGCGAGGCCGCGCTCGCCCTCGACCGCACGCGCTCGACGGCCGCGCTCAAGGACGCCCTGGAGCGGGAGCGCTTCGTCGCGCGCATCTCCTCCCGCGTGCGCTCGGAGCTCGACGTGGACGAGTTGCTGCGCGTCGCCGTCGAGGAGACCGGCGCGGCGCTCAAGGTCGACCGCTGCTTCATCCGGCTCGGCGACACCGAGGACTCGATCCCGATCGCTGCGCAATGGCACGCACCCGGGCTTTCGCCGATCGAGACGGGGAGGCGGCTGGCGGCCTCGAACCTCGCCGTGCGCCGGCGCGAAACGGTCGCGATCGAGGACGTCCAGCACGCGCCCGAGCTCGCGGGCGTCGGCGGGACCGACGCGTTGCTGGAGCTCGGGTCGCGCGCCCTCCTCGCCGTCCCGATCGTCGTCTTCGAGGAGCTGATCGGAGTCGTCGCGCTGCACCGCTTCGAGCCGGGCCCCTGGACGCCCGGGGACGTGTCCCTGACCGAGGCCGTCGCTCGCGAGATCGGGCTCGGGATCCACGTGGCGCGGCTGCTTCGCGACAACGAGAGACGGATTGCGCAGCAATCCGCCTTCTTCCGGATCGCAGCGATGCTGGGCCAGCCCCTTTCGCTGTCGGCGACGCTCGACGCGCTCGCGCAGGCCGCGTGTGACGCATTCGGCGGCGACGCGGCAGCCGTGCTCATGCCGCGTGGCACCGAGCTCGAGCTGGCTGCATCCGTGCGCCTGCCCGAGCAGCTCGTCCCGCTGATCGCCGACGGAGTTCCCGCCGAGGGGCGCACCCTGGCTTCTCCGAAGCTGGCCGGTGATGACCGCTTCGACGCGCGCTGGCGCACGCACGTGTACGAGGCCGGTCTCCGTGCGCTGCTGGCCGTTCCGGTTGCCAGCCCACGCGCCGGCCGTAACGGCCTCGCGCTCGTGTTCTTCTCGGATGAGCGCACGCTCACGGACGAGGATCTCGACGTCGCGCGGCACCTCGGGGAGGCGGCGCGCGGCGCGCTCGAGCGGAGCGAGCTGTTCGAGGCCGAGCGCACCGCCCGGGCGCTTTCGCAGCAGCTCGCCCGCACCGGCTCCGTGCTCGCGACGGAGCTCGACCCGGCTGCAGTCCTCGACGAGGTCGTACAGCAGGCGCCGGCGCTGGTCGGCGCCGACGCGTGCGCCGTGCTGACGCTCGAAGATGACGAGCTCGTCGTCGGCGCCGCGGTCGGCGAGGGAACGGACGAGGCTGTCGGGGCTCGTGTGAGCTCGACGGCGCTTCTCTCCGGCGACGTGTTCCAGTCCCGTGCACCTGTCGCCGTCGAGAACGCGGCGGCCGACGGGCACCTCGCGGGTGCGGACATCCTCGTCGAAGCGGGTTACAGCGCCTATCTCGGCGTGCCGCTCTTCGGCCCGGAGGGAGCGCCCGCGGGCGTTCTCGCGGTCTATGCGCGTCGCCCGCGCTCGTGGCGCACGGAGGAGATCGAGGCGCTTCAAGCGCTGGCGGGCAATACCTCGGCTGCGCTGGCCAACGCCGAGCTCTACTCGCGCGTCTCGCTCGAGAAGGAGCGCAGCGTGGCGATCCTCGCCAACATCGCCGACGGCATCGTCGCCGTCGACCGCGACGGCAGCGTGGTGCTGTGGAATGCAGCGGCGGAGCAGATCACCGGCGTCCCGCAGGCGGAAGCGATCGGGCACACGACCACGCAGGTCCTGCAGCGCGACCTCGAGTCAGGCGACGCGGCGCCGGGCGGACAGCGCCTCGTCTCGATCCTTCGCGGCGGCGAAGAGGTGTGGCTCTCGCTGAGCGAGGCGGTCATGCGCGACCCGCTGGGAGCAGTCGCCGGACGCATCTTCGCGTTCCGCGACATCTCGGGGGACCGCATGGTCGAGCAGGTGAAGTCGGACTTCGTCGCGGCGGTCTCGCACGAGTTGCGCACGCCGCTGACGTCGATCTACGGCTTCGCGGAAACGCTGCTGCGACAGGACGTCCCGTTCGGCGAGGAGGAGCGCCGCACGTTCCTCGGCTACATCGCCTCGGAGTCCGAGCGGCTGACGGGCATCGTCGATCAGCTGCTGAACGTCGCGCGGCTGGACACGGGCGACCTGCAGGTCGAGCTCGGGCGCATCGACGTCGGCTCCGTCGTGTCCGAAGTGGTCGAGACCGTCGAAGGGGCGAACGAGCACCGCTTCGAGATCGACCTGCCCGACGAGCCGCTGGCGGCCGAGGCGGATCCGGAGAAGGTTCGGCAGGTGTTCAACATCCTCGTCGAGAACGCGCTGCGCTACTCGCCGGAGGGTGGAAAGGTGACTGTCGGGGCGCGCCGCAACGCGGATCGCGTCGAGGTGCGCGTCGTCGACGAGGGAACGGGAATTCCCGCGGCCGAGCGCGAGTGGATCTTCCGCAAGTTCTACCGAGCGGAGTCCGCAGCGCGTGACGGCGCGGCCGGCACAGGGCTCGGCCTTTTCATCGCGAAGGAGCTCGTCAACGCGATGGGCGGACGCATCTGGGTCGACTCGACGGAGGGCGAGGGCTCGAGTTTCGCGTTCGAGCTTCCCGTTGCGCGCGACTAGGTGGCCGCCGGAGCGGGTATAGGGGCGGCCTAGGCCGGGATGACCAAAGTTCTCGTAATCGACGACGAAGCGCCGATCCGTCTCCTCTGCCGCGTCAACCTCGAGGCGGAGAGGATGGACGTGATCGAGGCGGCCGACGGACCATCCGGCGTCGAGAAGGCGCGGAACGAAAGTCCCGACGTGATCCTGCTCGACGTGATGATGCCCGGCCTCGACGGGTGGAATGTCGCGCAGCAGTTGCTCGAGGATGCCAACACGAGCGGCATCCCGATCATCTTCCTGACTGCGCGCGCCGAGTTCCGTGACCGTGCGCGCGGGCTCGACATCGGCGGCGTCGACTACATCACGAAGCCGTTCAACCCGCTCGAGCTCGCACCGCTCGTGCAACGTCTGCTCGACCGGATCGACCAAGGCGAGCGCGACGATTTGCGCGCGGAGAAGCTCTCCGAGCTCCGGACGCTGATGGAGTCCGAGTAGCGGCCTAGCGTCCCGCGAAGTCGGCCGTCACGACGCCCGCGCCGCCGTGGCCGATGAACGTGCCGAATGCGTAGCCGATGCCGACGCGCCGGAACCCCGGACGCAGCAGGACCGCGCGGTGAGCCGGGCTCGCGAGCCAGCGATCGACGACCCACTGGGCTGTGATGCCCGTCGCCCACGCCAGGTCCTCGCCGAAGACGGGCCCGCGGGCCCCTGCGGCGACCGCGCGGCCCGCGACGGAGCCGTGGGCGAAGTACTGGCGGCGCATCATGTCAGCCGAGTGCGCTCGGGCGGCCCGGACGAGGTGGAAGTCGATCCGAAGGGCCGGGAGGCCGTTGCTCTGCCGGACGCCGTTCATCGTGATGAGGAGTGATGCCTCGGACCTCGTGAGCCCCCTGGCCTGGGCGGCGGTGGCGGGGACGAGGATGCCGAAAACTGCCAGAAAAACGACGAAAAGCGGCCTTTTCGCGTACATTCGTGCCAGTTTGAAGTCGTAAAGCATGAGTCGCCTCCCCCGTCCGGGGGAGATCGAGTTCGCTCCTTTCGTTACGAGCTAGCGGGGGGCTAGCGGGAGGACAGTGCGAGGGAGCCCGCGAGACTAACCGCTGCGCCGGACAATTGCACGGGGACGAACCGGGCCCACAGCGACGCACGACACGTCGCGAACGCGATCAGCATCAGCCCGACCAGCGCGCCGGCGCAGCGGACCTCCGTCAGCTGCGCCGAGTCGATTCCCGAGCCGAGGATGACCTTCGAGACCGTCCCGTTGATCGCGAACAGCGTCGCCGCGAGCGCGACCATCGCGTAGCCGACCGCCGGGTGCAGGGGCATGCCGCGCGTGACGCTAACCTCCGTTCAGCGGGACGTGGCGCAGCCTGGTTAGCGCGTCGGCTTTGGGAGCCGAAGGTCGCGAGTTCGAATCTCGCCGTCCCGACTTGGTCGTCCTGCTTGCTGCGGGCGCAGCGCTGTCGTTCGGTGCGCTCGCCGTCACCATCCGGCTCGCCCTCCATCCGCCGCTCGACGCAGAGGCCGCGTCGCTCGTGACCACGTTCCTCGCAGGCGTGTTCTGCATCGCGCTCGCGGTCGCCTCGGACGACTTCTCAGGGCTCGACTGGGCGGACACGTGGCCCTTCTTCGTCACCGGGCTCTTCGCCCCCGGCATCAGCCAGATCCTCTTCACGCGCGCGGTCGGCGTGATCGGCCCGTCGCGGACGGCAGTGATGGTCGGCGTCTCTCCGGTGCTCTCGGCGGCGATCGCCGTGACGATCCTCGGGGAGCCGCTGCACGTCGCGCTGGTCATCGGCACGCTGCTCGTCGTCGCGGGCGGAATCCTTCTTGTGCGCGAGCGCGGAGGGACGGGGGCCGTACTGTCGTTCGGGATTGCGCTCGGCCTCGGCGCAGCGCTTCTGTTCGCGATTCGCGACAACCTCGTGCGCTGGGCCGCGCGGGGGAGCGACGTGCCCGGGTTCGTCGCAGCAAGCGCGTCGCTGGCCTCGGCGACGCTCGTGATCGCGATCGTCGTGCTGCTGCGGCCGAACGGTGTCGCGCGGGTGCGGCAGGCGTTCCGGCCGTTCCTGCTCTCCGGCCTCGTCTACGGCGTCAGCTACGCGTGTCTCTACTCGGCGTTCGACCGCGGACGCGTCACGATCGTGGCGCCGCTCGTCGCCACGGAGTCGCTCTGGGCGGTGCTGATCTCGGTGCTCCTGCTGCGCCGGTCGGAGCGGATCGGGGCCCGCCTGCTGGTTGCCGCGGCGCTCGTGGTCGGCGGCGGCGCGCTCATCTCGGGGTTTCGCTGAAGACGCCCGCGATCTGCTCCGTGCGCAGGAACCGCGCGAAGTAGTGTGCGAAGACGGCGAAGAACACGACGGCCTGCTCGACGGCCATCGTCACGCCCGCGATCTGCTGATCCGTCAGGTCCGAGAGGCCCCAGAGCTGCGGCGCGTCCTCGTAGAAGCCGTAGACCGGGCGCGGCAGGAGCGCGAGCAGCAGGCCGAGCGGTGAGGCGAGAACGAACGCAGCGAACACATATGCCGCCTTCGCGCCGTCCGAGAACCTCCCGTGGATCACGGGCCACCACATCAGCAGGCCGGCGAGGAAGTAGGTCAGGTGCTCGACGTGAAGGAGCGAGTGCGGTCGGTTCAGCGCAGCGTCGTAGATGACCGGCACGTGCCAGAAGAAGTACGTCGCGAGCCAGAGCGGCAGCGCCACGAGGGGGTGGATGTAGCGCGCGATCGGCCGGCCGAGCGCCGGCGACACCGCGAAGACGACGAGGTCGGGCGCCCACTCTGCCGTGACGACGTTCTGGAGGAAGTGGATCGAG
>Ga0136846_1238577_pt1 | contig 10361 bp, 6 predicted proteins | sample HopSoiMetagenom2_FD_96841 | JGI IMG/M metagenome (GOLD analysis project Ga0136846, IMG submission 96841) | Grasslands soil microbial communities from Hopland, California, USA - 2 Assembly 2016 (version 4) | ecosystem: Environmental > Terrestrial > Soil > Grasslands | place: USA: Hopland... | reverse complement strand
GCTCTCGAAGCGCATTGCGGCGTTGCGCCTCCTCGCCATAGCGACGGCCATGACTCGTCGGCGCGCCTTGCACTGCGCTCCGACAGCGGCGCGATCAACCGACACTTGAGGCTTGACGCGACACTAGGCGCAAAGTGCGGCCATAGCACGAGCTATGGCTGCACTTTGCGCCTAGATCAGGCGCCTTTTGACGTGCTGCTCGGACACGCTCGAAATACTCTCAGCCTCTGAAGACTGCGTTCAGACCTTGCGTGGCTTGACTCGCGCGCCATCCGGGAGCGAAGCAGGCGGATAGACGATGACCGCCGTGCCTGTCTGGGGCCCGGCCTGAAGCCAGGCGTGAGTGCCGTTTCGCGCGCCCACCGTGACCTCTGCCAGGCGTGCATGCCCTGCGAGGCTGAGAGTATTTCGATCATGCCCGCTCATCACGCCAAAAGGCCCATCATTTCGCGCACCGTGCCGCCCACCGGCAGCTCCAGCACGCGTGCACGGCCCTCCAGCACCTCCACGCGCACCATGTCACCGGTCTTCACGCCCAGCTTGTCAGCCAGCCGGTCGGTCAACACCAGCCCACGCCCTTCGAGCAGCATCTCGTGCCGATCGGCGTCGATGACCCGGTACAGGTCGGCACGGCCCGAGTAGCCGCGGATCATGCCGCGCTCGCGCCGGTGTCCGTTGACGAAGGTCACGAGCACGAAGCGGGTCGACTCCACCGACAGCACGCCCGGCAGGCGTGCCAACTCGCGGCGGGCGCCGTCGTCCATGGCCTCGGCGGACCACACGGTGAGTTCGCCGCGCAGCCCCAGGGTGAGCTGTGCGTCCAGCACCACCTCCATCGCATCGCGCACGAAGTTGCCCATGATCACGATGGCCACCGCGGCCGCGACGCCACCCACGGCCAACGCGCTGCGCCACGGGCGCCGCTCGAGGTTCCTCACGATCATGCGCAGGGCCGGTGCCATGCGCGTGAAGCCCAGCCGTTCGAGCAAAGTGCGCCGGTAGCGGCCGGGCGCTGGCGCACGCATGGCCTCGGCAGGCGGCAGGCGCACCGTGGCGACGATGGCATTGAGCGTGCCGGACACCGCCGTGATCAGCGCCACCGCCATGCTGGTCGCCAGCAGCCAGGGCGCGATGCGGTGCTCGAAGCTCGGAAAATGGAAGAACTCCGCATACAGGCCGGTGAACATCGTTCCCAGACGCTCGCCGAGCAGCAGCCCCAGTGCCAGGCCGAGCGACACGATCGCCAGCACCATCTTCAGGTAATGGACGCCGATCGCCCAGTTGGGATACCCGAGCGCCTTCAAGGCCGCGATCTGCTCGCGCTGCGTGGCCACCAGCCGCGACACCACCACGTTCAACAGGAAGGCCGCCACCGCCAGGAAGATCACAGGCAGCACCGTGCCCAGCACGCTTTGTTCCTTGATCTCGTTGTCCAGCATGGCGTGCGACGACTGGTCATCGCGGCCGTGTGCCTCATGTCCGCCGTAGGGGGCGAGCAGGCGGGTCATCCCATCGATGGTCGCTTGCTGCGAGGCGCCAGGAGCTAGCTTGACCGACACCTTGTTGAAGACGCCGGCCATGTCGTAGGCCGCGGCCAGCGCCTCGCGGTCGATCCAGAACACGCCGAAGCCGCGGGTGTCCGGCATGCCCCACAGGCCAGCGAAGATGAACTCGGGTGACAGGGCCAGACCCGTGACCACCAACGTGCGCTGGCGGCCGTTGATGAGCGCGGAAAGACGCGACCCCGGCCGCAGGTGCCTGGCCTGTGCGAAGCCTTCGGACACCAGCGCTTCGATGGCACCGTCCGAGCGAGGGCCTTGCAGGACGCTGCCGCTGCTGACGGTCACCCGGTTCATGCGCTGCGGCTCGCGCAGGTCCATGCCGATGAGCTGCCCGATGACGGGGTCGGGCAGGCCAGGCAGTTCCACGCGCACGATCTCTTCCAGCGTGGTCTGCACATCGGCCATGCCCGGCACTCCACGCAGGTTCTCGGCCATTGCATTCGGTGCGCGCTTGACCGCGGCGAAGACGTCGGCGAAGCGCCCTTGCCCGTAATAGCGGTCGCGCGCCAGCGCCAGCGAGTCCACCGCCGAGAGGCTGGTGACGAAGCCGCCGACTCCGCTGGCCACCACCAGGGCGATGGTCAGTACCTGGCTCCACATGAGCCACAGGTCGCGCAAGAGCTTGCGGTCCAGCGCCTTCATGCTTCACCACGACAGCTCGCTGGGGCTGCGCTTGTGCGTGTTGGCCTGCACGCGCTGGATGCAGCCGTCGCCCAGCACGACGACGCGATCGGCCATGTCAGCAATGGCAGCGTTGTGCGTGATAACGATCGCTGTCGTGCCCAGGTCGCGGTTCACCTTCGCGATCACCTCCAGGACCAGCTTGCCCGTCTGATAGTCCAGCGCACCCGTGGGTTCATCGCACAGCAGCAGGTCAGGGCGCTTGACGATGGCCCGCGCAATGGCCACGCGCTGCTGTTCGCCGCCGGAGAGTTGGGCGGGAAAGTGATCACGCCGGGGCGTGAGGCCCACCATGTCGATGGCCTCGTCCACTGGCATCGGGTTCGCGACGATGTCGGTAACCAGGGCGACGTTCTCGCGCACGGTGAGGCTGGGGATGAGGTTGTAGAACTGGAAGACGAAGCCCACGTGCTCGCGGCGGTAGGTGGTCAGCTCGGTGTCCGTGGCGTTCGTGAGTTCCTGCCCGTGGAAGTGGATGACACCGGCGCTGGGCACATCCAGGCCGCCCAGGATGTTCAGCAGCGTGGACTTGCCGCTGCCTGAAGGTCCCAGCAGCACAATGAACTCGCCGCGGGCCACGTCCAGGTCCACGTCATGCAGGGCGCGTACCTGTACCTCGCCCGCCCCGTAGGTCTTGGCAAGGCCCCGAACACGGAACACCGCGTCGGTGAGGCCGGACTCGACCGGCTTCAATCGAGGGGATGGGTCAGCAACCATGCCAGTGCAGCTTTAGGATTTGGCCCGAAACAGTTCCGGTCCAAATCCTTCGCATGCCTGGCAGGCTAGGCTGCTTCGAGTTCGTGCGGCTTGACGGCGCTCAAGTGCGGCCGCAGCCGCTGCGCCATCGTCGTAACGACCCGCAACCAACATCCACACCCAAGCGCTGGTTTGAGAATGATCAAGCCAGACGTTGCCACGGGACATAGACTGCGATGTCAAGGCTCGGGATCCGACCATGAATCGCTCTTCGTCCACGAATGGCAGTCCGGGAATAGGTGTTGTCTTGCTCACAAACGTGGATGCTGGCGTGTTGCCAAAGGACCAGTGCAGTGTTCCACGCATCACATGAGTGAGCGCGCAGCTCCTGCTGGAAGGTTGCCGCCGGGCATTGCTCATGAACAGGGGTTGACCAGTGCCCAGGTCGCCTCCGCACGGCAGACTCACGGCTTCAACGACATCGTGGCGGAGCCGGCGAGAGGGTGGCTGGCGGTCGCGCGTGACACGGTGCGCGATCCGATGCTGTGGTTCCTGCTCGTGACCGCCACGCTGTTCGCTCTGCTCGGACAGTTGCGAGAGTCGTGGATCCTGCTGCTGGCCCTTGCGCCGCTGCTCGGGATGGACGCCTGGCTGCATCACCGCACGCTGGCATCGGCCGCCGGCCTGGCCGCCCGGCTGGCGAGCACGGCGTCCGCGCTGCGCGATGGACGCTGGATCGATGTTCCTTCGCGAGAACTCGTGCCATGCGATCTCGTCGAGGTCATGCCGGGCAGGTACTTTCCGGCGGATGGCCTGCTGGTGGCCGGGCGAGAACTGCAGGCCGACGAGTCGACGCTCACGGGCGAGTCGCTGCCCGTGCGCAAGTCGGCGCTGCAGGCCCCCTGGAGCGCAGGCCAGCGCCTGTCCGAGGTGCACTGGGGAACGGCCGGTACCCGCCTGCTCACCGGGACGGCCCGCCTGCGCGTGGTCTTCACAGCAACCGACACCCACTACGGCGAGATCGCACGCAGTGCGGCTGAAGGCGGTCATGCAGCCACGCCACTGCAGCAAGCGATCGGCCGTCTCGTCGCGGTGCTGCTGGCCGCCTCGGTCGCCCTGTGCGTGGCCCTGGCCGCGACGCGCCTGTGGCAAGGACATGGCTGGATCGACGCGCTGCTGAGCGCGGTCACCTTGGCGGTGGCAGCCCTGCCCGAGGAGTTTCCGGTCGTGTACACCTTCTTCCTCGGCCTGGGGGTGTTTCGCCTGGCGCGCAGGAAGGCGCTGGTCCGGCGCGCCGTGGCGGTGGAGAACATCGGGCGCGTCAGCTGCATCGTTTCTGACAAGACGGGCACCATGACGGCAGGCACGCTGGTGCTGGCACATGGCCGACCGGCACCGGGCCATGACGACGCATCGCTGATGCGCACGGCATGGCTCGCCACGCGACCCGACAGCGGCGATCCGCTGGACGAGGCGCTGCATGCCGCGGGCAGCCCCGATGTCCAGTGGAGGCGCCTGGCCGACTTTCCGTTCACCGGAGGCGCGAAGACGCGAGACCGTGCTGTGGAACACAGACCATCAACAGGTGGCGGCCTGCACCAAGGGCGCTCCGGAAACCATTCTTGCCCTGTGCGCATTGACGGTGGACGAGGCCCGGGAGGTGAGGGCTCAGTTGTCTGAGTCGGCCGGTTCGGGCCACAAGGTGATTGGATGCGCCGAGCGGATGCTGCCCGGGTCCTCGGCGGCCGTGGAGCCCGACGACGGATTCCGCTTCCGCGGCCTGCTGGCGTTCGAAGACCCTGTGCGCCCGGGCGTTCGTGACGCTGTCGAGGCCTGCCGAGGTGCGGGCATCCGTGTGGTGATGGTCACTGGCGACCACCCCGAAACAGCAGCGGCCATCGGACGCGAGGCCGGGCTCGGCGGCGGGGCGCCGAAGGTGGTCGTGCTGGACGATGGTGCCGCCGGCGCCGCTCTCGCCGACGCGACACGCCACGTGGACATCGTGGCCCGCGCGACGCCGCAGCAGAAGCTCGAGCTGGTCAAGGCGCTGCAGGCCGAAGGCGAACTGGTGGCCGTCACGGGCGACGGGGTCAACGACGTGCCGGCATTGCGGCAGGCGGACATCGGTGTCGCGATGGGTGAGCGCGGCACGCGCAGCGCCAGGGAAGTGGCTTCCATCGTGCTGCTGGACGACAACTTTCGCACCGTGGTGGTGGCGGTGGCCGAGGGGCGACAACTGTTCATGAACCTTCGGCTGGCCTTCGCCTACCTCGTGCTGGTTCATCTCCCGCTGGTGGTGGGCGCAGCGGCCATCCCGTTGATGGGCCTGCCATTGCTGTATCTGCCCATCCACATCGTCTGGCTGGAGCTGGTCATCCACCCCACGGCCATGCTGGCGTTTCAGGACTTGGCGTCGAGCGATTCGCTGGCCGCGGTGGAGCGGCAGCGCCGCGCACGGTTCTTCTCGCCGGGCGACTGGTGGCGCCTGGTCTGCGTGGGGAGCCTTTCCTGCACCCTGGTTGTCTGGGGCTACCTGCACGCCTTCGGCATCGACAAGGACGTGGCACATGCGCGTGCCATGTCGATGTCCATTCTCCTGCTGTGCAGCGCCGCCTATGCCGCTGCGCTGACCGGACTGCGCCAGCCTGTGGCCCGGTGGATCGTGGCGTGCACGCTTGCACCCCTGGTGTTGCTCGTGCAGGTGCCGGCGCTCAGCGCATGGCTGAGTCTGAGCCCCTTGCACCTGGCCGACTGGGGGCTGGCCGCGGCCGGCGCCGTGATGGCCTATGTGGGGACGCGCTGGCTGGCGCGCGGCCTGTCGAACCGCGCACCGGCCGGTGAGTCGTCATCGGAACTCCCATGACCCAGGCACCGGTCCTGCCTTCGCAGGAATGGCATCGGCGCGATGCACAGGATCTGGCGCAAGAGCACCGGGTGCAGTTGAACCAGGGCTTGCAGGAGGAGGACGCGCGGCGGCGTGCGCAACAGCACGGGCCGAACGCGCTCGCGCAAGCGGATCGCCGGTCTCCTTGGCGGCTGCTGCTGGACCAGTTCACTGATTTCATGATCCTCGTGCTGGTGGGGGCGGCCGTGTTGTCGGGGCTCATCGGCGACATCGTGGACACGCTGGCCATCGTCATCATCGTGCTCATCAACGGCATGGTGGGCTTCGTGCAGGCCTGGCGGGCCGACCGCGCGCTGGCCGCACTCCAGCGACTGGCTGTCGCACAGGCCACCGTGCTGCGGGACGGTCAGGTGCGCCGCATCGAAGCCACCGCCCTGGTGCCAGGCGACGTGGTCCTGATCGAGGCGGGCAACCAGGTTCCGGCGGACTTGCGGTTGACCGAGGTGGCACGCCTGCTGGTCGATGAATCGGCGTTGACCGGCGAATCGGTGGCGGCCGAGAAGCTCACGCGTCCTTTGGACGGGACGGCAACGACGCTGGGAGACCGGCTGAACATGGTCTACAAGGGCACGCTCGTGACCAAGGGGCGCGGCAGGGGCCTGGTGATCGCCACGGGAATGCACACCGAACTTGGCAAGATCGCCGATCTCATGGCGGGCAGCGAAGAACGGCTGACGCCGTTGCAGCGACGGCTGGCCGAGTTCGGCAAGCGGCTGGCAGTGGCTGTGCTCGGCATCTGTGCGGTGATTCTTGTCGCCGGCTTGCTGCGAGGCGAGTCCTGGGTGCTGATGCTGCTGACGTCGATCAGCCTCGCAGTGGCGGCGATCCCGGAGGCGCTGCCCGCCGTGGTCACCGTGCTGCTCGCCCTGGGCGCACGCCGCATGGTGGCCTTGAGCGCACTGGTGCGCCGTCTGCCGTCCGTGGAGACACTGGGCTCGGTCACCGTCATCTGCTCGGACAAGACTGGAACGCTGACTCAGAACCGCATGCGTGTCGAGGAAGTGTCGGTGTCTTGCGCCGAGGTGCGACCCGAGTTGCTGAGAGCGGCTGCACTGTGCAACGACGCGCAGTTCGATGAAGCGGGCTGGCAGGGCGACCCGACGGAGGTCGCACTGGCCCAGGCCGCCGCGCAAGAGGGGCTGGCGCACGCGGACGCCGCGGCATCGGCGCCGCGCGTTCAGGAACTGCCCTTCGACTCCGAGCGCAAGCGGATGACCACCGTCCATCGGACTTCGCAAGGCCTCGTGGCCTATGCCAAGGGGGCGCCGGAGTCGGTGCTTCCCCAATGCGCCAGCCGGTGGCATCCGGGCGGACCGCAGCCGCTGGACCAGGCAGAGTCTGCCGCCATGGCGCAGGGCATGGCCACGCGGGGATTGCGCGTGCTGGCGTTTGCCCGGCGCCGGATCGTGCAAATGCCTGCGCCGAATCACCTTGAAGGCATCGAGCAGGAGATGGAGTTCCTCGGGCTGATCGGGCTGCTGGACCCGCCGCGTCCGGAGCCGGCGGCAGCGGTGCGCGACTGCCTCGCTGCCGGCATCACGCCGGTGATGATCACGGGTGACCACCCTGCAACGGCACTGGCCATTGCCTGCCGCTTGGGCATCGTGCCGAGCAGTGCCGTCGAGCAAGGCGCCGGTGCAGTGCTCACTGGCGCTGCGCTGGCGGCGCTCGACGACGAAATGCTGCGCGCGAGCGTGCGCACGGTGCGTGTCTACGCACGGATGGATCCGGCGCAAAAGATCCGCATTGTCGAGGCCCTGCAGTCGCAGGGAGAAATCGTCGCAATGACCGGCGACGGCGTCAATGACGCGCCCGCGCTCAAGCGCGCCGACATCGGCGTGTCCATGGGCCACGGCGGCACCGACGTGGCCAGGGAGTCGTCAAGCCTCGTGCTCCTGGACGACAACTTCGCCACCATCGTGGCAGCGGTGCGCGAGGGACGGCGCATCTACGACAACATCCGGAAGTTCGTGCGCTACGCCATGACCGGCAACTCGGGCGAGATCTGGACGATTTTCCTGGCGCCGCTCGTGGGCCTGCCGATCCCGCTTCTTCCGATCCACATCCTCTGGATCAACCTGGTCACCGACGGGTTGCCCGGCCTGGCACTGGCCGCTGAACCGGCCGAGCGTGGCGTGCTGCAGCGTCCGCCGCGTCCTCCTCAGGAAAGCGTGTTCTCCCGCGGGCTGTGGCAGCACATCCTGCTGGTTGGACTGCTCATCGGCGGGCTGTGCCTCGGGGTGCAGGCCTGGGCAGCGCGGGAATCTCCGGCGCACGCCCAGACGATGGTGTTTACCACGCTGGCCTTCGCCCAGATGGCGCACGTCCTGGCGATCCGCAGCGAGGTGGATTCGCTGTGGCGACTCGGACTGCGCTCGAACTGGCCGCTGCTTGTTGCGGTGTTGTCGACGTGCCTTGTACAACTGTGCATCGTCTACGTTCCGTGGCTGCATGACTGGTTCAAGACGGCGCCGATGACGGCCGCGGAGCTCGGCATCTGTGTCGCAGCGGCAGGGGTGGTGCTCGTTGCGGTGGAAGGCGAGAAGGCTTGGCGCCGGAGATACTCGATCCGCTCAGGATCACGCCAATGACCGATCTCTTTGCCGCCACCCGGTCAAGCTGGACTTCAACCATTGCATCGACGCATCACTCAGCCTCTCAGCCGGTTCTTTGCCGTTCGTGCTTGTCGCTTCACGGCGCTGCCAACGAGGCCAGGCACTGTTGCGCAGCAAGGCGAACTTATCGGTGTCACGCAGCTTCGGCTGCTTGGCGGGATGCATTCCAGAACCAGCGCTTCGCGTACTCCGTGGCCAGCACGTAGGCCGCCACCACGCCGAGCATGGCTGCCAGGGGAGGACGACGAATCCGAACAGCCCGCCAAGGGCGTGACACACGGCAGCAGCACGATGCCAGGGCCACACCCGCTGTGGCCCACGACCGCAGCCCCTCACCCATCCTCTCCCCAGAGGACCTTGAAAGGGGTGCCTCTCAGATGTCAATGAAATGCTGCATCCACGCCGCCAGCCGCCTGATGCCCTCTGCAGCCTCGTCCGGAGTGACATAGCTGAACGAGAGCCGCAACTGGGGCGAAGGCGACTGGTCGAGAAGAAAGTAGCTCATCGGCGTCCATGTCACGCCGTACCGCTTTGCACAATCCAGCAGCTCTGCGTTGCCGATCGGGCGGGGCATCGTCACGGTAAGAAAGAAGCCACCGCTCGGCCGGGTCCAGGTGATCGGCCGGCTGCCGTCGGCGCGGCGGGGTGCGTACTTGTCCAACGCGGCGAGCATGGCGTCACGGCTGGCATGGATGGCGCGCACGCGGGGCTGCACGTAGTCACGCAGGCTGCAATCATGGGCCAGGAGCAGGCCGCCAACGACGGCTTGCATCAGCGCAGGCGTATTCACGCTCAGCAGGCTCTTGGCCTTGGACATCTCGTCGGCCAGACTTGCGGACTCCCCTACAGCCACAGCAACACGCTGTCCCGCCACGACATAGCCCATGCGCAGTCCCGGGAACACAGTCTTGGCAAAACTTCCGAGGTAGATCACACGCTCGCCGCCCTCCAGGCTCTTCAGTGGCGGCAGCGGCTGCGTGTCGTAGCAGAAGTAGCTGTAGGCGCCATCCTCGATCAGCAGCAGATCCAGGCTCTGTGCGGCCTGAAGGAGGCGCCGCCGCTCGGACACGCTCAGGGTCAGCCCGGTCGGGTTCGCATGGTCGCTGCACAGATACAGCACACGGGCGCGCCGGCCGAGGCGCGCGAGGTCTTGCACGGTCTTCTCCAGGGCGTGCAGGTCGATGCCCGTGTCCGAGCAAGGTACGCCGACGACGTCGATGCCCAGCAGTCTCGCGGCCCCGGCCATGCCGATATAGGCCGGGTCGACCGTCAGTGCCACATCGCCGGGCCTGCCGCACAGCGTGAGCAGGCACAGGCACATGGCCTCCTGCGCGCCGATGGTGACAACGATGTCGTTCCCTGCAGCGAGGATGCCCTCGTCGCGACGTAGCAGCCGGGCGATCAGCCCGCCGATGACGCCGTTCGTTCGCCCGTATTGGCCAAGCGAGTCGATGCCGTGGCGGTCAGCTTTGTGGAGCTGTGTGAGATCGCCCTCACGGACGAAACGCTCTATGTACGGCAGCGTGGCGCCGATCGCGAAGTGCTCTTCGGGCGGGCGTCCCGGCGCGAGCGAGATGGCCTGCGGAAACTGCATGGCCACCTGATTGAGGAAGTTCATCACTCCCAATGCGGGATCGGATAGCGCGGGGTTCACATGCTCGGTGCCGAGCTGCACGATAGGCTCCATGGTCGTCGGCGTGGCGCTGCGTCGGGCTCAGCCTCTCAGTACAACTGGCGTGTCTCGAGCGAGCTGAACAGTCGGCGCACATTCTCGTCAGAAAAGCCTGTGTAGTTGCGACGTTCGATCAACTCGATCATCAGACCTGTCGCCGGGTCCCGCATGCCGAAGATCTGCGAGAGACCTTCTCCATCGAGCCGTGGTGTACTGAACTCCAGTCCGCG
>Ga0136846_1240023_pt1 | contig 10362 bp, 9 predicted proteins | sample HopSoiMetagenom2_FD_96841 | JGI IMG/M metagenome (GOLD analysis project Ga0136846, IMG submission 96841) | Grasslands soil microbial communities from Hopland, California, USA - 2 Assembly 2016 (version 4) | ecosystem: Environmental > Terrestrial > Soil > Grasslands | place: USA: Hopland... | reverse complement strand
TTTCGGTGCGAAGCACGAGCGATCATGGAAACTGCGGTTCCACACACAAACGGCGGGCGTGTCACTCACCGCCCAGCAACCGTACAACAACGTCGTCCGGACGGCCTTGCAGGCGATGTCGGCGGTGATGGGTGGGACGAACTCCCTGCACACCAACTCGCTCGACGAGGCGCTGGCGCTTCCGACCGAGGCCGCTGCGACGCTCGCGCTGCGGACGCAGCAAATCATCGCGCATGAAACGGGCGTGGCGGACGTGATCGATCCGTTCGGCGGGTCGTATTTCGTCGAACGCCTGACCAGGGACATGGAGGACGGCGCTCGCCGCTACTTCGACGAGATCGACAGGATGGGCGGGATGGTTCCGGCAATCGAGGCGGGCTTTCCGCAACGGGAGATTGCCGAGAGCGCTTACCGCTTTCAGCAGGCTGTCGAGTCGCGCGAAAAGACGATCGTCGGCGTCAACGGGTTCGTGCAGGACGACCGTCCGGTCGAAACGCTGTATATCGACGAGTCCACGAGCGAAAAGCAGCTCGACAAGCTGGCGAGATTGCGTCAGTCGCGCAACGGCGATCGGGTACGGGCGGCGCTCGACGCGCTGCGCGCCGCAGCCCGGACGAAACAGAATGTGATGCCGCCGATACTCGAGGCGGTGAGGGCCTACGCGACGATCGGCGAAATGTGCGATGCGCTGCGTGACGTCTGGGGTGAGTATGAAGAAGTTGCCTTCATCTAGGAGTGTTAGCCTGGCGGTTGTCCGGCCCGGGAGCCCGCTCGGATGAGCAAGGTCCGCGTCGTCATCGCCAAGCCGGGGCTCGACGGTCATGATCGCGGCGCCAAGGTCATCGCCAGGGCGCTGCGTGACGCCGGAATGGAGGTGATCTACACGGGATTACGTCAGACGCCCGAGCAGATTGTCACCGCTGCGCTCCAGGAGGACGCCGACGTGATCGGCCTGTCGATCCTCTCCGGTGCGCACAACCATATCGCGCCGAAGCTGATGGACCTGCTCAAGGCGAACGGTCTGGACGACGTGCTGGTGGTGATCGGGGGGATCATCCCGGATGTGGATGTCCCGAAGCTGCAGGCGCTGGGCGTCAAGGGGATATTTCTCCCCGGGGCACCTATGCAGGGAATCATCGATTTCATCAAGGCAAACGTCCGAACCCGGGCGTAGAGCCTATCGCTTTTCATTTTCAAGGCCGATAGATCCAAGGTGCCACAGACTCTGCTCCTGGCTGACGACAGCGTGACGATTCAGCGCGTGATCGAGCTGACCTTCGCCGACCAGGGCATCGACGTCGTCGCCGTCAGCGACGGCGATGAAGCGATCGCGCGCCTGGACGCGGCCCCGCCGGATATCGTTCTGGTCGACGTCGGCATGCCGGGGAAGACCGGCTACGAAGTGGCCGCGTACGTGAAGCAGTCACCGCGGCTTTCCCACATCCCTGTGGTGCTGCTGACAGGTGCGTTCGAGCCGGTCGATCCTGCCAAAGCGGCGGGAGCGGGGTGTGACGGCGTGCTCTCCAAGCCTTTCGAGCCGCAGCAGGTGATTGGCCGGGTGAAGGAATTGCTCGCGCGGCCCGCGCGTCCCATCGGGTCGACTGAGGGTGTATTCGGCGCCCAATCGGCCGGGGATCAGGTCCCCGAATCTGGCGCGAAGTCCATCGACGACTACTTCGACCAGCTCGACGCCGCCTTCTCCAATCTGTCCGCCAGGGCTGTCCCGGCCGCAGAGTCCGCCGCCCCGGTGGTGGACTGGTTCGGGCTCAAGCCTGCCGCGCCGCCATTGCCGCCAGACACCCGGCTTCCTGCGTCAGATGCGGCAACGCAGTTCTGGGGACGTGAGGAGCACGCGCCTGCAGCATCAGTCCAGTCGCCATCGCCATCGCCATCGGTGGTGCCGGCCGCCGAGCCCGCGGCACCACCCGCAGAAACCGGGCAAACGCCGACCCCTCCGACTGCACCACCGCAGGTCGTGACCGCGCCGCTTACGGCCAGTGTCAGCGCGGATCTTGCGATCACGGACGATCTGGTCGACCGCGTAGCGAGACGTGTGCTCGAACAGCTGACCGATCGAGCCGTGCGCGAAACGGTCGCTACGCTTGCCGAACGTCTGATTCGTGAGGAGATCGAACGACTAAAAGGCTCGATCGAGTAACAATCAGTCGTCCCGCCGCCATCACGGGCGCGGGCGGTTCTCCTCGGACGCCGCACACCAGCCATTCTCGTTCTGTAATACGATCGTCCGATGCCCGTTCCTGAAAAACCCGCGCTGGAAGGCCTCGAGGCGAAGTGGACGGCGCGGTGGGAAGAGTCCCGGCTCTATCGGTTCGATCGAACCCGTCCGCGCGAGGCAGTGTTCTCGATCGACACGCCCCCTCCGACCGTCAGCGGATCGCTCCACGTGGGCCACGTGTTCTCGTTTACGCACACCGACCTCATCGCGCGATTCAAGCGGATGTGCGGCAAAGCCGTGTTCTATCCGATGGGCTGGGACGACAACGGCCTGCCGACCGAGCGGCGCGTGCAGAACTATTACGGCGTCCGGTGCGATCCGTCGCTGCCCTACGATGCCTCGTTTGTTCCGCCGGCCACGCCCCCCAAGCCTCCCGTGTCGGTATCGCGGCCGAATTTCGTCGAGCTGTGTGCGCGCCTCACGGCGGAGGACGAAAAAGCCTTCGAACGTCTGTGGCGGCAGCTGGGCCTGTCCGTGGACTGGTCCATGACGTACGCCACGATCGATCGCAAATCACAACGCGTCTCGCAGCTGGCATTCCTGCATCTGCTGGACCGCGGGCTCGCGTACCAGGTCGAGGCGCCGACGCTCTGGGACGTTGATTTCAAGACGGCCGTTGCGCAGGCCGAGCTCGAGGACCGCGAAACACCGGGCGCGTATCACCGCATCCGGTTCGGCGCGGCCAGCTCGCGGCCGATCGATATCGAAACGACACGGCCGGAGCTGATCCCCGCGTGCGTGGCGCTGGTTGCGCATCCGGACGACGAGCGGTACAAGCCGCTGTTCGGCACCGCAGTGACGACGCCGTTGTTCAACGTGCGCGTGCCGGTTCGCGCCCATCATCTGGCCGACCCCGAGAAGGGAAGCGGGATCGCGATGATCTGCACGTTCGGCGACATCACCGACGTGACGTGGTGGCGGGAGCTCTCGCTCCCGGTTCGCGCCGTGATCCAGCCTGACGGCACCCTCAGCCGGAGTGTCGTCTTCGGCGAGGACGGGCCGTGGGCGTCGGCGCAGCCTGCCGCCGCGAACGCCGCTTATCTGCGGCTGGCGGGGCTGTCAGCGTCCAAGGCGCGGACGGCCATCGTCGAGCTGCTCGGCGCGTCGGGCGAGCTGATCGGCGAACCGAGGCCCATCACGCATGCGGTGAAGTACTTCGAGAAGGGCGACCGTCCGCTTGAGATCGTCACGAGCCGCCAGTGGTTCATCAAGACCATCGAGTTTCGTGGTGCGCTGCTCCAGCGCGGGCGGGAGCTGAAATGGCATCCGGCCTATATGCAGGCGCGGTACGACAACTGGGTGAACGGCCTCAACGGCGACTGGTGCATCAGCCGCCAGCGGTTTTTCGGCGTGCCCTTTCCCGTGTGGTATCCGATCGATGCCAGCGGCCGGATCGATCATGCGCGGCCGATAAAAGCGGCGGTGAACCGGTTGCCGATTGATCCGTCGACCGACGTGCCAGACGGGTACCGGCCGGACCAGCGGGGTATGCCGGGCGGCTTCGCCGGCGACCCCGACATCATGGATACGTGGGCCACCTCGTCGCTGACGCCGCAGATCGTCTGCGGCTGGGAAACGGACGCTGATCTGTTCGCTCGTACGTTCCCCATGGACCTCCGTCCGCAGGCGCACGACATCATCCGGACCTGGCTGTTCGACACCGTGCTCCGGTCGCACTGCGAGCACGACTCGCTGCCGTGGTCGAACGCAGCGCTCTCGGGCTGGGTGCTGGATCCCGATCGCAAGAAGATGTCGAAATCGAAAGGCAACGTTGTCACGCCGATGGGGTTGCTCGAAGAGCACGGATCGGACGGGGTGCGCTACTGGGCCGCGAGTGGCCGGCCGGGAACGGACACGGCGTTCGACCCGAGCCAGATGAAGGTCGGCCGGCGGCTCGCGATGAAGCTGCTCAACGCATCGAAATTCGCGTTGAGTAATGCCGAACCGAAAGGACCGATTGTCTGGCCGGTGGATCGCGCGATGCTGCGCAACCTCGCCCTGCTCGTCGCCGAAGCGACGGAGGCGTTCGAGGGCTACGACTACGCACGCGCGTTGCAGCGAACCGAGACGTTCTTCTGGCGCTTCTGCGACGACTATCTCGAGCTCGTCAAGGGCCGCCGCTACGGGGAGCAGGGGGCTGACGCAGCTGGATCGGCCAACGCCGCGCTGACGACCGCGCTGTCGGTGCTCCTGCGGCTGTTCGCGCCGTTCCTCCCATTCGTGACCGAAGAAGTCTGGTCCTGGTGGCAGGAAGGCTCTGTTCACACGGCGGCGTGGCCGCAGCCTGGCGAAATTGAGTCAGCAAGACATCAGGACGATCAGGCGGCGTACGAATGGGCAACCGAGGTGCTGTTCGAGGTTCGAAAACAGCGATCCGAAGCCAAGCAGCCGCTCAAGGTTCCGATTACGAAGGTGGCGATCACCGCCGAGCCGGCCGCGCTGGCACTCATGCCCCATGTGGAGGCCGATCTTCGGTCGGCGCTGCGCGTGCAGGCGTTCGAGGTCACCAGCGGTGAGCCGCGCGCGATTCTCGTCGCAGGATATGAAGCTCCCGCACCTTGACGCCGCGTCGTACCGCGAAACCGTTCGTCGCGCGCTGGACGAGGATCTCGGTACGGCGGGCGACATCACGACGGATGCAACGGTACCGGCTGGTGCGCGCGGCCGCGGTCAGTTCCTCGTCAAGGCGCCATGCATCCTCGCAGGCCTCGACGTCGCGCTCGAAGTATTTCGGCTGCTCGATCCCGATGTGCAGGTCACCGCTCGCATTGCCGATGGCCAGGCCTGCCGATCCGGGGACGTGGTCGCCGAAGTCGTCGGTAAGGCGCGAACCTTGATCGTGGCCGAGCGGACCGCGCTGAACTTTCTCCAGCGATTGTCGGGCATTGCCACGAGCACCCGCCGCTTCGTGGACGCGGCCGGTGACAAGCTCGTCATCCTCGATACCCGCAAGACGACGCCTGGATTGCGGCTGCTCGAAAAGTATGCGGTCAGGGCGGGCGGCGCCACGAATCATCGATTCGGGCTCTTCGATGCGATCCTGATCAAGGATAACCACATCCGACTCGCGGGCGGCGTGAAGGCCGCCATCTCCGCCGCTCGGGCTCGCCAGCCGGGCCTGGCCATCGAAGTCGAGGCCGAGACGCTCGCCCAGGTCGACGAGGCGCTCGCCGCAGGCGCTGAGATCATCCTCGTCGACAACATGGCCAGCCCCGATATCCGGGAGGCCGTCCGGCGGGCCGCGGGCCGCGCGAAGATCGAGATCTCCGGAAACGTCACGGTGCACCGCCTGCCCGAGCTGTCGACCACGGGAGCGGATTTCGCGTCGGTGGGGGCGCTCACGCATTCCGCCCCAGCCATCGACATCAGCTTTGAAATCGAACTTGTCGGGTGACGACCCGCTTCCGCGCGATCTCGCCGACGCGCTGGCCGCCGCGAGGGGCCGGTTCGGGCGGCTGGCGTCGCGCATCGTCTACCTGGCGACCACCGGGTCGACGAACGACATCGCATCGAGCCTCGCCGCTTCGGACGATCACGAGGGCGCCGTCGTCCTTGCCGGCGCGCAGACCGCGGGACGTGGACGCCGGGGCCACGTGTGGCTGTCGCCTCCGGGCAGCGGACTCTATGTGTCTGTCGTGCTGACGCCCGCTCGCGCGACGAATCGGGATCGCGCGACGATGCTGATCACGCTGGCGGCGGGCGTCGCACTGGCAGAGGGCCTACAAGCGGCGACTTCGCTGCGAGTCGATCTCAAGTGGCCGAACGATCTGTTCGTTGCGCGGCGAAAGCTCGGCGGGATTCTGTCGGAAGGCGTCGGTGACGCGGTCGTGGTTGGCTACGGCATCAACGTAACGGCCGTGGCATTTTCACCGGAGCTCGCCAGCCGTGCGACCTCGCTCGAAACCGAATCGGCGAATCGGGTCGATCGCGCCGAAGTGCTCGTGGAGACGCTCGCGGCCCTTGCGCGCCGGTATGACGACCTGCTCACCGGCCGGTTCGATGCTATCCTCGACGAATGGCGGGCCCGGGCACCAGGCGCATGCGGCGCCCGGGTGTCCTGTACGACATCGTCGGGCACGCAAATCGGCGTCACGGACGGAATCGACGGACGGGGCGCGCTTCTTGTCCGTATCGGCGGCCGTACGGAGCGAATCGTTGCCGGCGAGGTGTCGTGGCTATGAACCTGAACCCATGCTGCTAGCGATCGACATCGGCAACACCAACATCGTCCTGGGGGTGTTCGACGGGAAGAGGCTGGCGCACAGCTGGCGGCTCACCACGCTGCGCGAGCGCACGGCGGACGAAATGGGGTTGCTCGTGCACGGCCTCTTCGATGTCTCTCGCCTTGATCGGAAGGCGGTGCGCTCGGTCATCATGGCGTCGGTGGTACCGCCGCTGACGAGCCCCGCTCGGGCTATGGTGGAGCGCTATTTCGACCTGACGGCGCTGGTCGTCGAACCGGGCCTCGAGACGGGAATGCCGATTCTCTACGACACGCCCGCCGACGTCGGCGCTGACCGGATCGTGAACGGGATCGCGGCGTACGAGCAGTACGGCCGCGCGACGCGCAGCGCGCTGGTCGTGGTCGATTTTGGGACCGCGACGACGCTCGATGCGATCAGCGCGAAGGGAGAGTACCTGGGCGGCGCCATCTGTCCGGGCGTGACGATCTCCGCAGATGCGCTGTTCCAGCGCGCGGCGCGGCTGCCGCGAATCGATGTGCGCAAGCCCGCATCGGTCGTCGGCCGCACGACCGTCGGTGCGATGGAGTCGGGCCTCTTCTGGGGCTACGTCGGCATGGTCGAGGGGCTGGTACGCCGCATGAGCGCGGAACTTGCGGGAGCTAGCGGCCAGCACGTCCAATGCGTCGCCACCGGCGGGCTCGCCGAAGTGATCGCGCCGGAGACGTCGCTCATCCAGCATGTGGATCTCGATCTGACGCTCAACGGGCTGAGAATCGTGTGGGAACGGAACCAGTAGATTTCTGCCGCGAAATAGAGTCCTACCTCTGCCGGAAAAACGACGGTCACCTCGTTCGGGTGACCGGGCCGTCCTTCGATCTCGTGTCCGGATGGGCGGCGCAGGGCATTCCGCTGAAGATTGCCTTCCAGGGGATCGACCGGTATTTCGAACGCTATTATCGGAAGGGACCGCGCCGGCGGCCGATCCGCATCGACTTCTGTGATGCCGATGTTCTCGATGTCTTTGACGAGTGGCGCCGTGCTGTCGGGCTCGCCGCCACGCTACCGGAGGCAGCGCCGGGCGGGTCTCTGCCCGCGCATCTCGAACGGGTGGTTCTGCGCCTGACCGCTGCGAGGGCGAACGGCAGCCTCGGAGATGCCTTCGATGCGCTGATTGACCGCGTCGCGGGCGAGCTGGACGCCGCGCGGGCGCACATCCGCGGCATACGGGGCGACGCGCGTCAGGCGCTGCTGGACCGGCTGATCGCACTCGACGGCGAGCTGCTTCGCGAAGCGCGGTCGTTGCTCGACGCCGCTGCACGGTCGGCCGCACTGCGCGACGCTGATGACGAGCTGTCGTCATTTCGCGAGCGCATGTCCCCCGATGCGTACGAGCGGGCGCGCGAAGCGGCCGTGGACCGCCTGATCCGGAACCGGCTCGCGCTTCCCACGATCGCGTTCGCATGACGCCGGTCCGGGGAGAATCTGTTCAGCTGGCCGTCGAGAAGCCCGCCGCCGGCGGCCGGATGATCGCGCGGCTCAACGGCCAAATCGTACTGGTCGGCGGGGCGATTCCCGGCGAGCGCGTGACGGCCCGCGTCGAGCGCGTCGGCAAGGGCGTCGTCTACGCGGAGACGGTCGGCGTGACCGATCCCTCGCCCGATCGGCGAACGGTGGTGGCGGCCGATCCTCTGTGTGGCGGGTGCCTCTACGCGCACATCGATTACCCGCGACAGCTCGACATCAAGGCCCAGGTCGTCACCGACGCGTTCGGACGCATCGGGCGCCTCGCGCTGCCTTCGGCGGTTCACGTGATCCCTTCGGCCGAGGAAGGATACCGGATGCGCGCGCGCCTTCACGTCCGCGGGCGCCGGGCGGGATTCTTCCGCGAGGGCACTCACGAGTTGTGCGACGCGCGCCAGTCGCGTCAGTTGCTGCCATCCACATGCGATGTGATCGACGCGATTGGCGCCGCCCTCGTGTCGCTCGACCTGGACACGAGTGGCGATATCGATCTGTCCGAAAACGTCGACGCGTCGAATCGCGTCGTGTGCGTCGATGCGGGAATGAAAATGAACGCGCGCGTCCGCGAGCGCCTCGTTGCGATCGACGGCCTGACCGGGGTGGGACCTGACGCGTCCGTCACCGACGTCATTGCGGTCGAGGGCGCCGCAGTCCCGCTCAGTCGGAACGTGCGGTCGTTCTTTCAGGGAAACCGGTATCTTCTGAACGCCCTCACGGCCCACGTCGTCGGGCTGGTGCCGTCAGGCGGGGACCTGCTGGATCTCTACGCCGGCTCCGGGCTGTTCTCGGTGACGGCAGCCGCCGTGCGCGGCGTTCGTGTGACGGCGGTCGAAGGCGACGGCATCGCGTGCGGCGACTTACGCGCGAATGCGTCGGCGCATCCCGCCGTCACGGTACATCATCTGCCGGTGGAAGACTTTCTCGAGAGAAGGCGGGATCAGCCGGGAGTCGCGATCGTCGATCCACCCCGTACGGGGCTGTCGCGAGCCGCTCTGGACGGCCTCGTTCGCCTGCGCGCGGGTCGTGTGGTCTACGTCAGCTGCGATGTCGCGACGCTGGCTCGCGACGCGCGCGGACTCGTCAACGCAGGCTATACGATCGAACGGGCCGACGCCTTCGATCTGTTCCCGAACACGCCTCACGTCGAAACAGTGGCGGTGTTCGAGGCCGGGCCTACTTCCGCACCGCCGCGTCGATGAGGCCTTCGAACAGCGGCCGGAACTCGCCCGTGCGCCAGAAGTTTTCAGGGTGCCACTGAACGCCGAGGCAGAACGCCGCGTTGGGATCTTCGACCGCTTCGATGACACCGTCCGGTGCGGTCGCCGATACGATCAGGCCCGGTGCGAGTTGGCGGATGGCCTGATGGTGCCGGCTGTTGACTTCGCACGCGTCGGCGTCACTCAGGCGCTCGTGCATGAGCCTCGAGAGCATGGTGTCCTTGTCGATCCAGATCTCGTGCGCCAGCTCGAAAGCCTGATGCGGCGGGACCTCCAGCTTGTGCGACAGCGCGCCGGGCACCTGAGACGGGATGTCCTGCACGAGCGTGCCGCCGTACGCGACGTTGAGCACCTGCACACCGCGGCAGATCGCGAGGATCGGCAGACCGCGCTGCCGCGCAAGCGCGACCAGCCCCAGTTCGAAGTCGTCGCGGCCGGACTCCGCGGCCTCGACCGTCGGATCCGGCGTCTCGCCGTACTTGGACGGGGCGACGTCGCCGCCGCCCGTGAGAAGGAGTCCGTCCAGGCCCTCGAGCGAGGCGGGAATGTCGGTTGATACGTCGAGGATGCGCACTTCGCCACCCACGTGCAGTACCGACTGCCGGTAGTCTTCGAGCTTGCGACAATTTGTCACACCGATGAGCGGCATAGTGTTCGAGGCGTTACATACGTGCCGGCACGTCGATCCCCATGAGGGTCAACGCGCGCGTGATCTCGTCTCTGACATATGACACGGCGGCGGCGCGCCAGCGTTTCAGTTCCGGCCGCTCCTCGCCGAGAATTGGATAGCGATGATAGAAGGCGTTGAACATCTGAGCGAGACCGAAGGTGTACTTCGCGAGGCCGGAGAACTCGAGCGACCTCACCACCTGATCGACCACGTCGTCCAGCCGCGACGCCTCGAGAACCATCGCCCAGCAATCGAGCGATTCGAGTTCATCGGCCGGCGTCTGTTCCAGCAGCGGGACGATGTCGGCAATCGTGTGTCCCTCGCGTTCCTGCAGCTTGTTGAAGATGTTGTTCGCGCGTACGACAGCATACTGCAGATATGGCCCTGTTTCGCCTTCGAAGCTGAGCGCTTCCTCGATGTCGAAGATGATCAGTTTGCCTCGGGAAAATTTCAACATGAAGTAACGAATGGCGGCGATGGCAATCTGTGCGGCGGTGCGCGCCCGGTCGTCTGCACGAATCTCCGGGTTGCGTT
>Ga0136846_1232529_pt1 | contig 10362 bp, 7 predicted proteins | sample HopSoiMetagenom2_FD_96841 | JGI IMG/M metagenome (GOLD analysis project Ga0136846, IMG submission 96841) | Grasslands soil microbial communities from Hopland, California, USA - 2 Assembly 2016 (version 4) | ecosystem: Environmental > Terrestrial > Soil > Grasslands | place: USA: Hopland... | reverse complement strand
GCAGAAGGGAAGAATCAAGAGGCCGCCCCCATCTTCGCGAACAATGTCTTCAAGGCCGGATAAAGTGCCCGGTAATTTGCGTACTGTTTTTCCAGGACGCCGATGGATTTCGCATCCGGAACGACACGCTGTTGCACCTGCACCACCGCGTCGCAGGCGTCTTCGACCGAATTCCAGAACCCTGCTCCCACGCCTGCCAGCAGTGCTCCTCCGTAGGCCGCGCCTTCTTCGGCCGCGAGAATTTCAGCTTCGTGCCCGTAAATGTCAGCTTGGATCTGCCGCCACAGCGGGGATCGCGCGCCTCCACCTCCCAGGCGAATGTTGCGCACCGGGACCTGCATCTCGTCGAAAAGCGAAAACGTGTCTTTCAAACTGAAAGCCACGCCTTCGAGAACGGCGCGTGTGACATGCGCGCGGGTATGGCTGGCGGCAAGTCCGGTCAGAGTTCCGCGAGCGTTCGGATCGAGATGCGGCGTACGTTCGCCCATCAGATACGGCGCCCACAGCACGCCATCCGATCCTGGCGGAACTGTGGCCGCTTCGCGCGTGAGGTCGTCGTACGAAATCGCGGACGTTGAACTCTGCACCAGATCACGCAGCCAGCGGAACGATAATCCCGCGGCTTGGGTAACACCCATCACATGCCAGCGACCCGGGACGGCATGGCAGAAGGTGTGCACCCGCCCCTGAGGATCCATGGCCGGTGTATCGGTGGCGGCGAAAACGACGCCCGAAGTCCCGATAGTGGCGCTGACCGCTCCGGCGCGAACAATGCCCATGCCGACCGCGCCTCCGGCCTGGTCGCCCGCGCCCGCCATGACCGGAGTACCCGCCTTCAATCCAGTGTGCGCCGCTCCCTCGTCGGAAATCCGTGCGCAAACCTCCGGTGATTCATACAGCTTCGGCAGGCAACTCATCGGCAATCCGGCCGCCGCCATCATTTCTTCCGACCAGCGGCGTTTTGCCACATCGAGCATCAGCGTTCCCGAAGCCTCGGCCACATCCATAGCATGCTCGCCGGTAAGGCGGAAGCGCACGTAATCCTTGGGCAGCAACACGCGCCGGAATTGTTTCCAGGTGTCCGGTTCGTTGTCTCGCACCCAGAGCAGCTTGGTCAGAGTGAAATTGGTCAGCGCGGGATTGCAGGTAAGCTCAATGATTTTTCGCTGGCCGAGTTTCTCATTCAGCCAGTCGCACTGCGCTTGAGTACGCTGGTCGCACCAGATCAGCGCAGGACGCAATACCTGATTGTCGCCGTCCAGCAGAACGGCGCCGTGCATCTGCCCAGCGAGGCCAATTGCGGAAATCTGAGTAGCAGGAATTCCGGCTTCCGAAATCGCCTGGCGGATGGCTTTGCCCGCGGCCTGGTACCAATCCTGCGGATCCTGCTCTGCCCAGCCAATTTTCGGCGATGCGAACGGCACATGTTCGCTGGTTGCGGAACTCACGATTTTGCCCGCGCCCTCCACAATAACCGCGCGCGTGCCTCCCGTCCCGACGTCGATTCCGAGCACGTATTTCATGACTGAGAGCGCCCTCCGGAGCGAGCCAGTGTAGCAGATCAATGGACCTTAGCAGAGCAACCTGCCGGGCCAGAGCGGCGTCTGAGATTACGGTTCGACACCCGAAACACGGAGGAATTTTATGCGCAGTAAATTTATCGCACTATGCAGCACGCTGGCTGTCCTGCTGGGAGTGGGCTGGTACTCGGTGGTTCACGCTCAGACCGCCGGCATGGCCCGCCATGAACCGCACATGAGCGCGGCGATGGGACATCTGCAACAGGCCAGGAACGAACTGGAACGTGCCGCACCCAACAAAGGTGGACATCGTGAGCGCGCCATGCAGCTGGTTGACCAAGCCATGCAGCAGGTACAGGAAGGCGAGCAGTACTACCAGCAGGGCGAACGGTAAACTCTCTGCCGCGTTACAGTTTCCGCCGGCTGACGAGGGGGATGGACCGCAATCCGCCTCGCAGCCGGCGCACAACTCCACGAGCGAACTGAAAATCCAGAAATCCCTCCGCTGACCGCGCCAGCAATGCGCCGTAGCCGTACCACCAAGGTTTCTTCATTCCGCGCAGCAGATCGTTGTCGAGATATTTCACCCTCACCATCTCTTCCAGTCCGAACCGGCCATGGGTGCGGCCCATGCCGCTGGCTTTCCATCCGCCATGCGGCGCTTCGCTGATGCCGAAGCAGGAGAGCGCGTCATTCACCATCACCGTGCCGGCGTTGATGCGGCGCGCGATGGCTTCCCCACGTGCGTGATCCCGGGTCCACACGCTGGCTGCCAGGCCGTATTCGGAATCATTGGCCAGTTCGATCGCCTGTTCGTCGGAATCGAAAGGCATGACCGCAAGCACCGGACCGAAGGTTTCCTCGCGCATCACACGCATTTCGTGAGTCACATCTGCCAGAACCGTCGGCGCGTAGAAGTTCGGGCCTTTATCTGCCAGGCGTTTTCCGCCGCAAACTAAACGCGCACCTCGCTTCTGGGCGTCGGCAACGTGCTCTTCGATAATGCGAAGCTGGCGCTCGTGGATCAGCGGGCCTACATCGCTGCCGGGATCCATGCCATCTCCAACCCGAAGACGCTGGGCTTTTTCAGCGCACGCCGCCACGAAGCCTTCATAAATGCTGCGATGGACGTAACAACGTTCAACCGACAGGCAAGCTTGTCCGGCGTTGACGAAAGCCGCCCAGACGGCGCCGCTCGAAACCATGTCGATGTCTGCATCGTCGAGCACGATCATCGGATCTTTTCCGCCGAGCTCAAGCACTACGGGCAGCAATCGTGCGGCGGCGGATTGGGCGATGCGGCGTCCCGTGGCGACGCTCCCGGTGAACACCAGTTTGTCGATTTCCGATTCCACCAGCGCCGCACCGGTGCTGCCATCGCCGATCACAGTCTGAAAGAGATCGTTGGGGAATCCGGCGTCGCGCAGCAACGATGCGAGTTCGAGAGTGGATAGCGGCGTCAGCTCCGATGGTTTCAACACAACCGCATTTCCTGTGATCAATGCCGCCAGGGCTTCAGTCGCCGGAATCGAAAACGGATAATTCCATGGCGAAATAATTCCGACCACGCCGTATGGTTCCCGAACCACGCGTCCAGACTTCGCCTTGGTAGCCAGGCTTCCGTGCGGGACGGGCTGGTCGCGCAGAAATCCGTAGCTTTCGTTCAATAAATACCTTGCAGCATCGAGGACAATGAGAATTTCAGTCAGCAATGCCTCGGCGTAAGGCTTGCCGGCCTCAGAGGTGATAGTGCGAGCGACTTGCTGCTTGCGGTCATTTAACAGATGCTGAAATCGCTGGAGAATCGTTAGTCGCTGCCGGATCGCTATATCGCGCCATCCTCTCTGCGCCGCGCGAGCACGAGTGACGGCGTGTTGAACATCGCCAGTTGTGGCGCATTCGAAATCACGCAGAGCTTCGCCGGTTGCCGGATTTCTGACAACGATCTTGCTCGCGATTTCAGTCGCAACGGCCATTGAATACCGTCAGTACTCTACTCCCACCAGGTAAAGCCCGCTCGCCGGAGCGGTCGCGCCCGCCGAGGAGCGCTTCTTCTCATCCAAAATTCTAGTCAAGTCCGCGGGCTTCAAGGTGCCTTTTCCCACCAGCAGAAATGTTCCGACCAGATTACGCACCATGTGGTGCAGGAAACCGCTGCCTCGAACTTCGTAAACAAGTTCGTCACTTTGTCGTCGCCACTGCGAAGAAAAAATTGTGCGTACATTCGATCGTGCATTTTCATCCCGTCCGCGCTCGGGATCGACGGCGGCAAACGAAGTGAAATCGTGTTCCCCCACAATCAACATTGCGGCTGCGCGCATTGCGTCTTCATCCAGCGGGTAGGGAAAATGGTAAACGTAACGCGCCAGAAACGGCGGACAGATGTCCTCGCGAAAAATTCTGTAGCGGTAGGTCTTCGCCCTGGCCGATTTCCGCGCGTGAAAGTCTTCCGCCACCTGGCGTACTTCGAGCACTCGTATCGCTGCCGGCAGAGAATCGTTCAGTGCAATCACAAAATTGGCTTCCGGAATCACTGACTCAGTCTGAAATGTCGCCACTTGCGCCAGCGCGTGGACTCCGGCATCGGTGCGTCCGGAGCCTTGCGGCAGTACTTTTTCGCCGGTAATTCGTCCAATAGCCGAGGCCAGCGTGGCTTGAATGGAGGCCGCGTCGGGCTGGACCTGCCAGCCCGAAAAGCCGGTGCCGTCGTAGGCGAGGGTCAGCTTGAGATTGCGCATGTATAAAAGGAATCTTCAGAGATGAACGCGCATCCAAGATTACAACGTTTGCTGGTGAGGGAGCGCCGGATAGGTCTCCGCCGCCTCAGCTATACTGTTGCATTCCCACGCAGTTTCGGTTTTACCCGGTGCCGCTCGATGCGGCAAAAACCGGGGAACTCAGAGGCCTTTTTTTGCGTAGTACAGCTTTGAACCAGTGTTCGCAACCCCATACGTAATGATGGAGAGGATCGAATGTCTTTGTCTTGGTTGAAGTGTAATTTTTTGCGCTTTGTCGCAGTAATTCTGGCCGCCGCTATGCCGGCCACTATGTATGCGCAGGACGCCCAGCCGGCTCCGGCCCAGGCCACCAGCTCGCAGACCACCCTGCCCGCTGCCCCGTCTCACCAGCGCTTTGAGATCCAGAATTATTCCAAAGGGAAAAGCCACTTCCCCAATCCGCTCGCGCCTTACACCGCGCGCCAGATTGCGCAGCCCGATTTGACCAACTCTCCACGGTTAAGCCAGCTCATGCGCGACGGCAAGATTTATCTCTCGATGGATGACGCGGTCGCGCTCGCTCTCGAGAACAATCTGGACATCGCCATTCAACGCTACAACACTGGCATCGCAGACACCGACGTGTTGCGCGCGAAATCCGGCGCGAACCAGATTCTCGGCGTGAATTTCGGAACCGTGCAGAACACACCCGGCGGCGGGGTTGGCGGACTGAGCGGATCGGTCGGTTCCGGCACTGGTGGAACCAATGCAGCGGCCGGTGGAATCGGCGCTGGAACCTCAGGTCTGGTCAGTTCGTCGCAAGGGTTGGGACCCATCATCACCAGCTTTGACCCAATCCTTACCGGGACCATTCAGTTCGATCACAATAACGTGATCGCCAATAATATTTTTGCGGGTGCGGCGACCTCGCGCCAGGCCACCACAACCTCCAATTTTAATTATCAGCAGGGCCTCCACTCCGGCACAGACATTCTTGTAGGTTTCAATAATTCCCGAGTGGGAACCAATAGCTCATTCAATACCTACAGCCCCAGTCTGAATTCAAGCTTTCAGTTCCGGCTGACTCAACACCTGTTGCAGGGTTTCGGATTCGCGCCGAACGACCGGTTGATTCGCATCACCAAAAACAATCGCGAAATTTCAGACGTCGCGTTTCGCCTGCAGGTAGTCACCACTGTGGATCAGATCGAGAACCTCTACTGGAACCTTGTGTTCGCTTACGAAAATGTGCGCGTGGCGCAGGAGTCGCTGGCATTTGCACAAAAGACTCTGTCGGACAACCAGAAGCAGGTGCAGATCGGAAGTCTCGCGCCCATTGAAGTGGTTCGGGCGCAGAACACCGTAGCCGCCGACCAGCAGAGCTTAATTCAGGCCCAGACCAACCTGGACTTACAGCAGCTCTTGATGAAGAACGCCCTGAGCCGGAGCTTGCAGGATCCGACGTTGGCGACCGCAGCAGTCATACCGACTACTACTATGGCGCTCCCTTCCCAGGAACCGGTGGTTCCCACGGAAGACTTGATCAATCAGGCATTGCAGCATCGTGCCGAATTGGCTGAATCCAGAATTGATATGGCCAACCGCGATATCAGCACCAAGGCTATTAGGAATTCGTTGCTGCCCAGCCTTGATTTGTTCGCCTACTATGGCGGATCGGGATTAGGCGGGTCGCAAAATCCCGGCAACCTTTGCGCAAATCAAAATCCCCCAGGCTTTGGTTGCAGCCCTTCTGCGGTATCCGGTGTTGGCTATACCAGCACCTTGAGCCAGCTGATCGATTCCACCGCATCCGATAAAGGCATGGGAGTTACACTCACAATTCCTTTACGCAACCGCGCGGCGCAGGCCCTGGCGACACGCTCGCAACTTGAATACCGGCAGGCCCAGATGCGCTTACAGCAAGTCGAAAATCAGGTGCGTATCGAAGTCCGAAACGCGCAGTTTGCCGTTACCCAGAACCGCGCGGCTGTGCAATCAGCTCAGGCGGCGGTTGAACTGGCGAAGCAGTCGCTGGATGCCGAGCAGAAGAAATTCAACCTGGGAGCGTCCACGTCAACGCTGGTGCTGCAAAACCAGTCTGGATTGGCGACTGCCGAATCGAACCTGGTTTCCGCGATGGCTGCATATGAGAAGGCGCAGCTTGAACTGGACCGCGCCACCGGATTGCTGATTGAGCACGCCGGCATCGACATGTCGGACGCGGAGAAGGGCGAGGTCACACACATGCCCAAGATTCCGTTCGTGGCGCCGCGGTCGGATGTCCAGGCCGCTCCCGCGACTCAGCCTCAGCAGTAAACAACTACCGCAAATGGAGCGACGGGTTTCTCCGCCCGTCGCTTCGGCGGCCCGCCTGCATCTTCATCCGCCGTGATCGGCGCGTCGCGTCTGCACCTTTGCGAAGACTAGAGCCCTTTCCCCCATAGGTTTATTCTCATCGGGTGCGAATCTCCATCGTACTGATTACTCTGAACGAAGAAGCGAACTTGCCGCGCACACTCGAAAGCGCGAAGCCTCTACTGCGCGACGGTCAAGGCGAAATCATCATCGTGGACTCGGGCTCTACCGACCGTACGCTTGAAATCGCGCAGAGCCACGGCGCCAGGATTTTTATCGAGCCTTGGCAAGGGTTTGCGGCGCAGAAAAATTCAGCGATGGAAAAAGGCTCGGGCGACTGGGTTTTGCAGCTCGATGCCGACGAGGCGCTGGAGCCGGAACTCGCGGACGAAATCAACGTTGCCGTCCAGCAGGCTGATGTCATTGGCTTCTATGTTCCCCGCAAGAATTTCTTTCTCGGCCGCTGGATCAGACACGGTGGCTTTTATCCGGATCCCAAGCTTCGCCTGATTCGACGCGGGGCAGGGAAGTTCGAGGAGTACGGCGCGCATCCGACGATTAAATTGAACGGACCCACCGCTCAACTGCAGGGCGCGCTGATCCATAACGCTTATCCGACCCTGCGCGGCTACATCGATCATATGAACAGCTATTCTTCTTCTGGAGCGGAAGTTGCCGCCGCTAAGGGGCATCGCGGCTTTAGCCTGATTAACATCATCGTCAGGCCGAAGCTCACGTTCCTTTACAACTACTTTTTCCGGCTGGGATTTTTGGATGGACGCGAGGGATTTCTGCTGCACCTCTATCATGCAGTCTATGTCTCGTGGAAATACGCGAAGGCTTGGGAACTATCGCGCGCGAAGGAAACCTCGGATAGGCATTAGCGACCGACCGAGTGGTCGCCGCATTTGCTTGCCCGGTGCGGCGCGCGTCTCCTATGATCGGAATTGAAACGCGGAGAGTCCGAAAATGGCCCAGAAGAAATCTGACACTTCAGAGATGCCGATCGCAGACGTGACCGAGAAGCGGCGTCCGTCGGAGTCTGAAGACCGCTGGGCTGAAAAGACTCTTCTCCCAACGCTGGAGAAGTCTCCCGAAAAGCCAATCGGCGCAGCTTCAGGCGTGAATCTTGACGAGCACGGCCGCGCACGTTTTACCACCATTTCTGGCGTTCCCATCCGGCGGCTCTATACGCAGGCCGATCTTCCCGCAGACTGGAATTACGACGAGTACCTTGGATATCCCGGCGAACCGCCTTATACGCGCGGCATTCACTCAACCGGATATCGCGGCAAACTTTTCACCATGCGGCAGTTTTCCGGGTTCGCTTCGCCGGAAGAAACCAACCAGCGCTACAAATATCTTCTAGAGCACGGCGGCAGCGGGCTGTCCGTGGCCTTCGATCTGCCGACTTTGATGGGCTATGACTCCGATCACCCTGCCAGCGAAGGCGAAGTGGGCAAATGCGGCGTGGCGATCGATTCTCTTGAGGACATGGAGATTCTGTTCGACGGCATCGATCTGGAAAAGACGACCGTTTCCATGACCATCAACTCGCCCGCGTCGGTTCTGTGGGCGATGTACCTGGTGGTTGCGGAGAAACAGGGCGCGGACTGGAAGAAAATCTCCGGCACCATTCAGAACGACATTTTGAAAGAGTACATCGCGCAGAAGGAATACATTTATCCGCCCGCGCCTTCGATGCGATTGGTTGTGGACACTTTTGAATTCGGGTCCCGGTTCACGCCGCGATTCAACACCATCTCGATCAGCGGATATCACATTCGCGAAGCGGGCTCGACCGCGCTGCAGGAGCTGGCTTTCACGCTCTATGACGGTGTCGAGTACGTGGAGTGGGCAAAGCGTAGGGGACTCGATGTGGACGAGTTCGGCCCCCGCCTGAGTTTCTTTTTCAACGCTCACAATGACTTCTTCGAGGAGATTGCGAAATACCGCGCGGCACGGAAAATCTGGTACCGCGTGATGAAAGACCGCTTCGGCGCGAAGAACCAGCGCACCTGGCTGATGCGATTTCATACCCAGACTGCGGGCGTGTCGCTTCCGGCCCAGCAGCCCAGGAACAATATCGCGCGGGTCGCGCTCCAGGCTCTGGCCGCGGTTCTCGGAGGAACTCAGTCGCTGCACACCGACGCCTACGACGAAGCCCTGGCACTTCCGACCGAGGAAGCCGCGCGCATCGCGCTGCGCACTCAGCAGATCATCGCGTACGAGTCGGGAGTGACCCACACCGTCGATCCCTTTGGCGGGTCTTATTTTCTGGAGAGTCTAACGCTTCAAATGGAAAATGGCGCGTTCGACTACTTTGGCAAACTCGACGCCATGGGCGGTATGGTCAAGGCGATTGAGCGGGGATATCCGCAGAAGGAAATCGCCGAGGCCTCTTACCAGTACCAGCGCGCGGTGGAAGCGAAAGAAAAGATCATTGTCGGCGTCAACGATTTTATCGTTGAGGAAGACTCGCCCAAAATTCTCTATATCGACGAAAGCGTGGCTCGCCAGCAATCCGCCAAGTTGAAAACGCTGCGTCAGAAGCGTTCGAGTGAAGAAGTGCAGCGCCGCCTGCAAGCGCTGAAGAAAGCGGCAGCGCAGGAGCCGCGCGCGGAATCGGCGGGCGCGATCTCGTCCGCCAATACCATGCCTTACATCATCGATGCGGTACGCGCCTATGCCACTGTGGGTGAAATATGCGAGGCACTGCGGGTGGTGTATGGGACTTACACGGAAGTGAGTATTACGTAAACGTGAAACACTTGCCTCGATCATTCAAGAGTCAACTTCATGTCAGGGTGCCTCCAGAGGTGCACGAAGACGTTGCACGCGAGGCGTTTGACCGGGGGTTGTCCATCAGCGGCATACTCGCGTAGGCGCTGACTGTACGCCAGGCACTGAGGAACCTTGATCCACGGAAGTCTGTTGATCGGGTGCGCGCCGCTAACCGTGGAACATCCGCGAACAGAATTGATAGTGCCGTTGCCGGTGCAGTGAGGGCAGTCCGAAAAAGCCGTCGATAATGGCGACACCGCACTGATTGACTATTGTTTCGTCAACGGGATGATCCAACTATTGGGCCTCCTGCACAGCTACACGGCGCGATTCGCAACGAATCGGAGACACCTACTCCCGCACCTGCCCCGTTCCCACAATCTGATACTTCGAAGAAGTCAATTCCTTCAATGCAAAGGGTCCGCGGCAATGCAGCTTTTGCGTGCTGATGCCCATCTCCGCGCCGAAGCCGAATTCTCCGCCGTCGGTGAAGCGCGTCGACGCATTCCAGTAGACGGCGGCGGAATCGATCAGGCGAAGGAATCGGCGCGCATTGGCTTCGCTGGAGGTGACGATTACTTCGGAGTGCTTCGTCGAGTAGCGGTTGACGTGTTCAATGGCCGCTTCGAGGCCGGGCAGCACGCGGATTGCAATACAAAGCCGCAGATATTCTTCACCCCAGTCAGCCTCTGTTGCGGGCTTCACATCGGGCGCCAACCGGCAGGTTTCGGCGTCACCGCGAACTTCAACTCCTGCCTTCACCAACTGCTCAACGATGCGCGGAACGAAAGTGCGAGCAATCTGAGAATGCACGATGATTTTTTCCGCGGCGTTGCAGACAGATGGGCGCTGGGTTTTCGCATTGAGGATTATTTCCGTCGCGATGTCCAGGTCGGCGGATTCATCCACGAAAATGTGGCAGTTGCCGGCGCCGGTTTCAATCACCGGCACCAGCGCGTTTTCCATGACATGAGTGATGAGCGCAG
>Ga0136846_1235438_pt1 | contig 10363 bp, 7 predicted proteins | sample HopSoiMetagenom2_FD_96841 | JGI IMG/M metagenome (GOLD analysis project Ga0136846, IMG submission 96841) | Grasslands soil microbial communities from Hopland, California, USA - 2 Assembly 2016 (version 4) | ecosystem: Environmental > Terrestrial > Soil > Grasslands | place: USA: Hopland... | reverse complement strand
CGGCACGCCCTCTCGCCGCACCGGCCGAAAGCCCAAGTACGTCCAGTACGAGGACTTCCGGCCGGCACGCCGAGAGCACGCACCGGACGCCGCTCCTTGACAGGCAAACGCTGCCTGCCGCGGCACTAGATTCTGTCGTCCTCCCAGCCGAAGCTCTTCTCCACGGCCTTGCGCCAGTTGTGGTACTCGCGGTCGCGGACCGACGACTCCATGGCGGGCGTCCACTCGACGTCCTTCTGCCAGTGCGACTTCAGCTCGTCGAGGTCGTTCCACACCCCGGTGGCGAGCCCGGCCGCGTACGCCGCTCCCAGGCAGGTCGTCTCGGAGACCTTCGGACGGATGACCGACACCCCGAGGACGTCTGCCTGGTGCTGCATCAGCAGGTTGTTCTTCGTCATGCCGCCGTCCACCTTCAGGGTCGTGATGCTCACTCCGGAGTCCTGGAACATGGCGTCCACGACCTCCCGCGTCTGCCAGCTCGTCGCCTCCAGCACCGCGCGCGCCAGATGCCCCTTGGTGACGTACCGCGTGAGCCCGGTGACCACCCCACGCGCGTCGGAGCGCCAGTAGGGCGCGAACAGGCCGGAGAACGCGGGCACGATGTACGCCCCGCCGTTGTCGTCGACGCTCGCCGCCAGCGTCTCGATCTCGTCCGCGCTGCGGATGATGCCGAGCTGGTCGCGGAACCACTGCACCAGGGCGCCGGTGATCGCGATCGACCCTTCGAGGCAGTAGACGGGAGCCTCGCCGCCGATCTTGTAACCCATCGTGGTCAGCAGGCCGTTCTTCGAGGGGACGGGCCGGCCACCGGTGTTGAGCAGCAGGAAACTGCCGGTGCCGTACGTGTTCTTGGCCGTCCCCACGTCGTAGCAGGCCTGGCCGAACACCGCGGCCTGCTGGTCGCCCAGCGCGGAGGCCACGGGGACGCCCGCGAGCTGGCCCACCGCGGTGCCGTACACCTCGGACGAGGACCTGATCTCGGGGAGGATCTTCTCGGGGACGTTCATCGCGGACAGGATGGACGTGTCCCACTGGAGGGTCTCCAGGTCCATCAGCATGGTGCGGCCGGCATTGGTCACGTCGGTGACATGGCGCCCGCCGTCCGTACCGCCCGTCAGATTCCAGATCAGCCAGGAGTCGATGGTCCCGAAGGCGATCTCCCCGCGCTCGGCGCGGGCACGCAGACCCGGCACGTTGTCCAGCAGCCAGGCCGCCTTGGGGCCGGAGAAGTAGCTGGCCAGCGGCAGTCCCGTCCGCTCACGGAAACGGTCCTGCCCGTCGGCGCCGCCGAGTTCGTCGCAGAGCGCCGCCGTACGCGTGTCCTGCCAGACGATCGCGTTGTGGACGGGCTTGCCCGTGGCCCGGTCCCACAGGACCGTCGTCTCGCGCTGGTTGGTGATGCCGAGCGCGCTGAGCTGGTCGGCGCGCAGCCCGGCCCTGGCGAGCGCGCCCGCGACCACCGCCTTCACCTTCGACCAGATCTCGGTGGCGTCGTGTTCCACCCACCCGGGCTTGGGGAAGATCTGCCGGTGCTCGCGCTGGTCGACGGCGACGATCGCACCGTCCTGGTTGAAGACGATGCAGCGGCTGGACGTGGTGCCCTGGTCGATCGCGGCGACGAACTTGTCCGTCATGACGTCCCCTTCGTGGGAAGCTCCGGAAGTCTGCGGCCCCGGCCCGCGCGCGCGTGCGCGTCAGAAGGCCGCGTTGAAGACGATCCCCGCCGGCGCGCCGCCGAGCAGCGGCCCCACCACCGGGATCCACGCGTGACTCCGCCGACCTTGCGGAGTGCGTTCCCATGGCTACTTCAACTGAGGGCGGAGTGTTCTCCGACGTTCTGTGGGCGTCAAGGAGGCTGACGACAATGACCGTTGCCTCACCGCACCGCGATCACTGACGAACCGTGCCCGAACAGGCCCTGGTTGGCCGTGACACCCACGCGCGCCCCCGCGACTTGTCGGTCACCGGCGTCACCCCGAAGTTGCCATGTCAGCTCGCACACCTGGGCAATGGCCTGCGCGGGCACGGCCTCCCCGAACGAGGCGAGGCCGCCGCTGGTGTTGACGGGTATTCGCCCGCCCAGTGCCGTCGCGCCCTCCCGCAGCAGCTTCGCCGCCTCGCCCTCACCGCACAGGCCCAGATCCTCGTACCACTGCAACTCCAGGGCCGTGGACAGGTCGTAGACCTCGGCCAGGGAGAGGTCCTCGGGGCCGACGCCCGCCTCCTCGTAGGCCCCGCGCACGATCGACGCCCGGAAGGTCTCGTCCGCCGGTTCCACCGCCGCCGCCGAGTCCGTGGCGATGTCGGGCAGGTCCAGCACGGTGGTGGGGTATCGCGGCGTCGTCGTCGACACGGCCCGGATCCGCACCGGCTGAGCCACCCCGTGCCGACGCGCGAACTCCATCCCGGTCAGCACCAGCGCGGCGCCCCCGTCCGAGGTGGCGCAGATGTCGAGCAGCCGGAGCGGATCGGCGACCACCGCGGACGCGGCGACCTCCTCGGCGGTGACCCGTTTGCGATAGCGCGCGTTGGGGTTGAGCGCACCCAGAGCGGCGTTCTTCACCTTGACTCGAGCGAAGTCCTCCAGGGTGTCGCCGAGGACGGCCATCCGCCGCCGCGCGTACAGCCCGAAGTACGTCGGGTTCGTCGCCCCCAAAACCCGGAACCGCAGCCAGTCCGGGTCGTCGGCCCGGTCTCCGCCGGCCGGCCGGAAGAACCCCTTCGGGGCCGAGTCCGCGCCCACGACGAGTACCACCTCCGCGAGCCCCGCGAGGATCTGCGCGCGTGCCGCGGCGATGGCCTGCGCCCCGGACGCGCACGCCGCGTACACGCTCGTCACCCGGGCGCCCTGCCAGCCCAGCGCCTTGGCGAACGTCGCGCCCGCCACGTACCCGGGATAGCCACCGCGCACGGTGTCCGCGCCGACCACCGAGTCGACGTCCCGCCAGTCGACCCCCGCGTCGGCGAGCGCCGCCCGCGCGGCTGCCGAGCCGTACTCGGTGAAGCCGCGCCCCCACTTGCCCCAGGGGTGCATGCCCACGCCGAGCACCGCCACCTCTGCGGTCATCTCCCCACCCCCGTCGGCCGCCAGTGCCAGGTCGTCCAGGTCGTCTCCGCGTCCTCGCGAAGCACCCCAGGGACGACCTCCACCTCCATACCCACCGTCAGATCGGCGACGGTGACCCCGGGAACCGCCTGTCCCAGGACCACCATGCGCTCGGACTCCAGCTCCACAGCGATCAACGCGTACGGTTCCCACGGAAGTTCCGGATCGGTCACATAGGGTGACGGAGGCCGGTACTGGCTGTCGGTGTACGACCAGACGCGCCCGCGCCGGGACAGCGGCACCTCGTCCAACTCGCCGCCACGGCATCCCGGGTTGCGGCAGTGGACGTCCTCGCGAGGGAAGAAGACCGAGGCGCAGGCGGAACAACGGGTACCGAGGAGCCGGAAACCGTCCCCGTCCTCCGTGAACCATCCGGCGACCACAGACGTGCGGATACGGGCCACATCCCCTCCATGGACCTGGATCTGACGGAACGTCAGAAGTGTGGCACGGTCACCCTCGAATTGGGCAGCCGTCGCACAGAACCGAGTACGCCTTCTGTGCGTCGTCGTATCGGGTGGGGGCGGCCGGGGCCCACGGGGGTGGTTCCGGCCGCACCTCCCTGTCGCACGGTGACGCTCCGAGGAGCCCCCCGGAAGAACGCCGTCCACATGATCGGATACAGTCCGCCGCGTGTCCGTAATTGAACTGTCAACCGACAACTCCGCGCCCGGCTCCCACTGTTCGAGCTGCGGAGCGCCCTACGGAGAGGGCGTTTCCGGCTGGCCTCGTACGTGCCCCGCCTGCGGCACCGTGGCCCACCGCAACCCGCTGCCCGTCGCGGTGGCACTCCAGCCCGTGTACGACACCAAGGGCGCCGCCCTGGTCGTCATCACCCGAACCATCGCCCCCGCGCGCGGAGGCGTCGCCTTGCCCGGCGGGTACGTCGACCACCGCGAGGACTGGCGCCAGGCCCTTGTCCGTGAGCTCAGGGAGGAGACGGGCATCGAGGCCGCGAGCCGCGACGTCCGGCTCGTCGACGCGATGAGCTCGCCCGACGGGCACCTGCTGCTCTTCGGGGCCCTGCCGGAACGCCCCGCCGACCAACTGCCCCAGTCCACCGCCACCGACGAGACAACCGGCTGGCATCTCCTGCGCGGGCCCGAGGAGCTCGCCTTCCCGCTGCACACGGTGGCCGCCCGCGCCTGGTTCGAGGGCCGTTACTGAGCCCCCTCAGCGCCCGTCGAGCCCGCGTACCCGCACGGGGTGGGAAGGCTCGCTCACGCCGTCGTCCCCGTCCCGCTCGACGACCACCCGCGTCCCCTCCCAACGGGTGACGTACCGCTCGGCTTCCGGCTCCTCCCACCCGTCACCCGCGTCCGGCACCACCAGCCAGCCCCCGGTACGTCCGAGGGCGGGCGCCCACGCCTCCAACTCCAGGCAGCCGTCGTCGCCCCGAACGGGCACGACCGCGCCCGCGCGCGCGAGAACCGGAATCCGCGACAAAGGGGCGTCGACCAGCGCCTGACAGGGTCCCTCGTACGCCTGCCCCGTCGCCGTGTCGTACCAGCGCCCGCGCGGCAGCCGCACCGCACGCCGGTCCGCACCCGGGTCGAGCACCGGCGCCACCAGAAGACAGTCACCCAGCAGAAAGGCGTCCTCGCAGCCCCGCAGCGCCCGGTCCTCCGGCGCGCCCCACCACAAGGGCCGCACATAAGGTGCCCCCGTGCGCCGCGCCAGATGCGCCAGCGTCATGAAGTAAGGCAACAGGCGCCGGCGTTCGACGAGCACCTCGCGCGCGTGCGCGAGGACGTCCGCACCGAACTCCCAGGGCTCCCCACCCTCGGCACGCGCGCTCGCGTGCGTGCGGAACAGCGGCAGATACGCGCCCAGTTGGAGCCACCGCAGATACAGCTCAGGTGACGGGTTCCCGTCGACGCCGCCCACCTCAGGGCCCGAATAGGGCACTCCGCACAGCCCGAGGCTCATGACCAGCGACAGCGACGCCCGCAGCCCCGGCCAGCCCGTCGCCACGGCCCCGGACCAGGCCCCTCCGCAGCGCTGCATGCCGGCCCACCCGGAGCGGGAGAATATGAACGGCCGCTCTTCCGGTGCCAGTTCGCGCAGAGCCTCGTAAGCGGATCGGGCCATGCACAGCGCGTACACGTTGTGCGCCTCACGATGGTCGCCACCGTGCCCCTCCAGCGCGTGCCGGGCCGAACGGGGCAGTGTCGACTCCCCGAAAGCGGTGAAGGACGTGGGCTCGTCCATGTCGTGCCAGAACCCCGCGAAACCCTGCCCGAGCCGCTCCTCGTACATCCGACCCCACCAGGCACGCACGCGCGCGTGCGTGAAGTCGGGGTGAACCGATTCCCCGGGCCCTGTGACGCCTCGTACGAGCTGCCCCGACGCATCCCGTACGAACGCGTCCTCGGCGCTCCCACTGTCGTACACGGCGTTGCCGGGCTCCGCCATGACCGCTGGGCCGACGACCGACACCAGCCGGATCCCGTCGCGCCCCAGATCCGCGGCGAGAGACGGCAGCTTGGGATACCGCTCCTGGTCGACGGTGAACACCTGCCGTCCGTCGAAGTGGTCGATGCCGAGATGTACGGCGTCGAGCGGCAGACCGTGCTCCTGATAGCCGGCGACGACCCGCCGAACCTCCTGCTCGCCGCCGAACCCCCGGCGTGCGTGATGGTGACCCAGGGCCCACGCGGGCGGCAGCGCGGGCGCACCCGTGAGTATGGCCCAGGTGTGCAGCACGCGCGCGGGGGTGCCCACCATCATCCAGCAGCGCAGCGGCCCGCCATCCATCCGCAGCTCGCTCGTGCCGGCCCGGTCATGCCCGGAACCCCCTCCCTCCTCACCCTCCCGCAGTGTCACCACGCCGTCCCAGGAGGTGTCCTGGAACACCAGATGGGTCGCCACGTCGGCCACCACCAACTGCACCGGCATGGTGATGTACAGCGGATCGTCACCGGGACCGAAGGCACGACCCGGATCCGTGTTCCACAGGCGGTACGTCCCCTCCCGCAGCCGCACTCCCGAGGCGCGCCCGCCGAGCCCGAAGAACCTCGCGTCGGCGGCCACCTCGGAGCGCTGCGTCCAGCGGCTCGCGCCGCCGCCCACGGGCTCCCACCAACGCGGCGGCAGCTCCCGCCGTACGCTCACCCCTCCGGGGGTGAGCACCTCCACCGCGCCGTGCCGCGAGACCACGACCGTCACCCGCTCGGCCACGACCCGCCAGCCACCGTCCTTGTCCGGCTCCAGCGAGGCCCGTGGATCCGGCTCCGGACGGCCGACGAGCGCGTACGACGGTTCGGGACCGGCCCCGTCCCACCCCCAGAAGACCGCCCCGTTGGCGGCGACGGTGATCCGCAGCTCGGACCTCGCGAACCGGACGACACCGCCACCGGGCCCCGGCTCGACGTGCCGCACGAGCCCGGGCACCCGCGCGCGCTCTGAGCCCCGAGGGGGCAGCCCGGCGGCATCGGCACGCCTCCTGCGCCATGCGGCCCGCACGGTACGCAACCCCTGGGCCGCCCCCGCCGAGCCGACCGCCTTCACCGAACGCACCAGGTCACGACCGTTCATGCTGTTCAGCCTGCCACTGACTTCCCTCGATGTGGGTACCGTTCAGCAGCCGTTCACCCCGGTAGGGACCACATCTTCATCTCCAGGACACGAGCCCGGCGCGGCGCACCCTGGTGCCGTAGTCGATCAGATGGCATGGTCCGTCTCAGCCGTGTCACGCGCACAGTCCGGGAGCCGCCGCATGTCCACCACGAACCCCACGCCTCTCTGGCAGCCCGACCCAGAACGCGTCGCCCGGGCCCGGATCACTGCGTTCCAGGCGTGGGCGGCCGAGCAACACGGCGCCCCCGCCGACGGCGGCTACGCGGCCCTGCACCGCTGGTCCGTGGATCAGCTGGACACTTTCTGGCAGGCCGTCACCGAGTGGTTCGACGTACGCTTTTCGACGCCCTACGCGCGCGTGCTCGGCAAGAGCACCATGCCCGGGGCCGAATGGTTCCCCGGGGCGACGCTCAACTACGCCGAGCACGCCCTGCGCGCCGCGGACACCCGCGCGGACGAACCGGCCCTCCTGCACGTCGACGAGACCCACGAACCCCGCCCGGTGACCTGGTCCGAGCTGCGCCGCCAGGTCGCCTCCCTCGCGGCGGAGCTGCGCGCCCTCGGAGTACGCCCGGGGGACCGCGTGAGCGGCTATCTCCCGAACGTTCCGCAAGCCGTGGTCGCCCTGCTCGCCACGGCCGCCGTGGGCGGCGTATGGACGTCCTGCGCCCCCGACTTCGGCGCCCGCAGCGTCCTCGACCGCTTCCAGCAGGTCGAACCGGTCGTGCTGTTCACCGTCGACGGCTACCGCTACGGCGGCAAGGAGCACGACCGCCGTGACACGGTCGCCGAACTCCGCCGCGAACTGCCCACCCTGCGAGCCGTCGTCCACATCCCACTGCTGGGCACCGAAGCCCCCGAAGACGCCCTGGAATGGTCCGCCCTCACCTCTGCGGACGTGGCCTCCCCCGTCTACGAACAGGTCGCCTTCGACCACCCCCTGTGGGTGCTCTACTCCTCGGGCACGACCGGCCTCCCCAAAGCCATCGTCCAGTCCCAGGGCGGCATCCTCGTCGAGCACCTCAAACAACTCGGCCTGCACTGCGACCTGGGGCCGGAAGACCGCTTCTTCTGGTACACGTCCACCGGCTGGATGATGTGGAACTTCCTCGTCTCCGGCCTCCTGACGGGCACCACGATCGTCCTCTACGACGGCAGCCCCGGCTACCCCGACACGGGTGCCCAGTGGCGGATCGCCGAACGCACGGGGGCGACCCTTTTCGGCACTTCGGCCGCGTACGTCATGGCCTGCCGCAAGGCCGACGTCCACCCGTCCCGGGACTTCGACCTGTCCAAGGTGCAGTGCGTCGCGACGACCGGATCCCCGCTGCCGCCCGACGGATTCCGCTGGCTGCACGACGAGTTCGCGCAGAGCGGGGCCGCCCTGTGGATCGCCTCGGTCAGCGGGGGCACAGACGTGTGCTCCTGCTTCGCGGGAGCCGTACCGACCCTCCCGGTGCACATCGGCGAACTCCAGGCGCCGGGGCTGGGCACCGACCTCCAGTCCTGGGACCCGAGCGGCAATCCCCTTGTGGACGAGGTCGGCGAACTCGTGGTCACCAACCCCATGCCGTCCATGCCCATCCACTTCTGGAACGACCCGGACGGCAGCCGCTACCACGACAGCTACTTCGACACCTATCCCGGAGTGTGGCGCCACGGTGACTGGATCACCCTCACCTCCGGTGGCTCCGTGATCATCCACGGCCGCTCCGACTCCACGCTCAACCGGCAGGGCGTCCGCATGGGGTCGGCCGACATCTACGAGGCCGTCGAGCGACTCCCCGAGATCAAGGAATCCCTGGTCATCGGCGTCGAAGAACCCGACGGCGGTTACTGGATGCCGCTTTTCGTCCACCTCGCGCCCGGAGCCGTCCTCGACGAGGCCCTCCTGAACCGCATCAAAAAGACCATCCGCGAGCAGCTCTCCCCGCGCCACGTCCCCGACGAGGTCATCGAGGTCCCCGGAATTCCGCACACCCTCACCGGCAAACGCATCGAGGTCCCGGTCAAGCGCCTCCTCCAGGGCAGCCCCTTGGACAAGGCCGTCAACCCCGGCTCCATCGACAACCTCGACCTGCTGCACTTCTACGAGGAGCTGGCCCGCAAACGCCCCTGACCAGCCCCCGGAAACGGCGGTCAACCCCCGTAGGTGGCCTCGGACTCGACCAGCACGGCGGCGAAGTCCGAGGCCAGCCGCGCGGCGTCGGCCGACTGCAGATCAGCCACCGCGATCCGTACGGCAGGTCCGGACACCAGCCGGAACCGCGCCCCGGCCGCGACCCACCAGCCGTACGACCGCAGCCCGTTGACCACCGCCGACTCGTCGGGCACGGGCACCCACACGTTCATCCCGCTCGCCCCGTGGGCCGGGATCGCGTGCCGGTCCAACTCCCGCAAGAGCGTGTTCCGTCGCAGCGAGTACGTTTCCCGCGCACTCGCCACCAACGCGCGCGTGCCGTCGTCCGTCATCAGGCCGTACACGGTCTCCTGGAGCAGATGACTGACCCAGCCGGATGTCAGCAGCATCCGTCCGTCGTGCCGGGCCAGGGTGGTCGGGTCACAGGCCGCCGCGGCCCACCGAAGGTCGGTCCCCAGGAACTTGCTCACCGTGCGGACGTGCACCCATCGGGCCAGTCCGGCCGAGGACAGTGTGTGCAGGGGGGCGTCCGCGACGGCGGACGCGTGATCGTTCTCCACCACGAGCACCTCCGGCTCCTCCCGGAGCACCGAGACAAGCGCGTCCCGGCGCTCCGCCGAGAAGCACCCGCCGCGCGGATTCTGCCCGCGCGGACTGCACACGACGGCCCGCGCACCCGCCCGCAGCGCTCCTCGCAGCGCTTCGGGGATCAGCCCCTCGTCGTCCACGGCGACCGGGAGGTTGCGCAGACCCAACGCGGACACCAGATCCAACAGGTGGTGGTATCCGGGATCCTCCATGGCCACGGCGTCGCCAGGTCGCAGTTCCACCGACAGCAGCCGCCCGATGAGATCCAGCGCTCCGTGGGCGAAGGTCACGTGCTCCGTCGGCACCCCGTCGGCCCCGAGCCAATCCCGGACGACGTGTTCCAGCCGCGTCAGCCGCGGCGTCGCCCGATGCGAACGGGCGCCCGGAGAGAGGTGTGAGGGCGGCACCAGCCGGGGGAGCAGTGCGGGATCAGGATGTCCGCCGGCCAAGTCGCGCAGTCCTTCCGGCACTTTGGGAGGCCGCCGCGAGGCCACCGCCGGAGCAGCCGCTACGACAGTCCCGCCCCGGCCGCGAGTGACCACGATCCCGCGCTGCCGCAGCTCCTTGTACGCGGTCGCGACCGTCCCCGGACTCACCCCCAGCTCATCGGCGAGCCGGCGCACGGGAGGCAACCCGGCCCCCGGCCCCAACAACCCCTCGGACACGCCACGTTCGACGGACGCGCCAATTTCTCTGGCCGTCGTTCCACTGATTCCATATTGTGTTGCCACATTGATGATTATGTATCAATACATAAATCGAAGCAAGGCGTGAACCGAAGCGAGGGAGAAACGTGAGAACACGGCGCCGCGCGGCTGCCTGGACCGACCGAGTACCAGGAGGTTCCGACGGCCGCAGAATGCTCCTGATCACCCTCGTCGACCGCGTCGGCAGCGGCCTGTGGGCATCCGTCTCCGTCCTGTACTTCACCTACGTCTCCGGCCTCTCCG
>Ga0136846_1213692_pt1 | contig 10363 bp, 11 predicted proteins | sample HopSoiMetagenom2_FD_96841 | JGI IMG/M metagenome (GOLD analysis project Ga0136846, IMG submission 96841) | Grasslands soil microbial communities from Hopland, California, USA - 2 Assembly 2016 (version 4) | ecosystem: Environmental > Terrestrial > Soil > Grasslands | place: USA: Hopland... | reverse complement strand
GCCTCGCCGCCGTCCATCCTCGGATACTGCTCGCAATGCCAGTACGGGTAGCCGCCCTGGCCCGCGGCGTACTTCTGGATGTTGATGCCGCCCGGGCGGAACACCTTGGCGATCAGCCCGTCGAGGAATTCGTCGTTCAACGCGGCGACGCCGTCCGCATCGAGCAGGCGCAGCGCGCCGGTGGCCGGATCGCGCATCTTGAGCTGCAGCGGCGCGAGCGCCACGTGCGCGTAGCGGCGCAGGTAGCGGCGCATGCCGCGCACGGCGGCGGCGTCGAGGGCCTGGCGCGCATCGGCCCAGTCGGGCAGGCGATCGAGCTGGATGTCCCAGCTGTCCTTCATGCGGATGTCCACACCGCTGCCGGTGGCGCCGCGCTGCGCCTGGCCAGCGCGCTCGCCACGCTCGAAGCGCTCGACCAGCGCGCGGCAGGTGGCGGCGTCGAGGGCGTCGTCGTAGACCTCGATGAAATCGTTGTCGGGCATGGGCCCGGATTCTGGGCCCGTGCCGCGACGCGGGTCAATTCGGCGGATCCTTCTGGCGGGTGCGCGACACCGCCATCATCACGCCGAGGCCGGCGATGACCAGGCAGATGATCGCGATGTAGGTCGACGCGACGTGCGCGGTGACGAGGGCCCAGGCGACGCCGCCGATGAGCAGGACCAGGCCGATGGTGTAGAGCAGGAACGACATGCGATCACCCTCATTCTCGTGGACATGGCCTTGCACAGGCACGCGCCGTGCCGGCTCGCGCCACGGGACGGCGGCCGCCCGACGGCCGCCGTGCGCGTCACGGGCGCGGCGAGCTGGCCGGCCCCGGCCCCGCGGCGGCCGCGCGGGCGGCCGCGCGCTCCTCGCGCTCCTCGCGTTCCTTCTTCGCCGCCAGGTGATGGCCGACCGCGCAGCCGACCACCGCGCCGGCCACCGCGTGGCGTCCCGCGACATGGCCCGCGACCCCGCCGACGACGGCCCCCTTGATGCAGCCCTTGGCCTGTGCCGGCGCGGCGGCGAGGGCGCAGGCGGCCGCGAGCGCGGCGATGAACGTGTGGCGGATCGGGGTCATGTCGGTGTCCTTTCGCGAGTCGGTGATGAAGAGGCCGCCAGTGGCAGGCCCCGCGATGGACGCACTGTCGTCCGGCACGCGTCGCGCCGCCAGCGCCGCGCGATGCGCCGCCGCGGCGCGGCGACCAGCTGCGCCCAGGGCGGACAGCCGGTGCGCGTGTCGGCCGGCAAGCGAGGGATTCCACGCCGTGCGGCGGACGCGCCAGCGCGTACATTGCGCATCTGCTCGACCACCCGGCCGCGTCCGCACGGCGCGCCCCCCGCAGGAGAGACGATGAACGCGTTGCGACACGATCCGGCCCCCGGCAAGACGGCGCTGCCCCTGGTCGCCCTGGCGGTCGGCCTGGGCGCGCTGGGCGTGCTGTCGCTGGGCAGCGGCGACTTCGCCTTCCAGTGGCAGCCGGTGCCGCCGGACATGCCTTCGCGCAGCGTGCTCGCGACGGCCACCGGCGGGCTGGAGGTGGCCGCGGCCGTGCTGCTGCTGCTGTCCGGGCGCCTGCGCGCGGTGGGCGCCTGGCTGGCGGCCGTCCTGCTGCTCGGATGGGTGGCCCTGCACGTGCCCGTCGTCGTCCAGCGGCCCGCGTCGATCGCCGACTGGCTGGGCCTGGCCGAGACGGCGGCGATGGCCAGCGCCGCGCTGATGTTCGCGGCCGCCTGGGCCGGCATCGCGGCCGCCGGCGCCATCCGCCGCGGCGCGTTCGTGGCGTTCGGTTCGAGCGCGCTCGTGTTCGGCCTGGCGCACTTCAAGTACGCCGAGTTCACGGCCTCGATGATCCCGCACTGGCTGCCGGAACGCCTCGCGCTGGCCTGGTTCACGGGGGCGGCGCACGCGCTCGCCGGCGTGGCCATCCTCACGGGATGGCGCCGCTCGCTCGCCGCCTGGCTGGAGTGCCTGATGATGGCCGGCTTCGTCGCGCTGGTGCACGTGCCGCGCGTGCTGGCGCATCCGGACAGCCGGATGGAGTGGACGATGCTGTTCGTCGCCGTGACGCTCAGCGCCTCGGCAGGCCTGGTGGCGGCGATGTCCGGCCGCGGCGGCACGCGCTGAGCAGCCCGGCAACGCGGCAGGAATTCTCACTCGACAGCAAAACTTTCCGCCCGCGTTCCCCCATCGCGCGCCAGGACGCACGTACAGTGCGGCTGGCGACCCCAACGACCCTGTCCCGTGACCGAGCCCCTGCCGCCCAACGCCTTCGAGCCCGCCCCGTTTCGCCGCGGCACGTTCCATAACGCGAGCGGCCGCGAGAAGCACGGCCTCGCCAACCTGCTGCGCTGGCTGCTGACGCGCTCGCCGGGTCCCTGGCCGACGCATGTCGAGGACGTGCAGGTGGCCCCGCCCGCCGGGCGCGTCGACGACGGCTCGATCCGCGCGACCATCGTCGGCCACGCCACCGTGCTGGTGCAGGTGGCCGGGCTCAACGTCCTCACCGATCCGGTGATGTCCGCCCGCATCGGCCCGACGCCATGGACGGGCCCGAAGCGCGTGCGGCCGCCGGCCGTGCCGTTCGACGCCATCCCGCGCATCGACGTCGTCCTGCTGAGCCACGACCACTACGACCACCTCGACCGCCCGACGCTGAGGCGGCTCGCGGCGCGCGACAACCCGCTGGTGCTCACCGGCAGGCGCGTGGGCCGCAAAGTGCCGTCGCGCCGCGTCGTCGAGCTGGACTGGTGGGAGAGCCATGCGCTCGGCGAAGGGCTGTCGGCCACCTACGTGCCGGCCGAGCACTTCTCCGGCCGCGGCTTGTTCGACCGCGACAAGTCGCTGTGGGGCGGCTTCGTGCTGGAGACGCCGCACGGCAAGATCTACTTCGCGGGCGACACGGCGCGGGGCGTCCACTTCCGCGCGATCCGCGAGCGCTTCGGCCCGATGACGCTGTCGCTGCTGCCGATCGGCGCATACGCGCCGCGCTGGTTCATGGAACGCGTGCACATGGATCCGGACGAGGCGCTGCAGGCCAGCCTGACGCTGGAGTCGCAGGCTTCGCTGGCCATCCATTTCGCCACCTTCAACCTCGCCGACGACTCGTACGACGCGCCCACCCGCGCGCTGGCCCGGGCCGTCTCGCAGCTGAGCGGCTCGCCCGCCGGCAGCGACTTCCGCGTCACGCCGTTCGGCGAGGCCACGATCGTGCGCCCTGGCGAGGATCTCGACGCCGGCGCGCGTCGGCGCTACGCCTGACCCGGGCCTCCCGACAGGTCTTCCCGGTCGAGGTAGTCGCGCATCGCCAGCACGTCGCGGCGCGCCGGCGGCAGCAGCGCGTCGTCCCCGGGCGGGGGCGACGACGCGGTCTCCAGCGTGCGCCCGGCACCGGCCCACAGCCGCGTGCCGCCCTGCAGCCACGCCACGTTCGCGTAGCCACGCTGGCGCAGCGTGGCCGCCGCGTAGGCCGATTGCGAGCCGTCGTTGCACGTGACGAGCAAGGTGTCCTCGGCCGACGGCGCCACGGCGGCGATGCGAGCCTCCAGCCAGCCGCGCGGCAGCCACGACGCGCCGGGCAGGTGCCCGCGCTGCCACGACGCGCTCGTGTCCACGTGCAGCACGCGCACCGGTGCACGGGCCGCCAGCCAGCGCGCGACATCGTCCACGCCCAGTCCGGGCGCGGCGCTGCTCGCCTCCTGCCAACCCAGCGGCATCTCGACCGCCGTGCGCGCCGGACGGCCGCCGCCGATCCACGCGGCGAAGCCGCCGGCCAGCGTGCACACGCGCACCTGGCCCAGCCGGCGCAGCCAGACACCCGTGAGATGGGCGCGCACGGCGTCGTCGTCGACCAGCACGACGGGCGCGTCGGCCATCGCGATCATCTCGTCGCGCCGCACCAGCAGCATGTCGCAGGCCACCGGCACGCTGCGCGGCACGTGCGCCACGCCATGCTGGCCGAGGTTGCGCAGGTCGAACGCGTGGAAGTTGCCGTCGGCCTCCACCAGCGCGGCAAGCTCCACGGCCTCGACCCGTTCGACGCCATGGTGCTTGGCCAGGCGCGCCGAGCCCAGTTCGGCGAACTGGCGGCTCGCGTTCGACGGCTGGACGCGGCGGCGGCGCGAGCCCTGCTCCAGCGCGTGGCCGGCGAGCCGCCATGCCAGCGTGCCGCCATCGAGGGCGACGACATCGCTCATGCCAAGGTCGATCAGCGTGCGCGCGATGGCCAGGCTGCGCGTGCGCGCGCTCGAGCACAGCACGATGACGTCGCTTTCGGCGGCCATGTCGAGCGCGTGCGACACGGCCTCGAAACCCGGCAGCGAGACCGCGCCCGGGATGCAGTCCTGCGTGTGTTCGCCGGCGCTGCGCACGTCGCACAGCGCCACGCGCTGGCCCGACTGCTGCCATTGGCGCAGCGTCGCGACGTCGATCGTGGGCACGCGCGCCAGGTCGGCGACGCGGCGGCCGAAGGCGCGGCTCGAGACCTGCGTGCCCGAGACCATCGGCAGCCCCGCCTGCCGCCAGGCGGCCAGGCCGCCGTCCAGCGCCGCGACCTCGCGGTAGCCGAACGCCAGCAGCGTGTCGGCGGCCAGCGCGGCGCGCGGATCGCGCACGCCAGGTGCGATCTCCAGGCCGCTGTCGACGACCACCAGGCGCGTGGTGCGATCGCGCACCAGCGCGTCGATGCGGAACTCGATGCGGCGGCGCGGCAGGATCGCGGCACCGGGCAGGTGGCCGGTCTCGGACTCGACGAGGTCGCGCACGTCCAGCACGACCGGTGGATGATCCGCGGCCAGCGCGGCGACGAGCTGGTCGATGGCGAGCAGGCCGGCCTTCATGACCCGGCCCTGGCGGATGATTGCCGCGACGCGCCCCACGGAGCCCGGGACCGGTCGGACGGTCGCGGCGAACTCACGGCCGCCGCTCTCGGAACGCGGGGTGCACGGCGGCGCAGCGTGTGCGCGGGACTTGCGACACGTCCGGACGGGCGGCGTCCCGGGCGGGACGGCCAGCAACGAGACGACGCGATCGAAGCATGCGCAAACCTCGGGGACTCGGTGGCGGCCTGCGGTGTCATCGCCAGATGGACACAGGCCGTCGAACCAGTCTAGGAGTCGCCTCCGGTGGGGTCAATCGCCGCGGCGTATCGGAATCCGGCCCCCGACAGCGCGCGACATGCTTTCCCTACACGCCGGCCGTGTCGGGCGACGGCCGCCCGGCGGTCGCCGCACCGCCGGCCGATGCGCTGATGATCAACGCGATGGCCAGCCACTGCAGCGCCGACAGCCGCTCGCCCAGCACGATCGCGCCGCAGGCCGCGCCGACCGCGGGCGTGGCGCTCACGAGGATGCCGAACACGTGGCGCGGCAGGCGGCGCAGCGCGGCCATCTCCAACGAATACGGCACGGCGCTGGACAGCAGCGCCACGCCGAGCCCCGCCAGCAGCGCCGCGGGCTGCGCCATCGCGGCACCTGCGCCGGCCACGCCCAGCGGCAGCGCGAACAGCGCCGCCACCAGCATGCCCAGCGACACCGCCTGCCCGCTGGCGAGGGTGGACACGCGCTTGCCGAACACGATGTACAGCGCCCACGACAGCGCGGCGCCGAACGAGAACAGCAGGCCCAGCGGGTCGAGCGCGCGGCCGCTGGCCAGTGGCAGGAGCAGCGCGAGGCCGGCGACGGCGAGCACGACCCAGGCGACGTCGAGCGCGCGGCGCGACGCGGCCAGCACGACGACCAGCGGCCCCGTGGTCTCGATCGCGGTGGCGATGCCGATCGGCACGCGGCCGAACGCGTGGTAGATGCACAGGTTCATGCCGCCCAGCATCGCGCCGTAGGCCGCCAGGTTGCCCCAGTCGCGGCGCGCGAGCGGATGGCGCCAGGGCCGCCAGAACGCCAGCAGCAGCAGGGCGGACAGGCCGATGCGCAGCGCCGCCATGCCGGCCACGCCGACCACCGGGAACAGGCTCTTGGCGATCGCCGCGCCCAGGTTCTGCGACACCAGCGACGCGAACAGCGCCAGCAGCGACAGCGCGCCAGCCGGTCGATGCGGCGCCTCACCCAAGACGCCAGCTCGACACGGTGATGCCGCCGAAGAAATCGCGCTCGTGGTAGACGCGCGTCGCGGCCTCGCCCTCCGCCGCGCCCACCGCCACCATCAGCGGCAGCAGGTGCTCCTCGCGCGGATGCGCGAGACGCGCGGCGGGCGCGCGCTCCCACGCGGCGAGCGCGTCCGCGCGCGCGGACGCGTCGGCAATCGCCAGCGTGTCGCCCAGCCACGCGTCGAAGGCGGCCGACGGCGCGTGCGCCGCGGGGCCGAACGCGCGCAGGTTGTGGTAGCTCAGGCCGCTGCCCACGATGAGGATGCCCTCGTCGCGCAGCGGCGCGAGCGCGCGACCGAGCGCGAGATGGTCGACGGGATCCAGCCCCTGGCGCAGCGACAGCTGCACGACCGGCACCTCGGCCTGCGGCCAGATGACCGCCATCGGCGCGAACATGCCGTGGTCGAAGCCGCGCGCCGCGTCCTCCGCCGAGTCGATGCCCGCGCCGGCGAGCAGCGCGCGCACGCGCGCCGCGACGGCGGGCGCGCCCGGCGCCGGATATTGAATGTGGTACGTGAACTCCGGGAAGCCGCCGTAGTCGTAGAGCATCGGCGGGTTCGGGTGCGACTGCACCGTGAAGCGCGGCGCCTCCCAATGCGCGGACACCATCAGCACCGCACGCGGCGTGGCGCCGATCTCGGCGGGCATGCGCGCCAGCGAGGCCTCGAGCCGGTCGTACGCCCCGCCCATCTGCTCCTTCATCCACGGCCAGGGGCCGCCGCCGTGCGAGATGAAATACGTGGGCAGGCGGGAGGCGGTCATGGCGGTGCTTCGGCGAAGGCGGGTCCGGGAGGATATCGCCGCGGCAAAGACCGCGTGCGGCGGTCGTCGAGGTCAGGAGCCGCGGCCTCGATGGCGGCGTCCGGCTGCGCGCTCGTGCACGCAGTGGCAGGATCGACGCTCAGGCTCCCTGGCGCCGCAGCGTCAGCAGCGCGGCGCCGAAGCCCACGAAGATCGCGCTGACGCCGCGAGCCAGCCACAGCGCGAAGCGCGGCCGCGCCAGCAGCGCGCGCGCCCGCGCCGCGAGCAGCGCGTAGGCCAGCAGCGACGTGAACGACAGCGCCATGAACAGGCCGGTGAGCACGAGGAATTGCGGCAGCAGCGGTGCCCGGGTGTCGAGGAACTGCGGGAACAGCGCGGTGAAGAACAGGATCGGCTTGGGATTGGTGCCAGCGGTCAGCAGCGCCTCGCCGAACAGGCGCCACGGCGGCGGGCGCGGCAGGCCGGACTCGCCGTCGGACGGGGCGAGCGTGATCCCGCGACCCGCGAGCTGGCGCAGCCCGATCCAGAACAGGTAGCCCGCGCCCAGCAGCTTGACGATGCCGAACAACAGCGCCGACGACTGCAACGCCACGCCCAGTCCCAGTATCGCGGCGGCCGACAGCCCGAACAGCCCGCAGACGTTGCCGAGCGTCGACCAGATCGCCGTGCGTGGCCCCCACGCCATGCTGTTGCGCAAGGCGAGCAGCGTGGCCGGGCCCGGGCTGAGAATGGCCACGGCCGCGACGGCGGTGAAGGCGACGAGGGTGTGGGCGTGCATGGCGTGCCCATTCTCGCGGCCCGGGTTCGACAGCGCGCTTCGTCCGACGGCGGCGCAGGGGCTTGGGCCCGTCCCGTCGCCACGGCGAGCGTTCCCGTGCACCATCGGGACTGCTTCAGCGGAGAACTCCATGCCGAACCGTCCGTCGACCGCCCTCCCCCTCCTCGCCCTCCTGTTGGCCGCCGCGGGCGCACATGCGCAGGACGCCGCGGCGGGCGGCATGGCGTTCCAGCAATGCGCCGAATGCCACAGCCCCGGCAACACAGACAACGCGGGGCCCGGCCTCCAGGGCGTGTTCGGCCGCAAGGCCGGGGCCAAGGACGGCTTCACCTACAGCCCCGCGATGAAGAAGTCCCCGCTCGCGTGGGACGACAAGACGCTGGACGCCTTCCTCAAGGATCCGCGCGCCGTGGTGCCCGGCACGTCGATGGCCTACGGCGGCGACGACGACGCGAAGGAACGCGCCGATCTCGTCGCGTACCTCAAGACGCTCAAGTAGCCGCCAAGGCCCGATCGCCGTCGCCGCCCAGGCGCGGCACCTCGCTGTCGTCCTTCAATCCGATGCCGCTGACGCGCCGGCGCCGCGCCTCGCGCAACAGCCATGCGATGCGCGCCGCCGCATCGGCGATCGCCAGTCCTTCGGGGCGGATGTTGCTGACGCAGTTGCGCTCGCTGTCGACGCGGCTCGCCGCGGGCTGCCACGTGAGGTAGGCGCCGAGGCTGTCTGGCGAGCTCAGGCCCGGGCGTTCGCCGATGAGGACCAGCACCAGCGCGGCGCCCGTGCGCTCGCCGATCGCGTCGCCGAGCGCGACGCGCGCCTGTGTCGCGACGACGACGCGGTCCGCGACGACGCCGGCCTCGCGCAACGTCGCCAGCAACGGCAGCGCGTGGCGCTGCGCGGCGATCGCGGACAGCCCGTCGGCCACGACGATGCACAGGCCACCTTCGGCGCCGCCCTGCAGCGCGTCGGCCGCCGCGGGCGCGAGCCGGCGCCCGAGGTCGGGGCGCGTCAGGTACTCGGTGCGCGAGCTCGCGCGGCTCGTCGCTGTCGTGGCCTCGAAGCCGTGCGCGCGGAGCGCCGCGAGCAGCGCCTCGACGTCCAGCGGCAGGTGCACCGCGTCGCGTGCGGCGGCGTGCGCAGCCGCGAAGCGCAGCACCTCCGACGTCGGCAGGCTGGTGCCCGCGCGGCCGAGGGAGATGCGGGCCGGGGTATGCCGGCGCAGCGCCGCCCATGGGTCGGCCGGCGTGGACGACGCATGCGTCGGCGGCTCGCCGGTGGCCGGGTCCACGGGCGGGTCGGGCAGCGTGCCGCTCACGGCGCGTTCTCCAGCAGGCGCGCCGACATCGCCTGCGCCAGCGCCGGCATCGCGGCGACCGGCCGCAGCGCGCCGTCGGCGTCGGTGATGCCCGTCGCGTGCAGCCAGGCCTCGAATTCCGGCGCCCGCCGGCGTCCCAGCAGCTTGCGCGCGAACAGCGCGTCATGGAACGAGGTGCTCTGGTAGTTGAGCATCACGTCGTCGGCGCCGGGCACGCCCATCATGAAGTTCAAGCCCGCCGCGGCCAGCAGCACGAGCAGCGTGTCCATGTCGTCCTGGTCGGCCTCGGCGTGGTTCGTGTAGCAGATGTCGCAGCCCATCGGCAGGCCCAGCAGCTTGCCGCAGAAGTGATCCTCCAGGCCGGCGCGCACGATCTGCTTGCCGTCGTACAGGTACTCGGGCCCGATGAAGCCGACCACCGTGTTGACCAGCAGCGGCCGGTAGCGCCGCGCGACGGCGTAGGCGCGTGCCTCCAGCGTCTGCTGGTCGACGCCGTGGTGCGCGCCGGCCGACAGCGCGCTGCCCTGTCCCGTCTCGAAGTACATGACGTTGTCGCCGAGCGGCCCGCGCTGCAACGCGAGCGCCGCGGCATGCGCCTCGTCCAGCAGCGCGAGCGACACGCCGAAGCCGCGGTTGGCCTGCTCCGTGCCCGCGATGGACTGGAACACGAGGTCGACCGGCGCGCGTTGCCCGATCGCGCGCAGCGTGTTCGTCACGTGGGTGAGCACGCAGGCCTGCGTGGGGATCCGGTGGCCGGCGATCAGGTCGTCGAGCAGGTGCAGCAGGCGCACGAGCTGCGGCACGCTGTCGGCCGCGGGGTTGACGCCGATCACCGCGTCGCCGGCGCCGTACATCAGGCCGTCGACGATGCTCGCCAGGATGCCGGCGGGGCTGTCGGTGGGATGGTTGGGCTGCAGCCGCACCGCCAGCGAGCCGGGCAGGCCCAGCGTGTTGCGAAAGCGCGTGACGACGTGGCAGCGGCTGGCGACGAGCACCAGGTCCTGGTTGCGCATGATCTTGCTCGCGGCGGCGGCCATCTCGGGCGTCAGGCCGGGCGCCAGCGCGGCGAGCGTGGCCGGCGTCGCGGCGTCCGACAACAGCCAGTCGCGCAGCCCGCCCACCGTGAGATGGCGCACCGGCGCGAACGCGATCGCGTCGTGCGTGTCGACGATCAGGCGCGTGACCTCGTCGTGTTCGTACGGCAGCACGGCCTCGGACAGGAAGCGCTGGAGCGGCACGTCGGCCAGCGCGGCCTGCGCCGCGACCCGCTCCCGCGCCGACGCCGCCGCCACGCCCGCCAGCACGTCGCCCGAACGCGCAGGGCTCGCCTTGGCCATCAGCTCGCGCAGATCGGCGAAGCCGAAGACCTGGTGACCGATGGTGGCGCGATGGTTCATCGACATCCTTCGCCCTGCGGGCTGCGGGCT
>Ga0136846_1235558_pt1 | contig 10364 bp, 9 predicted proteins | sample HopSoiMetagenom2_FD_96841 | JGI IMG/M metagenome (GOLD analysis project Ga0136846, IMG submission 96841) | Grasslands soil microbial communities from Hopland, California, USA - 2 Assembly 2016 (version 4) | ecosystem: Environmental > Terrestrial > Soil > Grasslands | place: USA: Hopland... | reverse complement strand
GGGCAACCCCTCACGAGTTCGAATCTCGTATCCTCCGCCAGTGCCTCACCGGGCACGATGTCGAAGGGCCCCACCGTTCGCGGTGGGGCCCTTCTTCGTTGAGGGTTGCAGTTTGGGTTGCAGTTGCCGAGATCAACCGCTGGGACGGCCCTGCTCCGCCAACGGCCAGCCGATGTCCTCCTGCCTGACTGAAGATCCCTGACGGATGGCCCGCTGGGGCCAGTACCTGGCCATGTCGGACTGGATATAGCCCCGGAGCTACCCGGCCAGGCAGCGGAGCGACCGGAGGGCAATCACGACCAGCCCAGGAGAGCCCACGGCAGACGGGCGGATTTGCGAGCGACAGTGCCCGGTCTCGCGGCCCCGTCGGCGGGCCGGAAGCCAAGTAACATTCTCTGCTTGAGGTGACGGGTCCTCAGTCGACCCGCGGGGAGAAGGTAGGGGAACGTGGCAGCCGAGCCAATGCCCACGAAGCCGATCAGTCCAGCCGCATACGGTGCGCTCGGATCCGCCCTCAAGCACATCTTTTGGTACAAGAGCGACCTCGAAGGCTTCATCCGCCGGTGGGCCAAGGGGTACCCAGAGCTCCTCGCTGCACTCGACTTCTCTGGCTACAAATGGCAGACCGCCGAGGAGTTCGTGGACCGACTGCACGCCAGCGAACGGCGGTATGGCGACCTGTCGGTCAACCTCATGGTCGAGGTTTCGGAGATGACGAGTTTCCCCAAGCTCAAGCGGCACGAGGATGCCGACACGCTGGTCACCGAAGCTCGGGAGGCAGTGGCGGCACTGAAGACTTGTGTGGACCGGCACCGGGGCCTCATCGCGGACGAGGCGCGCTTCACGAGCGACCTGGCGGAGCACCGCGCGACGACCGAGAGCCGCCGCAGTTTCGCCCAGCGACTTTCGGAGTTGAAGGACGAGTTCTTGCGCTTGGAGGCAGAACCCAATCGACAGAAGGCCGGACGTGAGTTCGAGCCATTCCTTAACCAACTCTTCCGCCTGTTCGACCTGGACCCGCGACTCTCCTACAGCCTGTCTTACGAGCAGATCGATGGATCCATCACGTACGACACGGACGGGTACATCGTGGAGGCGAAGTGGTTGAAGGAGCCGGTTGAGGTCCACTACCTCGGCAGCTTCGTCGAGAAGGTGCGACACAAGGGCAAGAACGCGCTCGGCTTGTACATAAGCGTGCGCGGGTTCACAAAAGGTGCCAAGGAACGCTACGCCGAGGGGACGTGTTTCATAACGATGGAGGGGGTCGACATCTTCGCCGTGCTCGACGGGCACACTACGCTCGATGAGCTGCTAAGCCGCAAGAAGCGTCACGCCAATGACACCGGCAGTTGCTACTACCCTGCCTCGTTGATGATGAGTGAGTGACCGGCTGTGGCTCGGCCGCAACACTGGGCATGCGCTGCGGCTGCTGAGAACGGCGGGCGATACAACCCGACGGAACCGGCCAGTGGGGCGAGGGCTCGGTGGAGTGACCGTGCCCTCACCCCGATACTCTGATCAGTCAGCAGACTGTCCCCAAAGCAACCCGCCTACCCTGTCGGCGGTGTCCCTAAGGACGCGGTTGGTCAGGTGCTGGTAGCGGCGGCGCATGCGGGCCGACTGGCCGGGCTCCCAGCCCATGATCGCGTCCACGACGGTGTCCGGGACCCCGAGGATCAGCAGAAGAGTGCCGGCGGTGTGACGGGCGTCGTGCAGTCGACCGGCCCTCAGTCCGGCCGCCTCCAGCAGCTCCTTCCACTTGTGGTGATCCGTGTTGGGGTTGAGCGGTTCACCGGTCGGAGAGGTGAAGACGTAGTCCTTCTCAACCCACAGGTCGCGGGCGAGGCGGCGTTCGCGCTCCTGCTCGTCCCGGTGCTGGGCGAGGAGCTTCATCAGCTCGTCGGGGACACCGATGGGCCGCCGTCCGGCACGCGACTTCGTGTCCTTGGTTTCCCGCCGGATGTTGACCTTCTGCGGGCAGTACCCGGGCTTGCGCCCGCACGGGTCCCCGCAGCCGTGCTGGTACCGGGGCCGTAGTCGGCCCCGGTGGACGATCAGCACGCCGAGATCGAAGTCGACGTCCGTCCACTTGAGTCCGAGGACCTCGCCCTGGCGCAGGCCGAGCGCCAGGGCGATGACCCAGCGTGTCGAATTCCTCTGCCGGTTGGCCACTTCGAGGAGGAGCTGCACCTCTTCGACCGTGTACGGCACGACCTCTTCCTCTTCCAGACGTGGCGCCTTGGCGATCGTGGCCGGGTTCTCGGTGAGGTGGCGACGGCGCTTGGCCTCGTTGAGGGCGGCACGCACAGTGCGGTGGATCTGGTGCGCGGTACCGGCCGCACTACCGTTGTCCTGCATCTTCTTGTAGAAGCGCTCCAGGTGCTCCGGCTCTAGCTTCGTCAGACGGTGCGCGCCCAGGCCGGGTATGAGGTGGTGGTAGACGGCGACGCGGTAACCGTCGATGGTGTTCTCGGAGACGTGCAGGGCCGCGATGTTCTCGACCCAATGGACCAGCCAGGACTCGACCGTCCAGGTCTGGCCGGCCTTCCGGACACCGCCTGAGTCACGCGCCTTCTCCAGCTCGCGGACGGCCTTCGTGGTCTCGGCACGGGTCTTGCGCTTGACGTGGCGGCGGTCGGACCTGCCGTCGTCCTTGACGCCGACGGTGACGTAGCCGTGCCATTTGCCGTCCTTGCCGAGGTAGATCGAAGAGGCGCCGTTGGGCTGCCGGGACTTCGCCATGACTGCCCCCTCAGGCCGCGAGAGCGACGGTCGAAGGCGCCACCTGGACGCGAGCGGCGACGTAGTCGCTCAGCGCCTCGGCAGGGATACGGCGCAGGCGTCCTATCGTCACGGACGGGATCTCACCAGCGGCGAGGAGCGCGTACATCGTGGTCCGGCCGACGCCGAGTCGACGAGCAGCCTCCTCGACGGTGAGCGCGACCAGCGTGGGGTCGGGCGCGCTGGAGGTACTGGCCCGCACGAGGTGCAGGAGATCCTGGGCGCTGACACCGAGTGCGTCCGCGAGCAAGGCAACGGGCATGGACGTTTCAGACATGGGGATACCTCTCGGCGGCGCGGGGCAGCGCGGCGCCGTGGTTGCTGTACGGGATGGGCGGTGTGAAAAGAGTCCGCAGGGCAGCCCTCGGCGTTCGTAGCGGCGAGGGACGCGCGGGAGCGAGTGGTGTGGCTACTCGGTGACGGGAGTACCCGCGTCCTTACGGAGGGGGTCCGCAGGCGAGTTGGGGGCCGGGTAGAACGTCAGCTCATCCCCGGTGGGCGTGACGTCGACGCCAAGACGTTCGGCGATCTCGTCGTATTCGCGCTCGGCTTCTTCGAGGCGCCCCTTCGCAGCGTCGGCGAGGTCCTGGGCGGTTCTCCACTCCTTCTCAAGGTCCTGGAGGCGGAAGCCTGCCTCCTGGAGCTCGTAGTGGGGATCGTCCGGGCTCGCTACAGCCTCGGTCATAAAGTGCTCGGCGGGCAGGTTCAGCGCCTTGGCCAGGCCGAGGACCTCGTCGAAGCGGATGGGGCGGGTGCCGTTCTCGATCTTGGCGACCTGGGTCTGGTGGAACTTGAAGCCCAGGCGGTTCATTCGCTCGGCGACATCGTCCTGGGACAGGCGCGCGGCTTTCCTCATGACCTTCAGGTTGTGAGCCACCAGGGCCTCCCCTTCGCCGGGGATGAGGTGGCGCGCCTTGGGCTGGTCCATGTTGACCTCCTCTCGTGTGAACCGGCACTGCACCGGACCGTACGCAAACGATACCAGCATGAGATTCCCAACCGCCAAGCGCATGAAACCAAGAGTGACGCGAGTCACGCGATAGCCGCAAGCCGCCAACATGCGATTAGGGAATCAAAAATCCAACCGCTTAACGGTTTGACTTTTGGCACCGAGGGCAGTACAACAGTCATGCAAGCATCGAAATTCAAACCGGAAGGAGGTTAAGAGCGGCGGTCGCGCCGCAAGAGAAAAACGAAACCCCCGGTGCTACGAACACCGGGGGCTGATCGGAAACCTCGACACCGCCCATCCCTGGACAGCCAACCAACGACGGACCGGGTTGCCCCCCGGAGCCGTCGAGTGAGGAATCTCCATGACCGAGAATACCCGCCCCGACCCCATCCACACAGCGAGTCCGGACCAGGACTCCGCCGCCGGCGAGGGCGCGGCCCTCTTGGACCAGCTCAAGGCTGCGATGGCTCGGTTTGTGATCCTGCCCAGCGAGGAAGCGCTGGACGCCACCGTGCTCTGGGTGGCCGCCACCCACCTGCAACCCTCCTGGCAGCACGCCCCGCGCCTGGCGGTGGTCGGCCCAGCGAAGCGCTGCGGCAAGTCACGTCTGCTCGACATCCTCACCGAGACCGTTCACAGCCCCGTCATCACGGTCAACTCCACCGCCGCCGCCGTCTTCCGCTCCATCACCGAGGAGCCCCCGACCCTGCTTGTCGACGAGGCCGACACCATCTTCGGCACCCCCAAGCAGGCCGAGAAGAACGAGGAGATGCGCGGCCTGCTCAACGCCGGGCACCAGCGCGACCGCTACGTCCTGCGGGTGGTGGGCAACGACCACACCCCTCACCGCTTCCACACCTTCGCGATGGCGGCACTGGCGGGCATCGGCGACCTCCCCGACACGATCATGGACCGCTCGGTCGTGATCCGGATGCGCCGCCGCGCCGAGGGCGAGCGCGTCAGCCCCTACCGCACCAAGCGCGACAGCCCCGCCCTGCACGAGCTGCGCGCCCATCTTGCGCAGTGGGCGACACCCCGAGCCGAGAGGGCCCTGGTCCTGGAACCGTCCATGCCGGTGGAGGACCGCGCAGCCGACACTTGGGAACCCCTGGTGATCGTCGCCGACCTCGCCGGCGGTTCCTGGCCCGACCGCGCCCGCCACGCTTGCACGCGCATGGTCGCCGCCGAGGCCGAGGCCGAGCAGGACAACCCGAGCAACGCCCGCATCCTCGCCGACCTCCGCAGGATCTTCCACGCCAAGGGCGAGCAGGAGCACCTGAGCACCGACGAGATCTTGTACGCCCTCAACGGCGACCCCGAAGCCCCTTGGGTCGAGCACGGACGAGGCGGCCTCACCCCGCGCGGCCTGGGGGCGATGTTGCGCGAGTACGGCATCTCCTCTGGCAACGTGCGCGTCGGCGAGATCCAGCGCAAGGGCTACTCCCGCGCCAAGTTCACAGACGCCTGGAAGCGCTACTGCCCCACCATCCACCCTCTCGGTACTCCACAGACCGACGCAGGCTGATCGGGCGCTGGTCCCCGCCGCCCGCGCGATCACCGCGGCGTCGGCGGGGACCAGCCGGAGCCACACACCCGTCTTTTGCCGTCCCTGCCGTCCCAGCGGCGAATTCGCAGGTCAAAGGCCCCAGGAGCGGGACGGATAGCCGTTCCAAGACGGATGGTCATCCGTCCCGACGCACCAAGGTCGCCGCGCGCCAACCGAGTCCCTCGGCTCGCCATGGTCGCGTCACCTGCCGTCCCGGACGGCACACGCACGGTCTGCCGTCCCGCCCTGACCTGCGGTTGCAACGGCAGGACGGCAAAGACGGCGCACCGCAGACGCCCCCGCAGACCTCACTCGCAAGGACACCTTCACCATGCCCGATACCGCCATACCCACCGCCGACTCGGCAGGGCCGACCGGCCACCATCGCGCCACTTCGTGGGACCGGCTCACCATCATCCTGCTCGGCGTCGCCGGATGCGCCCTCTCCTACGACGCGCTACGGCAGATGGCCACCGCCGTCCACATCCGCCACCAACTGACCTACCTCTTCCCCGTCGTGATCGACGGCTTCATCGCCTACGGCGTCCGCGCCCTGCTGGTTCTGCGCGAGGCCCCGCTGCCGGCGCGCCTGTACGCGTGGACCCTGTTCATCGCCGCCACCGCCGCCAGCATCTGGGCCAACGGTCTGCACGCCCTCGACCTCAACCAGCCCGGCACCGTGGACCTCCACCTCGACGACATCACCGTCACCGTCCTGTCCGCGATCGCTCCGCTTGCATTGGCCGGAGCCACCCACCTGCACATCCTGATCACCCGCTACGGCGGCAGCGACCCGGCAGGAACATCGGCGCACCCAACCACCGCACCGGTTCCGTACCGGCACCAACAGACCGACGGAACCCTGTCGGCGGATCCGTACCAGCAGCGGAAGCGGCTTGAGCGGCACAACCTGCCGCAGCCCCAGCAGGCCGGGATCGCGCAGCCCGGCGAAGCAACGGCTCCGGGCGCCCTGGGGTCCGGAAGCGTCGATCTGGACAGCGGCACGGGAGCCGTGCAGCCGACCGGCTCCCCGCACAGCGAGTCCGAGGACGAGCCCGACGGTGCAGGCCAGGGGCAGGACGAGGGTTCCGTACCGCGCGCTCAAAGCCAGGGCGGACGCCCACCCATGGCGTCCCTGGAGCGGCTGGCCGAGGTGATCACCGCAGCCCACCCGGACCCGGATGCAATCACTCGCGACAGCGCCCGCAAGGCCCTGTCCGAATCCGGACTCGGCGCCGGAACCGTCCGCCTGACCGAGGCCATCACCCTGGTCCGCCGCGCCGCCCAGGCCCGCGAGCACCCGGACCAGCGACCCCTCGCCGACCGGACCTGAACCCATCCGGACACCCACAGCCGACCCGATCCGGTAGGCCGGCGCGGCTGCCGACACCCCGGCAGCCGCGCAACCGGCAGCCCTCTATCCCAGAACCGCAGCACCGCCAAACCGCTGGCCGCCCGGACCATCCCACCCGTACGCCCCGGTCATCGCAGGGGTGCCTACAGCCCCGCGCGCCCCGACAGGAGACAATGCAGTGAGGAAGAGGTCGCACCTCGACGACAACAAAACCGAAGGTCCGGATCAGCCATCGAAGTCCGTTGACCTGAAGGCCCTTTGGCGCCGGGCATTTGGTAAAGGGGCTCCTGGCGGAGCCAGTAGTACCCCGAGTCCGACTCAAGGCCGGATTCGGGGGGTCTCCGCCCCAGGGGTGGCGGAGACGGCCCAGCGCCAGGGGGCGCCGGACCGGGAGGCCGGAGGCGAGGGCGGCCCTGCCCCGGACACGCTCCACACCGTCCAGCGCGAGACGCTGCGCCCTGATCGTGCCACCAAGACTGCAGTCGGCGAGCCCGCCGTGAAGAGCACACAGCCCACGATCCGCCGCTTCACCGGCAACAAACGCACCGTCCGCGTCGGCCCGCTGCGCTTCACCGGTGACGAGCACGCAGGTCTCCAAGCGGCTGCCGCCGAGCACGGCTACAAAGGCGATTCCGGCTTCGCCGCCGACGTCGTCCTCGCCTTCGTCGCCGGCCGGTTCACCGCCAACCTGCCGCTGTCCGAGGACCGCCGCCGCACGCACCACTTCCGCGCCCAGGTCCTGCGCCAGCTCAACCGGATCGGCGTCAATGTCAACCAGATCGCCCGCGCCCTCAACAGTGACCGCACCCCGCCCGACGTACGTGAGCGCCTCGACGAGCTGCACCACCTGCTCTCCCTGATCGCCGAAGCCCTGCGCGAGCCCGCCGACCCGACGGAGGTCTGACCGAAATGATCGCCGCCATCAAACCGGCCGGATCCAACACCCGCGGGCTGCTCGCCTACCTCTATGGCCGCGGAACCCACGACGAACACCTCGATCCACACATCGTCGCCGCCTTCGCGATGCTCGCCATGCCCGACCCAGGCCGCAACGAGATGGCCACCCTGACCGAACTCGGCCACTACCTGAATGAGCCCGTCCGGCTGCGCAACAGCGAGTTCGGCAAGCCGGTCACCGACCACGTCTGGCACTGCCCTGTCCGCGCCGCGCCCGAGGACCGCCATCTCTCCGACGCCGAGTGGGGCGAGATCGCCAGGCGCATCGTGGCCGCCGCCGGCATCTCGCCCGAAGGCGACGACCTGGCCTGCCGCTGGATCGCCGTACGCCACGCGGACGACCACATCCACATCCTCGCCACTACCGTCCGCGAAGACGGCCGTCGCCCCAAACTCCACGACAGCGGCATACGCGTCGGCGACGAGTGCCGCGAGATCGAGAGGGACTACGGGCTGCGCCAGCTCAAGAAAGGCGACCGCACCGGCACCCGACGCCCCACCCAGGCCGAGATGCACAAGGCCGAACGCCTCGGCTGGGAGCAGACCAGCCAACAGTGGCTCGAAGACCGCATCCGCGCCGCCATCCCTCATGTCACCGACGCAGAGGAACTGCTCGCCTACCTCGAAGCCGACGACGTCTTGGTCAAGCCCAAGCGCGGGCCATCCGGCGATCTCCTCGGCTATGCCGTCGGCCGCCCCGGCGACCTCAACAAGGACGGCGAGCAGATCTACAAGCCAGGCGGGAAGGTCGCCCCCGACCTCTCCCTGCCCAAGCTGAAGACGCGCCTGGAAACCAGCCGACCGGAGGAACACCCCACCGCCCGCCGCAACCGGCCCGCAACCCCCTGGCACCAGGCCACCGACGCCCTCGACACACTCCATAGCGAGCTCGCCGACACCGGCACTGGTGACGAAGGCGGAGACGCGCGAGCCCAGGCTCACATCGCGGCCCTTGGCGAACTGATGGAAGCCACCGCGCAGAAGGCCCCAGCGGATCTACGCGTCGAACTCCAGGCCGCGTCCAAGGCGTTCGCCCGAGCTCAGCGCTCCCAGATCCGAGCCGAAGACCGCGCCGCCGACACCGTACGCATCGCCGCCCGCGACATCGTCAGCACCGCCACCGGCCCCGAAGGCAGCGCCCTCGCAGCTCTCGTCGCAGCCCTCGCCTGGGCCACCATCGTCGCCGGACGCTGGCACGAGGCGAAGCACCACGCCCACCAAGCCGACGCCGCCCGCCAGGCCGTCCAGCACCTCCAGGCCGCCTCCGACCACGCCCTCGCCCTCGCCCCCACACTCGCAGAACTGGAACGCCGCCAGCCGAAACAAGAGGCCCGCCGCACTCTGGCCAGCGACGTCCGCGCAGCCGTCCCCGACCACGCCGAGCGGATCCTCACCGACGCCAGCTGGCCCGCACTCGCCACGGTCCTCGCCGACGCCGAGGCCGGCGGTCACCAACCCCACCAGCTTCTCAAGGAGGCCGCCGCGCAGCGCGAACTGGCCACCGCCCGCCAGCCTGCCCGCGTCCTGATCACCCGTATCCAACACACCAGCCGCAACCCCGTACCCAACCGCCGTGCCGAAGCCGCCCGACGGCGCTCGACCACCGGGACATGGCCTACGGGAAACACGACCCCTGCACCGCAGCAGGCCGGCCCTGCCGCCACCCCAGGGCGGAACAACCGCCCCCGGCGGTAGTAGCCCGACTGTGGCCAAAATGGGCTCCGGACTGGTCACGGAGTCCACTCGGTCGCGTACGACCGTTCCGCTCTCGTCGGCCGTCAGATCTGTTCAGGGCGGCACCACGGCCGATCGGGAGCGAACTCTGCCTGAGCTTTCCGCTGCCCGAGGCTACGGTTTCGGCCATGCGGGAGGTGGAGTACGAGAGCTACGGCTGTCCTCTGGAGGACTACCAGCTCACCCGAGCCGATCACCGACAGCAGAAGCAGTGGGAGGACATAAGACGTTGCGTGGAGAAACAGGCCGCTGAAGAGAGGGCCAAAGAGCGGGCAGACCCTGTGCTCGCAGCAGGTCGCCGTGCCGTCGTAGTCAAGGTGCTGGAGATGCTGCATAGCTGCCCGACGCCTGAGCGCGACATCATGCGGTGGCGCGTACGGCTGTATTGCGGCCACATCGTCGAGACTCGGCGGCATCGTGAGAATGGCAAGCCCACGCTGCACGGTTCGTCGTCAATGAAGTGCCCGGAGTGCGGGAAGGACCCATCAGGAATCGTGGCCTTCGAGCCCATCGGGCTGGCCGGTCAACCGCCCTCTCCTCCGAAGCCAGCAGCTTCTCCGCCGCCAAAGAAGCCGACCCGTGCGGAGCTTGAGCGACGTGTAGCCGCGCTGGAGAGGGAGAACGAGCGTCTCCGTTCGCAGGGGAGCAAGGGGTAACCTCCCGGCCATCCAGCAGAGTTGTCAACCCAGACCTGGGTCGGTGAGTCACCTCAGCGTGGCGTCGAGATGCTCCTGCACCGGCTCGAAGAGCCCGTACGGCACGTAGCCGGGGATATCGGCGAGGGCCACCCACGCGACCTCGGCCAACTCGTCGGTGTTCGTCGCCTCGCCCGCGAAGCCACTCTCTGTTGGCCGAGATGATCGTGGGGCGGATTGTCCCGGTGCTACGGTCGCGCGTATGACGCTCTCGGCATCAACAACTCGTGCCGTCGACCTGCGGGTTGAACCCGTGGAAGAGATCCTTGGTCACGTGGAGGGGTCGCTTCAGACGCGGCTGGAGCGGGACACCGTGGTGCGCAAGCGCCGCTCGGTGGGGGCGCG
>Ga0136846_1222032_pt1 | contig 10364 bp, 7 predicted proteins | sample HopSoiMetagenom2_FD_96841 | JGI IMG/M metagenome (GOLD analysis project Ga0136846, IMG submission 96841) | Grasslands soil microbial communities from Hopland, California, USA - 2 Assembly 2016 (version 4) | ecosystem: Environmental > Terrestrial > Soil > Grasslands | place: USA: Hopland... | reverse complement strand
TGGTCGCCAACGATGCCTTTGCCTCGCCCGAGGTGTGGCGGCGATTCGAGCAGGACCGGTACCATTCGCCCCGGGTGGTCTGGGGACGGGAAGTGAACCTCCTCATGCTCGGGCTGACCGGTCGGATCGCGCGCGAGCCGGCTGAGGCCGGGCCGTTCCGCGACGCGCTGCGGCGAATCCGCGCGGCGGTGGATAGCTCGGGGCTGCGCCACAACGAGCTGTGGAGCTATGATATCGAGCGGCGACGGTTGCGGCCGGTGCGGTATGGCACCAGCTCCGACGTGCAGCTGTGGAACAGCACCGACCTCGCGGTTCAATTCGCACTTTCGCGCCTGGAGGCAGCGCCATGACAGTCGCGGTTCGACCCGACCCGGCCGAGGTGCCGCCGGGGCTCGCAGGGTACGTGGGCAAGGTGCGGGACGGTGAGGACCCGTTGGCCCTGCTGGACAGCCAGCTCGACGAGCTGCGCTCGGCGTTCGGGCGGTGGCCCGAGGCGCGCGGGGCGTACCGCTACGCACCCGGCAAGTGGTCGGTCAAGGAGCTCGTGTGCCATCTGTCCGACACGGAGCGGATCTTCTGCTATCGAGCGCTCCGGTTCGCGCGGAACGACGCGACCCCGCTGCCGAGCTTCGACGAGAACGCCTACGCCTCGGAGATGCACGCCGACGAGCGCCCACTGGCCGATCTGGTGGACGAGCTGCTCGATGTGCGTCGGGCCACCCTGTCCTTCTTCCGCGGACTGTGGGGCGGCGCCTGGACCCGCCGGGGCACCGCCAGCGGCAAGGAGGTCAGCGTCCGCGCGCTGGCCTACGCCATCGCCGGCCATGCCCGACATCATCTCGAGGTGCTGGCCGAGCGGTATCGCTGAAATCAGTTGCGCGGCGTCAGGTCGGTGAGCGCGATCCGGAACTCGCGCCGGCCGGCATCCCAGCTGATCCGGTAGCCGGCGGGGTAGAGACCGGCCGGCTCGTACCGCGCCGCGCTCGGCACCGGGAAGGAGATCTCGCTCGCCGCGCCGTCTCGGGTGGAGAGAATGAAGGCCCGGGTGATCATCGGCTCCTGGAAGATCACCTTCCCGTTCCAGGTTCCCACGATGTAGGTCGCGGTGAAGGGCTTGCTCTGCGGCGGCAGCTCGGGGGAGGCCAGGCTCAGCCAGTGCAGGCCCATCCGCGGCACCGACACCTCGGCGGGTGTCTTCCCGACCAGCGTGTGACTGGAGACATAGCCGGCCGGAATGAGCGCCGGGGCGGGGAGGTTGGCCGCCTTGGTGGCGAAGACCGGATCCGCCGGATCGATCGTGTTCCGCTCCTCCACCGGAATGGTGTAGAAGTGAAAGTCGAAGTGCGGCGCCTCGTAGGGGTACCCGTGGCCCATCCGGTTCCAGTCGAGCTCCACGAAACGGAATGGGCTCCGGTCCTGAGCCGGCAGCTGGAGCAGGTACTCGGTCATGGGCCCGTGAGGCCCGTGGCCGCCGACCGGGAGGTTCGCGAGCGCCCGCTCGTCCAGTGCGACGCCGACCTCGAGCTGTGCGCCGGTCTTCTGGTCGAGCACCACGTAGGTGCGCGCCCGGCCGTCGCCGACCTTGACCGGAGCGCCGTACTGCAGGTGGGTACCCGCGACCCCGTCGCGGCCCTGGGCCTGCGAAGTAGAGAGCGTCGGACCCTCCGTGTCGCCGCAGCCGGCCGAGGCGGCGAGGAGCGCCGCGAGGGCGAGGGAGGTGGGACGAATGACGCGGCGGAAGGCTGGGACCTGCATGGGCTCCTCCAAGATGTGGTGAACGGATCGGGACTCGCTGCCGGTGTGACGCCGGCGCGGCCCGATCGTTCTCACACCTTTATGGGAGCCAGGCGCTCGCGAACCGCCCGGACCACGGCCTCCGGACTGAAGGGCTTGCCGAGGAAGTCCGACTGCGGGGCCAGCAGGCCACGGCGCAGGATCTCTCCGTCGGTGTAACCCGACGTGAAGAGCACCGGCGTCCCGGGGAGGAGGATCGCCAGGCGCTCGGCCAGCTCGCGGCCGCTCATTTCCGGCATCACCACGTCGGTGAGGACCAGCCGGATACGGGCGGGCGCCCGAGCGGCGTGTTCCAGCGCTTCCCGGCCGTTGGACGCCTCCAGGACCTGATACCCCGCCTCCGTGAGCGCCCGGGCCGCGACCCTCCGCACCTGCTCCTCGTCTTCCGCCACCAGGATCAGCTCGCCCTGGCCCGGAGCCACGCCGGGGTGGGGGTGAGACGCGCTCACCCGGCTTCGCTCTGGAGTGGCCGCGGTCTGGGGCAGATAGATCCGGAAGGTCGAGCCGCGGTCCGGCGCGCTGGTGGCCCAGATGTACCCGCCGCTCTGCTTCACGATGCCGTACACGGTCGAGAGGCCCAGGCCCGACCCCCGCCCGACGTCCTTGGTGGTGAAGAACGGCTCGAAGATGTTGGCCAGGGTGGCACGATCCATCCCCCGTCCGGTGTCCCGCACGCTCAGCACGGCGTAGCGCCCGGGCGCCATCTCCATACCGGCCTCCTCAGGCGGAGGTCCGTCGCCCAGCTCGACCATGGCGGTCTCGACCACCAGCTCGCCGCCGGTAGGCATCGCGTCGCGGGCATTTAGGGCCAGGTTGAGGACCACCTGCTCCAGCTGCCCCGGGTCGGCCCTGACCGGCGCGAGCCCCGGATCGAGCTGCAGGGTGACCCGGCAGTCCTCGCCCATGCTCCGCCGAAGGACCGGCACGAAACGCTGCAACACCTCGTTGAGGTCCAGCACCACGGGCTTGAGCACCTGCCGCCGGCTGAAGGCCAGGAGCTGCGCGGTCACCGCGGCGGTTCGATCGGCGGCCCGGCGGATGTGCTCTACGTCGGTCGTGACCTCGAGCGGTAGACCGGGATGGCGGCGGATGAATTCGGTCGCCGCGATGATCACGCTCATCTGGTTGTTGGCTTCGTGCGCGACCCCGCCGGCAAGGCGGCCGATGGATTCCATGCGGTGGGCCTGGCGGAGCTGCTCCTCGGCGGCGCGGCGGTCGGTCACGTCGCTGGTCACGCCGGTCAGGCCGACCACCCGTCCCTCGGGGCCGAGCCGCACCCGCCCCCGGTTGGCGAGCCAGCGGATGCGGCCATCAGGCAGCACGATGCGAAACTCGAAATCGAGGCGGGTGCCCCGGTCCATCGCCTGGCCGATGGTCGAGGCGGTGTAGTCCCGGTCCTCCGGGTGTACCCGGGCCATGAAATCGCCGTAGGTGCCGACCGACTCGTTCGGCGCCAGGTGATAGAGCTCCCGCATGGTGGCGTCCCACAGCACCCGGTCATCCACGGCGGTCCACGACCATGTCCCCATGCGCGCCGCGTCGAGCGCCGCGCGAAGCTCCTCCTCGCGCAGCTCGGTGGCGGCGGCCGCGGATGCCCGCTCGTGCGAAACCGCCACGGCGAGCGTCAGGCCGGTGACCGCGACCGCCGCGAGGTAGCACGCGGCCGCGAACAGCGTCGCCGGCTCCGACGTGCCGATGAACGGGCCGCCGCCCCGGGTGGTGTGCCACACCGCCACCGCGGCCACCGTGAACGTGGCGAGGGTGGCGCCCCGGGGGCCGAAGCGAAGCGCGGCCCAGATGACGAAGGGGAAGAGCAGATAGAGGTAGTCGACCTGCTGCAGCACCGGCACCCGCACCAGGGTACCAAGCAAGAGCTCCGCGACGGCGACCGTGCCCAGGCAGAGGAGGGCGATCTCGACCATGCCTCGGGCGTGGGCCCCGGTCGGCCGGGGCACGACCCAGGCGAGCAGCAGGGGACCGACCACCAGGCCGCCCAGCACGTCGCCGGTCCACCAGACCGACAAGGCGGCGGGGGCCGAGTGCTCGAGTCCGCCGGCCAGGTGCAGCGCCGTCACCCCAAACCCGGCGCTCACCATGGCCCCGAGCGGCACGGCCGCGAGCACCAGGGTGCGCACGGTGCGGGCGGCATCGAGCCGGAGACCGTCTCCGCCCGCACGCCGGAGGAGCAGCGCCACGACCAGGGCTTCGAGCGTATTGCCGCAGGCGATGAGCCCGGCGGTGAGTGGTGGAACCGGGGTGGCGAGGTTGGCCAGCAGCGCACCTACCGCGACGCTGGGCCAATAGCGTAGTCCCAGCACGGTGAGCGCCGCGAGGGCGATCCCGGTCGGGGGCCAGACCAGCGAGATACTCCGGCCGATCGAGGCGTAGCGAAGGCCGAAGCGCGCAGCCGCGTAGTACGCCGCGGCCAGCGCTACGCTGATGACGACTGTCCGAAGCGGACCGGGAAGCCGCCCCCAGGTCCGCCCCGACGGATGCAGCGCACTCACCGGTGGTTACCTGAGTGAAGTGAACATGGGGTGGTGGTCCAATATACGACCAGGTGAGTGGGGTTGCATTGCGGCTCTCCACTCCCATTTGCACGACACACTGCAGTCTCCTGCACCCTGCGGATTATCCGGATCACCGCCCTCCCGATCGCCGTTTCCAACCGATTGCCGAGAGCGGACCTAGCGACCGAGGCTCCGCAGTCGACGGGCTCGGCAGGCCGCTTGCCCGCTCCGCCCCACGGATACGAGTTCGTCCGTCACCGATTCTCGCCCCCAGAACCCTGTACGAGGGACCAACGATGAAGAGCATGCTCCGTGGTATCGCGATGGGTCTCGCCGTGGCGCTGAGCGCGCAGGCGGCCAACGCTCAGGGCGGCGTCAGCCTTGGCATCGGCGGCGGCGCGGTGGTGCCGACCGGCTCGCTCTCCGACGTGGGCAAGACCGGGTACAACGCCACCCTGTCGGCGCAGTTCAAGCCCGCCGCGGGCCCGCTCGGGCTGCAGGTGGACGGGTTCTACAACCGGTTTGCGTTCGATGGCATCGTCGGCCACACCCGGCTGATCGGTGGAACCGCGAACGCCCTGTTCAGCCTGCCGGGCGCCGTGGCGCATCCGTACCTGATCGGCGGCGTGGGCATGTACAACATGCAGGCGTCCCTGGACGGCTTCGGCTCCGCCTCCGACACCAAGTTCGGGTTCAACGGGGGTCTGGGACTGGACCTGGGTGTCGGTCCGGCCAAGCTGTACGCCGAGGGCCGGCTCCACGCCATCATGAAGGGCACCGTGGACAGCCAGAGCCTCGAGGAGACCACCGCTTACATGGTTCCCCTCACCGTCGGCCTGCGCTGGTCGCTCCGCTAGGCGCTCGTCCCCTCTGAGCGTCCTCGGCCGTCCCGCCGTTCCGGCGGGACGGCCGAGTCGCTTTCGGATTCGGCAGGGCCACCAGGTGCGGTGTTGACCTCGGCCCAGTCGAGCTCTTCCTCGATCCGGTGGAACGCGTCGTCCCCGATCACGCCTTCGGCGCGGAGCTCCATCAGCATGCGGCGCTGGGCCCGCTGCGCCCGGCCGAGCGCCTCGCCGTACTCGCCCCAGCCGTCCCACTCGCGGTCGCCCGCCTCGTCGCTCCCGCGCTCGGCGTGGCGGAGCCGGGCGGCGTACTTCCGCCGGAGAAAGGCGACCATCTCGCCATCGTGGGGACCGTCATCCACCGCCGCGAGACCGGCCCGCAGGGTCTCGATTCTGGCCTCCCGGACCTCTCGATCCACCGACCCGTCATCCCGCAAGGCCAGCGCTCGCATCAAGGGTGTGACCGTCATGCCCTGCACGACCAGCGTCACCAGCACCACGCAGAAGGAGGTGAACAGGATCAGATCGCGATAGGGGATCGCGGGCAGGGCCAGCGCGGCCGCCAGGGTCACGATGCCACGCATGCCGCACCAGGCCACCACCGCCGCCCCGCGTGCTTTCAGCCTGCGCTCGCCCAGCCAGCGGCTGACCGGGACGAAGCCCATGACCCACACGATCCGGACTACGATGACCGTGGCGCAGACGGCGCCCGCGATGGTGAGATACCGCACCAGCTCGGCCCCCGCGAGCCGGCCGAGGATGGGTTTGAGCTGGAGCCCGATCAAGATGAACGCCAGGACGTTGAGCACGAACACGGCCACTTCCCACACCGCGTAGCTCTGGATTCTGAGCCGGGCCGGAATCACGTCGGGCGCCACGCGAGCCACCAGGATTGCGAACACCACCACCGTGATGATCCCCGACAGATGCAGCCGCTCGGCGATGATCCACACCGCGAAGGTGGAGACGAACTGCACGATGACGGCGGTAGCGACATCGTGGATGCGCGCGCTCATGTAGAGCGAGATCCGGGACAGGACGGCCGCGAGCACCACGCTGCCCGCCGCGACCAGCAGCAGGGTCGGCACCGCGGTCCCGAGCGAGAATCCACCGGTCAGCGCCGCGATCACCGCGAGCCGGTAGGTGAGGAGCGCGCTGGCGTCGTTGAAGAGGCTTTCTCCCTCGAGGATCACCAGTACCCGGTGCGGAGGCCGGAGATGCCGGAGCACCGCCATCGCCGCGGCAGCGTCGGGCGGGGCGACGATGGCGCCCAGGGCCACCGCGGAGGCCAGCGGCAGCCCGGGCTCCAGCCAGCGCGCCACCACGGCCACCGCCGCCACGGTGAGCGCCACCGCCCCGAGGGCCAGCCCCGCCACGGGCCGCCAGTTCTGCCGCAGGTCCCGGGGCGAGCTGTCGTAGGCCGCGTCGAGCAGCACCGGCGCCACGAACAGCGCCAGGGCCAGCTCGGGATCGAGATTCACCGTCGGCGCATGCGGGAGCAGCGCGAGCCCCGCACCGGCCAGCGCGAGCAGGGCGGGATAGGGCACGTTCAGCCGACGGGACCAGGCGGACAGCGCCGCGCCGGCGAGGAGCAGGAGGATGATGAGCTGAAAGACGGCCACGGTATAGGATATCGCTGGCCGACTGGACCTGCTACTTCGCGAGCCCGAGTCCCGTCAGGATACGGGCGTAACCCGGCTCCGAGCGGATCGGGTCCAGGATCGGATCGAAGAAGTTTTCGGGCATGTAGCTGTCGTGCTGATCGATGCCACGCTGCAGCCAGGCGATGGCCCCGGCACGATCACCCAGCGCGGCATGGGCCGTGGCGAAGGTGAAGGCCGGGACGTACTCGCGCTTCGCCCGCCGCTCCAGGTCGCGGAGTATGGCGCGCGCCGCCGCCGTGTCTCCGGCCGCGGCGGAGGCTGCGACCTGGGAGGCCGCCACCGAGTTCTGGTATCCACCCAGCTCCTGCGACCGGGCTAGGGTCACGACCGCCTCTCGGGCGCGACCCTGCTGGAGCTGGGTCTGGCCCAGGATGAACAGACCCTGGGAGAAATTCGGGTCCAGAGCGAGCACTTGGCCCGCGGTCGACTCCGCCTCCGCGTGGCGGCGCTGCAGGAGATAGACCCAGGCCAGCTCGCTGCCGGTCTGCAACGAGAGCGGGTCGAGCCGATGGGCTTCACTCATTTCCCGTTCGGCCTCCGTGAACCGGCCTCGGCCCGCCAGGAAGTCGCCGTACCAGTGGTGGGCGATCGGGTAGTTCGGGTTGGCCGCGATGGCCGCGCGGAACCCTGTCTCCGCCTTCTGCCAGTCCCACTCGAAGGTCATGGTGCCGTACGCCATCGAAGTCAGGGCGTCCGCAAGGTCCGGGTCGAGAGTCAAGGCGCGGGTGGCGGCGTGCTTGGCTCGAGCCCACGAGGGGGCCTGCGGCGCGTTGGTGTAATTCGGTAATAGGAGATATGCATCGGCCACCCCGGCCCATGCACGGGCGAAAGTCGAGTCCAGCTCGACCGCCTCGTCGAACCACCGCGCCGCCTGCTGCAGTGACGGTCCGGTCCGCTGGTTCCAGGCAAAGCGCCCCTTGAGAAACAGGTCGTAGGCCGTGAGGTCGCCGGTCGGCCGGCTGGCGAGCGCGGAGTCGGCGTCCGCCCCCAGCCGGACCCGCAGCGCGGCCACGATCGCACGCGCGATCTCCTCCTGTACCGCGAAGACGTCCGAGGGATCGCGGTCGAACGACTGGGACCAGAGTTGGTGGCCGTTCTCCGCGCTGACCAGCTGGGCGTTCACCCCGAGCCGGTTGCCGGCCCTGCGAACGCTGCCCTCGAGCACTGTGCTCACGCCTAGCCGGCGGCCGACGTCCCGGACGTCGGGGTTCCGGCCCTTGAACAGGAAGGAGGAGGTGCGGGCCGCGACCCGGAGTCCCTGCACCTGGCTCAGCGCGGTGATGAGCTCGTCGGTGAGTCCGTCGCTGAAGTACTCCTGATCGCGCGCGGGGCTCAGATCCATGAACGGAAGGACGGCCGCGGTGGCGGAGCCGGGCTCGGACGCTGCACCCCGGCGGCGCCCGAGCAGCAGCACTGCCGCGATCGCGATGGCGGTCAGCGCCAAGGCCCATGCGATCCACGCCCGGCGCCGCCAGCCGCGGGTCACTTCGGTGCCCGCAGTGAGCGGCTGGTCGAGCGCGGCGGCGAGGTCACCGGCCGTCGCGAAGCGGTCGGCCGGGGCGCGCGCCAGGCCCCGAGCGACTGCCGTGTCGAGCGACGGAGGCACCTCACGAAGGGTCCTGACGTGCGGCGCCGGCGTGCTGATACGCTTGGCCAGGATGGCCTGCTGGGTCGGCCCGGTGAACGGCGGCTCCCCGGCCAGCATCTCGTAGAGGACGCAGGCCAGTGCGTATACATCGCTCCGGCGGTCGAGGATCGACTCGCCGGCGGCCTGCTCCGGACTCATGTACTGCGGGGTTCCCACGGTCACACCGCTCTCGGTGAGCCGCCCACGGTCATCGACCTCGAGCGGCCTCGCGATACCGAAGTCGGTCACCAGCGCGTGGCCCCCGCCGAGCAAGATGTTTTCCGGCTTGATGTCGCGGTGAATCACCCCGTGGGCGTGGGCATGGTCCAGCGCCTCGGCAACGTCCCGAGTGATCCGCAGCGCGTCGGGCAGCGGGAGCTGCCCCTCCCTGGCCAGCCGGCCGCGCAGGCTCTCGCCCTCGACGTACGGCATGGTGAACCAGAGCAGCTCACCGCCGCCTGCAGGCGCGGCGGCGCCGCTGTCGAGCACCGTCAGGATGTGGGGATGCTGGAACCCCGCGGCGAGGCGGATCTCTCGGAGAAAGCGATCGGCGCCGAGCGAATGGCCCAGATCCGGGTGCAGCAGCTTGAGCGCGACGCGGCGGTCGTGGCGGAGGTCGTGCGCCAGCCAGACCGTGCCCATCCCTCCGCGGCCCAGCTCGCGCTCCAACACGTAGCGGTCGCGCAGGGCGTCGCGAAGCGTCGCCTCGGCGGAGGTCAATGCGGCACCTTGTAGGAGAGGCCGAAATCTGTACCCAGGAGGGAAACGCGGCCAGTGGGCCGACCCCTTGAAGGGCCGGCCCGACGGGGATCAGCTCTTATGACTCAGCGAATACACGTACGAGGCGACCGCCTTGATCTGATCCGGAGAAAGCGAGGCGCCGCCCATCGGCGGCATCGGCGCCGGATGACTCTTCGGCTTCGGCACGCCGGTGGTAACGGTGTGCTCGATGAAGGCGAGGCTGCCGTCGCCGTTCAGCCATTCGCTGTCGGTGAGATTGGGCGCCATGGCGGTGCCCTTGGCGTCCTGGCCGTGACAGGCGGTGCAGGTCCCACCCGCCTCCTGGCCGTGGAAGATCTTCTCACCTTCGGCGATCTGGGCGGCCGATCCACCGCCGCCGGCCGGCTTGGCCGCGGCGGTTTTCTTCTTGGTGGTATCCTGCGACTTCTTGGCGGCGTTCTGCGTCTTGGCGCTTGTCGTATCGGCCGCCTTGGCGGCGGTATCGGCGGCCGCCGTCATCGCCGACCCGGTGTCGGTCGCCGCCGGCGGGGTGGTCTCCGCAGCGGGCGGCGGAGTGGCCATGGCGGTGGTATCGCTCGCGGCGCCCTTGTCACCGCCGCCGCAAGCTGCGAGGACTACGAGAGTTCCGGCCAGCAGGGCTGCACCTGTGTTCGCCATCCGTGCCTCCAACGATGTCGAGGGACCGTCCCGAGCTTGGGGCCGGCGAACGCGGACTCGGGGCACTGAACGGAACTAATCTGACTGCCCGCCCCGTCCGTGCGGTGTCACCGCTCACCAAGGGTCAACGAGGCCAGAGCCAGCCGAAGGTTCCGGCCGTCACCAGGCCGTAAATCAGGCCGTCCAGGGCTTCCTTGAGCGCTACCGGCCAGGGCTTCGCCATCCAGATCGCCGCGGGGAACACGCCGGCCGCGTATGCCAGGAAAGTCACGGCGCCGACCACGCGAAAAACTTCGAGATAGACCGTGCCCGGCGGGATGGTATGGGCGGCCACGTAGGCCACGAAGAAGGCGACCACCAGGGTGAACACGAACCATTGTGCCAGGTACGGCCCCATGGTCGGCTTCTCAGGAGCACGGAGGTTGAGTACGGCGACCGGGCCCTCGACGTACTTCTGCACCATCTCCGGCGACTGCATGTCCTTGGGATCCTTGCAGTAGGGGATGATGTACTGCTTCGGCGCCGGGTT
>Ga0136846_1229805_pt1 | contig 10365 bp, 16 predicted proteins | sample HopSoiMetagenom2_FD_96841 | JGI IMG/M metagenome (GOLD analysis project Ga0136846, IMG submission 96841) | Grasslands soil microbial communities from Hopland, California, USA - 2 Assembly 2016 (version 4) | ecosystem: Environmental > Terrestrial > Soil > Grasslands | place: USA: Hopland... | reverse complement strand
GCCGTAAGCGCGTTGACCGGGTTCTTGTTCTTCAGCCCCGGGAAGTAGTCGTTGAGCGGATCGCCCATCGGGAAGGGCGCCGGCGTGTCGCTGTAGAGAATGATCTTCTGCCCGACATGAGCCGAGAAATCGAAGATCAGGTCGGCGCGCTCGGCAGGGGCCAGAAGCAGCGAACCGCCCGCCGTGCCGGCGAACGGCACGTTGCTCGGCACGTATACAGCGTTCGGCAGGAAGCCGCCCTCGGTCCCGAGGACCAGGAAATTCGACGAGGGCTTGCCGGCGGCTTGCGGCGCCGCGGCGTTGCGCGCCGGCATGTTCACCGGGGCGCCACCGCTGCCGAGGGTGATGCCGTTAGGCGTGCCATCATCGACGTACATCTGCAGGTTGAGGAAGCGGGCGTTGCACGCGTTCAGGATGCGGAACCGGTAGCGCCGTGCCTCGACCTGCACCTCCGGATATGCCGTGCCGTTGGCGAGCATCGTGTCACCGAAAAATTCCGGCACGATGGAGATCGCCGGTGGCGCGCCGGCGGGCGCCGGTCCGAGCGGACCGAAGCGCGCCGTGTCGTACTGATGCGCATACCACAGGCTGCCGGCGTTAAAGGACCCCGGCCACGTCGGATCGACGGTGTTGATGTCAGTGCCGACGAACACCTTGTCCTGCACGATGATCGGCAGCTCCTGCACCGTGGTGCCGCCGAGCACCGAATTCTCGATGAACTCCGGCAGGCCGTTGTTCCTGAGATTCGCCTCAGGGATGTCGCGCAGCACGAGCGCGCTCGCAATGCCGGCATAGGCGTTGATGCGCGTAGTGCCCATCGCGTGATCGTGGTACCACATCAAACGCGCGCTCTGATTCAGCGGGTAGTAGTACTCCGCCTGGTTGTTTGCGAGCGGCGCGGGACTGATCCCCACGTCTTTATAGCTCGGGCCATGAGTGCCGTCTGGTGCGAACCATGCCTGCGGCCCGCCGTCGCTTGTCCACGGCACGAGGCCGCCGTGCAGGTGCGTCGAGACACGGTTTTGCGCCAGCTCCGCTCCGTCAATGGACGTATCGACGGGAATGATGTGGTTCGAAGGCAGGTTGTTGTTGAAGGTAAGCTGGATCGGTGAGTCCCTCTGGCCGACGATGATGCCGCCGAGATGCTTCTGCGGCTGGATTCCGCCGCCGAGTGGATTCGCCGGGTTGTAACCCCAGAAAGTCGTCGGCCCGAAGTTCGGATTCGGATTGACCTGGTCCGTGAACTGATCGATGTCGAGGGTGTAATGTGCCGCTCCGCCGACACCGACCTGGCCATCCGTGCCCGCGACCGGAATGCCGCCCGGTCCTACACCGCGGAATGCCGTCTTCCACAACGGCGTCTGTTGCGATTGATACCAGGCCCATGCCTTCGCCCACGGCATGCCGCCGAGAAGGGCGAAGCTGGCACTGGCGATGCTGGTCTTGAGAAAAGTGCGACGATCAAACATTTAAATCTCCCCGGGTTGATGAAAAGAAAAGGCGTGCGAGTCGAAGCCTCGGAGGGCGAGGCCGCTGCGATGGGTGATCGGCGAGGGACTCGCCGTGCAGACAGAAGGAGCATCCTCCCTACGGAGGCGCACTCAGTGTTGGTTGTTGTTAGCTCTTGTAGCGAGCTTGGTACGAGCTGAAGGCTACTGCGATGTCTCGACGGACATGTTGATCAGGCGCAAACTCGCTGCGTGATCGACTCGGCCCATTTCACCCCCATGATGTCCTTCGCGGGCGGCGTGCTCATAGGATTAGCTGCCGCGATGTTGATACTGGTCAACGGGCGCGTGGCCGGCATCAGCGGCATCGTCGGCGGGTTGTTCGTGCCGCGGCGAGGCGACGTGACTTGGCGTCTCGCTTTCATCGCCGGTCTCCTCGGCGCGCCACTGCTTGCGCTGCTGATCGGCGTGCGCAGCGCGCCACGCATCGATGCTGGCCTTGGTCTGCTGCTCGCCGCCGGATTGCTGGTCGGCGTCGGTACGAGCTATGCGTCCGGCTGCACGAGCGGACACGGTGTCTGCGGGCTCTCGCGCCTTTCGCCGCGCTCGCTCGTAGCGACGCTTGCGTTCATGGCGGCGGGCATGCTGACCGTGTTCCTCCTGCGGCACATCGTATGAACGCTGTAACTGCTTTCCTCGCCGGCCTTATCTTCGGCGTCGGTCTCATCCTTTCGGGCATGACCGATCCCGGCAAGGTGATCGGCTTTCTGGACATCGGCGGCAGCTGGGATCCCTCGCTCGCCTTTGTGATGGCGGGAGCGATTCTCGTCGGCTTCTTCGCCTTTGCCTTTGCGCGCCGGCGAGCGCAGAGCTTCCTGGGTGCGGCGCTCGAGCTGCCGCAAAGGCGCGACATCGATCGCCGCCTCGTCGCCGGCAGCGTCGTATTCGGCATCGGCTGGGGGCTCGCCGGCTACTGCCCGGGACCGGCGCTCGTCTCGTTCGGCTCAGGACAGCCGAAAGCGGCGGTATTCGTCGCCGCGATGCTCGCCGGAATGCTGATCTACGCGGCCGCCGAGCGGCGACGGCCTTACTTCGCGAACTTGTAGTAGGAGCCGTTCAGGTACTGCACCACGTCCTCCTTTTCGTCGAGCGAGAAGCGGTACTTGGTGAGCGCGCTGCGGTTCGCGACCATGTCGCGCAAGTCGGAGAGATTCTTCACGCGCGAGCTGTCGCGCGGGCGCTCGTGCACGCGCGCATAGTGGCAGTCGCCGCAATAAGTCTCGTAGAGCATGCGGCCATTTTGCGTATCCTCGGCCGCCGCGGCGAGCGGCAGGCAAACGAGGGCTACAAAATTAGCGGCGCGCAACAGCGTCATGGTTCACCTCCTCTTCGTCCATCAGCAGAAAGAAGCTGAGCGCGCTCGACGCGAGCGCCAGCAGCCAGAAGAACAGAAAGCCGAGCGAGTAGGTGGCGAGCGCGCCCAGCTCGACCTCGTGGCCGAAGAAATAGAGCTGGCCTGGATCGATCACGGTGAAGAACAGCACCTCGCCGAGGCCGCCCGCGAGGAACGACGCCCACAGCATCACGACCCACCTTTTCATCATGCCTCCCGGGTGATGCGCCACGTGCCGCGCGGATCCTCGATCACGATGTGCCAGCGGCCCTTCGGCAGCGCCTCGAGCGGCGCCTCGTAGGCCCCGCTCGCGTCGCGCGTCAGGCGCAGGCGCACGTCATGTCCGGCGCGCGTGGCATGCGCGAGGTGCACGAACAGCGCCTCCGGCGCGGCGCCGCTCAGCTGCACGCGAATGCGCTCGCCGCTCAGCTCGACGCTTGCGCCAATGCCCTGCGCACGCGCTGCTTCTTCACGCGCCAGCTGCCGATTGATCGCGAGGCCCTGCTTGTAATAGTCCTCGGCCACCAGGCCGTCGGCGCCACTGAAGGCGAGCCACATCGTGATCGCGCCGGCGACCAGCACCGCGCCCGGGCCGGAGATGACGAGCCAGGGCCAAAGCTGTCGGTACCAGGGCTTCATCGCACGACGAACACCGAGCGCTCCCGCACTTCGACGCCGTCGACCCCGAGCGCGCGCAGATGAAATTCGATCGGATGCGAGCCGGGCTCCGCGGCGCCCGCGGGCAGGCGCACCTTCACCGGCACGATGCGGCTGGTGGCGGCGCCGACGCCGATGGTCGGCTCGCCCCAAAGCTGCAGGCCGGGCAGGCCCGAGACGCTCATCTCGAACGCGCGCGCCTGCTCTACCGTGTTCATGATCTGCAGGCGGTACACGTTCTCGATCACGCCCTCCTCCACCTCGCGCGCGATGGCCGCCCGGTCGCGGATGATGTCGAGCTTGACCGGCACCCGCATATAGAGGCTCGCGGCCGCCGCCGCGCCGATGGCGAGCAGCACGAAGGCATAGGCGAGCACCCGCGGCCGCAGCACTCGGGTCGGCGTGCCTTCCATGGCATGCGTCGTCGAGTAGCGGATGAGGTTGTGCGGCCGGCTGAGCTTCTCCATCACCTGGTTGCAGCCGTCGATGCAGGCGGCGCAGCCGATGCATTCGTATTGCAGGCCTTTGCGAATGTCGATGCCGGTCGGGCACACCTGGACGCAGATGCCGCAGTCGACACAATCTCCTTTGGCCTTGCCTTTACCCCTGGGCTCGCCGCGCTTCGCGTCGTAGGTGATGACCAGCGTGTCCTTGTCGAACATCGCGCTCTGGAAGCGCGCATACGGGCACATGTACTTGCACACCTGCTCGCGCATCCAGCCGGCGTTGCCGTAGGTGGCGAAGCCGTAGAAGGCGATCCAGAAGGTCTCCCACGGCCCGGTCGAGAGCGACAGCAGCTCGCGCCAGAGCTCGTGTATCGGCGTCACATAGCCGACGAAGGTGAAGCCGGTCCAGAAAGCGATCGCCAGCCACGCCGCATGCTTCGTGGCCTTGCGCGGCCAGCGCTGCGCGGGCGGCTGCTTGTCCAGGCGCATGCGCGCGTTGCGGTCGCCTTCGATAACGCGCTCGACCCACATGAAAATCTCGGTGTAGACGGTCTGCGGGCAGCTATAGCCGCACCAGACGCGCCCCGCGAGCGCGGTGAAGAGGAAGAGGCTCAGCGCCGCGACGACCAGCAGCACCGTGAGGTAGATGACGTCCTGCGGCCAGAAGACCAGGCCGAAGAGATAGAACTTGCGATGCGCGATATCGAAGAGCACCGCCTGCCGGTCGTTCCACGTGAGCCAGGCAGCGCCGTAGAAAACAAGCTGCGTCGCCCATACCGCCGCCCAGCGCAGCCAGGCGTATGCGCCGTGCACGGCGCGCGGGTAGATCTTCTGGCGGACCTCGTAAAGCGATTCATGGTCCGGCTCCTCGAGCCGGACCGGGATGTCGCCCACTTTCACGGCCGCGCCGAGAGCGAAAGGACGTACGCCGTCAGTAGCCGGATCTTCGTTTCGCTCAGCAGCTCCTTGTGCGCGGGCATGTGGCTGGAGCGGCCGCGTGTGACGGTCTCGATGATCGCCGGCTCGCCCGAGCCGTGCAGCCAGATGCGGTCGGTCAGGTTCGGCGCGCCGAGCATCTTGTTGCCCTTGCCGTCGGCGCCATGGCAGGCAGAGCAGGTTGTCTTGAAGACCTCGGCGCCCTTCGCCACGCGAATCGAGTCGGCCGCGCCGCCCGAGAGCGACATCACGTAGTGCGCGACGTCCTTCACCTTGTCGTCGCCGAGCGCCGTGCCAAACGGCGGCATGATGCCGTTGCGGCCGCTAGTGATCGTCGTCTCGACGGTCTTGGCGTCGCCGCCGTAGAGCCAGTCGCGGTCGGTCAGGTTGGGAAAGCCGCGCGAGCCGCCGCCGTCGGAGGCGTGGCACTGCGCACAGTTGTTGAGAAACAGCTTCTGCCCGATGGAGAGCGCATCGGCGTTGCGCGAAAGCTGATCCACGTCGAGCGCGGCGAACTTCTCGTAGAGCGCACCGTACTGCTTCTCCGCGTCGCGCTGCTCGTCGTCGAGCTGCGAGAGCTGCGACCAGCCGAGCGTGCCCTTCCAGCTGCCGAGGCCGGGATAGAGCACGAGATAGACCAGGCCGAAGGCGATGGTGATATAGAAGAGCCAGGACCACCAGCGCGGCAGCGGGTTGTTGTACTCCGAGAGATCCTCGTCCCAACGGTGACCGGTCGTTTCGACCGCGCCTTTCGGGCGAATGCTCTGCGTCCTGAGCAAGACCGCGCAGGCGACGATCGAGACCACCGTCACGACGGCGACGAAGACGCCCCAGAAATCGGACGTGAACTCGCTCATGCGTCATCTCCCAGCTCGCCGCGGCGCTGCCAGAGCGCCTTGCGCGAGGGTGCATAAGCCCACCACAGGATGCCGAAGAACACGGCCATTACCGCGACGGTGGAAAGCGCGCGCACGACATCCATCAGTGGGCCCTCCGGTTCGCCGTGCCCAGGTTCTGCAAATAGGCGATGAGCGCGTCCATTTCTGTCTTGCCGTCGAGCTCGCCCTTGGCGGCCGTAATCTCGCTATCGCTGTAAGGCACGCCGACGATGCGCAGGGCGCGCATCTTCGACTCGATGTCGGCGGCGTTGGCCGGCGTGCTCGCAAGCCAGGGGTAGCCGGGCATGTTCGATTCAGGCACCAGGTTGCGCGCGTTCAGAAGATGGAGCCGATGCCACTCGTCGGAGTAGCGGCCGCCGACGCGATGCAGGTCGGGCCCGGTGCGCTTCGAGCCCCACTGAAACGGATGGTCGTAGACGAATTCGCCGGCCACCGAGTAGTTGCCGTAGCGCTCCACCTCCGCGCGCAGCGGCCGCACCATCTGCGAATGGCAGTTGTAGCAGCCCTCGCGCACATAGACGTCGCGGCCGGTGAGCTGCAACGCGCTGTAGGGCTTGAGGCCGGCCACCGGCTCGGTCACCGATTTCTGGAACGCGAGCGGCACGATCTCGACGATGCCGCCGACCGCGACCACCAGGATGACCAGCAGGATGAAGAGCGACTGCTTGCGCTCGAGCAGATCGTGCGTGAGTTTCATGCCGCCTCTGGCAGATGAGCCGGCATCGGAATGAGCGCCTCGGCCGGCTTCGACAAGGCGACGGTCTTGTAGACGTTCCAGGCCATGACCAGCATGCCGGCGAGGTACAGGATGCCGCCGAGCAGGCGAATGACGTAGAAGGGATAGGTGGCCTTCACGCTCTCGACGAACGTGTAGGTGAGCGAGCCGTCCTCGCCCACGGCGCGCCACATCAGGCCCTGCATTACGCCGGCGATCCACATCGCCGCGATGTAGAGCACGACGCCGATGGTCGCGACCCAGAAGTGCAGGTTCATCGCCGGCACGCTGTGCATCTGTATACGGCCGAAGAGCCGCGGGATCAGGTAATAGAGCGAGCCCATGGTGATGAAGCCGACCCAGCCGAGCGCGCCGCTGTGCACGTGGCCGATCGTCCAGTCGGTGTAGTGCGAGAGCGCGTTCACGGTCTTGATCGACATCATCGGCCCCTCGAAGGTCGACATGCCGTAGAACGACAGCGAGACGATCAGGAACTTGAGGATCGGGTCGTCGCGCAGCTTATGCCACGCCCCCGAGAGCGTCATGATGCCGTTGATCATCCCGCCCCACGAGGGCGCGAGCAGGATGAGCGAGAACACCATGCCGAGCGACTGCGTCCAGTCGGGAAGCGCCGTGTAGTGCAGGTGGTGCGGGCCCGCCCACATGTAGGTGAAGATGAGCGCCCAGAAGTGCACCACCGACAGCCGGTACGAGTAGATCGGCCGCCCGGCCTGCTTGGGGATGAAGTAGTACATCATCCCCAGGAAGCCGGCGGTCAGGAAGAAGCCGACCGCGTTGTGGCCGTACCACCACTGCACCATCGCATCCTGCGCACCCGCATACGCGGAGTACGACTTCCAGAGCGTCGCGGGAATCGCCGCGCTGTTGACGATGTGCAGCAGCGCTACCGTCAGGATGAAAGCGCCGAAGAACCAGTTGGCGACGTAGATGTGCTGCACCTTGCGCTTGGCGAGCGTACCGAAGAACACCACGGCGTACGCCACCCACACGAGCGCGATCAGGATATCGATCGGCCACTCGAGCTCGGCGTATTCCTTGCCCTGCGTGTAGCCAAGCGGCAGCGTGATCGCCGCGAGGACAATCACCGCCTGCCATCCCCAGAAGGTGAAGGCGGCCAGGCGGTCGCAGAAGATTCGCGCGTGCGAGGTGCGCTGCACGACGTAGTAGGAGGTGGCGAAGAGCGCGCAGCCGCCGAAGGCGAAGATCACCGCATTGGTGTGCAGCGGCCGCAGGCGGCCGTAGGAGAGCCACGGCAGGCCGAGCGACAGGTCGGGCCAGATCAGCTCGGCGGCGATGAACACGCCCACCAGCATTCCGACCACGCCCCAGACGACGGTCATGATCGCGAACTGGCGGACGACCGTGTAGTTGTATTGCGCTTCGGTGGACATGGCGGTCCATCGTAGGGAGCGGCCTGGCCGGCGATTTGACATAGATCAAGTGCGACGCCGCCGCGTGGGCGAAAGTGACAGCATGATTCCGTTCGCTGCCGTGATGCGACGCTGGCTCGCGCCGACCTGCCGGGAGAGGCTCGTGATGCGCGAAACGCTCGGCCACTACGTCCCGGCCGAGGTGGCGGCGACGCTGCTCGCCAACGGCGGCCGCCTGGAGCCGCGCGAGGCCGAGGCCACCATCCTGATGTGCGATATCGAGGGCTTCGCCGCCCTCACCGACTCGCTCGGTCCGCGGCGGGTGTTCGATTTCCTGAACGCCTACTTCGAACTGCTGGTGGAGATCGTGGAGCGCCACGGCGGCGTGGTGACGCAGTTCCAGGGCGATGCGATCCTGGCGGCGTTCAGCCTGCCCTCGCCGAACGCCCGGCACGCTGAGCAGGCGGTGCGCGCGGCGCTCGAGATGGTCCGTGAGTGCGACCGACGTTCGTTCGCCGGCGTGCGCACGCGCAATCGGGTCGGCGTGAGCAGCGGGCGCGTGATCGCCGGCTCGATTGGCTCGCATGGGCGCCTCTCCTACACGGTGCACGGCAATGCCGTGAATCTCGCGGCGCGACTGGAGATGCTAAACAAGGACTACGGCACGAGGATCCTGGTCACCGCCGAAACGGCACGCCGCTGTCCCGAGCTCGCGCTGCGGAAGATTGCGGACGCCCAGGTGCGCGGCTATGCGGAACGCATTGCGCTTTACACGCCGGTCACGCAGGCCTGAGTCAATTCAGCAGCACGCGGCGGCGTTGCTCGAACTCCGCCTGGTCGATCTCGCCGCGCGCGAAGCGCTCTTGCAGCATGCCAAGCGCGCCTTCGCCCTCGGGGCTGCGGCGCACGCCGCGCACCATGAGATAGAGCACGGCGATGCAGCCGACGACAAAGATAGCCATCATCGCCGGGCCGAAGAACATCCACGGCATCGTCGCGTACCCGCCCCACATATCGTTCCACCACATGCACTGAAGCTTGGCGCAATGCCGCCATCGCTGCTTGACTCAGGTCAAGCCGTCCGCGAAGAGCGACGCTAGCCTTAGGCGCATGGCCACGTTCATTTGCCCGATGCACGCCGATATACGGGAGTCGGCTTCGGCCGATTGCCCGAAATGCGGCATGAAACTGGTGCCGGCGGACAGCCGTTTTCCGCTGCTTGCTCACATGATGGGCCGGCCCGTACACCTGGCGGCGATGATCGCGCTGATGCTTGCGCTGATGGCCGGCGCGATGATGCTGATGCGCTGAGCGGTGCAAAATTCCGGGAGCTCAATTCCGGGAGATTTCGATGTACATGGGCATCGCCATCGGGCCGATCGTCGCTCTGATCGCCGGCATCCTCATCCTTTTCGTGCCGCGGCTTCTGAACTACATCGTCGCCATCTACCTGATCATCATCGGCATCGTCGGACTGATCGCCCACTACAGCGGCGCCAGCGTGCCGATCTAGGATACGAGCACCGCCTCATCGTCAGGCCGGCTTGTCGTCGTCCGCGAGGATGTCGTGCGCCGGCCGTTCCAGGTCGTCGAACTGCCCGGTCTCGAGCGAGCGCCAGAAGACCCATCCGGTCAGGAAGACGAGCGCGACCGACAGCGGCACGAGGAGGTACAGGCTTTCCATGCCGGCCCAGCATGCGGCACGCGGCCGCGAGCGCCTTTGACCTGCGTCAATAAGCGACCCGTGGCTTGGCCTACCCTGACCGCATCATCTCCATGGGAGCGCAAGCATGTTCAAGCACATCCTGATTCCCACCGACGGCTCGGCCATCGCGGCCAAGGCAATCAAGGCCGGCGTGGCGCTCGCGAAAGAGATGGGCGCCTCGGTCACCGCCTACTACGCGATCGAGCCGCTGCCCGCGCGGCTCTACAGCGAAGGCCGGATCATCGACCGCAACCTGATCAACGACCTCGACCAGAAAGCGCGCGAGACGGCTGAAAACTCCGTCCGCCAGGTGAGCGATGCCGCCCGGGAGGCGGGGGTGACCTGCGACACGGTCATCGACCGGCTCGTCAGCCCCTACAGGGGCATCATCGATGCGGCCGCGGAGAAGAAATGCGACGCGGTGGTCATGGCCTCGCACGGCTATAGCGGCCTGCAGGAGCTGCTGCTCGGCAGCGTCACGCACAAGGTGCTGACGCATTCGAAGATCCCGGTTCTGGTCTACCGCTGATAAAGGACAACCTCTCATGTTCAAACACATCCTGATTCCCACCGACGGCTCGGAAGTCGCGGCGAAGGCGATCAAAGCGGGCGTCACGCTCGCCAAGGAGATGGGCGCCTCGGTCACCGCCTACTACGCCATCGAGCCCGCGCCGACGCACATCTACGGCGAAGGTTATCTCGCCGACCGGCGCCTGGTCGCCGAGCTCGAGCGCCGCGCGACCGATATCGGCCAGAAGGCCGTTGACCAGATTGG
>Ga0136846_1225843_pt1 | contig 10367 bp, 11 predicted proteins | sample HopSoiMetagenom2_FD_96841 | JGI IMG/M metagenome (GOLD analysis project Ga0136846, IMG submission 96841) | Grasslands soil microbial communities from Hopland, California, USA - 2 Assembly 2016 (version 4) | ecosystem: Environmental > Terrestrial > Soil > Grasslands | place: USA: Hopland... | reverse complement strand
TCGTTCGACGAGTACGCGGTGGCGTCGTTCGTCGTGGGGACGCGGCAGACGTTCCCGATCTACCTCTACAGCGCGCTGCGGTTCCCCAGCCGCCTCCCGCAAGTGATCGCCGTCGCGGTCGTCGTGATGGTCGTGAGCCTGCTGGTCGTCGTCGGCGCCGAAATCGGGCGCCGCATTGTCGAGCGCCGGCTCGGCACGATTACGCCGACTTAGGGCCATGCGCAGCTAGCTTCAGCGCCGTGGCGCTGATCCCGGTTCCGCAGCCCTACGACTTCGACACGTCGCTCGACCGCTTCACGTTCTGGGGCGTCGACCGTGCCAACGTCTGGCACGACGGCGGCCTGCACCGCGTGATCGCCGGCCGCGAGGTCCGCATCACCGAGGCGCCCGGGGGCGTGAACGCCGAGCCGCTCGACTCGACGATCGAGCCGGCCGTGCGCAAGCTGCTCGGGCTCGAGTTCGACCTCGAGGCATTCCATGCGTTTGCGCAGGGCGAGGAGGTGCTCGCGGCGACCGTCCAGCGCTTTCCCGGCTTCCGTCCGCCGCTCGCGCCGGATCCGTTCGAGGCGCTCGTCTCGTCGATCACCGCGCAGCAGGTGTCGCTCCACGCCGCGTTCGCCGTCCGCAGCCGGTTCGTCGATCGCTTCGGGGAGCCGGCGGAATTGGCCGTCGCCTTTCCGACGCGTGAGCGGGTGGCGCTCGCGACGGTGGAGGAGCTGATGAGCCTCGGGTTCTCGCGGCGCAAGGCCGAGTACGTGCTCGGCCTCGCCCGCGCCGATCTCGACCTGGGCGGGCTGTCCGCGCTCTCCGACGCCGATGTGAAGACACGGCTGACAGCCCTGCGGGGCATCGGAGAATGGAGCGCGGATTGGTTCCTCGCGCGCTACCTAGCCCGCCCCGAAGCCTGGCCCGCCGGCGACCTCGGACTGCGCAAGGCGGTCCTCGCCTTCTACCCTGAGACGAACGACATCCGCGCCGCCGGCGCCCGCTTCCATCCGTTCCAGAACTTGAGCGCACACTTCCTCCTTCTCGCCCTCCGCTACCGGTGACGATCCGCGACGCCAGCGAGCACGACCTCGAGCTGCTGCGCCGGCTGCGCGACGACTTCCAACGCGAGCTCGCCAAGCCCGCGTTCTTCGACGAGCCGTGGGAGACGGTCGCCGAAGACGTCCAGGACACGGTCGCGAACGGCATTGCCCTGCTCGCGGAGGAGGACGGAGCCCCTGTCGGGTATGCGCTCGCGAACATCGTGCCGCAGACGCCGGTCCGCGGGCACCTCTACGACCTGTACGTGCAGAGCGATGCGCGCGGCCGTGGCGTCGGCCGGGAGCTGATCGCCGAAGTCGGCGACCGGCTCAAGGAGCGCGGCGGCACGCACCTCTCCCTGGACGTCGCGCTCACGAACGACCCCGCGCGCCGGCTGTACGAACGCCTTGGGTTCCGCGCATACGACGTCTTGATGGCGGTCGAGCTGGCGCAGCTGCAGCAGCAGCTCGCCGCGCCGGCGCTCACACAGTCGTTTGCGTCGACGCACGTGCAAACCGACGACGTCGAGGGCGTGCGACGCGGCGTCTCCCAGTTCATGCCGCGCGTCGGCCACAGCGAGTGGTCGGAGGTGTCGCAGGCGGAGAACGGGTGGGTCGCCGTCACCGACGAGCTGTGCGACCGCGACCGCGGCGCTCAACGCAAGCTGGGCGCCGAACTGTCCGCGCGCATGGGCGTTCCCGTCGTCGCGCTCGCGCTCGAGGAGGACGTGGTCGTCCGCTTCCTGCTCTTCGACCGCGGCCGGATGATCGACGAGTACCTCTCCGTCCCCACGTACTACGGCGACCTGAACAAGGCCGACGAGCTCTCCCTGGCCGCGAACGCGACACTCGTCGCGCGGCTCACGGGAGCCGACCCCGCGAGTGTCCGCGCCGTCGCGCGCACCGCGTCGTCGCCCGTTGAGCTGCCGCCCGCGCGAGAGCTGCTCGGGCAGATTGCGGCCGTCATGAAGCTCGAGGCTAGGATCGAACGGTGATCACCCTCTACGACGCCGACCGCTGTCCGTACTGCGCGCGCACGCGGATCGCGCTCGCCGAGAAGGGCGTCGAGCACGAGACCGTCCAGATCGATCTCGACGACCGGCCGTCGTGGATCTACGGGAAGAACCCGCTCGGGCGCGTGCCCGTGCTCGAGGACGACGCCTTCGTCCTCCCCGAGTCGGCCGTGATCAACGAATACCTCGAGGAGCGCTACCCCGAGCCGCCGTTGTGGCCGGCCGACGCGGCCGAGCGGGCGTTCGGACGGCTGCTCGTCTTCCGGTTCGACCAGCTGTCCAAGCCGTATTACGCGCTGCGACGCGAGCAGGAGGGCGCGCGCGAGCGGCTCGACGCCGAGCTCGCGAAGCTGAATGCGGTGCTCGACGCGCAGCCGTACCTGAGCGGCCGCGAGTACGGCCTCGCCGACATCGCATACGTGCCGTGGATCGTCCGGGCTCGCGATCGCATGGACGTCGAGCTGCGTTCCTTCGGCGCGCTCGACGGGTGGCTCGAACGGTTGTCAGAGCGTCCGGCGATCGCCGCCGAGCTCGACGTCGTCGCGGCCTTGTGAACGTCCTGCTGCTGCATGCGCTCCCGCTCGACGAGCGCATGTGGGAGCCTCAGCTGCCTGCCCTCGCGCAGCACGACGTCGCCGCTCCACGGCTGTATGGACGCGGGCGGACGATGACGGCGTGGGCCGAGTCGATCGGCGGCGAGATCGACGGGGGGCACGCGGTGGTGGGCGCGTCGATGGGCGGATATTGCGCGCTGGCGCTCGCAAAGGTCGCGCCCGAGCTCGTGCGCGGGCTGCTGCTCGTCGGATCGCGGCCCGATCCCGACTCGCCGGAACGGCGCGCCGGCCGCGCGGAGACGATCGAGCTGATCCGCCGCGAAGGGCCCGACGGATTGTGGCGGTTCATGGAGCCGAAGCTCTACGCGCACAGGGAGAACGCCGACCCCTCGCTGATGTACCGGGACCCCGAGGGGCTGATCGGTGCCCTGGAGGCGATCCGCGACCGGGAAGACTCGACACAGCTCGCGCGCGACTTCCCCGGGCCGGTGCAGTTCGTCGTCGGCGAGCACGAGAACTTCGTCACGCCGGGCGAGCTCTCCGAGTTCGACATCCGCATCGTTCCCGACGCCGGCCATCTGGTGAACCTCGAACGTCCCGACGAGCTCAACGCGATCCTGAGAGAGTTTCTCTCCCGTGTCTGACCTGCCCGCAGTCGTCGACGTCGAGTGGCTCCAGCGAGAGTTGGGCGCCGACGATCTCGTGATCGGCGACGTGCGCGGGCCGAACGCGCACGCGCGCGGGCACATCCCCGGCTCGAGGCCGCTCGTGCTCGGGTCGCCGCCGCCGATGAGCGACCGGGCCGTGCTCGAGCCGCTCGCATCCGAGGTCGGGCTACGGCTGCGGCGCCACGGGGTGACGGGCGCAGAGCGGCTCGTCCTCTACGACCGCGGCGACGGCGTCGGCGCGATGCCGGCGGCCCAGATGGCCGAGCTCGCCGGCCACCCGCGCGTAGCGGTGCTGCTCGGCGGGCTTGCCGCCTGGCCGGGGGATCCCAAGGTCGGCCAGGTGCAGCTCCAGCCGGTGAAGACGACGTTCGAGCCGAGCCTCGACGCGGTGCCGACGCGCGAGGAGATCGCGAGCCGGCTCCAGGACCCGAAGCTCGTGTTGCTCGACGTGCGCACGACGGAGGAGTACAGCGGTAAGCGCGGGTATCCGTGCGATCCGCGTCAGGGGCACATCCCGGGTGCGCGCCACGTGCACGTCGAGGATCTCTTCGCCGCGTCCGGCGTGCCGCTGCCGGGCGATCACATCCGCGCGCGGATCGGAGACGCGGACGAGATCGTCGCGTACTGCCATTCCGGCTCGCGCTCCGCCGTGGCAACGCTCGCGCTGCGCGCGGCCGGATATCGCGCACGCAACTACGCCGGCTCGTGGCACGAATGGTCGCGCCACGACGAGCTCCCGTCCGAAAAGGCCTAGTCCCGGGACAGTCCCGGGACATGGCTCCTACGCAGGAGCGGCGACTCGCTCGGCGGCGCCGACGAAGGCGTCGCACAGCGATCGCCCCAGCTCGTTCCAGCCGTCGATGCGCTTGCGCGTCTCGTCGAGGAGGCCGGGCGGCACCGGCTCGTCGTCCTGCATCCAGCTCTCGATCTGCCCGAGCGTGACCTCGGGATGGAACTGCACGCCCCACGCGCTGTCCCCCAGCCGGAAGGCCTGCGTGCACAGGTCGTTCCGCGCGAGCTCGATCGCACCGGCCGGCAGCGCGTGCACGTAGTAGTGCCACTGGAAGGCGTCGAAGCGCGCTGGGAGCCGCCCGAGCACCGGATCGTCGCGCGCATCGTCCGTCAGCTCGACGCTGTACCAGCCGATCTCCGGCTCCTTCGCCGGGCCGACGTGTGCATGCGCGGCCTTGGCGAGCAGTTGCGCACCGAGGCAGATGCCGAGCACGGGCTTGTGCAGGTCGAGCAGCCGCTGCAGGAAGAGGTTCTCCTCGCGCAACCACGGATGGTGCCCCTCCTGGTCCGCATGCATCGCACCGCCGAACACCAACACGGCCCCGTACGCGTCGAGCGGTCGCGGCGGCGACGTCCCCCACGCCAGGCTCCATTCCTCGAGCCGGTGGCCGCGCGCAGCGACGGCGTCCCCGAACACGCCGGCGCGCACCTTCTCTCCGTGGATGACCGCGAGAACGTCCATCAGCTCTTCGCGCCTGCGCTCACCGGGACGTTCGCCGCCTGGAGCAAGCGCTGCAGCTGCTTTGCGTTCGCGGCGGCCTGCGCCATGCGCCCGCCGTGGCCGTCCGGGCTCGTGGCGTTGTTGTTGAAGAACGCGTAGGCCTGCTCGGCCTGACCGGCCAACTCGCGCAGAGGCGCCACCCACTCCTCCAGCTCTTCCTCGGAGTACAGGTAGTCGAACCGCTCCGACGCGCTGCCGCCCCGCTTGTTCCAGGTCTCCGCGTTGCGCCCGTGGAAGCGGACGTACGCGGTCGGGCTCGTGAGCGCGAGCACCGTCGGCGCGACGTTCTTCGCGCCCTCGATGCGGGGCGCGTCGACGATCACGTTCGTCGCGCCGAGCTCCTCGAGGAAGCGCAGCGTCTCGTCGCGATGCTCGTCGTCCAGCCAGCTCACGTGTCGGAACTCGACGAGCATCTCGTCGTCGCCGAGCTGCTCGCGCGCCCACTGCAGATAGTCGAGCGAGCGATCCTTGTAGACGACATACGACGGGAACTGAAAGAGGATGCCGCCGAGCTTGCCCTCGGAGCGCAACGGCTCGAGCGCGTCGAGGAAGCGCCGGAAGACCTCCCCGCGAAACTCGCGCGAGGGCCGCTCGACCCTGCCTTTGTCGTCGGTCGGCGCCTCGTCGCGCAGATCCGGGGGCAGCGCCTCGAGCTTGACGGGATGGCGGGTCATCAGCCCGAACGCCTTCACGTGCATCACGAAGTCGTCGGGGGTCCGCTCGGCCCAGCGCCGCACCATCTCCTCGGCGGGCAGCCGGTAGTACGTGGAATCGACCTCGACGGTGTCGAAATGCTGCGCGTAGTGCGCGAGCCGTTCGCCGGCCGGGAGGCCCTTCGGATACCAGTGCTTGGAGAGTGCTTCGTCGGCCCAGGAGCACGTGCCGATGCGGATCTCCGTCACGGTTTCAGCATAGGGGTCTGACCCCCCTCAGGGGGCCAGACCCTCTGCCGTTTCGATCTAGAGGCGGATCCGCACGCGGTTGCTGACCGCGGTGAAGCCCGACGCCGTCCCGCTCACGCAGGGGATGGGTGGCAGCGACGGCGTCGCACACAGCGTGCTCGTGACGTCGCGCTCCGCGACCGTTGTGCGTGCCTGGAACGTCGTCGTCGACTTCTTGCCCGTCTTGCGCAGGACGAGCGAGTAGTTGCCCGCCGCCGACGTACGCGCCGTGAACCTCGACGCGGCGCCGTTCAGGAGCAGCCGCACCTGCGAGCCGGCGACAGCCGCACCACCCTGCGACAGCTTCCCGGAGATGCGCACCGTGCGCTTCTTCTTGTTCGTCACGCGGGCGCTGAGGGTGACCGTCCCGGAGGACGCAAGCGCGCGCGTCTCGACCGTCCCGGCCGCATTCGGCACGCCCGTGCTCGGCGCATACGGCGTCGTGATCGCCTTCCAGACGCTCAGCGCTGCCGGCACCTGGAACACGTTGTTCACCGTGAAGTTCGCCTCCAGCAACTGAGCGCCGTTGGGCGATCGCCCGGGCGTTCCCTGCGGGACGTCCGCGGGGGAGAGGCAGACGACCAGCTTGTAGGCGCCGAGGGCCGCCTCCGCGCCCGAGGTCGGGTCGACGTGGACCGGCAGGTTGATGTTCTGCCCGGCGACCGAGAGCGCGAGATTCCAGACCGCGAGATGCGTGCCGGTCGCACAGCCCGGCGCGTTCGTGTCCGGCGGCGCGACGACGACGTTGCCGGATAGCGGCAGCGGGATGTTGGCGTCGCGTGCGAAGACTGACCCGCTGGTCGTACCGATCGTCGTCCCGGGAGCCGCGGACGAATTGATGCTGTAGCCGGTCGGCACGTAGATCGTGATCTTGGCCGGCTGCTGGTCTGTCTGTGCCTGGGTGACCTTGATCGTCAGCGAGGTCGCGCTCTGCGACACGCTCAGCTTCTGCACCGCCAGGGCGTTGCCCGCGAAGGCAAGCGCGGTCACGGCGGCACCCGCGAGCACGGCCAGCTTGAGAACTCGTCTCATACCCCTTCCTTTCCTACTTAGAAATCAGAAAAGACCCTTCCCCTTAGACGCGGGATTCCCTCAGAGGTTGTAGTTAACCGCGCGCGGAGACCAGCTTCCCGAAGAACTGCCAGTGCGTGCCGCGATACCGCGCCAGCTTCACCTTGTCCATCGGGTAGTAGTCGTTCGGCGTCGTGCGGATGCGGACGCCCGGCAACAGGAACGGGTTCGTCTCGTCGAGGTGCGTCGCCGCGCGGAGCACGCTCTCGCGCGTGAGGTTGCGGCCGGCCTTCTCGAGCGTGTCCACCATCGTGTAGGCGACAGCCATCCCGTAGTAGTTGAAGACGTCGTCCGGCTTCGCGCCCGGCAGGTAGCGCTTGGCGATCGTCTTGTACAGCCGCACGGTCCTGTCCTTCGCCCACGCGGCGGCCGTCGGGTCCTTGACGAACGCGATCGACACGGAGCCGTCGACCTGCTTCTGGCTGGAACCGAACTTTGCGATCTTCATGATGTCCGGCGAGATCGACACCGACGTGACGTAGAAGTGCGGGTGCCAGCCCAGCCGGAACGAGCCGACGTAGCCGAAGATGGCGAACTTCGGCGTCGCAAACAGCATCAGCGTGTCGGCGCCGGAGCTCTTCAGGCGGGCCAGCTGCGAGTCGACGTTCGCGTCCTCGATCTCGTATGGCTGCGTCGCGACGATCTTCGCCTTGCCGCCGAGCCCTCGGCGCAGGCCGTTGAGCATGTCCTTGCCGAAGTCCGAGTTCTCGTAGAGAACTGCGATGTGCGCGCTCGGCTGGTGCGCGGCGATGTAGCGCCCGTAGATCGAACCCTCGCCTGCGAAGCTCGGCAGGTAGCCCATCGACCACGGGTACTTCTTGTGCTCCGTCGCGAGCTTCGAGACGCCGCTGCCGACGAAGAGCTGCGGGACCTTCCGGTCGTTGAGGTACGGGCGTACCGCGAGCGCGTGCTCGGTGCCGACGCTGTCGAAGATGGCGAGGACGTTGTCCTGCTCCACGAGCTGCCGCGTGAGCAGGATGGTGTTCGGGACCTCGAACTGGTCGTCCTCGTACTTGAACACGATCTTCCGCCCGAAGACGCCGCCTTTCGAGTCGACGTACCTGAAGTACGCGTCGGCGCCGCGTCCGACCGACGCATAGGCCGACGCGGGGCCGCTCAACGGCACCGTGCCGCCGAGCGTGATCTGCGTCGGCGTGACTCCGGGCGTCGCGAGCGCGAGCGCGGCTGCCACGACGGGCGCGATCAACGGGAGACCGGCTTCCGCAGCACCGGAAGCGCCAGCGTGACGCCGCGCAAGGCCGCGGTAGAACCGTCGGGCACGGGGATGAGGTACACGAGATTCGCGACGCTCTGCACCGTCGAGCGTGCGCCGAGCGTCACTCGAAGGCGCGATCCGCCCGGGATCGACGTGACCTCGTTCTGCAGTCTGATGCTCACTCTCCCGGCCCGATTCGTCGCGGTGGACGTGTCGGCCCCGCCGTCGGCGACGACGAGCTCCTTTCCGGCCGGCGTGAGTGCGCTGAGGACGGCGACGAGATGCTTGTAGCCGCTCGGGCCGGACGAGAGCTGGACGCCCACGACGGGCGAGCCGAACGTCTCGATGTGCTTCACGCGCTTCGTCGTGCGCACGACCTTGCCGTCGGCAGAGAGGGCATTCCGGCCAGCGAACGAGAACTTCAGCGTCCGCGCCTTCGGCAGCGCCTTGAACGCCGTCGGGCGCCGCCAGGGATCGGGCGCGAGCTCCACGGGCGGACGCTTGTCGATGCCGTTCGGCATCCCTTTCAGGAACCGGTCGAACCACGCCCGCAGCTCGAGCGCGGCGTAGTTGAACTCGTCGGGCGGATTGGGAGCGGGCGTGTGTCCGAAGTCACCGATGTACAGCCGCTTCGGCCCGCGCACGCGCGCGTACGCGGCGATCGCCTGGTTCGCGTCGAAGGCGAAGTCGCGGCGGCCCTGCAGCACGAACGTCGGGATCCGGACCGTCCCGAGCTGCGGGCGCGTGGAGCGTGACGCGAGGTACGCCCGGAGCGCCGGAACGTTGCGCTCGGCGATCGCATCCGACAGCAATTGCCGTTCGTCGGGCCCGTAGCGATCCTGCGGAATGTCCTGCGAGAAGGCGAACACGATGCCGGCCCGCACGAGCGCCTGGGGCGCGAGCGCTTCCTGGAGGTCCGTCCACGTCGCGGTCGGCGCGATCGCCGCGAAGGGGAAGCCGTCCACCGCCGCCTTCCAGACGAGCCCGCCGCCGTACGACGCGCCGTAGGCCCCGATGTGTTGCGCATCGATCGGATGGTTCGTCGTCAGCCACGTGAGCAGCTCACGCAGGTCGGCGAGCTCACGCGGCCCGTCGAGCGTGAACTGGCCGCCCGATTGCCCGTGAGCCCGCGCGTCGAAGGTGAGCGCGGCGTAGCCCTCGGGCGCCAGATACTGCGCGGCCATCGTGTTCGGCGACCAGTTGACGAAGTCGGAGGAGTTGCGCGTCTGCCCGAGACCGTGGAGGAGCACGACCGCCGGCCAGCCTGCCGCCGGCGGCGTGCCCGCGGGCTGGAAGTAGCTGACGGCGATCTGGACGCCGTCGCTCATCGTCACCCGCGTGTCGATCTTGGTGAAATCCGCGGCCGCAGCGTGACCCGCAGGCAGCAAGAAGAATGCGGCCGCGACCAGGGGGAGGAGACGGCGCACGGCCTCAACCCTATCGCTGCCCGTCGCGGCGATAGCATCGCCGGGCATGGATTCGCGGCCTGTGGGCGTGTTCGACTCCGGCGTGGGCGGCCTGACCGTCCTGCACGAGTGCCTGGTGACGATGCCGCACGAGGACTTCGTGTACCTCGGTGACCATGCGCGCCTCCCGTACGGCCCACGGCCGCTCGCCGAGGTGCGCCGCTTCGCGCGCGAGATCGCGAGCTACCTGCAGGAGCAGGGCGTGAAGCTCGTCGTCAATGCGTGCAACACCGCGACGTCGGCCGCCCTCCCGCAGCTGCAGGAGCAGCTCGACGTCCCCGTCGTCGGCGTGATCACGCCCGAGGCGCACGCGGCGGTGCAGGCGACGCGTAACCGCCGCATCGGGCTGCTCGCGACGGAGGGAACCGTCGAGGCCGGCCGCTACCGCGAGCTCGTGCACGCTCTCGACGCCGGCGTCGACTTCCTGCCCGTTGCGTGTCCGCGCCTGGTCCCGTTGATCGAGAGCGACGATCCCTTCGGCGCCCAGACGACCGACGCGGTCCGCGAGTACGCCGCGCCCCTCAAGGAAGCCGGCGTCGACACGGTCATCCTCGGCTGCACGCACTATCCGCTGATCCGCCCGATCTTCCAGCGCGTGTTCGGCCGCGACGTCACGCTCGTCTTCTCCGCGGAGGAGACCGCACAGGAGGTCGCGCAGACGCTCGCGCGCAAGGGCTACGAGAACGACCCGGCCCGCGAAGGCAGGTACCGCTTCCTCACCACCGGCGACCCTGACGCATTCCGCGAGATGGGCGCGCGCTTCCTGCAGCTGCCGATCGCGGACGTCGAGCACGTCGAGGTCGCGGCGCTGGCGGCCGCGTGACCCGCAACGACGGGCGCCGCCCGGACGAGCTGCGGCCGCTCGAGCTGCTGCCGGACTACCTCGAGCAGCCGCATGGA
>Ga0136846_1225789_pt1 | contig 10367 bp, 10 predicted proteins | sample HopSoiMetagenom2_FD_96841 | JGI IMG/M metagenome (GOLD analysis project Ga0136846, IMG submission 96841) | Grasslands soil microbial communities from Hopland, California, USA - 2 Assembly 2016 (version 4) | ecosystem: Environmental > Terrestrial > Soil > Grasslands | place: USA: Hopland... | reverse complement strand
GTGGCGGCAAAGGCAGCGTCACGGTGTAGCAGGTGCCGACGCCCGGCTCCGACGTGAACGTGATCTGCCCCCCGTGCGCCTCGGCGATGGCGCGCGTGATCGCGAGGCCGAGGCCGGTGCCCGGTATCGCGTGGTCGGTCGCGGTCGAAGACCTGAAGAAGCGCTCGAAGAGCCGTTCCTGCTCGGCTTTCGGGATGCCGATCCCGGTGTCCTCGACCTCGACCACGCCGCGCCCTCGCTCCGCGAAGACGCGCGCGGTCACGCTGCCGCCCGCCGGAGTGAACTTGACCGCGTTGGAGAGCAGGTTGCCGACGAGCTGACCGAGGCGCTCCCGGTCGCCGCGCACGGCGACCTCGCCGTCGCGCTCGAGCTCCAGCACCACGTCGTGCGATCGCGCGTTCGCGCTCGCCGACTCGACCGCCTCGGAGACGACGGCCTCGAGCGAGACGCCGTCCTCGAGGCGGAGCTGGAGGCCGCCGGCGTCGAGCCGCGCGACGAACAGCAGGTCGCCGACGAGACGCTGCAGCCGCTCCGAGCTGCGGTAGACGATGGCGAGGAACCGATCCTGTTCCGGCGTCAGCTCGCCCGCCTCTCCGTCGCGGACCATCTCGAGAAACCCCATCAGCGACGTGAGCGGCGTGCGCAGCTCGTGCGAGACGGTGGCGACGAACTCGTCCTTCAGGCGGTCGAGCTCGCGTTACTGCGTCATCTCGCGCAGTGTCCAGATTCGGCCGATCGGGCCTGCCTCGCCGCGCACCGGCGCCGTGTAACCGACGAACGAGCGCCCGCCGAGGAGCTCGAACTCGTCGGCGGAAGGCTGCTCGGGATGGGTCCGAAGCCGCTCCATCGTCTCCACGTACCGATCGGGCTCCATGACCTTGTCCGCCACGGAGAGCAGCTGGTCGAGCACGTTCGGGCCGTCGCTCAAGCCGAGATCGACGGCCAGCTTGCGCAGCGGCCTGTTCGCGATCTGGATGTTCCCCTCGAGGTCGGTGAGGACGATGCCGTCGATCGTCGCGTCGAGCACCGACCGCAACAGGCTTGCGAGACGCTCGAGGTCGTGCGTCTGGCGGTCGAGCTCCTCGCGCTCGGTCTGGATCGCCGCGGCCATCGTGTTGAAGTTCCGCGCGAGCTCGCCGATCTCGTCGTCGGCGGCGACGTCGACACGCTCGTCGAGGTTGCCGGCCGCAAAGCTCTGCGTCGCAGCGGCCACGCGCCGCACCGGGCGGACGATGCGTTGCGACACGTACACCGCGTAGAGCGCGATCAGCGCGAGCGACCCGAAAAGCCCGATGCCGGCGAGCATGATGGCATAGCGCTCGGAACGGTCAGCCGCGACGAGCCGGACGACCAGGACGACGAACACCGCGGCGACGAGCACCGCGAGCGCGCCGCCGGCGAAGAGCATCCGCTGCCCCAGGCTTCGCTGCATGACGCCATTTTGTGTTGATTACAAGACGCCATGGCAGTCCTGATCGCGACGAACCTCCGCAAAGAGCTCTCCGGCTCGCCGCTCTTCGACGGCGTCTCGTTCAAGCTCGAGCGGCGGGATCGGCTCGCGCTCGCGGGAGCGAACGGCGCCGGCAAGACGACCCTTCTCCGAGCGCTCCAGGGTGAGATCACGCTCGAGGGCGGGGAGCTCGCCTGGGAGAAGGGAACCCGGGTCGCTCTGCACGATCAGCGTCCGCCCGCGGGCAGCTCACGGCCGCTCCGCGACTACGTCCTCGCCGGCACGGCCGACCTCGCTGCGGTAGAGGATGAGCTCCGCACGCTGGAGGCGGACATGGCCTCGGGCACCTACGACGCGCGGACGCTCGCCCGTTACGCGGGGGCGCAGGCACGCCTCGAGCACGCCGGCGGCTACGACTGGCGCGAACGCGCATCTTCGGTCGTCCGCGGCCTCGGCTTCAGCGACGCCGACCTCGAGCGGCCGCTCGGGTCCTTCTCGGGAGGGGAGCTGACGCGTGCGTCGCTCGCCCGCGCTCTCGCATCGCAGCCGGACCTGCTGCTGCTCGACGAGCCGACGAACCACCTCGACATCGAGTCGATCGAGTGGCTCGAAGAGCTGCTGCGCACGATCGACGCGGCCGTCATCCTCGTCGCGCACGACCGCTGGTTCCTCGAGGCGGTGACGACGGCCGTGCTGCAGCTCGAGGGCGGGCGCTCGACGTTCTTCCCCGGCGAGTGGCACGTCTGGCGGCGCGAGCAGGCCGCCCGCGCGCAGCACGCCGCGCGCACCGCTGAACGCGAGGCCGAGGAGATCGCGCGGCTCGAGCGGTTCGTCGAGCGCTTCCGCTACAAGGCGTCGAAGGCGCGGCAGGCACAGTCGAAGCTCAAGCAGATCGGGCGCATAAAAGAGGAAGCAGGCCGCCGAAACACCGTGGAACCTGGAGGCCGTAGGGCGCTTGGATTTGAATTCCTGAAACCGAAGCGCACCGGCCGTGTCGTCGTCGAAGCCGAGGAGCTCGAGCTGACCGTCCCCGGGCGGACGCTGCTGCACGAGGCGTCCCTCGCGATCGAGCGTGGCGAGCACATCTCGCTCGTCGGGCCGAACGGCGCCGGTAAGACGACGCTGCTCGAGGCGCTGCTCGGCCGCCGTGAGCCCGCCGCCGGCCGCATCCGGCTCGGCCACGACGTGCAGCCGGGGTACTTCTCGCAGCACGAGATCGAGCTCGACGAGCGAGGGTCGGTGCTCGAGGCGACGATGGGCGCCACCGGCCTTCGGCGGCCCGACGCACAGTCACTGCTCGGGCGCTTCCTCTTTTCGGGCTGGGAGGAGCACGAGAAGCCCGTCAAGGCGCTCTCGGGCGGGGAGCGGCGGCGGCTCGCGCTCGCGCACATCGTCGCGGGAGGCGCGAACCTCCTCGTCCTCGACGAGCCGACGAACCACCTCGACCTCGAGAGCCGCGAGGCGCTCGAGGCGGCGCTCGACGCCTTCCCCGGAGCTGTGCTGCTCGTCACGCACGATCGCGCACTGCTCGATGCAGTCTCCGGGCGGCTACTCGCGATCGAGGGCACCGACCTCGTCTCGTACCCGGGCGGCTGGGCCGAGTACCGCGAGCGGAGCGCACCTGAGGCCGAGCCGCCCCCACCTCCGAAAGCCAAGACGAGGAGACGCACGGAGAAAAAACAAGAGCAAAGCCCGCTCGAGCTCGTCGAGCGGGAAATCGAGCGCGGCGAGGGGCGCGTCGCCGAGCTCGAGCGGCAGCTTGCCGAAGACTGGACGAACGTCGACCTCGTCACGGCGCATCGCGCAGCCCGCGACGACCTCGCTGCGCTGCTCGCGCGCTGGGAGGCGCTCTTCGAGGCGTCGACCTAGGGGACGACGACGGCGGACGAGGCGCCGTCCGCCCAGCCGTCCCCGCCGCGCACGACGACGCGGTAGCGGCCGTGGCGTGCCGGCAGGGCGAACGTCACGCGTGAGCGTGAGTCGAGCCGGCTCCGTGCGATCGTCCGCCACATGAACCGCTCGCGCACGTAGACCTGGAGTGCCGAGCGCGCGTCCGCCCGCGCCGGGATCGCGGCCGCTGCGACCTGACGGCCCTGCCTGTGGGCGCGAACCTTCGGCGCGACGGCGACGTGCACGCGGGGGCTCGCGAGGCCCTTCGCCAGCGCGGTGAAGTCCATCGGCCGGCTCGCGCGGATCGCGACGGTGAAGCTTCCGTCTCCCGCCGGCGTGACGCGGCGCTCGACGTGGGGCGGCTTGCCCGCGCGCTCGACGACGATCTTGCGCGTCCCGGTCGGCGCGAGCCCCTGTAGCACGATGCGGCCGCCCGAGATGACCGGCTGCTCGGGCCCGGCGAGCGCGACGGGCACGACGACGACCTCGCCCTTCATGAACTTGTGGATCGTGCAGTGGTACGGGTACACGCCGACCTTGGCGAACGTGCGGGCGAACGTGCCGCCCGGCGAGAGGTAGCCCGAGTCGAAGCTCGCGTCGTTCGCGGTCACGGTGTGGTTCGTACCGTCGCCGTTCCTCCAGACGACAGTGTCTCCCACGAGCGCGAGCGCGCGTCCGGGTGCGAACACCTTCCCCGGGATCGCGACCTCACGCACCTGGCCGTCGCCGATCGCAACCGGCACCGCGGCCGCGGCGGCCGCGACCACCGCGCCGGTGACGAGAGCGCGCCTCACCGCGACACCCGGTAGATCCCGATCATCCCGTTCATCATGTGCGCCTCGACGTGGCAGTGGTAGAACCACGTCCCAGGATCCTCCTCGCGCCAGTGCACCTCGAAGCTCTGCGCCGGCCCGAGCGTCCGCGTGTCCTCGAACGTCCCGTCGGGGTTCTGCCAGCGGTGGCCGTGGACGTGGAAGGTGTGGAAGTCGTCGCCCAGCGTGAACACGTCCCATTGCACGCGATCGCCCACCTTCGAGTGGAAGACGGGCGTGTTCCCGACGAACGCCCGGCCGTCGATCGTCATGAACCCGAGCTGCGAGGCCAGGAAGACGACGAACTCGTGGTCCGGCTTCCGAGCTCCGCGCGGACGGATCGAGAGCGCGCCGAAGAGGCCGCCGGCGATCGAGTCGTCCATCGACGGCGAGTGGTCGTGGTAAGGCCAGACGCCGACGGAGCTGGGCGCGGCGGCGAGGCGGTACGTGAACTGCTGGCCGGGCTTCACGTTCGCTCCCGGCCCCGAGAAGCCGGGCAGATACGCGCCGTCGGAGCCCGGGCGGTAGCGCACCCCGTGGAAGTGCATCGAGTGCGGCCGGTTGTAGAGCGTGTCGAGGTTCTCGAAGTGGACGACGACCCGGTCGCCGACCTCGGCCTCGATCAGCGGGCCGGTGATCCCGGGGTTATCGGGGCCGTTCGGGATGATCTTCCCGAAGCCCTTCGTGAAGCGGCGATAGACGACGGTCTCGATCGTCGTCTTCGCCGCGTCGAAGCTGACGCCGTTGACGGCATCGCGTTCGTTCGGGACGACGTGCCACGTCACCGGCACGGCGGCGACCCAGTACTGGCGAACCTGCGCCTGCGCGCGCCCGGCGCCGGCGAGGGAGACGGCCACGAGGGCCGCGAGCACGAGTGCCCGCGACCCTCGCAGCGAAGCCGGCGTCACGGTGTGACGACGATCGTCCCGCTCATGTCGGGACCATGGATCCAGCAGATGTACTTGTAGGAGCCGGGCTTCGTGAACGTCACCTTCCACGACTGCGGCAGCGGCAGCGACCGGTCGTCCGACGTCACCGGCGTCGCAAAGAAGCCGTTGCCGTGTGTCTTCCCGTCGTAGCTGTACTGGCCCTTCGGCTCCGAGCCGTACGGGATCACCGGTGCCGCCTGGTTCGGCGCTTTCGGCCCCATCGGGAAGAGATCGGTCTTCTGGGAGAACTGCTGCACCCACTTCTTCGGCCCCCAGACCGCGCTGTGCGGCTCCTGCGGCGACTTGTTGACGAAGGTGACCGTCGTGCCGGCCTTGACGCTCAGCCGGGGCGGGAAGAAGGCGAGGATCGTCTCCTTGTCGCCGACGCCCATGTAGACGGTCTTCGCCGGCGGGTTGGCCGCGGCGGCCGCCTGCTTCGTCTTGGCCCACCCGGCCGCAGTCTCCTGCAGCGCCTGCGCCGTCACCTGAGCCGGCGACTTCGGCGGCGCCCCCGACGCGACGACGACCGTCGCCTTCATGTTCGGGTGGACGCTGCAGTAGAAGTGGTACGTCCCCGCCTTCGGGAAGCTAAACGTGAACACTGCCGGCGCCGCCTTCGGCCCGTTCGGCGACAGGACGCCGCTGCTTGCCTTGACACCGGGCGTGACCACGTGCGGCCCGAACGGCGCGAGCGCGAGGCCGTTGTAGATCAACTTGCCGAGGCCGTTGAAGTAGAACGGCTTACCCGCTGCGTCGTTGATCCCCGCGTACTTGCCGTGCTCCGGATCCGGGACGATGATCGACGGGAACTTGCCGCCGATCGCCACGGTGTGGAACGACGCACTCGAGAACGTGATGCTGTCGCCGGTCTTCACCGTCACGTTCCCCGGCAGGAACAGGTCGAGCGTCGCGCCCTTCGGCGTACCGGCCGGCGGCCGCGCCTGTTCACCGAGAAATACCTTGTAGTTCGCCGCAGCCGCCTGTCCAGCCGTCGCAAGCGCGCCAAACAATGCCGCAGCAAGGATGAATCTCCTCACGCACCCTCCCTCAAGTTAGACCCCAATCAGCCGCGGGATCCTACCGCTACCTTGTGCTGGTGCGCAAGAGACTCCTCGTCGTCTTGACAGCCGCCGCCGTCCTCGCCGCGGGCGCCGCGGCGGCCGTGGCGGCCGTGGCGGCCGCGCCGCCGGCCTTCGACGGCCGCCGGATCGAGAACCCGCGCCGGCTCCCGAATTTCGCGCTGCACGACCAGTCAGGGCACGGGATCAGCCTCGCGGGACAACGGGGGAAGCTCGTCCTGCTGACGTTCCTCTACACCCACTGCAAGGACGTCTGCCCGCTGACGGCGCAGAATCTGAGCGGCGCGGTGAGACTGCTCGGGCGCAAGGCCGCCGCGGTGCGAGTGCTCGCGGTGAGCGTCGACCCGCGCGGCGACACGCGGCCGAGCGTGCGGCACTTTGTCCGCAACCACAGGCTCGTGCCGCAATTCCGCTACCTGACCGGCTCGCAGGCGCAGCTCGAGCCGATCTGGCGCGTCTACGGCGTCACGCCCGTCAATCGAGGCAAGGGCGACGTCGACCACACGCTCTACACCGTGCTCGCCGACGGCTCCGGGAAGGCGCGCGTGCTGTACGACGCAACGGCGACGCCGGCCAAGGTCGCCCACGACCTGCGCTTGCTGCTCGAGAGCTAGCGCTCCCCGCGACGGTCTACTGCTCGAGCGGCGCCATCGTCAGCCCGTATTGCTCGAGCTGCGAGTGGTACAGCTCGGCGAGCTCACGATGGCCCGACCAGACGACGGCCTGCCCCGAGTTGTGGATCGTGTTCGCGAGCTGCATCCCCTTGTCGTAGTCGATCCCCGGGATCGTCTGGGCGAGCGCGAACGCGACGCCTTCGAAGGTGTTGTGATCGTCGTTCAAGACGATGACGCGCCAGGCGCCGCCCGAGCGCGACCGACTTCCCCGCGAGGCCCGCTCCTTCGGGGGCGTCAGCGTCGTCATGCGTCAAAGGTAGCGATCACGGCATCTGCAATCACCCGCAGGGGCCGCCCCGAGACCTGGCTCGCCTTGCGCAGGCGGGCGAACGCGTCGGCCTCGCTCAGCTTCTCGCGCTCCATCAGCAGGCCCTTCGCACGCTCGATCACCTTGCGGTCGGCAAGCGCCTGCGAGAGCGAATCCGCGTCGGCGCGCACGGCGACGAGCTCCTCGTACCGCGCCTTCGCGAGCTCGATCGCCGGCACGACGTCCTGCTCGCGGAACGGCTTGACGAGGTAGCCGTACACGCCCGCCTCGGCCGCCCGCTCGACGAGCTCGCGCTGATCGAACGCGGTCAGCATCACGATCGGGATCGGACGCTCCTCGAGCATGCGCCGCGCCGCCTCGATGCCGTCGAGGCGCGGCATCTTCACGTCCAGCAGCGCCAGGTCGGGCTGGTGCTCACGGGCGAGCTCGACGGCCTCCTCCCCGTCGCGCGCCTCGGCGACGACCTCGTAGCCGGCGCGCTCGAGCAGGCCCCGCAGGTCGAGCCTGATGATCGTCTCGTCTTCCGCGACCAGAATTCTCATGCGCCGAGCCTCATGCCCCGAACCGCACCTCGGCGCGCGTGCCGGCGGCGCCCGTCAGCTCGAAGGTGCCGCGCAGCTCGTCGCGAACCAGCGCACGCACGATCGAGAGGCCCGTGCTGTCGGACGAGGCGCTGTCGATGCCGCGGCCGTCGTCGGAGATCGCGAGGACGACCTCGCCGTCGTCGCGGTGCAGGTCGACGTGGATGTGGCTGCCGCCGTGCTCGAGCGCATTCCCGAGCAGCTCCGAGAAGACGAGCGCGAGCGCCGTCGCGCGATGCCCCGCGAGCAGCACGGGCTCGAGCGTCTCGTCGACCGCGCGCCCGCCGGCGACGCCCTGGACGAGGATCCCGCGCAGCCGGCCGAGCAGATCGGCCAGATCGACGTCGTCGTCGCGTCGCTCCGTCAGCAGCTCGTGCACCGCAGCGATCGCCAGGATCCGGTTGACCGAGTCCTCGAGCGCCTTGCGCGGGTCGATCGGGCCGGACGCGCGCGCCTGAAGCCGCAGCAGCGACGCGACGGTCTGGAGGTTGTTCTTGACGCGGTGGTGGATCTCCTGGGCGAGCACGCCGCGCATCACCGCCCGCCCGTGCTCGAGCGCGACGGCGGCCTGTTGCGCGATCGACGCGAGCAGCTCGCGGTCGTGCTGCGTGAACGGCGAGGCGCGGTCGGCGACGAGCTCGCCGATCTCCCGCCCGCGCCAGCGCAGCGGCTGGCGGATCGCGTGCGCGTCGGCACGTCCTTCGGGCCACGCGATCTTCCCGTCCTCGAGCACGAGCGCGGCGCCGGTCGCCGACAGCGCGTCCATCGTCGTCTTCACGATCGCCTCGAGCGACTCCTCGAGGTAGAGCGACTCGGACACCGCCTCCGAGATGCGCGCGAGCGCCTCGAGCTCGTGCACGCGGCGCTGGGCCTCCGTGTAGAGCTTCGCGTGCTCGATCGACTGCGCGACCTGCGCGGCGATCGCGAGCAGCAGCTCGATCTCGTCGTCGGTGAACTCGCGCGGCTGGCGGGTGCGCAGGTTGAGCGCGCCCTCGAGGCGCTCGCCGCGCGCGAGGATCGGGACGGCGAGGATCGACTCGTACTCGTCCTCCGGCAGGTTCGGGAAGTTCTTGAAGCGCGGGTCGAGATGCGCCTGGCGCGAGATCGACACCGGCGCCCGGGTCGCGGCCGCGGAGCCGGTGATGCCTTCGCCGGGGCGCATCCGGGGCCGTTGCGTCATCTCGGCCACGTCGGAGCCGTGCGTGGCACGCAGCACGAGCTCGCGGGTGCGCTCGTCGTAGAGGTAGACGAAGCACGCATCGGCGTGCAGCGCGTCGGCGACCTTCGTGGCCACCTGTGAGAGCACCTCCTCCAGGTCGAGCGTCGAGTTGACCGCTTCGATCGTCCCGGTGAGGAGCCGGAGATGGCGTTCGCGGGCGTCCATCCGGCGCCAAGCGTACGCTCGAACGGTCATGACCTCTGCGGCCGAGGTTTTACAAATCGCTAACCACGGTCGCAAGAATTTGCTTGCAGGGCGGGAATAGGGTCGGCAGCCGTGAGCGCCCTGGCAATCGATCTCCGCGGGACAGCAGGCTTCCTCGTCGCCGACGCGCGCGGACGGATCGTCGGTCGCGTCGAGTGCCCGATGTACGGCAGCTCCCCGGAGCAGCCGGACGCCCTCGCGGTGCGCTCGGGCTTCCTCTCGCGCCGCCGCCGGCTCGTGCCGGTCGACTCGATCGAGCAGATCGACGGGGGGTCCAAGGTGATCGGTCTCCGGGTCGAGCGCGACTCGATTCGAACGTTCCTGTAGCGCCGGGGCGACCTCGTCGTGCGCGAACTGTCCGGAACGCTCGCGGCCGCCAGGGCCGCCGGACGTGCGGGCTGCGCCCGCGCGTCCTGACACAGCGTCCTAAAGGACGCTCAGGTATCGATCGAGCTCCCATTGCGTGAGCTGAACGCGGTACTCGTCCCACTCCTGCCGCTTGAGGCGAACGTAGTTGTCGAAGATATGGTCGCCGAACGCGCGGCGCATCAGATCTGAGCCGGCGAACTCGTCGATCGCCTCGCCGAGCGTCTCCGGCAGCGCCACGATCCCGCGCTCGCGACGCTCGTCCGGCGTCAGGTGGTAGAGGTTCGTCTCCATCGGCGCCGTCAGCTCGTAGCCGCGCGCGATTCCCTCGAGCCCCGCGTGCAGCAGCGCGGCGAACGTGAGGTACGGGTTGCACGCCGGATCGGGGCAGCGGATCTCGGCGCGCGTCCCCTGCTCCGATCCCGGCTTGTAGAGGGGGATCCGGACGAGCGCCGAGCGGTTGCGCTGCGACCACGCGACGTAGACCGGCGCCTCGAACCCCGGCACGAGCCGCTTGTACGAGTTCACCCACTGCGCGAACACGGCCGAGATCTCGCGCGCGTGGTGCAGCAGCCCGGCGATGAACGCCTTGCCCGCGGGTGAGAGGTGGTACGACTCGTCCTGCGAGAAGAACTGGTTGCGGCCGTCCTTGAAGAGCGACATGTGCGTGTGCATGCCCGAGCCGTTCTCGCCGAACAGCGGTTTCGGCATGAACGTCGCGTAGGCGCCGTGCTTCGCCGCGATCTCCTTGACGATGAGGCGGTAGGTGATGGTGAAGTCCGCCATGTCGAGCGCGTTCGCGTAGCGCATGTCGATCTCGTGCTGCGACGGCGCGACCTCGTGGTGGTGGTACTCGATCGGGATGCCGACCGCCTCGAGCGCCTTGATCGTCTCG
>Ga0136846_1216093_pt1 | contig 10368 bp, 7 predicted proteins | sample HopSoiMetagenom2_FD_96841 | JGI IMG/M metagenome (GOLD analysis project Ga0136846, IMG submission 96841) | Grasslands soil microbial communities from Hopland, California, USA - 2 Assembly 2016 (version 4) | ecosystem: Environmental > Terrestrial > Soil > Grasslands | place: USA: Hopland... | reverse complement strand
GTCGTCGTCGATCTTCCGGCCGATCGCGATGCGACGGCGGTCGCAGTGATCCGCTCGCTCAACCTCCTGCGCGCCGCGGTGCCCGGCGACCGCGTGCGAGACGTCGTGCTGCGCTACCCGTCGCCCCTCCACCGCGATCCCGACGCGGTGACCCTGTGGCGCGCAAGCGAGGATGCCGCCGTTGGAGCGCTCGCCTCCGGTTCGGCGACCGAGATCACGGCGCCGGCCGCACCCGCCGCGGCGCCGCTGTCCGTCGCAGGGACCTTCCTCGCGACGGTCGTGTGGCTCGGGGCCTCCGGCTTGGCCGGCTCCGGTTGGTGCATCGCCGCGGGACACCGCGGCGTGTCGCTGGTGGAACGCGCCACCGGGACCGGGCTCGGGGGCCTGATCCTCGGCGCGGAGATGGCCGATCGGCTCGGTCTGCACCTCGCGTCGCGTCCCGCCGCGATCGGCGTCGTCGCCGCCGTCACGGGTGCGGGGTACTTCGCCGCGCTCGCGTCGGATCGAGCCCGAGCCGCAGCGCGTACCGCTCGTAGCACCACCACGCCCACGACGCACGGAGGCCTCCCTTCCTGGAAGGCGCCCACGCTGCCATGATGCGCCGGTGAGCGCGCAACCCGATCTCGCGGGGCCGATCCAACGGGTGATGGTCGGCACCGATCTCTCCCAGACGGCGTCGCGCGCCGTCGGCTGGGCGAACGACTTCGCCGAGCGGTTCGGGGCCGAGCTGCACCTGGTGCAGGTGATCGTCCCGAGCAATCCGTCCGACACCGAGTTCGGCGCGGCCGAGCGGACACGCGCCGCCGCCGCAGCCGAGGCCCTCCAGTCCGAAGCCGAGCGGCTCGCGGGCCTGCGAGGCCGCGCCCACGTCGTCGTGGACGAGGACCCCGCGATGGCCATCGTCGGCGCGGCCGGCGACGCGGCGATCGACGTGCTCGTCGTGGGCAACGCCGGGATGGCCGGGCGCAAGGAGTTCCTGCTCGGGAACGTGCCGAACCGGATCAGCCACAACGCTCGCTGCACCGTGATCATCGTCAACACGACCGACGGCGTCACCAGCGCGATCCCCGCGGCGCCCGGCGGAACGGTGCTCCGCGCCGGCGCGGCGATCCCCGAGACCCAGCCGCACCTGATCGCGCGTGGCTCCAAGATCGCGACCGTCTTCGCCAAGCACGGGCTTCGCGAGTTGTTCGGCCGCCCCGATGAAGAGGGAACGGTCGGGCGCGCGCGGAGCGCGAAGCGCCTGCGGGAGGCGCTCGAGGAGCTCGGTCCGACGTTCTGCAAGCTCGGTCAGATCCTGTCGACACGCCCGGACCTGCTGCCGCCGGAGTTCATCACCGAGCTCGCGCAGCTGCAAGATCACGTGCCGCCGTTGTCGGAAGAGCAGGTCGTCCGGGTGATGGAGCAGGAGCTCGGCGTGCCGTGGGAGGACGTGTTCGATCGCGTCGAGCCCGAGCCGCTCGCCGCCGGCACGATCGCGCAGGTCCACCGCGCCAGGATGGCCAACGGGGACAAGGCCGTGATCAAGGTGCAGCGGCCCGACGCGCGCGAGCTCATCGAGCAGGACCTCGCGCTGCTCGAGGTGTTCGCCGACAAGGCCGGCGACCGGCCGGGGCTCAAGCAGGTGATCGACCTGCGAGCGGTGTTCGAGCACCTGTCGACGTCGCTGCACCGCGAGCTCGACTTCCGGAACGAAGCGCGCAACGTCGAGCGGATGCGTAAGGTGATCGCCCCGTTCGACCGCCTGGCAGTGCCGTCGATCTACAGCGACTACTCGACCGGCCGCCAGCTCGTCATGGGCGACGTCGCCGGCGGCCCGATCACGATCGCGCCCGAGGGGCCGGTTCGCTCTGAGGCGGCCAAGCAGCTGTTGGAGTCCTTCTACAAACAGGTGATGGTCGACGGCTTCTTCCATGCCGACCCCCACCCGGGCAACCTGATGTGGCAGCCCGAGGAGGACAAGCTGTACTTCCTCGACCTCGGGATGGCGGGCGACGTCGGCTCGGAGCTTCGCGAGTCGATGATGTTGTTGCTGATGGCGTTCTGGCAAGACGACGTCGGCTTCCTCACCGACGTGACGCTGATGATGGCGGGCGCGATCGACCGAAGCGACCTCGACGTCGACGCGTTCCGCGAGGAGATCGGCACCCTCGTCGCGAAGTATCAGGGTGCGTCGATCCAGGACATCCAGCTCGGGCCGGTGCTGCAGGAGATGACCGAGATATCGCTGCGCTACGGCGTGCCGCTGCCGGCGTCGCTGACGCTCACGGCGAAGGCGCTGGCCCAGATGCAGCTGGCCGCGTCGCAGCTGGACCCGACGATCGACCCCTTCGACGTCGCGGGAAAGTTCCTGATGCGCAGCGTCATCAGCGGGATGGGGACCAAGCTCGACCCGAAGGCGCTCTTCTATCAGGTGCAGAGACTGCGCGTGCGCGCGATGCGCGTGATCGAAGCGGTCGAGCGGCTGATCGGCGCGCGCCCAGGTCAGAAACTCGAGGTCAACTTCCGCGCGTCGTCGCTCGAACGCACCGTCCGCCGGGCGGGTCGCCGCCTGGCGATCGGTCTCGTCGCAGCAGCCGCGCTGCTCGGCACCGCGATCACCGCGACGTCGACGCGCGTCGATCGGTGGGTCGTGCTCACACTGGGGATCGTCGGCATGCTCTTCGTCGTGGGCTTGGTCGTCGACCTGGTGCGCGACCGGCGGGACCGGATCCTCTAGAAGCCCTTCCCGAGGTGGAGGTCGTCGAGATCGACGTCGCCGCCCTTGGACGTGAGCGTCGACGCAGTCGGCTCAGCGTCCGGCGCCTGCTTCTTGACGGATCGCAGGACGATCTTCTCGAGGATGAACGCGACGATCCCCATGACCACGCCGACGAACCACCGCTCGAGACGCCGGATGCCTTTCGCGGGCGGAGCACCTCGGCGCGCGCTCACGCCGCCGCACCCTCCGCGCGGCTGCTGACCTCGGCGACGACGATGTAGACGAGGCCCACGAACAAGACGAGCACACCCCACAGCGCGCCGATCGAGCTGGGATAGCGCACCGCGTCGCTGAACACGATCCCTGCGAGCCCGAACAACATCGCGGACATGCCCACGATCCACGTCCACATCCGGTCGCCCGGCGTGCGGAACGACACGACCGCGGCCGCGATCACGACGCCGAGCGCCGAAGCGGCGACGCCGCTCCAATGGTGGTACTTCCAGTGCCCCGTCATGTCGGTCATAGGGTCGCCCTGCAGCATGATGCGCGCGTTGTCCCACGCGAACACGATCGCCGGGATCGCCGCGACGATCGACAGGCTGAGCATCGCGACGTTCGGCGCGCCGAAGCGCACGAGCTCGCTTCGCGTCGGCGCAAGGATCGTGAGCACGATCAACACGACGGGCGTGAGGTAGTACGTGCCGGAGAGCAAGTCGTGGCCGAGCAGGCCGGCGACGATCGTTCCGAGCGCGACGGCCCACGCGACGCGGAGCGCCACCGCGTCGTCGGGCCGGAGCATCATCACGACCAGTGCGAACCCGATCAACACCAGCAGCGACGGCTCCGAGGCGAGATCGTGGAACGAATGGACCTTGTCCTGTTCGCTGAAGAACGCCGGAAGCGTGAACACGAGACCCGAGACGATCACGACCAGGCCGAAGACACCGGCGATGCTCCGGAAGGCAAGGAGCCGACCTCGCGACACCGTCGGCGGCGACACGGTGGGCTCGGGCTGCGTCTGCATGCGATCCCTTCTCGTCACGAGCGCGCCGCATCCACGGGCGGCGCCGAGATCTCGGACAGGTCCCGGTCGGCCCTCACCTTGGCATCGGCGGCCGGGACGGGCAAGGATCCCGTGATCGCGGTCCCTTTCCCGGCCGTCGATCTGACCACCAGGCTGCCGTCGAGCACCGCCAGCCGATCGGCGATCCCCTGCAGACCGGTGCCGTAGCCGGTCCGGGTTGCATCGAAGCCCACGCCGTCGTCGATGACGCTGAACTCGATCCGCCCGTCGTGTGCTCGGAGCTCGACCTGTGCCGCGGTGGCGTCGGCGTATTTCGCAACGTTCTGCAACGCCTCGAGACACGAGAAATACACGGCCGCCTCGACCTCCGGGGGGTACCGGCCGAGCCCCGCGGCGGAGACGACGACCGGCACGACCGAGCGGCGTGCCTGCGCTTCGAGCGCCGCGCCGAGCCATTGGTCGGCGAGCAACGGCGGATAGATCCCGCGCGCAAGATCCCGCAGGTCCTCGAGCGCCTGTTGGGTCTCTCCCGCGAGCGCCTCCAGCATCCCGTCCACCCGCGACGGGTCCTTGGCGAGCACCTGACGAGCCAGCCGGAGCTTGACCGTCAACGCGACGAGCTGCTGCTGCGCACCGTCGTGGATGTTGCGCTCGAGCTTGCGCCGCTCGAGGTCTTGCGCCGCGACGAGGCGACGCCGTGACTCGCGGAGGTCTTCGAGCAACCCGACGTTGCGGAGCACCAGGCCGGCCTGCGCTGCAAGGCCGCTGACGAGCTCCGTCCGCGGCTCGTCGATCGGATCGTTGACCGGCATCCTGACCGACAGTGCGCCGAGCACCTCGCCCTGATGGCGGACCGGCTCCGCAAGATCGTCGTCGCCCACATCCGCCGCGTCGTCCGGCCACGCTGCGACGGCGCGCCGGGTGCCGTCCCGTCCGAGCCAGACCCGCGCCCGCTCGGCGCCGACACCCTCGCCCAGCACACGCGCGAGTCGCTGCAACACGTCGTCGGCCGCGTAGGTCTCGGCGAGGTTCTCACCGAACGACGTCAACACCTCGTACGGCGTCGCTCGGTGGCCGTAGACGATGCGGTCGGCGGCCCGCTGCGCCCACCCCCGGACCGGCTGGATGGCGAGCGCGACAACCGCCGCCGCGATCGCCGACGCCACGGTGCTCGACAGGTTGCCGACGAGCACGCTGATCCCCGCGACGATGCCGACGTACACGACGGCGATGAACCCCGCGAGCACCGCGAACACGACCGTCTTGCGGATCACGACGTCGATGTCGTACAGGCGGTACCGCAGGATGGCGATCCCGATCGTGATCGGGATCAGGATGAACGACGCGACCGCGATCGTCGCGAAGACGTCGTTCCAGTTCGATTGCTCCGAGCCGAAAATGAGCTCCGGGATGAACGCGAACACGTAGCCGCCGGCGATGAGCATCGCCGCCCACGCCAGCCACCGCAGCTGTTGGCGCTCCACCGGGTCGGTCGCGCGACGCAACCGGCGGAACACCGCGACCGCCCCGCCGACGACGACGAGCGGCGCGAATATCGTCGTGACGTAGATCCACCCTCCAAGCGCGTCGAGCGCCTTGAGGCCCCACGGGTTCTGGATCTCGGGATGGCCGATGTCGCCGAACGTTCCCGACCCGAACAGGACCACGAGGCTCAGCACGACGAGGCCGATCCCGCACAGCCACCCGAACCACCGCCAGCGCGGCGTGGGCAGGTGCCCGTCCGGGAACAGCAGCAAGAGGAACCCCGAGACCCCGATGAATGGCACCCAGGTCGGCTCCGACAAGGCGAGACCGACCGAGGCGCCGGGCAGGCCCTTGACCAGCGCATACTCCGCGTAGTCCTGGAACGGGATCACCGCCGGAACGCCCATCGCGAGCATCAGCCATCCGAGCGTGTTGCGTGGGCGCTTCTGCAACACGACGAACCCGACGACCGGGAACGCGAGCAAGATGACGGCGAAGAAGTAATCGCCCGCGTAGCCGCTCGCGCGGTCCAGGACGACGGCGACGATGCCGCCGACCGCGTAGAACCCTGCGACCGCCCAGGTGAGGCGCCGAAGGGCGTGATCGGACATGCTCATCGCGCGGCCGCGAGGATCCGAAAGACCTCGACGGTCTCCTCACGACCCTTCACCGATCGCGCACCGATCGACTCCGCGGCCTCGATCGATGCGGCCTGCACGGTGCTCGCCGCTGCGACGATCTCCCCACCCATCGCCTCGGACTGCAGGCGCTGCGCGATGTTGACGGCGTCGCCGATCACCGTGTACTCGAGCCGGCCGCCGCCCCCGATCGCGCCCGCCATCACGATGCCGGTGTTCAACCCGATCCCGACCTCGAGCAACTCGACCTCCGCGACCCCCCAGCCTTCGGCGTTCAGCTCCCGCTGGCGCGACTGCATCTCGAGCGCACACGCGACGGCACAGCGCGCGTGATCGTCCCGCGGCACCGGCGCGCCGAACACCGCCATCACCGCGTCGCCCTGGAACTTGTCGATCGTGCCACCGTGCGAGGCGACGACCTCCGCCATCGCCTGTAGGTGCCGCCCGATGACCTCGGCGATGTCGCGGGCCGCGAGCCGCTCCGACAACGTCGAGAACCCACGGATATCGCTGAACAGGACGGTGACCTCGACCTCGCGCTGTTCCGCCATGCTCGCGTCTTCCGCCAGCCCGTCGACCACCTGCTGCGGCACGTATGAGCGCAGTGTTTCCATCCGGGCGGAGCTCTGTACGACCGCCGCGTGCAACCGCTTCAGGTCGTCGACGTTGCCGCGTTCAACACCGCCGGCCATCCGGCGGAACAGATCCGTGACGCGTCGGTCGACCCCCTCCTGCGTCGTGCCGAGCGCGGCCGCCATCTCCTGGTACCCGAGGCCCTGGGCCATCATGTCGAGCACCTTTCGGTCCTGATCGTCGGCGTGCTGACTTCCCGTGAGTCGCTCGGCGATCGTCGGATCGACCACGCTGCCGCCATCGTGCACCTCGTGGATCGCGCGGACGAGCTCGTCGCCTTGCGCGATGCGGTCCTTCAAGAGATAGGCGAGCCCGCTGTGGCCCTCACCGAGGAGCGCGACGGCGTACTCGGCGTCGTCGTGCGCGGACAGCACCACGACGCCCGTATCGGGGTGTTGTTCGCGGATCGCATGCGCGCAATCGATCCCTTCGAGCTGGAACGACGGCGGCATCTTGATGTCGGTCACGACGACGTCCGGGATGTGCTCGGCGGCGGCCGCCATCAACGTCGGCGCGTCGGAGGCGACGCCGACGACCTCCACGTCGTCGTAGGAGTCCAGGAGCGCGCGGACACCCTCGCGGACCAGCACGTTGTCCTCGCCGAGCACCACTCGGATCGTCATATCGCCCGTAGCTCCCCGTGTACGATGCGGCCGTGCTGCGCATCGTGTTCGCCGAGGATAACTACCTTGTGCGGGAGGGCACCGCGGCGCTGCTGCACGAGGCCGGCGACGTCGACATCGTCGGGACCGCCGCGTCCTACGACGAGCTCCTCGGCGCCGTTGCGGACCAGACCCCCGACGCGGTGTTGACCGACATCCGGATGCCGCCGACGGGCACCGACGAAGGCATCCGTGCCGCTCGGCAGATCCGCGCGGACCACCCCGACACCGGCGTGGTCGTCCTGTCCCAGTACGCCGACGAGGCTTACGTTTACGACCTGCTCAAGGATGGCGCCGCCGGGCTCGGCTACCTGCTCAAGGAGCGCGTCGCGGACCTCGACGAGGTCGTCCGCGCTTTGCACGAGGTATCGCGCGGCGGCAGCGTCCTCGATCCGAAGGTGGTCGAGTCGCTCGTCGCCGCCAAGGACCGGCTCGCGCACTCGCCGCTCGCGCAGCTCACCGAGCGCGAGCGCGAAGTGCTGTCGTTGATGGCGCAAGGGATGAACAACGCGTCGATCGCCAAGACGCTGTTCCTGACCGACCGCGCGGTCGAGAAGCACATCAACTCGATGTTCCACAAGCTCGGTCTCACGGAGGAACCGGACGTGCACCGCCGTGTGATGGCCGTGCTCGCGTTCCTGCGCGAAACCGAGCTCGCGTAACGTCACCGATCCGTCCTCACTGGGCCCGCCGCGTGTCGACGATGTAGACGCTGCACGGCGCGTGCCGAAGCACGAGGTTCGGGACGCTGTCCTTCACCTTCCACCACGATCCGCGTGTGCCACGGTTGCCCACCACGATGGTCTCGGCCTTGAGCTCGCCGGCGACCTCGCAGATCCGCTCGGCCGCGTCACCGTGCTCGATCCGCGCGCGGACCGGGACATCCGGGAACCGCCCGATCAGCTGCGCGAGATGCCGCTCCGGATCCGCCGCCTTGGCAGGGTCCACGACGGCGCGGAGATCGCCGTCGGGCCGCACCAGGAGCACCACGAGCTCCGCGCCGTTGGCCCGGGCGAGCCGCCCCGCCTCGTCCACCGCCAGGTCGGCCGCCGCCGAGCTGTCGGTTCCCACCACGATCGTTGCCATCTCTCGTTCGCCTCCTGTCTCTAGCGCAACGGTAGGATCCCCGACCAGCGCGAACGACCCGGCGGACACCACGGTTGCCAAGTGGTGCCAGCACGCCGGCAAGCGTGGCGGCCTCCCCCTTGGTGACGGCGCACGCCGCTGCGAGCATCCAGGCTGTATGCAGGACCAGGTCGCAGCCTCGATGCCGGATGCCACACGGCCGGCGCCGTCCCGGCGTGCCCTGGCGTGGGCGGTGTGGGGCGCGTCGACGGTCGTCTTCGTCGGATCGATCGTCTTCGCGCTCGCGCACCATCTTCCGACCCCGCTGTCAACCCTGTCGGAGGGACTCGCATTCGCCGCCTACGGCATCGTCGGGCTGGTCATCGCCCTCCGCGAGCCACGCAACCCGATCGGCTGGATCCTCGTGGGCGTGTGGGCGGGCGCCTCTGTGGTGTTCGCCTTCGCCGGCACGTACGCGCAGTGGGCCGTGCTCAACCACCCCGGCGCACCCGGGGCGGTGTTCTTCACGTGGCTCGAGAATTGGGCCTGGGTCCCGATCTTCACGATCCTGCTGACCTACCCGCTGCTTCTGTTCCCGGATGGACGCCTCCCGACCGCGCGGTGGCGGTGGGTGGCATGGGCGATCGGCATCATCACCGCGCTGTGGGCGATGTCGTTCGCGTTCGAGCAGCACGACTACACGGACGGGAACGGACATCCGGCGCGCAATCCCTACACGTCGCAGCGGGTGGCACCGGTGTTCGACGCGGCGAGGATCGCGGTCAGCTTCTTCGTGCTCGCGGCGATCGCGGTGTGCGTCGCCGCGCTCGTCGTGCGGTACCGCCGATCGCGCGGCGTGGAACGGGAGCAGATCCGCTGGCTTATCTACGCCGGTGCGATCACCGTCGGATGGCTCGCGCTGCCCTTCGAACATGGCAACGGCGGCATCGCGGACTTCGTCCAAGGGTTCGTGCTGATGCTCATCCCGATCGCGATCGGCGTCGCGATCTTGCAGTACCGGCTCTACGACATCGACGTCGTGATCCGCAAGACCGTGGTCGTCGGCGTGCTCGCGGCGTTCATCGGCCTGATCTACGTCGTGGTCGTCGTCGGGCTGGGCTCGTTCGCCGACTCGCCGGCCCTGCGGATCGGCGCGACCGCGCTCGTGGCGATCGCGTTCCAACCGGTCCGAGACCACGCGAACCGATGGGCGAACCGGCTCGTCTACGGCGCACGTGCGACGCCCTACGAGGTGCTGGCGCGCTTCGGAGACCGCGTCGGCGAGACGTACGCGAGTGAGGACGTGCTACCGCGCGTCGCCCGAGTCATCGCGGAAGGAACCTCGGCGATGCGAGCCGAGGTCTGGCTGCGGGTCGGGGACGAGCTCCGGCTCGCGGCGGCGTGGCCCGACACGACGGAGCGTGCGTCCTTCGCGGTCGGCGACGGCTCGCTGCCGGTCGAGGCTGACCGCGTCGCCGCGGTCCGGCACCACGGCGAGCTCCTCGGCGCGATCGCGGTGCACAAGCGCGCCAGGGAACCGCTGACGCCGAGCGAGGCCGAGCTGGTCGACCGGCTCGCGGACCAGGCCGGCCTGATCCTCGCGAACGCCCGCCTGACCGCCGACCTCGAGGCACGGCTCGAACAGATCGCGGTCCAGGCGGCCGAGCTCCGCACCTCACGCCAGCGGATCGTCACCGCACAGGACGAGGAGCGCCGCCGGCTTGAACGCAACATCCACGACGGTGCGCAGCAGCATCTCGTCGCGCTCGCCGTGAAGCTTCGGCTCGCCAAGACCGCGGTCTCCGCCGACGCCGTGCGCGGCCGGACCATGCTCGAGGAGATCGGCGGCGAGATCGACGCGGCGCTCGACACGCTGCGCGCGCTCGCGCTCGGCATCTATCCGCCGCTCCTCGAGGAGCAGGGGATCGCGCCGGCCCTCGCAGCGCAGTACGTCCGTTCCGGGCTGCCCGTCCGGATGGACGCCACGGCGATCGATCGCTATCCGATCGAGATCGAGGCCGCGGTCTACTTCTCGGCGCTCGAGGCGTTGCAGAACGCGGCGAAGTACGCCCACGCGGACGAGATCACCATCGTGATCGCGCCGGAGGACGGCGCCCTCCGGTTCTCCGTCCGCGACGACGGCGTCGGGTTCGATCC
>Ga0136846_1236605_pt1 | contig 10370 bp, 6 predicted proteins | sample HopSoiMetagenom2_FD_96841 | JGI IMG/M metagenome (GOLD analysis project Ga0136846, IMG submission 96841) | Grasslands soil microbial communities from Hopland, California, USA - 2 Assembly 2016 (version 4) | ecosystem: Environmental > Terrestrial > Soil > Grasslands | place: USA: Hopland... | reverse complement strand
TATTTACCTTCTTTATCTGTTGAAACTATAACAAATCCGTCGGTTACCTGCACACCAGCTACCCCTGAACAATTTGATGTAACCTTTCCTTGTACAAGAAAGGTATTTTTCTGATTTGAATTTTGAACTGCTCCAGCTACAGCAGAAAATCCATGGCCTAATTGAAGCCCAATACCTGCAAGGCCTAATGCCTTTATAAAATTGATACGTTGCATTAGTTGTTAAATCATGATTTAGCATCAGCCTAGTTCAATACAGTTGCATTGAGTTGCCATGGATGTAAAGTCCAGGCTGGCTGTTTAAACAATTTGACGAACGCCTTGTGCGATTAAGTAATTGGGTTTACTTCTAATACCCTGTATTTTGTTTCATATTTGTGTTAACTGCGATTTGCTCGCTTGGTATGGGAAACACAAGATATTTAGGATCGCTGGTGTAATTCTTTTGCTCGAACGGAAGAAGAAATTTGCCAAAACGAATAAAATCATTCCTTCTCCAATTTTCCCACCATAACTCTCTTCCTCTCTCGTCCAGCAAAACATCCAAATTAATAGATGCAAGCGCACTGGCATTTCTTGCAGGATCTGTGCGAATAGAGTTTACAATGGCAAGAGCAGTATTTCCATAAATACCTGCACTTGTTCCTGTACCACCCCGAAGGATAGCCTCGGCCTTCATCAATAATACATCTGCCAGGCGGAAATAAACAAAATCGTTATCTGGACTATCCCGATTAGTATAGTCAATAGGATATTTAATTGGTCTAATTCCTGTTAATTCCAGGTTTGCATCTGTTTCAATACTTTTTACTTCGGGTACAAAAATTACAGGTAAACCTGCATTCGTTTTTAGTGGCACATCAGTTGTAAGGTTATATTGTTGTCCTACCAGGAAACCAACAGTTACTCTGTTGCCAGGATTTGCAGGAGAGCCGGTGGTTGGATAATTCGCCTGTCTGCGTTTGTCTGTTGCTTCAAATTTGTTGTAAAAAGTGGGTAATGTTGCTACTCCATTAGAGCCACCCTGGCTTCCATGGAGAGGAAGGACCCATGTATTTCGCATACGATTATCGGGGTAAACGCCGGCAACATCTAATTGAGTGAATATATTTTCTTTCCCTATAGCAGTATTGTTTGGTGCAAAATTGTCAAAGTAATTTGCGCTAAATGAAAACTTATTAGAATTGATGATTTCATCTGCAAGGCTTATAACCTTATTCATATCTGCGGCAGAAAAAGTAGGATTTGCCCGGTTTGCATATACCCCTTTGTTCAGGTAGCATTTCATAAGAAGGGTTTTGGCCGCCCACTTATTAGCAATATAGGCTGGCCCATCTGGTAACGCTGGAGCTATAGCCTCAATCTCTGAGATGATGTAATCTAAAGCCTCGCTACCCTTTCTGATCCTTGCAGGCTGAATAACGCTTTCACCTGGATCACGATAAGGAACCTGGTCAAATAAATCCAATAACCAGTACATTGACCAGGCACGAAGAAATCGTGCTTCAGCCTCTTGTTGTTGTGTAGGATTGTATCGGAGTAAATCCGTAGCAGCAAAAATAGTACCTCCAAATCTATTGAATACGTCTCGTAGCTTGACATGTGTTTCTTCCCATTTATGTTGATGAAGTTGACGCCATTGTCCATCATCGTCCCAATCAGGACCCCGTGTAGGAACCATTGCTTCGTCGGTTGTTTGAACGGATAGAGCAAAGACTTCTACATGATTCGTGAATGTACGACGTAGAGAAGTATATACTCCTTCAAGCAAAGCAGTAGTATTTGAAGAGCCGGATCCGCCAACCTGGCTGGCAGTCAGATCGCCTTCATATCTTTCTTCAAGTTTTGTACAACTATAAATTAGGCTTGATAAAATACAAGCGGTTAAGATTAATATTTTGCGCAACATTTCTTTAATTTTTAGAATGATTAAAGTGAAAAGTTTAATCCAATGAGTATTGTTCTGGCAGAAGGATACTGAGCGTAATCAATTCCCAAAGAAGGAACTCCATTCAGACTTCTGTCTACATTTACCTCGGGATCGAATCCAGAATACTTAGTAATAATGAACAGGTTCTGGCCAGTAACAAATACGTTTGCTCTTTTAAATGCCTTTGCAACGTCGCCAATATTATATGAAAGAGTCAGATTCGACATTCTCAGATAATTACCCTTTTCGATATATCTGGAAGAAGCCGTTACATTGTTGAAAAGTGATTCCTTAACAGGTGCCTTATAAATATCCAGGGCAATGTTTCTTCCTGCATTAATACCGCCGACATTAATTATATTCAAATTGGTGCTGTTGAAAATGTCATTTCCAAAAACTCCATTCATATTAACTACCAGCGACAATTTCTTATATCTAAGAGTTGAACTTACTCCTAATAGCATATTGGGGTTAGGATCTCCCACATAATAAGAAGTTGTTCCATCGTCTACAAGAATTGGCCTTCCGGTCCCTTTATCCATTCCTAAATATTTCCTGGTATAAAAAGCGTTTGCAGGAAGACCATTCCTCATTATTTCAATTAGCGCACCAGTCACTCCTAAACCTTCAAGCCTTCCAGTTTGTATTGCTGTCGGGAAATTAGAAACAGTATTTTTAAGAAACGTGGCATTTACTCCCAGTTCAAGACTAAAATCACTATGATCAATCAGTGCAGAATTTATCGCTACTTCTACCCCCTTGTTAATTATATTTCCATCAAGATTTATCCACCTAACTACCGATCCGGGAGAAGATGGTTGAACAGGAAAACTTGGGAATAGTAAATCAGTTGTGGTTTTATGGAAATAATCTATAGTTGCTGAAACCCGGTTATGCAATATGGTAAAATCAACGCCTACGTTATATTGTTCATCGGATTGCCATTTCAGGTCGGGGTTGGGATTATTAACCTGGCCGATCACACCATTGTTGAGGAACGAGTATTTGGCCTGTGATGCCCCTGAAGGAAATTCCTGGTTGCCAGTTTTGCCCCATCCAGCTCTTATCTTAAAGGAGTTGACAAAACTTGGTTTAAAAAACTTTTCATTGCTAACAACCCATGCAGCAGAGAATGATGGAAAATAACCATACCTGTTATTTTTCCCAAACTTGGAAGATCCATCAGCCCGAATAGTAGCTGTTAGCAGGTATTTCTCTTTTAAATTAACCATAGTTCTGCCAAAAAACGATTGTAATTCAGTAAGTGGATCAACAAAAGAGGTTATAATACGTCCATTTGCGTCAGAATATTGGATATAGTTAGTATAATCTAACCCATAATTACCAAAGCCACCAGTGCTGGTACGGCCGGTTGCACTCATCGAAAATCCCTTCATTTTGAATTTCATATACTCATACCCTGCCAAAGCACTCAGCGTTATATTAGGAGAAATCTCTTTATTAAAACTTAAAGTGTGTGTTATTTGTTGAGTAGTAAGTTCACTATTACCAATACTGGCAGCACCTGTTAAAAGGTTTGGAACCAGGGCTTGATTAGTTGAAGTTCTTCTTATGCCTGAACTATAGTTAATACTCATCTGCAACCTATACTCTAACCAATTATTGAACTTGTAATAAGGTGATATACTCGCCAGTATAGTACTTGTTTTCAAATTTTCCTTTTGTAATTCCGTTAAAGCAAGCGGATTTGCGTTGCTTCCAGATGGTCTTATATTAAAAGATCCATCGGCCTTTTTAAGGGAGTCCGTAGGATTCCATTGTAACGCTGCAAAAAATAACCCGTATGGAGCAGATGCCGTATAGGGTATATCCTGCAAGGATTGGCTTCCATTTACATTTAGATCCAATCCCAGTTTTTTGCTTTCAAGAAATTTAAAATTCGTGGCCAGACCTGCACTGTATTTTTTTAACCCGGTTTTTCTAACTATACCATCCTGATCCAAAATGCCAAGAGAAACACGATATTTGCCGGTTTCATTACCGCCACTTACTGCCAAATTATAGTTCTGTTGAATACCCGTTTGAGTAATCGCATCCAATGCATCCGCGTTACCGCCCTTATCACTAAGCGGGCTAACGTTGTAATATGTTATTGCCTGCCTGTATTGTTGCGCATTTAAGACTTTAATTTTTCTTGCAATAGTTGATACGCCGTTCGTTACGTTGGCCTCAATTCTTGTTATACCTGCCTGGCCTTTCTTGGTATTTATAATCACAACACCATATGCAGCCCTTGAACCATATATCGCAGTTGCAGATGCATCCTTTAAAACATCAATAGATGCAATATCTGCAGGATTGATAAAATTCAATGGATTTGTATTTGCAAGCAGGGATCTACCATCCAAAGGAACTCCATCTAAAACGAATAGAGGCTGGCCTGTGCCTGTCATGGCAGAGTTTCCCCTGATTTTAATGGTTGTGGTGTTTCCAGGCTGACCATTATTATTAATTATCTGTACACCAGACATTTTTCCCTGGATAAGTTGATCGGCAGTAGCATAGTTGCCTTTATTAAAATCCTTTGAAGAAACTGATGCAACCGCCCCAGTAAGATCCTTTTTCTTTGCTGTCCCATAACCAACAACTACAATATCAGATAATGCCTGATTAGCCGGATTAAGTTTTATGCTTATAGTGGTTTGATTGCCCAGCGAAATCTCTTTCGATTCATACCCAACGTACGAAATCAGCAGTATTGACTTTTCGCCAGCAACTGTAATTTCAAAACTCCCATCTTCCTTAGCTATCGCAATATTATTAGTTCCTTTTTCAGCAACCGATGCACCTGAAAGAGGATCCGAAATATCATTGGTTATTTTTCCAGTTATTTTTATACCAGGCGGGGCAACATTTTCAGCAACATCCGGCCTGGAAATCGAAGGCTTTTCCTTCACGACAACCATCTTATTTAAAATGGTGTACGTAAGAGGTTGATCTTTAAAACAAAGCTCTAAAACCTGTTCTATTGATGCATTCCTTACATTAATTGTAATAGATTTTCCTTTTTCTAAAAGGCTCTCTGTGTACACAAATGTGTAGCCGGTCTGTCTGTTTATCTCCTTAAAAATCTGATTCAAAGAAACATTTTTTTCAGAAAGAGTAACCTCCTGGGATAATCCCTTTGCACTGGCACTCAAACAAGCAGCAAGCAAAAAAGCAGTAGTCAATTTCATAATCAAAAGTGTTTTTAGTAAACCCCTTTGCGCCAATTTCCAAAATTGGCGATGAATGGAAAGTTGCATAAATTTGTTTTGGTTTGGTTAAACAATAAGAGACACTACAGTTTTAATTTGGTTAACCGATCTTGCCGCTTCGTCTTCTACACGAAGCGGTTTTTTGTTAACCAAATGTTTTAATCAATCCTGGAATAATTACAAAAAAATAATCCGTTTACTTGAATTTAATAAGATAAAGTGTGGATAATACTGAATAGGGTATTTTTTAACGAATTAGGAATCCGTCAGAAACCGAGTTGACCATAGGTGTAAGCTGGTGCTTTCAAATAATCTAGGGACTTTTTTATGGCAAAACGATAATTTTCTTACCATCAATTTCAAATCTCACTTTACCGGTAAGCTCCAAAGCTTTTAATACTTCGGAAAGCTTTGTATCGCGTGGAATCACAGCATAGAACTTATCATTAATTTTCTTATCGTAAGTAACTTCTACATCATACCAGCGTGACAATTGTCTCATAATGGACCCTATGTCGATTTTTTCAAACCTAAAGATGCCATTTTTCCATGCCATTACTTGATCCACATCTACATTATTTATCAACTTGATACCTGTTGGATGTAGTTGAGCCTGCTGTCCGGGTTTTATTAAATTTGATCCATTCCCCTTAGTTACTTTAATTAAACCTTCCAACAAGGTAATATTAGTAGAATTCTCATCTTCATAGGAATTGAAATTAAAATGAGTGCCCAGGACCTGAACTTTTACATCTCCTTTTTGAACAATAAAAGGAACTCGATCCGAGTGGAAAACCTCAAAATATACTTCTCCAGTTATATTTACTTTTCTCTCGCTGCCCACAAATGATGTTGGAAAAGTTATAGAAGACGCAGCATTAAGCCACACTTTTGAACCATCAGAAAGAGTCAAACTGTATTGTCTCCCCTTCGGTGTTGTCAATGTATTATAAACTATTTCAGATCCTCTTTCCTGGTTGACATAGCTAATATTACCATCTTTCTTAACAATTTCTGTATTTGCCTCTTTTAGTAATGATCCGTTGCCGGCAGTATCGATAACGATGGTTTTCCCATTTGAAAGAGTAAGTATGGCGCCTTCCTGTCCGGCAGCAATATCATTTTTAAATCTTTTGCCTTGCGTTTCAGTAACAGGTAATTTTACTACTGACCGGTCCCTAAACATAAAAACCGAGCTAATTACTAAAAAAAACAGGATGGCAGCAGCAGCAGTCCACCTGAACCATTTCATTTGAACAATAGTTTTCTCTTCGCGAATTCTTTTATTGATGGCATTCTTAATTGCGAGTTCTAAATCCGCCTGTACTCCAAATTTATCTTCCTGCCACTCTTTACCTGATAACTGATAAGAGTTACACAATTCATTAAAAAGGCCTATTTCTTCATCGGTTGCAGCCCCTGAAATGATTTTTTCGGACAATTGTATAATTTCTTCTTTGGTCATTGATAAGGTATTGTACTAAATTAGGCACCTAACAGCTCCACAACCCCCAAGATTACCGAAAAAAGACCTGGAAAAAGAACTGTGGAGCTTAGTAATCTATACTTCGGGCCAATATCTGGATGGCCATCAAATAACAGCCTGTAGAATTAAGTAGGTAATTAAATAGACTTCAATCGCACTCCTTAGTCTTCGAAGCGCAATAGTCATTTGATTTTCAACAGTCTTAACTGATATGTCTAGTCGGTTTGCTATTTCCTGGTTGCTGAGATGTGCTTCCCTGCTTAATTTATATACTTCGCGGCACTTTTCAGGAAGAAGAGAAACTGCTTGCTGAATAATAATATTAAGGTCCCTTACCTCAGCCAATTCATCAGATTGTGAAAGGGAATGTGTAGGCTTAAAGCTAATTATTTCATCGAAAAATTTTTCTCTGATTTTTCCGGCTCGAATATAATTAGCTACTTTGAATTTAACGGCAGCCCTGAGATAGGATTTAACTAAAGCAATTTTTACTGTTTCTCTGTGCTTCCAGAGCCAGACAAAAACATCCTGCACAATGTCCTTTGAGGCCTCCTGATCTCTTAAAATATAATAAGCAGATTTATATAGGTCTTCCCAATTTCTTAAGTATAGAGCGTCAAATGCACTCTTATCACTCTGTGATAATAATACCACCAGCTCGGCATCAGTATATGAAGAATAGTCTTGCACTTCAGAAGCAATCGCGTGTAAGTTAGTATAAAAAATAAAAATCCACCAAATCAATGCGATCGAATTTCCATTTACAAGCTTATTATGAACAAACCTTTGCGTAAATAAATCAAGGTTGGACTACAGTTCAATGCTTGATTACGAATTACATTGTGTAAATAAAATATCAACCTGAACTAAAGGCAAGGTTCTCATTTTTCTGCACCATTATTAAAAATATTTTTTTAACAGGGAAAAGACGCTGATGAAAATAAATGCACCTGGTATATTTTTTTTAATCGCCATTAACCTGCTTCCATTATCACGTGGGCAAGCGCAGGTGTCTTTCCCGCTTAGACTAAGTGCTAATAATCGTTATCTGGTTGATCAGAATGACAAACCGTTTTTAATTAATAATGCGTCCTCCTGGACCCTTGGCGCAGCAGTCCCAACGATGAAGGAAGTCTGTGAATATTTAGATAGTTTAAAAATCAAGGGAGGGTTCAATTCAATCATGATCAGCGTAAATTCTATGGCAGGACAAAGAGGCTCAATTACAAGGAATAACAATTATTGTTGGGGAGAAATATGTCCATTTAATATTGGTACTGATTTTTCAACACCCAATGAAACTTATTTCAACCATATAAGTGACGTCATAGATGCTGCAAAATCCAGGGATATGCTTGTAATACTTGGTGTCAGCTATTTAGGATATAAAGCGGTTGAAGGTTGGCAGAATGAAATTGTAGAAAATGGACCTGTGAAATGCCGGTATTTTGGAAGATACCTTGGAGGAAAATTTAAAAATAAGACCAATGTTATCTGGTTTGCAGGAGGAGATTATGATCCCCTGGAAGTAGGGAACAATCTTCAACAAAATCATCTTGAAGAGTTGCTTGGAGTGAAAGATTCTATTCCAAACAGTTTGTGGATGGCTCATTGGCATGGAGCTGTTCAAGGAGGCCATCCTGCCGGAGTCTGGGCAACTGAAGAGGCTGCCTTTGCCCCATTTATGGATATCAATAGTTACTATGCTTTTACCTACATCCCTACCTATATCTACGATATTAAATACTATAATAAAAGATATGAAGGAAAGCCGAAAATGATATATCATATGGATATGGCTTATGAGGATGAAGTAAATGGTTCTCCTATGCAAATCAGGGCCCGGGCCTATTGGGCCTTGTGTAATGGAAGTGCAGGATCTAGTTTTTGCCATACTACCTGGTGGAAATTCGAAGAGAATTGGAAATCATACATGAACACCCAGGGAGTTCTTGACAATAAAAGATGGTATGAATTTTCATTATCTCGCCAATGGTACAAATTAGTTCCAGATACTTCACATGAAGTAATGATTTCTGGCATGGGAAAATTTGGAAGTAAAAACTATGCCTGTACAGGAAGAGCAACTGATGGAAGTTCAATTATTGCTTATTTGCCCTCCCAACGCCAGGTAAAAATAAATATGTCCAAAGTGTCAGGGATGAGCGCAAAAGTTTGGTGGTACAATCCTAATAATGGCCTAATGACGCCAGTAGGAAAATATCAAACCAAAGGAATTCGTGAATTTACACCACCATCAAAAGGTGATTGGCTGTTGGTAATTGATGATGCGTCATGAATACCATCCCTCCCACGAACAGCAAAATATTAAACTTAAAATTTCATTATATGAAAAGGCTTTCCCTCTATTTTAAACGCACTAAACAAAGTGCTCTATTTCTCTCCTGTAAAGCAGGAATTATTCTTGTAGCGATTTGTATTTTATTTGCCCAATGCAATAGTGGCGATTCGCAGTCAAGTGAAAAAAAAGTAGCCAAGAAAAAAGGAATTAACCCTTCAACAATATACCCACCGGACTGGGCTTATTCTCATGCGGTTGAAGCCGGAGGATTCATCTTTACATCCGGCCAACCTGCCTGGGATAAAAATCATAAATATGTATCGTACAACATCAGGGAACAGGCGCACCAGGTCTTTGAGAATCTAAAGGCTACTTTAGAAGCAGCAGGTAGTTCACTGGATGATGTTGTTCATGTAAAGGGATATTTGAAAAGAGGAGAATATTATAAAGTCTACGACGAGGTTTGGCAAGAGTATTTTCATCAGCCATACCCTGCAAGAATTACGGTATTTGATGATTTTGGCGATTCAACGCTCATCGAATTAAGTGTTATTGCATGTAAGGGATCTGGTCAAAATAAGTAAGGTCTTTATACTTTTAAGTTACACTATTCCTTAACTCTGAATATTTTCTGGGCCATATTATTGTGGCATCATACCTCATTTTGCAAAAAGAGCCAGCCCATTTTAATATCAACGTATGTTAACAAGAAACAGAAATCACCTTTATGCAACTAGTTGCCTGGCCATGGTAGTCACCTCATTTTCTGTGGTTCTCCGTGCCAGTATTTTTGGGAAACTGAGTGTTGAGCTTGGCTTAAAAGGAGCTGAATTGGCAACGATTGCTTCTGCGGCATTCTGGGGATTCCCCTTAGTGTTAATAGTAGGAGGAATAATAATAGATTTAATTGGGATGAAACGTTTGATTATGCTGGCCCTTATTTGTCATCTTGCCGGTGTTATACTGTTATTTTTTGTGTATAAATTTTCAAGGCCGTTATGGCCATTATTATTTACTAATCTTTTAATTGGTATTGCTAACGGAATCATAGAAGCAGTTTGTAATCCATTGGTAGCTACCTTACACACAAATAATAAAACCACCAAGTTGAATCACTTACATGGATGGTTTTCGGTGGGTATAGTTTTAGGTACCGTCATTATATATCTTTTTGACAAGGCAGGTATTAGCTGGCAGGTACAGATAGCCACTTTGATAGTGCCGACTTTAATTTATGGATACCTGTTTTCTCGTCTGGAATTCCCCGTTACGGAAAGAGTGTCAACCGGTATTTCAACAAGTGAAATGTTTAAATCTGTCGCAAGTCCTTTATTTATACTGCTGATCATTTGCATGCTTGCCACTGCAACCACAGAATTGTTCACCGGTGAATGGATTAATCTGTTATTAAAGAGTGTTTCTGAAAACCTCTTTT
>Ga0136846_1237215_pt1 | contig 10373 bp, 8 predicted proteins | sample HopSoiMetagenom2_FD_96841 | JGI IMG/M metagenome (GOLD analysis project Ga0136846, IMG submission 96841) | Grasslands soil microbial communities from Hopland, California, USA - 2 Assembly 2016 (version 4) | ecosystem: Environmental > Terrestrial > Soil > Grasslands | place: USA: Hopland... | reverse complement strand
GTCCCCGTCGCGGGTCGACCCGTCGAGCAGGATGCCACGCCGTTGCAATTCGCCCACCGGCTCGCCGTGGCCGGGCAGGCGCTCGTCGAGCATTTCGTAATAGGTTTCGGGCGGGGCGGTCATGAACGGCGTGCCGCAGGCCTGAAGCTTGTCCCAGGCGGCGAGAAGGCCATCGCAGATAAACGCGATGTGCTGGATACCCTCGCCGTTGTAGGCGCGCAGGAACTCGTCGATCTGGCCACCGCCGGCCTTGCCTTCCTCATTGAGCGGAATACGGATCTTGCCGTCTGGCGCGGTCATCGCCTTGCTGGTGAGGCCGGAATATTCGCCCTTGATGTCGAAATAGCGGATTTCGCGGAAACCGGCGATGCGCTCGTAGAACGCCGCCCAGTGCGCCATGCGACCACCGTAGACGTTGTGCGTGAGATGATCGATCAACTGGAGCCCCGCGCCGACCGGATGCCTGTGGATGCCGGGCTCGTAAACGAAGTCGATGTCGTAGATCGAAAGCGCGCCATCACCGTCGACTTCATAGCGATCGATCAGATAGATGATCGAGCCCCCGATCCCGCGGATCGCGGGGAGGCGCAGTTCCATCGGTCCGGTGCTTACCTCGACCGGCTCGGCACCACGTCCGATGGCTTCGGCATATGCCTTCGCTGCATCGCGCACGCGCCAACCCATGCCGCAGGCCGAAGGACCATGCTCGGCGGCAAAGTAGGCAGCCGGGCTGTGCGGTTCGTAATTGGCGATCAGGTTGATCCCGCCCTGCCGCCAGAGCTGGACGTCCTTGGAGCGATGGCGCGCGATCAGGCTGAAGCCCATCGCGGTGAATACCGGTTCCAGCGCATCCTTTTCCGGCGCGCAGAATTCGACAAACTCGAAGCCATCGAGGCCGAGCGGATTTTCGAAGCTGGTCATCAGCATTGCTCCTGGAAGTGAAACGCAGCGCGGTGTCTAGCGCCCGACCGCGTTGGTCACGGGAATGAAGGCTCCGTGGATGGCACGGCTTGCGGGTGAGATGAGGAACGCGGCGGCTTCTGCAATCGCGTCCGGATGGGTCCACGCCGAGAAGTCCGCATCCGGCATGGCGGCGCGGTTCGCCGGCGTGTCGATGATCGCTGGCAGCAGCGTGTTGATGCGGATTCCGCCAGCCCCGATCTCCGCCGCCAAGCTTTCGGTCAGTCTCGCCACCGCGGATTTCGACGCGGCGTATGGTCCCATTCCCGCACCGCTTGGGACAGCGGCGGCAGCACCCACGGTGACAATCGCCCCATCGGCAGTCAGCAACGGGAGCGCGGCCTTCACGACGTTAAGTGTGGTTTCGAGATTGGCCCGGAAGAGTACCTGCCACACCGCCACGTCGCTCTCCGCGACGGGGCGCCAGTCGAAGGCACCCGCGAAGTGCAGAACACCGTGCAGGCCTTCCAAACGATTGGCCGCATGTTCGATGGCCTGTGCCGCGGCCTCCGGCCGCGCGAGATCCTCGCATTCGACAATCAACGGCGATGCGTCGGATGGCAACCTCATTACGATGCGCGCGACGTCATGCCCCCCTCGTTCCAGCAGGTTCGCGACAGCAGTCCCCAGTGCGCCTCCCGCGCCGGTAACGATCAGCTTCATCGGCGTGCTCCCAGGCTGATCGAGGCCGCAGCTTTCGCTACGCCAGGTCTGGTTTCGAGATGGGGCAGCAACCCGTCGAGGAAACGCGAGAGATTGGTTTCGTTCAAGCCCGCCAGGTTGATGCGGCCGTCGGCCGGCATGTAGATGCCGTGGCTCTCGCGCATTGCTGCAACTACGCCTGCGTCAATCGGCAGAAGCGAGAAAAGCCCGCGCTGGAGGGCGATCGGCGCCAAAGCGGGATGCGCATCGGCCACACACACCCTCATGGCGTTCAGCCGGCCCCTCATGCGATCGAGCTCCTCGCCCCAAGTCACGCGAAGCCCGGTGTCGTCCAGGATCGTTCGTACCACCGCGGCGCCATGGTCGGGCGGCATCGACCAGAGGCTGCGGGCCAGCGCGAGAGCGTTGGCCCTCGCAACGCCGCCCACGCCGTCATTGGCGGTCTGCACGAAAAGCGCGCCCACGCGTTCGCGATACAAGGCAAAGTTCTTGTCGCAGCTATAGGCGACAAGCGCCGTCGGAACTGCTTCGAGCAGCAGGCGCATGCCGGCGCCGTCAGCATCGAGGCCATCGCCCAGACCCTGGTAGGCAAGGTCGACGAAGGGGATGAGGCCGAGGTCGTTGCATAGGGCAGCCACCACCGACCACTGTTCCGGCGAGAATTGAGTCCCGGTCGGATTATGACAGCAGCCGTGCATCAGGACCACGTCGCCCGGTCGCGATTGCTGCAGTGCGCCAAGCATCGCGTCAAACGCGATGCGGCGGGTCTCAGAGTCGAAATAGGGATGGACGAGTGTCTCCAGACCAGCCTCGGCGAAGATCGGCGCATGATTGGGCCAGGTCGGCTGGCTTACCCACACGCGCGACGCAGGCGCGGCCCGGGCAAGAATCTGCGCACCGAGTCGCAAGGCGCCAGTGCCGCCGGGCGTCTGGAGGCCAAAGCACCTCGCATTTCTCGGTCCTCCGCCAAAGACCAGGTCCACCAGCAGCTCAACGAAGCGGACGTCACCTTCCGCGCCGAGGTAGGACTTGCTCCGCTGCTCCGAGAGCAGGTGCGCCTCGGCCGCTTTGACCGCGCGCATGACCGGCGTCAGCCCTGCCTCGTCACGATAGACGCCGACACCGACATCGATCTTGTCAGCGCGCGGATCGGCGCGGTGCATGGCGATCAACGCCAGCAGCGCGTCCGGCTGCTGGGGACGAAGCGCGGCGAACGGGATCATGTCGCCGCTCACGCGCATGCCTTGGCGCTGGCATAGGCCTGCGTGCCGACGTGTAGCACTTGGTCCGAAGGCAGCAGATCTCCGACATCGATGACGTCGAGATCGCGAAGGCGATCGTAGATCGGTCCGAGATCCGCGTCGCGTGTCTGGCGCAGAAGGTCCTCGAAACTGTCGATCACGAAGTAGTTCTGCTGATAGTCGTCAATGCGATAGCGCGTGCGCATCACCCGCTCGAGGTCGAAGCCGATCCTGTTCGGCGAGACGTCGTCGAGGGCGAAAACGCTCTCGCCGTAGGATGACACGATGCCTGCGCCGTAGAGCCTGAGATCCGAGCCCTCACGGATCAACCCGAACTCCACAGTGTACCAATACAACCGCGACAGCGCCTCAATCATGCCAAGCTTGGCGGCTCGCAGGCCCCCTTCGCCGTAGGCCTGCATGTAGTCAGCGAAGACCGGGTGGACGAGCAACGGCACATGGCCGAACACGTCGTGGAAGATATCCGGCTCCTGCAGGTAGTCGAGCTGTTCAGGCGTGCGGATAAAGCGGCCGGCAACGAAGCGCCGGTTGGCGAGATGCTCGAAGAACATCTCGTCCGGAACGAGCCCGGGCACCGCAACCACCTGCCAGCCGGTTGCCCGCGACAGACGTTCGTTCAGTTCGTCGAAGTCGGGTATCCCGGGCTTCGTCATGCGGAGCACGTCCAGTCCGTCCATGAACGCCGGAACGACACGGGCGGGCAGCATCTTGGCCTGCCGCGCGAAGAGGCGGTCCCAGACGGCATGCTCCTCTGCGGAATAGGAGTGCCAGTCCTGCGGGATGGTCCAGTCTGGTCCGGCGTGCGCGGGTCGCGTGAGGTCTGTAGCCATGACTTGAATTTAACGGAATCTGGCGAAAAACGATTCCAGATGTTGCATGGTTTCGGAGTTAAGTGATACGATTTCATCATGAAATAGCACAAACCCGAGTTAAACCTATCATAACAGAAGCGGGGGTTGCCCGCGCGAATCCGGGTAGATGAGAATCGGAATGGATACTGATGATCAGACGACGCGCGGCGGTCACATGACGCTCGTCCTTCATGGCTACTGGCGCTCCTCGGCCGCCTACCGCGTGCGCATCGGACTCAATCTCAAGAGCCTCGCCTACCAGCAGGCGACACTTGATCTGCGCGCCGGTGCACAACGCTCAGCGGACTACCGGGAGCTGGCGCCCATCGGCCTCGTACCAATGCTGGAGGCGGACGGGTTTCGCATCACACAGAGCCTCGCAATTCTTGAATGGCTCGACGAGCGCTATCCCGGCACACCGTTGCTGCCGGAACAGACCGATGCGCGTTCGCTCGTGCGGGCGATGGCCCAGATCGTCGCCTGTGACATTCACCCGATAAACAATCTGCGTGTTTTGTCCGCGCTACGATCCGATCTCACGGCCTCCGACGCCACGGTGCAGGAGTGGGTGGCGCGCTGGATCGAAGAGGGATTCACTGCGCTGGAGACAATGGTGTCCGAGCACGGGAGCACGTTCTGCTTCGGCGAGCGGCCGACCATTGCCGACTGCTGTCTCATACCGCAGGTCTACAATGCGCGCCGCTTCGGCGTTGACCTCAATCCGTTTCCAAGACTGGTCGCTATCGAGGCGAGCTGCCTTAGGTTGAACGCCTTCGACATGGCCCGACCGGAGTTGCAGCCCGATGCAGACGGAGTTTCGGCTTGAGCGCGCTCCGTGAACTGGACGCGATAGATCGCAAGCTGCTGGCAGAGTTGCAGCATGACGCCTCCCTTAGCCATGCCGAACTTGCCGAACGAGTCGGAGCATCGACTGCGTCCTGCTGGCGACGCATCCGCGCGCTGGAAGCCGACGGTGTCTTGGGTCGGCATGTTCGGCTTGTCGCTTCGGAACGAATAGGACGAGGGGTGAACGTCCTTTGCCATATCAAGATCAGGAGTCACTCGGCCGAAACGACTGAAGCGTTCGAGAGCTTCGTGGCGTCGCGTGACGAGATCATCGAGTGCTATTCTATGTCCGGCGACTGGGATTATCTCCTCAGAATTCTTGTCGCCGATGTTGAAGACTACAATCGCTTCCTCATGCGTATCGTCCTACGGCACCCTTCCGTCGCAACTGGGTCGTCCCATTTCGCGCTGTCGCAGATAAAGTATACGACGGCCGTGCCACTTTAATTACTTCGCGTGTTCAGCGCCTTCCGACTATATCGCCATATTTTAGCGCAACGTGATACATTCAAGCGAGATGGGGGCCGTCACGATGTGGTGGGCCGACGATCTAGCGCCGCCGCGACACGGCTGAAAATAAAGCTGACGCGATCAAAAGGACGAATGCACATCTCGCCGCCGTCGAACGCGAGGGATGCGCCGCGCCGATCGCCTCTTCGCCGGTCGATTTCATGTAGAAGCTGGTCATACCCTGTCGATGGGCGCGAAACAGGCGTTCTTCGAGAGCGCGCGTCAACGTCATCGAGCGCGGACCGTGATGAAGCGTCGATTGCCCGATGCTTGGCGCCCACGGGCAGATTGCGCGTCCGTCGTCGCCAAGTGCGCGGATCAAGATCAGGCGTCTAACGGGGCCGGGCGTGGGCACGCACCGACTTCGGGGGATGCCACGGATCGAGGCGGGAAGGTCTCCCGGTCGTGCCTTCGGTTCCGAAATATGGAGTGGGAGCGGCGTTCTATTGCTCATCGATCGCGCTAACAATCGGTGTTGTGCCGCGTGCCGACGCGTAGAAATTCTCCGAAAAGATACGCAAGGCTTGATGCGACCAGTGAGTCGACCGCAGAAATTCCCGATAGGCTGAAGTTGAACCGGGCCGACAATCCCGCAAATGCGATCCCAAACCCGGACGATAAGATCGCGTTCAGGTTCCAGTTGACCAGAGGCGGCGGATCTCTGCGTGGGTCAAGGTCCAAGAAATAGCGCGAGATATAGACGCCGGCGATCGGAGGGATGGTTATGCTGAGCAATTCTAGGAAAGGCAGGATCTGCTCGGCAAGACCAGTCACGGCAGCGACGAGGCCAATGGTTCCGCCAGCGAGCGTGAGGTGCATGAACCTCTTGCGCGGAAAGACCGCGCTGAGCACTAAGGTGCCCGAATAGAGATTGATGGTGCCGTTTGTCCACGCGGATAGCATGATAACCGTAAGCGCGGCTGTACCAAGGCCGAGGCCCAGCATCGTTCCAATCATGTCCGTGTTGCCGGTTAGCGCTGCGGGAATCGAAGCTGCAATCAAAATTAGCGGGTAGCCGACGCCCAGTCCCAAGCTCGATGCCAATGCCCCGGCCATCGGGCGGCGCGCAAAGCGAGACAGATCAGGGGCAGTGACGGCGCCGACGATCCATGCCCCGACGATGAACGAGATCGCGCTGGTCTGATCGATCGTCTGGGTTTTCGGAGTTGACAGGGGAAGCGCCGTGCCGTGCCGTTCAATGGCAGCGTAGACCGTCCAGGCAAGGAGCAGCATTTTGAGCGGTAGCGTAACGTTCGAATAGGAGTTGATCCGTTTGAAGCCGGCTAGCGTCGTCACAACCATGATCGCAGCTCCGGCAACGGCGCAGGTCATCAGAATCGCACTGCCGGTTCCGTCGCCAAGGATTTGCATCATAGTTCTAGCAAAGAGGATGACGATCACGGCGAACCAGCCAATCGTGGAGATTGACAACACGACGTTGACGAGCTCGCCGGCGCGGCGGCCGAACGCCCTGTTAATGAGCACATAGGTGGTCAGGCGGGATCGAGCGCCGACATAGCCGCAGATGCCCGCGAGAATCGTGAGAATAATTCCGCCCCACGCGCTGGCGACGACCGTGTTCCAGACGCCCATCCCGGCACCGAGTTGGCCACCCAGAACGAACACTGGAAGCGAGATGTTCGCGGCTACGAGCATCACGCCTATGCGGTAGGCGGCGATAGTGGCCTCATCCGGCACGGCGGTCAGCATGAACTCCTCGCCGTCCAGCGCGGCGCGTCCATTCGTTCGCGGGTCTGCCTCTCGAACCAAATCTTCAGCTTGCATTGTCTTGTCCGTGATCGGGGCTCCGAAGCGGCCGACTTGTGATGATATCGTCAGCAAAACATCCGGCGTGTGACGCGGCGTAGGTCACATGAGCTTTCAGTTCTGTGCGGCCGCCGCGCTCGATGGGCATTTCGCCTCGACAGGACCGGAGAGAACAGCCGCGGGCTCAAGTTCGGCCAACCGCTCGATCGCGACATAGTCGACGTTCTCACCGAACGCGGATGGGCCCATGCACACAAGCGCCTCAGGAGTACGCAATTGTGGCGGCGCGCTGCATCCGACAATGGCAACGCGCTGTCCGTAGCGCAGTGCCTCGGTCGTTATCGGCTGGGCGGTTTCCCGATCGACGATGCATATAAGATCCGGCACGACCGCCCTTAGAACCCCGTCCACGCGAACGACCGTATTCTCGTTTTGGAAACATATCTCGGCTTCGGAAGAACCTTGCAGGGCACTCACGGTGCAGCGACCAAAAACCCAGCCACGCGAGGTGTCACGGCTGAGTTCGGTGATTTTCCCGTCGAAAATCCGGTAGGCATGGCGGTAATAGCTGTGTGATCGCAGGGCAGCGAGCAGCCGATCAATTGCCGCCACGCTCTTGTCGTCGCTCCTTACCGCGGCGCCTATCGCAATCGCTGCGCTAACCGTATCCGGCAGAGCTGCCGCCTTCGCCTCCAGGCCCGACATCGGATATTCTGACAAGCTCGCGCTCGCGCCCATCGCTGTGACCACGGGTCGCGAGAGCTCTTCGGCGGTCTCGGCGTTCTTCGTCCTGAAGATCACGACGTTGCCATGCTCGTCGCTGAGCGCCATTGGCGTGCATGAAACCCCATGAACATTGAACGAGGTCATGTGCAGCGACGGGAAGGCGCGACCCATGCCGTCCGCGTCAATGAGCGGCAGACCGCGCATTGCGGCGTAGGCAACCGGCATCACCGAGTTCAGTCCGCCGATCTCGGCGGCCATGATCGCGGTGGCAGTGTACCCAAGGTGGTTCTCCAGCGCTTCGACGGCATAATGCATGTCGGCGACCGAACAGAGCTTTTCGATATCGACAGTGGGGGCACCCATTCCCGAAGCGATAAACACCCTCGCACCGTCCGGGACTTCATCGAGTGATAGAAGCGAGACCGGACCGTGTTTGGAAATAGCCTCCTTCGCGAGAAGTGATCCTATGTACGGGTCCCCCCCTCCGCCGGTCCCCAGGAAAGCGGATCCTGTTGCAAGATCGTCGATGTCATCGATGGTTATCAACTTAGGCAATGGCCGGCTCCTTCACGACGAGATCGCCCACCGCCCGGCAGAAAACGCGCGCGGCGCCGCCTGGAAGATATTGGAGGGGCAGGTCCTCGAGGTCGATGATGGCGATTGTCTCCGGATCGGCGCCGGCTTCGACTGCTCGCGCGATTGCGCGCGCACGCGCGTCATCCAGCGCAGCCTCGCGACCAAGCTCCTGCATATTGTAAATCAGGTCGACCGACCCACTGACCTGACCGATGGCAGCGCCAACAGCGTTCGCAACACCGGCCATGTCAGGCAGGAGTGTCTCGCTAATTCCCGAAAATTCCCCGCTGATCAACACCGCGCCGCCTCCGACCAGAATGAGCGGCATCGCCGACGGGCTGGTTTTCATCTGGTCCAAGCCATCCTCGACCAACCGGTGCATGCACGCCAGCGCAGATCTGACCTGTGCGCCATCCAAATCGCGCACGCGCGAGCGGTCCCCGAAGTCAGCGTTGCCAGAAGCAACGGCAATGTCACTGGCCGTGAGCGTCTCACCGCCGAAAATAAGAGCTTCCTCCGCCAAGTGGAAGCCGACGGACTCTGGTCCGATGGACGGTGTGTCTCCGAGAACCACTCGGCTGCCGCCACCGAGCCCGATCGAGAGCAGGTCGGGCATGCGCAAGTTGGTTCGCACGCCACCGATATTCGCGTGGAGGCTTGATTGCCGCGGGAAACCGCCGACCAACACGCCAATGTCTGTGGTAGTGCCACCGATGTCCGCGACCAATGCGTCGGTTCGCCCAGTCAGGAAGGCCGCACCGCGCAATGAGTTCGTTGGGCCGGCAGCAAAGGTCAGGACAGGAAAGCGTTGCATGTGCTCGGCTGTCATGAGCGTCCCGTCGTTTTGACTGACGAAAAAAGGAGCTTCGATCTCGAGTTCTCGCAGAGCACGAGTGAACGCTTCGCCGACCTTTACCGCCAACGGGCGAAGCGCAGCATTCATGATTGCCGCATTCTCTCGCTCCAGCAGACCCGTCCGCCCGACCTCGCTGGACAGCGTGATGCTGGCGCTGGGTATTTCTTCTCGTATTAGCTCGGCAACGCGCCGTTCCTGTTCTGAATTCAGCTGGCTGAAGATCCCGGCAACCGCGACATCGGACAGGCCGGCATCACGAATCCCTTTCGCAACGCCCAGAATTTGGGCCTCGTCAACCGGCTTGATCAAACGTCCGTCGAACTGATAGCCGCCCTGGACCATGTCGATACGCCCCAGCGCCGCCTGCCGAAGCCTATCCGGCCAGTCCGAAAATGGAGGGATTTCGCGTGCGGCTGGAAAACCGATGCGCACAATTGCGACTTTCTGAAGGCTCGTCGCCTGCACGAAAGCGTTGGTGAAATGGGTGGTCCCGATCATTACAGCGTGGATGGCCGAAGGGCCTGCAGCCGCGGCGGTGAGCAGCGCCTCGATTGCTGACCGGATCCCGGAGCTGACGTCGGTCGACGTGGGCCGCTTTACCGCCGCAAGAATCCTGTCCCCATCTATGAGCACCGCATCGGTGTTCGTTCCTCCTACGTCCACACCAATGCGCATGACTATCCTTCAGCTCTTGTTGTCTGACCTGTTGTGATTGTCCGCGGACTGCGCGGAGCAACGATTATCTCTCGAAGTCGGTCGAACGTGTTGTCGACCGACCTCTAAATTGTCCCGCTTATGTGGAATTGCCGCAAAGCCGCCGCACATGGAGAAACCGACGTTCTCTGGCGCGGCGGCAAGGAAATGGATCACATCCTGAAGCGAATACCTGCCCGGAAGACTCGTCCCAGTACATCGTAAAGCACAGGATTGGTACTGAGTGGCGACGCTGCCAAGCCAGGGCCGTAGGCGACCTGAGCGGGGTCTTTGTTCAAAATATTGTCGACAGACAAAAACGTGTCGAAGCGCGCTCCCAACTTCACTGTGACGTTTCCATCGAAGTAGAGGGCAGCGGGCAAATGATTGTCATTGATTGTCATCTGACCGGGTCCCGGTGTAGGGCACGACGACGTGCATTCAATATACGTGGTGTTTTGAACGCCTGCGCTGAAGCCACGCGCTGTCAGCGAAAAGGCGACTGGATCCTTGTCCCAGCCGATCGTCGCCAGGTAGCGCCACTTCGGCAAGGAATTTTTGGCGAGCAAGTTAAGGCCATTCGTTCCGACAGTGTCGGTAGGAGGAGAAATCCCGTTATCGAAATAGTTCTTCAGATAGCGGGTCGCCATCAGACGCAGACTG
>Ga0136846_1229245_pt1 | contig 10373 bp, 9 predicted proteins | sample HopSoiMetagenom2_FD_96841 | JGI IMG/M metagenome (GOLD analysis project Ga0136846, IMG submission 96841) | Grasslands soil microbial communities from Hopland, California, USA - 2 Assembly 2016 (version 4) | ecosystem: Environmental > Terrestrial > Soil > Grasslands | place: USA: Hopland... | reverse complement strand
ATCGTGACCGCCGACGAGATCGACGACCCCGACCGGCTCGACCTGCAGCTCACGGTCAACGGCGAGGTCCGCCAGCAGGCGAACACCCGCGACCTCATCGTGGACGTCCGGGACATGATCGTGCTGGCCTCGTCGGTCTCGACCCTGTATCCCGGTGACGTGATCGCGACCGGGACACCGGAAGGCGTCGGCCCGCTCGCCGCGGGCGACACCGTCGTCATCACCATCGCCGGCGTCGGCTCGATGACCCTCCCGGTCGTCCAGGGCCAGGGCGGCTCCAACATCGCCTTCGAGCACCACAACGCGCTGCGAGCGGCAGGAGAGGAGGACCGGTGGAAGAGCGGTACCGCAACCGTCTGACCGAGCTGCAGTTCGGCGCCGGGTGGGACAAGCCGGAGCCGTCGCTGTGGCCCGAGCCCCGCCAGGACCACAAGGTGACCCGGTGGCGCTACAGCGAGGCCCGCCAGGCCCTCGACGAGGCGGCCGAGTTCGTCTCGCCCGAGCAGGCCGAGCGCCGCAACCTCATCTGCGTGAACCCGATGGAGGGGAACACCTACGAGAGCACCCGAAACCTGGTCGCCGCCTACCAGCTGGTGAAGGCGGGCGAACGGGCCCGGTCGCACCGTCACTCCCCGAGCGCGCTACGGCTGATCCTCGACGCGGGGGCCGACGCCTACACCGTCGTCGACGGCATCCGCGTCGACATGGCACCAGGCGACGTGGTGCTCACGCCCTCGTTCACCTGGCACGGCCATGTCAACGAGGGTACGGCCGACGCCTACTGGATCGACTTCCTCGACATCCCGCTCGTCCAGCACCTGGGACCCATGTTCTTCGAGGGTCACCCCGACGACTACGAGACCGTCGAGCACAACGACCCGACGTCGCCGATGCGCATACCCACCCGGCCCGCGCTGGCTGCGGTCGCCGAGGCCGACGGCCCACGGATCGTCGAGATCGCCGCCGGCGTCATGCCCACCATCGGTCTCCACCTCGTCGATCTCCCCGCCGGGACCCAGCTCGAGTCGGCGCGGACGACTGCCACCTATCTCTATGCAGTGGTCGATGGCGAGGCCGAGGCCGTCATCGAGGACGGCGCCGAGCGCCTCGATCTCGAGCGCGGCGACATCCTCGCCGTGCCGGCGTGGTATCGCCACACCCTGAAGAGCAGCAAGGGAGCGACCGTGCTGCGAGTGTCGGACCTCCCGATGCTCGAGGCCCTGGGCCTCCGCCGCGAGGCCACAGCAGGCCCGGCATGACCCTCGACCTCGTCATCAGGGGAGCGGACGTCGTCGACGGCACGGGTGCCCAGCGGCAGCGAGCCGATGTCGGCGTCGCCGGTGGGCGGATCGTCGCCATCGGCAAGGTCGACGACGCGGCGACCCGGGTGATCGACGCCGAGGGGCGGATCGTGGCACCTGGCTTCATCGACGTCCACGCCCACATCGACGCCCAAGCCTTCTGGGACACCACCTTGAGCCCGTCACCCCTCCACGGCGTGACCACCCTGCTGGCGGGCAACTGTGGCTTCACCATCGCCCCGCTCACCCCCGAGGCGGGCCGCTATCTCATGCCCATGCTGGCCCGGGTCGAGGGCATGCCACTCGAGTCCCTCGAGGTCGGGGTCCCGTGGGACTGGTCGACCACGGCGGAGTACCTCGATCGCCTCGACCGCGGCCTCGCCGTCAACACCGGCTTCATGGTCGGCCACTCGACCATCAGGCGCATCGTCATGGGCGAGGATGCCAACCGGCGTGCCTGCACGCCGGACGAGCTGGTCTCGATGGCGTCGCTTCTCAGGGCCGGCCTGGCCGCCGGCGGCATCGGCTTCTCCTCGACCTGGTCGCTGACCCACTTCGACGCCGATGGCGACCCGGTGCCCTCTCGATTTGCGACCGCCGACGAGCTGATCACCCTGGCCGCCGTCGCCGGCGAGTTCGACGGCACCTCGCTGGAGTTCCTGCCCCGTACGGCCACCAACATGCCGTTCGAGCCCGACGAGGTCGAGGTGATGATCGCCATGTCCCACGCGGCCCGGCGACCCCTCAACTGGAACCTGTTGCGGGTCAGCGAGGCGGTGCGGCCCAACGTCGAGGCCCGCCTCGGGCTGGGCACCGCGGCACGGGAGCACGACGCCCGCATCGTCGCCCTGGTGATGCCCGAGCCGTTCGTGGCCCAGCTGTCGATGCTCACCGGCTTCATGCTCGACTCCCTGCCGGGCTGGGACAAGGCGATGGCGCTTCCTCCCGACGAGAAGCTGCGCCTGCTCCGGGATCCGGCTGGGCGGGAGCGGCTGCGCGCCTCGGCGGCGTCCGATCCGACCCGGGCCACCTACACCTCCTGGGCGACCCACGTGCTGACCCAGACGTTCGACGCGTCCACCCGTCGGTACAAGGGACGGACGGTGGGCGAGGTCGCCGCCGGACAGGGAAAGCAGCCCTTCGACGCGCTGGTCGACATCGTCATCGCCGATGAGCTGCGCACGTACTTCTCGGTGGCACTCGAACCGGAGTCACGCGCTGACTGGGAGATGCGAGCCCAGGTGTGCAGTGATCCTCGGGCGCTGATCGGCGGCTCCGACGCCGGCGCCCACACCGACATGATCAGCCAGCAGGGCTACGCCACCCGGGCCCTGGCCAATCTCGTGCGCGACCACGGGGTCATGGAGCTCGAGCGGGCCGTGCACCTGCTCACCATGCGCCCGGCCGAGCTCTACGGCCTGCGCGACCGGGGTGTGATCGCGGAGGGCGCTATGGCGGACCTGGTCGTCTTCGACGAGGAGACGGTCGGGCCGTCCCCCACGACCACCCTGTTCGACCTGCCCGCCGGCGTCGGGCGCCTCTACACGGGCGCCGATGGTGTCGAACAGGTCGTCGTCGGCGGCGAGGTCGTCGTCGAGCATGGCGAGTTCACCGATGCCCGGCCAGGACGTGTCCTCCGATCCGGGCGCGACACGAGACGGCAGACGTTGTGACGAGCGCCACCGGAGCGCGGACGGCCTCGGCGATACACGACGAGCTCGGACATCCGGTCGTCGACGCCGACGGTCACTGGCACGAACCGGTGGCGGTGTTCTGCGACTTCCTCCGCGACGAGGCAGGAGCCGCCGCGGTCGACGCCTTTCGGGCATTCAACCAACGGCGCCACCGCTGGTACGAGTTCAGCCGGCCCGAGCGACTGTCGCAGCGCTACCACCGGCAGGGGTGGTGGGCCGAGCCGACCAACACGCTCGACCGGGCCACGGCCATGCTGCCGAAGCTGCTGCACGAGCGGTTGCCCGAGCTGGGCATCGACTTCGCCATCGTCTACCCCACGCTGGGCCTGGTCCTGCAGCGACTCCCCGACGATGACCTCCGCCCAGCGGCGGTGCGAGCCCTCAACCGGATGACCGCCGAGCTGTTCACCCCGTTCAGCGATCGCATGACGCCGGCCGCGGCCATCCCGGTCCAGACGCCGGACGAGGCGGTCGACGAGCTTCGCTTCGCGGCCGGCGAGCTGGGCTTCAAGGTCGTGATGCTGTCCGGGGCGGTGACCCGCTCCGTGGATCGCGACGGCAGCCCGCGCCAGTACCTCGACACGCTCGGCCTCGACTCGCCCTACGACTACGAGCCGCTGTGGTCGGCCTGCGTCGAGATGGGCGTCGCCTTCACCGATCACGGGGGGTCGGTCGACTGGCCGAGCCGACAGTCGCCGACGAACTACGTGTTCAACCACGTCGGTCACTTCGCCGAGGCCCAGCACACGACCAGCAAGGCCATCCTCCTCGGCGGGGTGACCCGCCGCCATCCCGATCTGCGCTTCGCATTCCTCGAAGGGGGCGTGGGCTGGGCCCGGCAGCTCCTGCTCGATCTCGAGGGTCACTGGGAGAAGCGCAACCTCGCCGCCCTGCTCGCCAACCTCCGGCCCACGAACGTCGACCGCGCTGCGCTGGGAGCCTTGTACGACACGTACGCGAGCGGGCCGGCCGCCGGCCGCTTCGATGAGATCTGGGCGACGTCGCCGAGCTCGATCAACGCCTTCACTCCGGTCGATGAGCAGGCCGGGCGAGAACGTGACGACATGGACGACTTCGCGCCGGGCGCCTTCGAGTCGGCGGAGGAGATGGTCGAAGAGCTTCGGCGGGCGTTCTGGTTCGGGTGCGAGGCCGACGATCCCATGACCGCGCTGGCGTTTGGCCACGACTTCGGCCCGCACCTCGATGCCATGTTCGCGTCCGACATCGGCCACTTCGACGTCATCGAGATGGCCGGCGTGCTGCCGGAGGCGTGGGAGCTGGTGGAGGGCGGCAAGCTCGACCCCGCTGAGTTCAGGCGGTTCACCTTTGACAACGTCGTGCGGCTGCACGGCGGCATGAACCCCGACTTCTTCAAGGGCACCGTGGTCGAGCAGACCGCGGCCGACCTGTTGACGGACTGAACGGAGACCACATGCCTGTCCGAATCGATGCCGAGGGACCGGTCGCGACCGTCATCCTCGACTGGCCCGAGCAGCGCAACGCGCTGGACCCGGCAAATGGCGACGAGCTGCAAGCGGCCTTGCGGCAAGCAACCGCCGACGACGCCATCTGCGGTGTCGTGCTGACCGGCGAGGGCGCGTTCTGCGCCGGCGGCAACCTCAAGGGAGCGCAGGAGCGGGCGACGATGGGTCCCGAGGAGCGGCGGGCGATGATCACCGCCTCGTACCAAGGCATCATTCGCACGCTCCTCGAGCTGCCGGTGCCCACGGTGGCCGCCATCGACGGCCCTGCCGTCGGGATGGGCTTCGACATCGCGCTGGCCTGCGACAGCCGCCTCGTCGGCGAGGGCGGCTGGTGCCGCCAGGGTTGGGGGCGCCTCGGCCTGCTGTCGAGCACCGGGGGGATCCTCTCGCTGGGCCGGCTGTCGCCCGCCGTGTTGTGGCAGCTGCTCGAGGGCCAGCCCAAGCTGGACGGGCCGACCATGGAACGGCTCGGCCTCGGCGAGGCCGTCACGGAGGGAACCGCCCGGGCCCGGGCCCAGCAGCGGGTCGCGACGCTGTCGGAGATCGGCCGCCCCGCCCTGCAGGGCTACGTCGAGCTCGACCGCGCTGCACGCCGCCAGCAGATGGACGTGCATCTCGAGGCGGTGCTCGACACCCAGACCCGGCTGCTCTACCGGCCCGGCTTCAACGACCGCGCCGCCGGAGCCCTCAACTCATGAGCGACACACGCGACAACCGGGAACGGCCCCTGGACGGGAAGGTCGCCTTCGTCAGCGGCGCCGCCCGAGGGCAGGGACGGGCACACGCCGTCCGCCTGGCCCAGGACGGAGCCGACATCATCGGCTTCGACCTGTGCGACCACGTGGAGACCACCAAGTGCCCGCCGTCGACCGAGGTCGAGCTGGCCGAGACGGTCCGCCTGGTCGAGGCGACGGGACGGCGCATGATCCCGTCGGTCGCCGACGTCCGCAGCTCGACCGCGGTGCGGGCCGCGTTCGAGGATGGCGTCGAGCGTCTCGGACGGGTCGACATCGTGATCGCCAACGCCGGCATCCTGAGCTGCAACCTCTCATGGGAGATCACCGACGAGCAGTGGCAGACGATGATCGACGTCAACCTCACGGGCGTGTTCAACACCGTGCGGGTCGCCGTTCCCAGGCTCATCGAACAGGGCGACGGTGGGGTCATCATCATGACCGCGTCGATCGCCGGACTCCGGGGGCTGCCCTACCAAGCCCACTACGTCGCGGCCAAGCACGGCGTGGTCGGCCTCGCTCGCTCGATGGCCATCGAGCTCAGCCGGTACGACATCCGTGTCCACACCATCCATCCCAATGGCGTCGACACCCACATGCTGGATGACCCCGACATCCCCGCCATGCTGTTCGAGGACGAGCAGGGCATGAAGGCGGCGTCCAACGCACTGCCCTACCGGCGGGCGCAGCCGGAGGACGTGGCGGGCGTCGTGTCCTTCCTCGCCAGCCATGAGGCCCGCTACATGACCGGCGCGCCGGTCATGCTCGACATGGGCAATAGCCTGATGTGACGAGGCCCGACGACGAGGAGACGATGACGGAGCAGGCGATGCTCATCGACGACCGTGGCGACGGCACCGTGCTCGTGACCATCAACCGCCCGGAGCGCCTGAACGCGCTCGACGACGAGATGGTCGACGAGCTGAGCCGAACCTTCGACGCGCTGGGCAGGGACGCGACCTGTCGCGTCATCATCCTCACCGGGGCGGGCCGGGGCTTCTGCGCCGGGATGGAGATGGGCGCAGCCGTGACCCGTGAGGCCGGCGGTGGCCTCGGGCCCGATGTGCGGTTTGCCCGCCAGGAGCGCTTCAGCGCCATGGTCGAGGCCGTCCGGTCCGTGCCCCAGCCGGTGATCGCGGCGGTGAACGGCGCCGCCGCCGGCAGCGGCATGGGCATCGCCCTCGCCGCCGACATCCGCATCGCCGCCGCGTCGGCCTCGTTCCACATCGCCGCGGTGAAGATCGGCCTCTCGGCCGGTGAGTGCGGCATCAGCTTCCACCTGCCCCGCTACGTCGGAATGGCGCGGGCCATGGAGATCATGCTGACTGGCCGACCGATCCGAGCGGAGGAAGCCGCCGCCATCGGCCTTGTGACCCGTGTGGTGGCCGACGGGGAGGTCGTCGACGCTGCCCTCGAAGTCGCGGAAGCCATCTGCGCCAACAGCCCGTTCGGCGTTCGCATGACCAAGCGAGTGGCGTGGGCGAACCTCGACAACAACTTCACCGAGGCGATCGCCCTCGAGAACCGGACGCAGATCCTCGCCACCATGACCGACGACTCGCGTGAGGCGAAGCTCGCGTTCGTCGAGAAGCGCCCGCCTCGCTTCGCGCCGCCGGCGACGGCCTGACGATCCAGCTGTAGCTCGCGCTCGTCGGTGCCCGGTACGGGCACCGCTTCACGCCGGCAATGTCGTCGCTCAGTTGTGAGGGACCTGGTTGAAGGGCAGCTCCCGGTCAGGTGACGCCTCGCGGGGAAGGCCGAGGACCTGTTCCGACACGTTGTTCCGGAGCACCTCGTTGGAGCCGCCAGCGAGGGTGGCGCTGCGACTGCTGAGCAGGTCGCGCGACCACCGGTCTTCGTCGCCCGGCCGCCACCCGGCGGCGACCGACCCGGCCAGGCTCTTGCCGAGCTCGGCGCGGCGCTGCCGGTTCAGGGCGCCACCGACCTTGACGATCGGTCCGTAGCCGTGGTGGAGCGCGCCGCTCGTCATGCCGTTGGTGATGCGCTGCGCAGCCAGGCTTTGCACATGGGAGGCGACATGGAGGTCGACGATCTTGCGTTGCACGCCGACGTCGCCGATGAGCCCGCGCTCGGTCGCCAGGGCGATGAGGTCATCGACGCCGACCGCTTCGGCGACGCCGCTGTTCCGACCCTGCCAGGCATGCTCGATGTTCAGCAGGCCCCGAGCCACCCGCCAACCCTCGTTCTCGTCGCCGAGCATGTTGGAGGCGGGTACGACCACATCGGTCAGGAACTCCTCGCAGAACTCGGCGCCACCGTTGATCTGCTTGATCGGGCGCAGGTCGACGCCTGGTGAGCGCAGGTCGAGGATGAAGACGCTGATGCCCTTGTGCTTCGGCACATCCCACCGGGTGCGCGTCGGGCAGATGGCGAAGTCGGAGCGCTGGGCGCCGGTGCTCCACGTCTTCTGCCCGTTGATGACGTAGGTGTCCCCGTCCCTCGTCGCCCGGGTGAGCATGCCAGCGAGGTCCGAGCCGCCGCTCGGCTCGGAGAGGAACTGCAACCAGATCTCCTCGCCGCGCAGGATCTTCGGCACATGTCGCTTCTTCTGCTCCTCGGTGCCGAACTCGACGACGGTGGCGCCAAGGATGTTGATCGACACCATGAACACCTGGGAGCGGGTGTCATACGCCGCCTGCTCCTCGAGGAACACCCGCTCGTGGTCGTAGCTCAACCCTTGGCCGCCGTACTCGACCGGGAACGGGATGCCGGCAAAGCCGGCATCGAAGACCGCGGCTTGGCGCTCCCGGGCAACCGCGATGTACGCGGGGTCGGACTCGGCCATGAGGTCGGGTTCCTCATAGCTGCCGTCGTCCAACCGGGCCCGCGGCGGGATGTTCGCCGCCAGCCAGGCGCGCGCCCGCTCCCGATACGTGTGTAGCTCCGCGCTCTCGAGCTCGTCAGCCACGATCCCTCCCTTCTCCGACAGCAACCCCGGTCATGCCGAGGGCCGTCGCCAGCCGATCCCGATGGCGGTCGGGGCTCCCGTACAGCGCCGCGTTCGCCTCGACCCGCCGGAGATACAGGTGCAGGTCGTGCTCCCAGGTGAACCCGATCCCGCCATGGATCTGCAGGCAGTCGCGGGCGATCTCCGGCCCCCGCTCCCCGATGTAGCACTTGGCCACGCTCGCCAACTCGTCGGATGCAGCGCCGTTGCCGGCATCGGCCGCATGGGCTGCAGCCACCGCCGCCGCCTTCGACGACTCCAACCACAGCAACATGTCGGCGAGCCGGTGCTTGAGCGCCTGGAACGACCCGATCGGCCGGCCGAACGCCTTGCGGTCCTTCGCATAGGCGAGCGTCATGTCGAACAGCGCGTCGAGGGCGCCGACCGTCTCCGCGCTCTGGAGGGCCACGGCGACGTTCAGCTGCCGCCGGATGGCCTCTTCGGCGCCGTCGATGTCGCCGACCGCGTCAGTGGCCGAGACCTCCACACCGTCGAAGGCCACGTTCGCCAACCGGCGACCGAGGTCGAGGCTCTGGAGCGGCTCGATCGTGATCCCGGCGGCCGTCGCCGGCACCAGGAACTGCGAGAGCCCACCAGCGGTACGGGCCGCCACCAGCAACAGATCGGCGACGTGCGCGTCCTGCACGAAGTGCTTGGTGCCGTGCAGCCGGAACCCCCCGGCCGACGGCGTCGCCTCGAGCCCGACGCCGGCGCCATCCCAGCGGTCGTTGGCCTCGGCGATCGCCCAGGTGGCGATCACCTCCCCACCCACGATGCCGGGCAGGTGCGCTGCCTGCTGCGCGGATGAGCCTTCGGTGGCGAGGGCGAGGGCGACGACGTTGGTCGGCAACACCGGCCCGGGGAACACCACCCGGCCGAGCTCCTCGGCGACGATCGCCAGATCGCTCACACCCGCCCCCGACACACTCCCGCCGCCGAGCTCCTCGGGCACCAGCATCGAGAACCACCCCAGCTCCGCCCCCTGCTGCCAGGCCCCCCGATCGAAGCCGAGCGGGTCGTCGATCAGACCCCGCACCCGCGACATCGGCCACTCCGACAGCAAGTACTTGCGCGTCGTGTCCCGGAAGAACTGTTGATCCTCGGAAAGCGCCAGATCCAAAGCCGTCTCCTCAGATTCTCTATCGACCGGTGAAGCGCGGGTCGCGCTTCTCGTAGAAGGCGCGATGTCCTTCCAGGTAGTCCTCTGTCCCACCCGAGCTCTGAAGGCCCCACGCCTCCATGGCGAAGTTGACCTCGAGGTTGTTGGCGAGCATCCCGAGCTGCATCTGCATCTTGGCGAACGACAGCTGCACGGTCGGTCCGGCGGCGATGCGGCCGGCCAGCTCCAAGGTGGCGGTCATCAGCTCGTCGTGAGGGACCACCCGGCTGACCAGGCCGATGCGGGCCGCCTCCTCGGCGTCGATCGTGTCACCGGTATAGGTGAGCAGCATCGCCTGCTCCATGCCGATGATGCGCGGCAGGAAATAGCTCAAGCCCGTCTCGGGCGTGAGGCCGCGCTTGGTGAAGCTGACGGCGAACTTCGCCTGATCGGACGCGATCCGAATGTCTGCCGGAAGGGCGAACATCATCCCCCCGCCGACGCAGTAGCCGTTGATCGCGGCGATGGTCGGCTTCGGGAAGGCCAGCACGGAGCGGCCGGTGGCGAACATGTTGGCGGCCGCCCGCGCCGTCCGCGGCCCCGGCCGGGGCGCTCCGGCGTCGCCGGCTCCTCGCTCGGTCCAAGTCTCTCCCCCACGGCCGGCAGCGAGATCCTTGAGGTCTGCTCCCGCACTGAACGCTCGTCCAGCGCCGGTCATCACCAGGCAGCGCACACCGGGATCGTCTGCCGCGGCGGCGAGGACCTCCTCGATCTCCCGTTGGGTCTGCCGGCGGAAGGCGTTCATCACGTCGGGTCGGTTGAAGGTGAGCACCCCGACCTCGTCGTTGACCTCGAAGGTGATGTCTTCCAGATTCATGTGGCTATCCGATCTTTTCGTCAATCGGGGCGGGGTGGCTCTTGCCGTACATCGTACGGCACTGACGCCGAACGGTGCCAGTGAACGCTCGGGTCAGACGCTGATGCCGAGGAGTTTGGTGTCGAGGTATTCGTGCATGCCTTGGCGGGCGCCTTCGACACCGAGGCCGCTCTGCTTGACACCACCGAACGGGGCAGCAGCCGAGGTCGGGTTGAT
>Ga0136846_1221918_pt1 | contig 10373 bp, 9 predicted proteins | sample HopSoiMetagenom2_FD_96841 | JGI IMG/M metagenome (GOLD analysis project Ga0136846, IMG submission 96841) | Grasslands soil microbial communities from Hopland, California, USA - 2 Assembly 2016 (version 4) | ecosystem: Environmental > Terrestrial > Soil > Grasslands | place: USA: Hopland... | reverse complement strand
ATGGAGGGCCGGATGACGGTGTGCAACATGTCCATCGAAGCGGGGGCTCGGGCCGGCATGATCGCGCCGGATGAGAAAACCTTCGCGTACCTGAAGGAGCGTCCACGCGCGCCTGCCGGTGCTGCCTGGGATGCGGCGCTCGCGCGCTGGCGTTTGCTCGGTACCGATCCTGGTGCGCGCTATGATCGAGACGTCCTGATCGATGCCTGTGACATCGAGCCCCAGGTCACCTGGGGCACCACGCCGGCTATGACCGCCAGTATTTCCGGCGCGGTTCCTGACCTCGAGAGCGTGGCTGAGATCGATCGTCCCGCCGTAGCCCGCGCGCTCGAGTACATGGGCCTGCATCCCGGCACCAGGCTCGAAGGCATTGCCGTCGATCGGGTCTTTGTCGGCTCCTGCACCAATGCCCGCCTGGAGGATTTGCGTCAGGCTGCACACGTCGCCCGTGGGCGGCGCGTGGCCGACGGCGTGCGCGCGTTGGTTGTGCCTGGCTCGCAGAAGATCAAACAGGCTGCTGAACGAGAAGGCCTCGATCGGATCTTCATCGATGCCGGATTCGAATGGCGGAATTCAGGCTGCTCCATGTGTCTTGGCATGAACGACGATATCCTCGGTCCTGGCGAGCGCTGTGCCTCCACCTCGAACCGCAACTTCGAGGGTCGTCAGGGAAGGGGCGGGCGTACCCATCTGGTCAGTCCCGCCATGGCGGCGGCCGCGGCGATCGCCGGATACCTCACCGATGTTCGGCCGATGCTGCGCGAGCCGCAGTATGCAGGCGAAGTTCCGTCGTATGCAGGCTCAGTAGTTCGTTGATACGGCTACATGTAAGTAGCAGTACACGCAGAACTTACTAGTTTCTCATAAACCAGGTTGTAAGAACATCACGGGCGGCCGAATGCATAAGGGTTTCTGAGCTCATGCAGGCGTTCATTAGTCATCGGGGCACCGTCGCTGCCATGGGCCGAGCGAACGTCGACACCGATCAGATCATCCCCAAGCAGTTCCTCAAACGAATCGAGCGGACCGGCTTCGGGCCGTTTCTTTTCTTTGATTGGCGCTTCGATCTGGACGGGCATGAGCGACAGGAGTTCGAGCTCAATCAGCCGCGCGCTCGCGGGGCCAGCATTCTGCTCACGGGTGCCAACTTCGGCTGCGGGTCCTCCCGCGAGCATGCTCCCTGGGCGCTGGCCGACTACGGATTCCGCGTCATCATTGCCCCTTCATTTGCCGACATCTTCTACGGCAACTGCTGCCAGAACGGGCTGCTGCCGGTGTGCCTGCCCCAATTCCACATCGACGAACTGTTCCGGCGCGCCGAGGTGCCATGCCAGCTCGAGGTTGATCTCCGACGTCAGATTGTGTCGGATGATTCCGGCTTTCAGGCAACGTTCGAGATTGCGCCATACCGGCGGGAAATGTTGCTGCTCGGTCTGGACGAGATCGGGAGCACGTTGTTGCAGGAAGAGCGCATCGCAACCTACGAGCGGCAGCGGGAGCTGCTCCAGACGTGACGGCCTTTACTATAGCCGTGCTTCCCGGTGACGGTATCGGACCGGAAGTGACTGCCGAGGCTATCGCGGTCCTGTGCGCCGTGGGGAACCTGTTTGGATTTGAGCTGAATCTTCCAGAGTATCCAGTCGGAGCGGCGGCGGTCGCAGAGAGCGGTGATGCCTTGCCAGCAGGCACCCGGGACGGCGTCCTCGACGCCGATGCTGTCCTGCTCGGCGCGGTCGGCTCTCCCGGCCTGGCGAATGCCACGGGAAGTCGGAGTCCTGAGGCCGGGCTCCTGCGACTGCGTACGCTCCTCGGCGTGTACGCCAACCTTCGCCCCGTATCGATTCATCGGGCATTGCGCGATCTCTCACCCCTCCGGCCCGAGCGGCTGGACAACGTGGACCTGATGATCGTCCGCGAGCTGACCGGGGGTTTGTACTACGGGGAGCCACGGGGAAAGAATCAGCTGGCGGCCTGCAATACCCTTCGCTATACCGTCGTGGAAGTCGAGCGGATTGCTCGCGTCGCGTTCGAGACCGCCCGAGCGCGCCGCGCAAGTGTGACCTCGGTCGACAAGGCGAACGTGCTCGAGACCTCACAGCTCTGGCGGGAAATAGTGAGCCAGGTTGCCCTGGATTATCCCGAGGTGCAGTTGAGGCATCTGTACGTGGATTACGCGGCCATGCGACTGGTCACCGATCCAGCCTCGTTTGACGTGCTCGTCACCGAGAACATGTTCGGTGACATTCTGAGTGATGAGGCGGCGGTTCTCACCGGCTCACTCGGATTGCTGCCCTCTGCCTCCTTGGGTGACGGTCCGGGCCTGTTCGAGCCGGTGCACGGGTCGGCTCCCGATATCGCCGGACGCAACGTGGCCAACCCCATCGGCGCGATCGCGTCGGCCGCTCTGCTGTTGCGCCATGGGCTCGAAATGCCGGAAGCTGCCGATCTCGTCGACCAGGCCATTGCCGCCGCTCTCGACGCAGATCTTCGGACTGCCGACCTCGCTCTGCCGGGAGAGCGGTCTATCACCACACGGGAGATGGGACAGGCGATCACTCGCCTGATTGGCGAGCCTGCCGAGTCCGTGGAAGGGATCGAACGAAAGATCAAGGCGCCCGCTGCATCCTGACCCACCCCAGCAGCCAGAGGCAGCTCCACGCCGTCCCCAGCAGCAGGCCGCCGATCACGTCGGTGGGATAGTGCAGGCCGAGATACACCCGAGACAATCCGACTCCGAGCGCAATAAGCGTAGCAACCGCCAGAGCTACCCGACGTACTGTGGTTGATGGCCATGGTGCGGTCCAGGCGATCACACCGAGACCGAACACGAGCGGGGCCAGCATGGCGTGACCGGACGGGTACGAGTACCAACCACCCCCGTGCGTGAGTCGGGATACCACGTGAGGTCGGGTCCGGTGAACGGCCAGCTTGGCCAGTGCGTAGAGTGCCCAGCCACTGAGCACCGCGACGGCGTACCAGCGGGCTTCCGCCCGGCGGCGGCGGATGACGAGAGCGGCGAGCAGCAGAATGGCGAGAGGAAATTCGACCAGGCCCGAGCCGGCGATGCTTAATGTCTTCATCGCGTCGGTCAGCCAGTCGCGACGCTCATTGGCCAGCCTGAGCATTACCTCCGCATCCCAGAATTCGGTGCGGTGCTGCATCACTGCGCCGGTCAAACCGACGAATAGAAGGAAGCAGCCGGCCGCCAACAGGCCGTAGGCCAAGCGCTCGCGTCTTCCCCCGTTCGGTCGGCTGGGGTCAGAGATCGGTGACCGCTCCGAGGCTCGCGCTGGATACCAGTCTGGCGTACTTGTGGAGCACTCCCCTCGTGTAGCGAGGGTGTGGCGGCTTCCATTTTGACCGGCGGCGGTTGAGCTCGTCGTCTGAAATGCGGAGCTCCAGCGTGCGCTGCTCGGCATCGATGGTGATCTGGTCGCCCTCGTGGACCAGAGCGATCGTGCCACCGGCCGCCGCTTCCGGTGCCACATGACCCACCACCATGCCGTAGGTCCCGCCGGAAAATCTCCCGTCGGTGATCAGTCCGACGGAGTCCCCCAATCCGGCACCGATGATGGCTGAGGTGGGCGCCAGCATCTCGCGCATGCCCGGTCCTCCCCGGGGTCCCTCGTAGCGGATCACGAGCACATCGCCCGGGCGAATCTCGCCGGCCAGGATCGCCTCTAGGCAGCTCTCTTCCGACTCGAACACTCGAGCGGGACCGCTGATGCGCGGCGTCTTGATTCCGGTGATCTTGGCGACCGCTCCCTCGGGAGCGAGATTCCCACGAAGAATTGCCAGGTGACCCTGAGGATACAGCGCGTGCGCCCATGGCCGAATCACCTCCTGATCGGCACGGGGCTCGGCCGGAATGTTGGCCAGCGACTCGGCAAGTGTCTGTCCCGTGATCGTCAGCGCCCTGCCATGGAGCACGCCGTTTTCCAGCAGAATCCTCAGCACCTGAGGAATCCCTCCTGCACGGTGCAGATCAGTGGCGACAAAGCGGCCCGAGGGCTTGAGGTCGCAGAGCACCGGCACCCGGCGGCGGATGGTGTCGAAATCGTCGAGGTCCAGGGGGACGTCTGCCGCCCGGGCGATCGCCAGTAAGTGGAGCACGGCGTTAGTGGATCCGCCGATGGCCATCACCACGGCGATTCCATTCTCGAACGCGTCTCGGGTCAGGATGTCGCGCGGCTTCAGTCCCCTGCGGATGGCCTCGACCAGCACTCTCCCGGAGAGCGCCGAGCTGTCGGCCTTTTCCGCGTCTTCGGCAGCCATGGTCGAGGAGAACGGCAAGCTCATCCCCATGGCCTCAAATACCGAGGACATGGTATTGGCAGTAAACATCCCTCCGCAGGAACCCTTGCCCGGACAGGCTCGCTTCTCCACTTCGAGGAGCTCGTGGTCGTCGATCGTTCCGGCGCTTCGCTGGCCCACCGCTTCGAAGGCACTGACCACGGTGAGGTCCCGGCCGGCATAGTGGCCCGGCTTAATGGTGCCGCCATACACGAAAATCGCCGGGATGTTCATCCGCGCGATCGCGATCATCGCACCCGGCATGTTCTTGTCGCACCCGCCCACCGCCAGCACCCCGTCCATGCTCTGCGCCCCGCAGGCGGTCTCGATCGAATCCGCGATAACCTCACGGGAGACCAGGGAATACTTCATGCCCTCCGTCCCCATGGAGATGCCGTCACTCACCGTGATGGTGCCGAACATCTGCGGCATCGCCCCGGAGGCCCGGATTGCCGATTCCGCCCGCCCCGCCAGTTCATCTAGGCCGGCATTACAGGGTGTGATGGTGCTATGAGCGTTGGCTATGCCGACGATCGGCTTGGTGAAATCGCCGTCACCGAAGCCCACCGCTCGGAGCATGGCGCGGTTAGGTGCACGCTGAAGGCCTTGGGTGATGGCGCTGCTACGGGCGTTGTCGGACATGGAGGGAATGTATGGGAAGGACGGGAAGGACGGAAAGGACGGGAGGAGCGGTAAGTCTCCCGCCCTTCCCGCCGTTTCCGCCTTTCCCGCTACGTACCCACCGCCACTCCTGGCGTCACCGCTGCCTCATTGCGCTCGCCGGTCCGGATCCGATGGACCTGAGCCACGTCGAGCACGAAGATCTTTCCGTCACCGACCTCGCCAGTTTGGGCGCTCTTGAGGATGGCGTTCACAGTGACATTGACAAACGGCTCCGAGACGCCGATCTCCAGGCGGACCTTCTCTTGCAGATCGACTTTCACCGTGGTGCCTCGATAGGTCTCCACGTGCTCCGTTTCACCGCCGTGACCCAGCACTCGGGAAACGGTCAGTCCTCGGACCTCGGCCCGGTAGAGTGCCTCGAGCACCTCGTTCAGACGGTCCGGGCGGATGATCGCAACAATGAGCTTCATGGTCTGCCTCTCAGCGTGCGATTTGAGGAGTGAATGCCGGCAGCGGCTCGGCGACGAGCGCCGGCTCCGGGGGCACCAGGATCGAGCCTTCGCCACTGGCGTACGCCTCTTCACCATGCTGGCTCACGTCCATGCCGATGCCCTCGATCCGTGGCACGGCACGCAAGGCCGTCACCAACGCAAGCCCCTTCAGAATTGCGAAGGTCATTAGTCCCGCATAGAGCGCCGCGCTGAGGCAGGCGAGGGCCTGAACCGCGAGCTGATGTGGGTTACCGAACAGCAGCCCGTCGCTGCCGGCGGAATTCCAGACCTTCTGCGCCAGCACCCCGGTGAGCAGGGCGCCGGTGAGCCCGCCGATGCCGTGGCCAGCAAAGACATCGAGCGAGTCATCGATCCGCGTCCGGGACCGGACCGAGATCACGAAGTAGCTCGGGAACGCAGCGATGGCGCCGAGAATGAGCGCGCTCGAGGGACTCACGAAGCCGGCCGCAGGGGTGATGGCGACAAGACCCACCACGATTCCCGTTGCGCCGCCCACTGCGGTGGCTTTGCCGGTACGCACGTAGTCCAGCAGAGTCCAGACCACCAGGGTCGCCGCCGGGGCCAGGAAGGTATTGGTGAATGCGAGTGCTGCGAGCTCGTTGGCTGCCAAGGCACTGCCGCCGTTGAAACCAAACCAGCCAAACCAGAGCAGCCCAGCCCCGAGCAGCACGAAGGGGACGTTATGCGGCAGCACTGCGGTGCGTCCGTAATCCTTACGGGAGCCGAGCACTAGTGCGGCCACCAGTGCCGACACACCGGCATTGATGTGCACCACCGTGCCGCCGGCAAAGTCCAGCGCGCCACGGGTCATGAGCCATCCGCCACCCCAGACCCAGTGGGCCACGGGGGCGTACACCAGCAGAGTCCAGAGCGTAATAAACGCGACATAGGGTCCGAACCGCATGCGCTCGACCACAGCGCCGGAGATCAGCGCCGCCGTGATGATCGCGAAGGTTGCCTGGTAGGCCATAAACAGCACGTGGGGGATGGTCCCCTTCGCCTCGGTTCCTACCCCACTCAGGCCTATGTTCGCCAGACCGCCGAGGAAGGGCCCGCCCTCACTGAAGGCCAGGCTATAGGCAACAATGGCCCAGGTGACCCCCACGATTCCGAGCGCCACGAAGCTCATCATCATCGTGTTGAGGGAGTTTTTGTTGCGCACCAGTCCGCCGTAGAAGAAGGCCAGCGCCGGGGTCATGAGCAGGACCAGGGCGGTCGAGACCAGCATCCAGGCGGTATCGGCGGCGTTGATTTTTTCCACGTCAGATCTCCAGTCGGTTGCGAGAGTCCAGGGACAACGGTCTAGGGTTTAGATCTGGGTCGGCATGGACCCTCGACTCTAGACCCTAGACTTCTCTGGCGTTGATCAAGCGTCGTAGTAGAGAAAGAACTCATACGGATGCGGCCGGAGCGCGACCGGCGCGATGTCTTTGGTGCGCTTCATCGTGATCCAGGTGTCGATCACGTCGGGAGTGAAGACGTCGCCGGCCAGCAGGAACTCGTGATCCTTCTCCAGTGCGTCGACCGCCTCGCTCAACGTGCCCGGGACCTGCTTGATGAGCTGCTTCCTCTCGTCGTGAAGCTCGTACAGGTCTTCGTCGATCGGCGCCGGCGGCTCCAGCTTCCGCTGAATGCCGTCGAGTCCCGCCATCAGCATGGCCGAGAACGCGAGATACGGGTTGGCTGTCGGATCGGGAGCGCGGAACTCGATGCGCTTGGTCTTGGGACTGCTGGAGTACATCGGAATCCGGCAGATCGCGGAGCGATTCCGGGCGGAGTACATCAGATTGACCGGTGCTTCGAATCCCGGCACCAGCCGCCGATAGCTGTTCGTGGTCGGGGCGCAGATTGCCAGCAGAGCAGGGGCGTGGGCGATCAGTCCTGCGATGTAGTGGCGCGCCGTGTCAGAGAGCAGGGCGTAGCCGTTCTCGTCGAAGAACAGCGGTTTGTCCGCTTTCCAGAGCGACTGGTGTACGTGCATGCCGGAGCCGTTGTCGCCGAAGAGCGGCTTGGGCATGAACGTCGCCGTGTAGCCCAGGTTGTGACAGACGTTCTTGACCACGTACTTGTAGGCCAGGAGGCGGTCGGCGGTCTGCACCAGCGTGCCAAAGCGGATATCGATCTCGGCCTGGCCCGCAGTGGCTACCTCATGATGCTGCACCTCCACTGGTATGCCGGCCTCGATCAGCGCCAGCATGATCTTCGAGCGCACATCCTGCAGACGGTCGGCGGGTGGGACGGGGAAGTAGCCTTCCTTGTGCCGGGGACGGTGACCGAGGTTGGGTGTCCCATTGCGGCCCGAGTTCCAGACGCCTTCCTCGGAGTCGATGTGATAGTACCCCTCGTGGGCGTTCTGGTCGAAGCGAACCGAGTTGAAGATGAAGAACTCCGCTTCAGGCCCCCAGCATGAGGTCGTCGCGATCCCGGTTGTCTTGAGGTACTCCTCCGCCTTGAACGCGATGAAGCGGGGGTCGCGAGAGTAGGGCTCGAGGGTCAGGGGATCGTAGATGTCGCAGGTGAGGGACAGGGTCGGCACCGAGAGCACCGGATCGACAAACGCCGTCGACACGTCCGGCAACAGCAACATGTCGCTCTCGTTGATCGCCTGAAACCCGCGAATCGACGACCCGTCGAAGCCGAGACCCTCGCGGATCATGGCCTCATCCAGCGTGGCAGCCGGAATGGAGAAGTGCTGCCACGTTCCGGGCAAGTCGCAGAACTTCACGTCGACCACCTGGATGTTCTTCTGCTTGATCAGCTCCAGCAGCTTCTGCACGTCAGTGCTCGTCGACTTACGGGCGGTAGTCGTGGGTCGTACGGTGGTGGCCATGGCGCTCTCGGGTGGTTGGTTGAGGTTCTCTAAAAGACGATGCCCCTGCGCTGAGTCATCGAACGCAGGGGCATCGGGTGAGCACGGTACTACTCAGCGCCAAGGGCCGGGCGATTCGATGCGGCAGAGCAGACGGTTTCGCTGTCCGCTTGCCAGGCTCTGGGGCTGAGGATTTAGTCCGGGTTCGGTGAGGTAACGCATGACTGAGCTCATGTGTAATAGAAGGTTTCTTCGCTGCTGGAACAATAACGTTGGGCTGCAGAACTGTCAAGCATTTCGTGCAACATCTGCACAAAATCGATGACACTTCTACCAAAATTGGTCACTTTGTGGTCAGACGGTAGGAATCATGTACGGATCATGCAGGAAGTTGCGCGCGAGCGACGACTGGTTCGCTACCAGTTATCCGCCGGCCCAATACCGGGTTATCTTCTCCCGGCGCCTCCTGACCACCTCTGCTTTGAGTCGTTGTGACTACACCTGAGCCGGAGATGCCGGTGGCCCGAGGTCGTCGGCGTCCGTCCCGAGCCGCCCCGCTCACCGCCCTGGCAGTTCTCCTGGTGGGAGTTGCCCTCGCCGGGTATTTCCTGTCACGGCCCAAACTCATCTTCACCAACACCCTCGTTGCACCCATCTGGTTGACCGTCGGCCAAGCACGTCCGGTCCTTCTCGGTGCTGGCAGCACCCAGCACTTCGGGATTCCCGGCGGGAGCTCGATGGTGGTCCAGTGGAACCTCGCCCGGCCGCTATCCGCCAACGAACGTCCGATGGGAGAGGAGCTCCGTGGCTCCGCCGTTGTGCGCGCGTCCCGGGGAACCGTGACTCAGAGGGCGTCAGCGCGGGGTGGCGAGGCCGACTACTTCGCGCCGCTGATTACCAATGCCACGGGTGAGGTGCTGCGGGCGACGGTCAATGCGGGGTTGGAAGGCGCCGTCGATTGCGGATGCGGAGTTCGGCCGGGAGCTCGACGGGTCTTCATCGGCTACTATCGGCTCTACCAGAACAGCACAGTCCGGGTCCGCGATGTGACTGGCCGGACTGCCACTTTCCAAAAGCTGGGGCCTCAGGTCAGCTCGGCCGACGGCACCATCGGGCTTCGGTTCGAGAGTAAGGATTTCCGCTAAGGCCACCTAGCGCTTGCCGCGGCGGTTCCGGAGCTCGGTAATAAATCCTGGGGTCACGGCGTCGAACCCGTACTTTCCTCTGACCTTATCCACCGCGGCGGTGAGCTGTCGCAGTCGGATGCGTTCAGGGGACTCGAACAGATCCGCTTCGCCAGCCGTCGAGAGATTCGTCGTGGCCACCCCGATCAGCCGAACTCCGCGGTCTCGACGCCGTACGTCCGTAAATGCACTGCGGAACAGGGTGCGGGCGGCGGCGAAGATCTCGCTGTCCAGGTCGGTCGCCGACTCCAGGCTGCGGCGGCGGGTGACGGTCCAGAAGTCGTCGTGCCGCAATTTGAGCGTCACCGTCTTGGCCAGGATCTGCTCGTCCCGCAGCTGAGCTGCGACCCGGGCGGTCAGCAGCGCGAGGATCGCTTCGAGCTCCTCCGGATCTCTCAGGTCGCGCGACAAAGTCGTCTCCCGGCTCACTGATTTGGGGAGGCGTTCAGCACGCAAGACCGTTCCGCCCTGGCCGTGAGCCCGCAACTTCAGGTGCCGAGCCTCCGGCCCGATCAATCGTTCGAGAGCCGCTTCCTCCATCTGCTGCACCTGGTATACGTCGATCAGGCCCAGCTCGGCCCAGCGTCGCGCCGTCTTGGGCCCAACCCCGGGGAGGGCCCCGAGGGAAAGGCCGGCGAGAAATCCCTCCTCCCAGCCCTGTCGCACTTCCATCAGTCCCCGTGGCTTCGCGTAATCCGAGGCCAGCTTTGCCACCATCCGGTTGGGCCCGATCCCCACACTGGCATCGAGTCCGGTGCGCGACTTCACCTCATCGCGCAATGCCTCGGCCACAGGGAGGAGAGAGACGGGATAGAGCTGTTCCGTGCCGCTGAAACCGAGGTAGGCCTCGTCCAGTGAGGACATCACCACGATCGGAGAGAAGTCTTCCAGGACCGCGCGAACGGCCTGTGAAGCCTCCCGATACTGCACGAATGCGCCCTGAAAGAAGGT
>Ga0136846_1213642_pt1 | contig 10373 bp, 11 predicted proteins | sample HopSoiMetagenom2_FD_96841 | JGI IMG/M metagenome (GOLD analysis project Ga0136846, IMG submission 96841) | Grasslands soil microbial communities from Hopland, California, USA - 2 Assembly 2016 (version 4) | ecosystem: Environmental > Terrestrial > Soil > Grasslands | place: USA: Hopland... | reverse complement strand
ATGCGCGCGAGGACCTCGTCCAGCGGCCGCTGCACCGTCCACGCGCCGATCGCGGCGTCGAGCTCGGCGGCCCGCGCCGAGCGGCCGTCGTTGGCGGCCAGTGCCGGGTCGTCGGCGAGATCCTGGCGGCCGATCATCAGCATCAGGCGCCTGAAGATGCTGTCGCCATTGCCTGCGATCAGGACGGCCTGGCCGTCGGCGCAGGCGTAGGCGTTGGATGGCGTGATGCCCGGCAGCGCGCCGCCGGCGGGGCGGCGGATCTCGCCGAACACGTCGTACTCGGGCAGCAGGCTCTCCGACAGGTTGAACATCGCCTCGTACAGCGCGAGGTCGATGCGCTGGCCCTGCCCGCCGCGCGCGTCACGCGCGTACAGGGCCAGCATCACGCCCAGTGCGCCGTGCACGCCGGCCACGGTGTCGCCCAGCGACACGCCGCTGCGCACCGGCGTGCGGCCCGGCTCGGCGTTGAGGTAGCGCAGGCCGCTGAAGGCCTCGGCCACCGCGGCGAAGCCGGGTTCGGCGGCGCGCGGCCCGGTCTGCCCGAAGCCCGACAGGCTCAGCATGACGAGCTTCGGGTTCAGGGCGTGCAGCGCGTCCCAGCCCAGGCCCCAGCCTTCCAGCGCGCCCGGGCGGAAGTTCTCGATCAGCACGTCGGCATCGCGCACCAGCTCGCGCACCAGCGCCTGGCCCTCGGGCACGCGCAGGTCGATGCACACCGATTCCTTGTTGCGCGACTGCACGTCCCACCACACCGAGCTGCCCTCGCGCAGCTTGCGCCACTTGCGCAGCGCGTCGCCCGTCTTCGGCGGCTCCACCTTGATGACGCGCGCGCCGAAGTCGGCCAGCGTCTTCGCGGCGAACGGGCCGGCGATGAGCTGGCCCAGTTCGACCACCTTGATTCCTTCGAGCACCTGCATGGACGACTGCCTCCGTGACCGTTGGACGGATTGTGGTCACCTGCCGGGGCCGGTGGAAGGCAGGACTTGCCAAGCGAGCTTTCGCGAGCCGTGAAAGCGGCGGAGGGTTATTCCCGAGACGGCCGGCGCCGCTCCCTTTCGACTGTAAGACCTGTCAGTGGCCATGCGAACGGCCGAGTGGGAGACTAGGCGCCAGGACAATCTGGTCAGGGAGACCGCCATGCCCTACGTTCGCCGCGACCTCATGGGCCGCATCGAGAGCGTGCACCGCACGTCGGCCGCAGACGCCGTCGAATACCTCGACGCCGGCGATCCGGAGCTCAAGCGCTTCCTGCAGGAGGAGTTCGGCGCGCCGGAGCCGGCCCGGGCCGGGCTCCAGTTGCTGCCCGTGTTCGAGGAGGTGCTCCAGGTGCTGCTGGCCAAGGGCCTGGTGACGGTCGAGGAACTGTCCGAGAACGCCCGGGCGACCTGGGCCCATGTCCTGGAGGCGCGCCAGCCGCCCGCCGACGCGACGCGGTTCTCCGCATCGGGCTTCGTGGAGATCATCGACGACAGCGCGTTCGGCGGCCTGCCGGACCAGCGCTAGGCGGGGGGTCGCGCGTCCGCGCGGGGGCCTGTCGGCAAGCCGCTTGCCGGCGCTGTCTTGCGGCGTGGGCCGCGGCCTCAACCCGGCGCGCCGGAGCAGAGGTGGTCGATCAGCAGCCGCACCGACCGCGGCACCGCGGTGGCATCGCGCACGCCGATCAGGAGTTGCCGGTGCACCCAGGCGTCGTCGAGCACGATGCGCTTGAGGTGCATCGAATGCAGATGCGGCTGGATCGCGGCCTCCGGCAGCACCGCCACGCCCATGCCGTTGGCCACCATGAGGCACATCGCATCGAAGCTGCGCACCTGGATGCGCACGCGCAGGCGCCGACCCAGCAGCTCGGTCTCCTCGTGCAGCCGGCGCGACAGCGACGTGGCGCTGGACAGGCAGACGAAGTCGTTGTCGACCACCTCCGAGAACTTGACCGAGCGCCGCCGCTGCAGCGGATGCCCGTTGGGGACGACCAGCACGAGGCGGTCGCGCCGGTAGTTCATGAGGGCCAGCCCGTGCGCCGCGGTGCGATCCGCGAAGATGCCCAGGTCGGCGCGGCCATCGAGGACCGCCATGACGACGTCGACGCTGTTCTGCTCCTCGAGCTCGATGCGGATGCCGGGGTTGCCGGCGTGGAATGCCGCCAGCTCGCCGGGCAGGAACTGCGTCAGCGCGGAGGTGTTCGTCCACAGCCGGATGACGCCCACCATGCCGGACGCGTAATCCGACAGTTCCGCTGAAAGCTGCGCCACCTCCTGCAGCACCGAGCGTGCGCGGTCGAACAGCACCTGGCCGGCGGCGGTGGGCCGCACGCCGCGCGAGTGCCGCTCCAGCAGCGTGACGCCGACGGCGGCCTCGAGGTCGGTGATGCGGCGGCTCGCCGCGCCGATCGCCAGGTGGGCGAGGGCGGCCCCCTGGCTGATGCTGCCGGTGCGCACGACCAGCGTGAACAGCGACAGCGAGCTCAGGTCGAGGCGTTGGAGGTTCATGGGCGGCCCGATTCTCTCGCGAGTGCGCGGGCCGCGTGCGTCCCGGGGGGCCGGGCGCGGGAGGTCCGGTCAGGCGGCCAGGCAGTCGTCCGCCAGCAGCGCCGCCTGCATCTTCACGACGGTGGCTTCCCCGGCTGGCGTCAGGCGCAGCGAACCGGCGCTCCAGCGCAGCCAGCCGATCGAGACAAGGCGGTCGATCGTGTGTTCGGGGATGTCGCAGGCCCGGCGGCGGCCGAGGGCGTCGACGGCGGCCAGCAGCGATTCCTGCAGCGAGGAGGCGATCTTGGCGGTGGCGTGGGTGGTCATCGGTCTCGTTCCTTGGGTGTGGAGGAACGATAGCCAACCCGACCGCTCGCCACCGTCGGCGCCGGCACCGTTCCCGTGTAGGACGGCGCCTACTCGACCGCAGGCTCGTTCAGTCCGTGTCGGCGCCCGCCTCGCGCGCGGCCTGCATCGCCGCTTCCCATGTGCGCTTGGGCAGGTGCCCGCGCAGGCGCTCGATCAGCAGGTCGGCCACGTCCTCGTTGATCTGGTGGCCCAGGTGAGGGATCACGTCGGCGGTGATGTCGGCGCCGATGGCCACCAGGTGCTGGGCGGCCTCCACGGTGTAGCGGTACGGGATCACCGGATCCAGCTTGCCGTGGAACATGTGGAGCGTGGCGTCCGGGTTGGGCGACTCGGGCAGCTTCGAGAAGCGGCCGGCGATGGAGACCACTCGACCCGCGACGGCAGGGCGGTCACGGGTGGATTCCAGCGCCATGATGCCGCCTTGCGAGAAGCCGATCAGCGCCACGGCATCGCGCGGCACCCCCGCCTCCTTGCGCCAGCCGGCGATGGCCGCGTCGAAGGCGGGCAGGGCGGCCTCCACGCGCCCGGGGCGGTTCTCCTCGCTGATGTCCAGCACGGAGAACCACTGGCCAGCCTCGCCGCTGCCGGACGGCGCGGGCGCCGCGACGCTGACGATGAAGGCCTCGGGGAATTCCGCGGCCAGCATGCGCCCCAGCGGCACCAGGTCGAGCGCGGTGGCGCCGACGCCGTGGAACAGCAGCATCAGCTGCTGGGCCTGCCCTTCGGGTCGGGCGACGATGACGGAGTCGGACATGGCATTCCTCGCGCTCGGGTTCGTTGGCGGCATTGGATCACGTGGGCATGCCGCGCGCCCAGTCCTGTCCACCGCCTTGCACCTCCCGGCGCGGCCCCAACGGAAGGTCGGTCCGGCTCGGCGGCTGGCCCCCGCTTCCCGAGCCGAGCTCAGGCTCCCGCATGCCCGGCCCGCGCCAGCGCGGCCGCACCCAGGCGCGCGAAGAACTCGCCGGCCATGTGGCGCGCGACCAGCTCGATGGCCGGGGCGCCCAGCGTCCCCGGCAGGCCGTCCACCTCGACGGCGATGTCGGCCTGCAGCGTCGTCGCCCCGGCGTCGGCGGGTGCCAGGCGCAGCGCGGCCTCGCCGCTGCCGCTGGCCGGCGCGCTGCGGGTCTCGAAGCGCAGCGTGCAGGCGAGCGGGGGAACGACGTCGCGGCGCAGGATGTGCAGCGTGAAGCGCGAGGTGAGCAGGCCCAGCGGCACGGCGATCTCGCCGACGAATTCGTCCTCGGCGATCTCGATGAGCGACTCGCAGCCGGGCAGCGCGCCGCGCAGCACCGCGAGGTCGTTCAGCGCCGCCCAGGCAGTGGCGGGCGGCACGAGCAGGACGTGGCTTTCGCTGAGGCGCATGGCCGCAGCGTACGCGTGCCCGGCGGGCGCGCGTGTCGGAGAACGACCTAAACGCCGGTCGCGGCGAACTGGGCGTGCACGTCCTCGCACCAGCTTTCGAGGTCGGCCTCGGTCATCCCGAGCGCGGCGAGCGCGATCGCGCCGCCCTTGCTCCACTCGATGTGGCGGTTCAGGCCCTGGTAGCGCTGGATGATGGTTTCGCACACCAGGCCGAGGGCGACGAGCTCGCGCACCTGCGGCGGCATCGGGCCCATCCACGAGCTGTACTCGTGGTGCAGGCGCGTGGCCAGCACGGCGGTCTGCGACACGCCCCAGGTGCGCGCGGTGAGCGCGCCCACGAGTGCGTGGTCGACGCCGTGGAGGGACTGCTCCAGCGCCGTGATGCTGCCCTCGTGCACGTTGCACCTCTCGAGCGTGGCGACGTAGCCGGCCTTGCCGGGGAACCGCTGCAGCAGGATGGCGATGCCCAGCTCCACGAACAGGCCGTAGGTGTGCGCCAGCGCCGGCGGCACGACGCGGCGGGTGCGCGCCAGGTAGGTCATCGCGCGCGAGCGCTTGGCCGACACGTCCCAGAAGCGCACGAAGCCGGGGCCGTCGGCGGGCAGCAGCTTGCGCAGCACGATCTCGGTGAAGATCGCCTGGCACTGGGCGAAGCCCAGCAGCTGGAACGCCTGGTCGACCGTCTCGCAGCGACGGCTCAGGCCCATCAGCGGCGAGTTGGCGTACTTCAGCAGCGCGGCGGACAGCGCGACGTCGGAGCCGGCGATGTCGGCCACGCGCTTGAGCGACGGGTCGTCGCGCTCGAGTTCCTGCTGCAGGTCGACCAGCAGTTGCGGGCGCGCAGGGATGCCGATGTCGCGCACCAGCGCCTGGAGCGCCTTGCCATCGAGCTCGGTCAGGGCGAGCAGTTGATCACCGCCCATTTCGGGCAACGAGGTGAGAGCCGAGGCATCCATGCGCGAGGGTTCCGTGTTGACTGGTCCGTTCCGGTCTATACGGCCGCTCCGCAGGAAAGTTGAGAGGGGGCGGCCGGCGTTACACGGCCGCTTTGTATCAATCCGCGTCGACCGCCGACCGGATCTGCGCCAGCGCGCCGGGGTCGTCCAGCGTCGTCAGGTCGCCGGGGTCGCGGCCCTCGCACAGCGCCTGGATGGTGCGCCGCAGCAGCTTGCCGGAGCGCGTCTTGGGCAGGACCGTGACGAAGCGCACGCGTGCCGGCCGCGCCAGCGCGCCGAGGGTGTCGTCCACGCGCTTCATGACCTCGGCCTCCAGCGTCTTCGCGAGGCCGGCCGTCGCCACGCGGGCCGGGTCGCGCGGGACGGCGAACGCCATGGCGACCTGCCCCTTGAGCGCATCGGCCACGCCCACCACGGCCACCTCGGCGATCGCCGGGTGGCCGGAGATGCTCTCCTCGATCTCGCGCGTGCCCAGCCGGTGGCCGGCCACGTTGATGACGTCGTCGGTGCGCCCGAGGATGAAGAAGTAGCCGTCGGCGTCGCGCAGCGCCCAGTCGAAGGTGGAATAGACCTGCTGGTTCGGGATGCTGTTCCAGTAGGTGTCGACGAAGCGCTCGTCGTCGCCCCACACCGTCTGCATGCACCCGGGCGGAAGCGGGTAGCGCAACGCGAGCACGCCCTTCTGGCCGGCGCCGGCCAGCTCCTCGCCGGTGGCTTCGTCGAGCAGCACCGCGCCATAGCCGTAGACCGCCTTGCCGGGCGAGCCCAGGCGCGTCTGCGCGGGCTCGACGCCCGTGAGCAGCGTCAGGATCGGCCAGCCGCTCTCGGTCTGCCAGTAGTTGTCGATCACGGGCTTGCCGATGCCCTGCGTGATCCATTCGGCCGTCGGCGCGTCCAGCGGCTCGCCGGCGAGGAACAGCGCGCGCAGCGAGGAGAGGTCGTGGCGTTTCAGGAGCGCGGGATCCTGCTTCTTGAGCACGCGGATCGCGGTCGGTGACGAGAACATCACCGACACCCTGTACTTCTCCACCAGCCGCCACCAGATGGCGCCGTCGGGCTGCCCGCCCAGCCCCTGCGTGGGCAGGCCCTCGTACATCAGCGTGGTCATCCCGGCGATCAGCGGGCCGTAGACGATGTAGCTGTGGCCCACCACCCAGCCGATGTCGCTGGTGCAGAAGTACGTCTCGCCGGGCCGGCCGTCGAAGATCAGCGGCATGGAGGCCGCCAGCGCCACGGCGTAGCCGCCGGTGTCGCGCTGCACGCCCTTGGGCCGGCCCGTGGTGCCGGAGGTGTAGAGCGTGTAGCTGGCGTGCGTGGCGTCGACCCACGTGCAGGGCACCTGCGCGTCGGCGTGGCGCGCGCGCAGCTCGGCCCAGGCGACGTCGCGGCCCGCCACGCGCTCGCCGGGCGCGAGCCCGCGGTCGACCATCAGCACATGTGCCGGCTTGTGCGCGGACTGTTCGATCGCGGCGTCCAGCAGCGGCTTGTACGGGATCACCCTGCCGCCGCGCGAACCAGCGTCGGCGCTGACGATCACCAGCGGCCGCGCGTCGTCGATGCGCGCGGCCAGGCTCGCGCTGGCGAAGCCGCCGAACACCACGGAGTGGATCGCGCCGAGCCGCGCGCAGGCCAGCATCGCGAACGCCGCCTCGGGAATCATCGGCATGTACAACAGCACGCGGTCGCCCTGGCGCACGCCCAGTTCCTGCAGCGCCGCCGCCATCGCCATCACCTCGCGCAGCAGCTGCGAGGTCGTCCACGTGCGTTCCTGGTCGACCTCGGTCGAGACCCAGGTCAGCGCCGCCCGGTCCGGGTCGGCGGCCGCATGGCGGTCGACCGCGTTGTGGCACAGGTTCGTCAGCCCGCCGGGGAACCACTGCACGAACGGCGGGTTCGAGGTGTCGCAGACGCGATCGAACGGGCGCTGCCAGTCGATGCGCCGGGCCTGCTCGGCCCAGAACGCGTCGGGGTCGGCGAGCGACTGGCGGATGAGGTCGGCGGCGGTGGCGGCCATGCTGTCTCCTCGGGTGTCGGGTCTTGCGTGTGGTCTGGCGAAACAGAGAACGAAAACAGAGGGTCAAACAGAGGGGTCAAACAAACTGAGGGGTCAGGTCTTGAACGTTGCGGGGTCAGGTCTTGAATGTTGCGGGGTCAGGTCTTGCGCGCCGGCCAACGGTACCGCATCACGGCTGAAGGTGCACGAGTCGCCGCTTCATGGCGTCGGAGCGGCGTGTTGGCGAGCACGACGCACGATTCAAGACCTGACCCCGCAACATTCAAGACCTGACCCCGCCCCCTGACCCCGCCCCCGCGAGGGGTCAGCGCGCCCGCGCGGCGATCGCGTCGGCCAGGCGCAGCGGGTGGGTCACCGTCGGACCGTGCGCGACGCCCGTCCACGCCAGGACTTCGGCGTCGTGGCCGGGGCGGTCGAACGAGACGGCGCGCGGGCCGGCCTCGACGAGCCGCGGCATGACGGCGCCCCGCAGGTCGGACGTCATCGCCCAGCCGGACAGCAGCAGGTCCGGGGCGCCGCTGCCCAGTCGCGCACGAACAGGCGCACGCCGGAGCGCGCGGTGACGACGTCGCGTTCACGCATGGCCGGCCCCCGCGTCCAGGAAGCCGATCACCTCGACGACGCGGCCGGCGTCATCGAGCCGCGCGACGTCGGTGCCGCCGGCCACGGGCGCGCCGCCGGCCGGGCCCAGCGTCCACGAGAAGCGCGCGAACGGCCCGTGGCCGTCGGCCTGGCCGCGTGCCGAGAACACCAGGCCGGGGAACTGCGCGCGGGCCGTGGCGATCATGCGGGCGATGCCGTCGTGGCCCTCGCCGGACATCAGCGGGTCGGCGTAGCGTCCCTGCGGACTCCACAACGCGGCGACGAGGGCCTGGCGGCGAGCGTCGTCGGCCTCGTTCCAGCTGGCGAGGTAGCGCTCGGCGATGGCGTGCGGGGTGGCGGTCATGTCGGTCTCCTTGGGTTGATCGCGAAGCTGCGATGGACGTCATCGTCCGCAGCGGCGCGCGCAGCGTCCATTACCTGGCAGGTCATGGGGCGCGCGACGGGCCGGCGCTATCCTGTGGCCATGACCTCGACCGCCCTCTCATCGCGCGCCGGCGTCGGCGACCTGCTCCGCGCCTGGCGCCAGCGGCGCCGCCTCAGCCAGCTGGAGCTCGCCGGCGAGGCCGACATCTCGACGCGTCACCTGAGCTTCATCGAGACGGGCCGCGCCCAGCCCAGCCGCAGCATGCTGCTGCGCCTGGCCGAGCGCCTGGACATGCCGCTGCGCGCCCGCAACGAGATGCTCAATGCCGCGGGCTTCGCCGCGCTGTACGCCGAACGGCCGCTGGACGCGCCCGAGATGTCGGTCGCGCGCCGCACGATCGCGGCGGTGCTGGACGCGCATGCGCCGTTCCCCGCGCTGGCGGTCGATCGCCACTGGACGCTCGTCGCGAGCAACGCCGCGGTGACGGCGCTGCTGGCGGGGGTATCGGCCGAACTGTTGCAGGGCGCCGTCAACGTGCTGCGCCTGAGCCTGCATCCGGACGGCCTGGCGCCGCGCATCGTCAACCTCGTCGAGTGGCGCGCGCACCTGCTGGCCCGCCTGCAGCAGCAGGTCGAGCGCTCGGGCGATGCGCAGCTCGCCGCGCTGCAGGCCGAGCTCGCCGCCTATCCGACGCGCGGCGACGCCGGCCACGCGCACGACGCGGGCGCCATCGCCGTGCCGCTGCGCCTGCGCGTGGACGGCCTGGCCGAGCCGCTGTCGCTGATCAGCACGACGACGGTGTTCGGCACGCCGGTGGACGTGACGCTGTCTGAGCTCGCGCTCGAGTGCTTCTATCCGGCCGACGACGCGACGCGCGCGGCCTTGCAACGGCTGGCCTGATCAGGGGGCGCCCGGCGCCGCATGCTCGCCGCGCAACGAGATCCACGCCAGTGCCCAGGTCAGCACCGCGACGACCGCGATGCCGATCACCATCGGCCGCGAGCCGCCGCCGCTGACCACGCCCATCAGCGCGATGACGACGGCGCCGGCCACCATCTGGATCATGCCCATCAACGCGGAGGCGGCGCCGGCGATCTCGCCGTGGTGGTCGAGCGCCATGACCGACGTCGTCGGGATCACGAGTCCGAGGAAGCCGAAGCCGATCATCAGCCCGACGACCAGCATGGCGAGCTGCGTGGCGCCCGCCAGGTGCAGCGCGGCGCCCGCGACCATCGCCAGCGCGAAGCCGGCCACCGCCACCGTCACGACGCGGCGCAGGCCGTGGCGCAGGGTGAGGCGGCCCGTCAGCTGCGAGACGCCGATGAACGACGCCGCGTTGGCCGCGAACGCGAGGCCGTACTCGCGCGGCGTCAGGCCGTACTGCTCGATCAGCACGAACGAGGAGTTCGACAGGTAGATGAAGAAGGCCGCGACGCCCAGCGAGGCGACGCCGGTCATGCCCATGAAGTGCGGATCGCGCAGCAGCAGCCAGAACGCGCGCAGCGTGCTGCCCAGGCCGCTGCCGTGGCGTTCCGCGGGCGGGCGCGTCTCCTCCAGCGCGAAGGCGACCAGGCCCAGGCCGAGAAGGCCGATGACGCCCACCGTCCAGAACACCGCCGGCCAGCCGGCGGCCTCGACGATGAAGCTGCCTGCCAGCGGCGCGAGGATGGGGCTCACGCTGAACACCAGCATCAGCAGCGACATCAGCCGCGTGGCCTCCGCGCCGGTGTGTAGGTCGCGCACCACCGCGCGCGTGATCACGTTGGGCGCGCCGCCGCCCAGCCCCTGCACGAAGCGGAACGCGACGAGCGTGCCGATGTCGGGCGCGAGCGCGCAGCCCACGCTGCCGACGACGAACAGCGCGATGCCGGCGTACAGCGGCGCCTTGCGGCCGAACATGTCCGACGCCGGGCCGTACAGCACCTGGCTGAGCGCGAACGACAGGAAGAACACGGTCAGGCTCAGCTGCACCGTGTGGGTGTCGGCCCGCAGCGCGCGGCCGATGGCCGGCAGCGAGGGCAGGTACATGTCGATCGCGAACGGCCCGATGGCCGACAGCAGGCCCAGCACGAGGGCCAGGCGCAGGAAGGAATGCTTCATGGAACTTCGGGGAATTGGGCTGCGAAGTATAGGGACGGCGACAATGCCGTCCGGATGACATCGAACTCGAAGACGCTCGCCGACCTGCGCGCCGGCCGCCTCGCCGGCGCCACGCACCTCGACCTGCGCCATTGCGGCCT
>Ga0136846_1236686_pt1 | contig 10374 bp, 7 predicted proteins | sample HopSoiMetagenom2_FD_96841 | JGI IMG/M metagenome (GOLD analysis project Ga0136846, IMG submission 96841) | Grasslands soil microbial communities from Hopland, California, USA - 2 Assembly 2016 (version 4) | ecosystem: Environmental > Terrestrial > Soil > Grasslands | place: USA: Hopland... | reverse complement strand
TCATTCCCACTCTATTATCAATGGCTGCCATAACGTCTTGAAATTACGCCATTAAAAATACATTTTCTGATGAGATACCGTCAGCCGTCCCGCCAAAATGGTCGGCTTTTGAAATCATTGGATTTTCCGGGATACCCCGAAAAACCGTACTTTCGGGGACTATCGTCAAGCAAGGGATGCAGGAAACAATCCGTCTCGATCCGTGCATTCCGCCGATTTCACGCTGAAGCCCTATCATCACGACGGCCGATTGTCACGTAGGCCGAGAGCGCGCATGCACCATCTCCAACCTCCCCAATCTCGCCAGTCACTGATCGCTAACGCAATCCGGATGCACCCGCCGGCCCGAGCGTTTCTGCTCCCTGCCAATCAAGACTTCGGGCGCCGGATAATTGGAAGTGACAGGTCCGCCATTTGGAAGCCTTCCTCTTAAACAGCCCATTAAACGCCAGACGAGCACTATTCCTGACACATGAAAGTGACGACCACATCGCCTCCCGATCGGATGAGGCGCGCGCCCTCTGCCGGGCGCGGCGGCGTCTTCACGCCCAGCGACTTCCTAGATATCGCGGGACTTCCCCTGAGCCCGGACAGCGCTTCATGGAGGCCTTCGGCGCATCGCGGAGGCCGTGTGACAGACGACCGTGACGGGGAGCACCCGGGATCGTCGCCCATGCTAAGTATAACCGACTGATTCAAATGTGAAATTTATTGCATTTCGGCGGACGCAAAAATGGAGACACCGCACTGTAGTAACATTATAAATAGCGGAGTGTGACACTGAGGTGCGACCCGTGATTTCCGTTGAATCTATCCTGCTTGCCGATGGGCCCGCCCTGTCGTCCGAGATTGCCCGCAAGCTGGTGGCGCAAGGGTCCTCGGCCGACGTCGCGCGCCAACGGATCAGCCGCGCCGGACCTAATGTGCGCCGCCTGAAGGGTCTCGTCTTTCCGCGCAACGCCCGTTTTCTCTATCATGCCAAGCACGAAGGCACCGAGCATTACTGGACGGCTCTCTCGCGCGACATCCGCGAGGCCAGCCCGGCGTACGGGCCCGCGCTCGCTGCGCTCCAAGCGCGTGATGGCGTGGTGCCTCTTGACCAGTTCGCGATCATAAGCGGCTCGCCTATCCGGCAGCAGGGCCAGGTCTCTAGTGAGACGGTGCTGCAACGCCTCGAAGCTGTTCACCTCATCGAGCGCGGCGAGATGCAGGGCGTCGGCCCCGTCGTCGCCCTTCGCGCTGACGGATATCTTGGCCGACCGAACTTCAAACGCCTCCGCGCCAGGCTCGTCGTCGAGAAGATGCTGCTTCTCGCATTGCGCGATTGGGCTCGCCGCCTCGGCGTCGCCAGCTACGACAAGATCGAGATCCGCGGAGACGCCGACCGCCTGCCGACGTTCGGCACGTTCAATTGGGATCTCTGCGGCCCGTCCTACATGGTCCCGATGGTTCGTCGTCAGAAGGATGGCCCGCCAAAGCCCGGCTTCCTGGTGGGTGACGTCATCGCAGGCTCGGCCGTCGACGAGCACGCCATCGCCGCCTTCATCCGCAAGTTCAGCCTGTCGTCCTATCTGAAAAACCTTCCGCCCTTCATGCCGGTGCTGATGGCCGACGGCTACACCCAAGCGGCCTTCAACCTCGGGCGCTCCCACGGCCTCATGTTGGCGACACCGAAGAACCTATTCGGTCGGGACGTTGCCGTTGGCCTCGCCACTCTGCTCGAAACGTTGAACAAGGCGGCCGCAGTCGCAGTCGCGAACCCGGAAGTCATCGGCGAGCTGTTTGACAAACTCAGCAGCATCGATGGCGCGGATCGCAACCTGCGTGGCTCCCTTTTCGAGCTTGTGGTCGGCCATGTGGTGCAGGCCCGCTTCGGCGGCTCGATCGATATCAATCATCTCCTCCGTTTTGACACCTTCAAGGCTGAGATCGACGTTCGCCGGGTCGTCGCCGGCGAAGTCTGGATCTACGAGTGCAAGGGCTACCAGCCGGATCATATGATCGATGCACCGGAGGTTGAGGCATGGCTGACGGAGAAGGTGCCCGGCATCTACAGCGCGACGAAGGCCGAGGACCGCTTCAACAGCTCAACGGTGCATTTCGAGTTCTGGACCAGCGGCGGCTTCACTGACGCGGCGATCGCCGCTCTTACGGCGGCTCGCGACAGAACCAAACGTTACGTGATCGGCTGGAGGGCCGGCAAAGAGGTCAGGAGCGAACTCGCGAAGCTGTCGCCTTCCGGAATGACCGCGATGTTCGATCAGCACTTCCTCAAGCACCCGATCGCCGTCTTCGACCGTCGCCACGATGGAGTCGGCGCTCTGGCCGATCTCAACATCGATGCGACCGTTCCAGCCGATCTCAGCGAACCGTTCCTGCCACCGTTGCCCAAGCGACCATCGCGTCAGGAAATCCGCGCCGAAGTTGAGGCCGCCATGGCCTACGAACGTGCGCCGCCAACCGCTTTGGCTGCCGAGTAGCCCCTGTCCTAGAGCGCGATCAAATCGACCGCGCCGCCCATTCCCGCCATCAAATCCCTGAGCCGTGGGGCTTGGGTCCGTGGCAGGGCAATCGCCAAGAGGCGCTGCGCCCGAGACGCGCCGACGTAGATCTTGCGCGCTTCCTCGTTATCGACCGCACCATCCCCCGCAAGAAAATCGACGATACCCTTGGCGGTGCTTGGCGACATAACCACGCAGATCGCGGGAAACTCCATCCCCTTCACGCTATGGATCGTCCGCGCGGCGTGGCCCGATGCGGGCGCGACCGACAATGCCTTGTCGAGGTCGCCATTGCGGCGGAGGCGCTGATTGATCGATTGGCTACCGGCTGGCAGGAGGGGCGCGCAGAGCCGACGCGCCTCGTCGTGCCACGCCTCGGCCGTCGCGAACCTCTCCGGGCTGAATCGGAGCGCCTGCGCCAGGGCGAGTGCTTCGGGACGCCATGCATCCGGGCTGACATCCGCGTCCACGAGATGCTGATGGTAGGTCCTACCGCCCATCTGACCACCCAGTTCGAGCATGATCCGGTGGATAGCGACCAGCGCCTCCTTCCGACCGCCAAGCTCGAACGAGAAATGAAAATCGCTCACCGCGACGGCCAGCCTGTAGCTGAGGTCGCGCACACCGGAATCCTGGGGATGCCCGAGCGCGTTTGCGCTTGTCCGACGCGTCGCCGACACTATCGGACAATCTCGCGCGTCCAGCCCCATTGCCGTCACGAGTTCCTGAAATTTCGAACCGATCGTGGAAGGAACGCCTTTTCCCGAATAGGACAGGATCTGAATTGCAGTCGGCTCCTCGCGATGCTCTCCCAGCGCTTCGTCGATCACGGCGCGCACGCCGGGCGCGCGCAAGGCTACCCCCCCTTTCGTGATGTGCTCGCTAGACCGGAAGTTTCCGCTCATGGGCAGGCGCTCGTCGGCACCGAACGTCTCTGCGAATTGCCCAAGCTCGCGCGCGACGCCGCCCCGAAAGCCATAGATCGCCTGGTTCGGGTCGCAGATCACCTTCACCGGCACGCCCGCTGCCCGGAACCACGCGATGATCTCCAAGTCGACCGGATTGCAGTCCTGCGCCTCGTCGACGATCAATTCCAGGAAGCGCGCCGCAAATGCCGGGCCTAGAACAGCCCCGCATGCCGGATCGCGCAGCCGGGCGAGCGCCAGGGAACGCACATCGGCGAAATCGAGTTCGCCGCGCTGAAGGAAGCGCGCACGCGTGTTTCGTGCCGCCGTCTCGTGCGCCTTGATCTTCCCGCGAAAGCCGTGACGCTGGATCATGGCGGGGATCGCCTCCCCTGTCTCACGATCAAAGCACTGCAGCGGCAATGCCTGCGCACCGGCAAACGGCTGTATCGTGCAGTCGTCCTTATCCGGGATAAGCTTCGGCTTTGCGGCGCAGCCGTCGACGCCGAACGGTGAGATGAGAAATTGCCACAGGAACGCGTCAAACGTCCCGATGAAGTGCGGGAACGCTGGCGTCTCGACAATTCCCTCTCGGCGCAGCCGATCCTCCAGCTCGGAGACGGCGGCGATGGTGAAGGACAGGAATGCGATACCGCGGCCGGTCTGCCGTCCGCTGAGAAGCGTCCGTGCGCGCTCCACCATGACGCGGGTCTTGCCCGCGCCCGGGCACGCCGCGATGAACGCCGAGCCCGGATGATCGATCACGCGCCGCTGCTCGTCGGTCGGCTTGAACGGCACAGCGATCATTTCACGAGCGCCTCGATAGCCGCTTTCAGATAGGCCGGCACCGTAAAAGCCTTGCCGTTGTTGATTTCCTCAGCGATGAGCTGGGCAAAATCGCCCTTGCGGGTGGTCTCGAAGAGCTGCTGAATCGCCACCGCCTGGGCAGCTCCAGCCTGCGCGACCGCCGCATCCCATTTATCGGCTGATCGCGGGTGAAGCTTGACGTAGACCTCCTTGAGCAGTGCCGCATTGCCCGCGCGGACCAATTCCGTCTCCAGCGAATAGTCGTTGATGACGACCTCAAGGAGATCGCCTGCGCCGAGCCCCGCGACCATCGCCTCCAGGTCGCGCTTGCGTCCGGCACCCGGGGTCATCGCTCCTTCCGCCACCTCCCCAGCGTCGCCATCGGTCAAAACGACGAGCCGGTCGGCGATCCGGACCTCGTTGAATGGCGAGAGAAGCAGCTTGGCGTATGGCTGAAAATCGACGCCGTCGATCGGCAGGAAAACCGCGGAGCGGAACAGGCGGAGTTTGTCCGCGTCATCCGTCAACACGATCTTCTTCGCCATGACGGGAAGCAGAAGCGCTTCTGCGATGCCTTCCACGAGAAGCACGCGCCCCCCGAACAGAAATGCCGATTTGGTCACGTCCAGATAGCGATCGACCTTGCGGCGTTCGACAGGGTCGAGCGCCAGGGCCGCGAGCGGAATGCAGCGCGTTTCCCGCCTCGGCCTGCCCACCGGCATCACAGGGTTCGGCTCGATTTCGGGCACGATCTCAGCGGGAACGCCGGCGAGCGCGTGCGGCTCGTCTTCTGCGATAGGCGGTACGGCCGCTGCGGGCGCGGGAAGAAAGGATCGGAAAAATACGAGCTTCTTGCTTTCCACCCATGCCGACAGGTTCGGCGAATGGGTCGCTACGATCACCTGCAGCTCGCCCGCCGGTCCCTGGTTGTCGACGCGCGGCTTGCGCGACTTCTCGGCCTGCTCATCGAGGAAGCTGAGCACCGCGGCCTGAAGCTGCGGATGAAGATGCGCTTCCGGCTCCTCCACGAGGAAGAGCGTCAGGTCGGCGTCATTGACCTTCTCGAGCTCGACCGCGATCGTCGCCATGTAGAGAAGGTTCGCGTAACCGTGCCCCGAATAGCGGAGGTCTTCCGGTTCGATGCCGTGATCGGAAAGCTTGAAGCGAAGGTCGCGCGCGATATCGATGAGCTTCTCGTCATTCGCAAAACCGAGAGACGCGGCCTGGCGGCGAACGCCCGCTGTCAACGCGCTCAGCCCCACCTCCACGGCGCCGCCGACCTTGCCAAGGATCTCCGCTTCCACACCGCGCCGAAGCTCCTTGGCCAGCGCTTCCGGATCGCCGCCTTCAAGAAAATGATTCAGCAGCGCATAGATGCGGGTCGGATTGCCCGACGCGAGCGCGCGCTTGGCGTCACGCAACGGCGGCAGATAAACATGCCGGATCATCTCGTGGCAGCCCGGCTCCGGATTGCCCTGCTGGTGCCCGCCCCACAAGACCGGCCGCACCGGGAAACGGCGTGTGGTTTCATCATATTTGAGACCGAATACGCAGCCGGAAATTGCAGCATCTGTGGCGGCCGAGATCATTCGGCCTTGCTGCGCGGGGTTCAGCTCGGTGAACGTCGCGGTCAACTCGAACTTTCTGTCCGCGCTTCCAAATCGGATATCCGTCGCCTCGCAGTAGAGCTCGCGTCGCCCGCCGAGCGGCGCGGTCAGGAGCCGTATCGCATCGATGGCGTTGCTCTTGCCGCCGTTGTTCTCTCCGACCAGGATCGTCAGATCCTTACAGAGCGGAATCTCTGCCTGACTGAATGAGCGAAAGTTATTCAAACCTAGATTTTTAAGATGCATGCCCCCTCCCGCTCGGCGAAGACTACCGAGTGCCGCGAATCTTTATTCTATTTGAACTGAGGCGCTGTCGATCGCCAATGGCAATCCACGCGGGAAACCATCGCGGCCTCGGCAAACCGAACGATTTTTAAATGTGAGCTGGACCGCGGCCCTTCCGTTGGCCGGCGCGCGGTGTACTGATCGACCCTAGCAATCGATCCGCACAATGATCTTCTGGAATGATCGACACCGACCATGAACAACAAGCCACGCATACACCACTTCGTCCCGCAGTTCTGGATCAAGAAATTCATCAGCACCGATGGCAAACTCTGGGGTTACGAGTGGAACGACGACCGGATCAAGCAACGATCGTCCAAGGCGATGATGCAGGTCTTCGATCTGTATACGATCCAGCCCGGCGGCGTGGATGATACGAGCCTGGAAACGAACGAGCTCGGTGTGATCGATACGGCCGGCGCCAACGCCTTCGACCGTGTCCTTTCGGGCGATCACGGTGAACCCGCCAGGCTCGATCTTGCAACCTTCCTTGCGGCGCAGATCATGCGCGACCCTGGCACGCTCGCGTCTTACCGGCCACGCACGCAGGAATATGCCCTGGCGTTGCTTGGTGCTGTCGACGCGCAGGACTACGCATCCTTCGCCGCTGCGCTAGCCGCTCAGTTTCCGGGCGCAGATATCCGCGAGGACGAGTTCGACCATATCCTCGCCTTGTCCACGGCCGAGCGGGATATCGACAGCATCATTTCCGCGCTCGACGCCGCCGGCGGATTCCCAGAATTGCCGTTCACCGATCTCATCCGCGACCCAAAGGGCCGCGACATCGTCCGCAACGCGCTGCTCGGCCTGGACTGGCAGATCAGGACCGATGCGAATGCCGGCTTTATTCTGGGCGACGCCGCCGTTCTGTACGAGAAGTCGGATCTGGGATCAGGTCTGCGAACGCCGCTATCCAAGACGACGGCTCTCTACCTCAAGCCGTCCCAAACGCCACGGCAGGGTATCGCAAGCTCGATCGCCAAGCCGTTCGAGGTCGACGATCTAAACTATGAGAGCGCGGCGCGCGCGCGCCTTTGGCTGGTCGGCGAACACGCGCGAATTGACGAGGTCCGAACGCAGATCACAGCACGAGGACTCCCTTCGGTCTAGCCTCCGCGCTTCCGTGCTCGCACCCTGAAATCCTGCTTTACGGATTTACAGCTCCACGGATTTGCGGGGAAGGCCTTCCCCTGTCTCGCAAAATGCCTTGCCGATTTCGTGTGTGCGATGGCGGCGCGTGCACTCGACGAAAAGTTCGAGAAGCGTTCCGCGCCTGGCGTTCGATGATCGCCGCTATCGCTCATCGGAGCCCATTCGGTTAGCCCGCGCGACAATGTCAGCGCATCGCGCCATGAGCGTCTCGAACGGCTCCGCGTCGTCGAAGAGCAGTCCGTCCTCGACCGTGCGAGCATAGTCCTCCTTCAACGCCTTCGCGCCATCGCCGACAGGAACGAGTTGCAAGCCGCCATTGACGGCCGCCGCGTAGTCGATCGACGTGCGATCGGCAGCCTTTTCCGCGAAGAACATCGACTTGTGGCGGGCGACGGCGTTCGCCAGTTCGCGATCAGCGAAAGCCGCTTCAGCCAGGCCGGCTTCATCCAGACGCGCGACATCGTGCCAGTGTCGCGCGAAGCGGTCTCCGCGCATCCGCTCCTGTAGGCAGAAGACGTGGATTGCGGTCGCCTTCTCCCAGAACGTCCGCTCCGCGTGCATGACGCGCGGCCGCGCCGTCGGGAATACCAGTCCGTCGATCTGATCGGCAGCGTCGCAAGAGACATCGCGCAGGCTCGCCGGCTCGCCCGTCGAGCGGGCGCCGAACTCGAGCATGACGCTGGGCGCGACATAGCCGGACCCGGCCGCGGTCGCCTCATAGTCGATGAAGAGCTTGTCATCCTCGACGCGGATGGCCGCCGCCAGACCTTCGACAGCCAGTGCGTTCGCGATCACGGGCTGCACGGTTTCCGCGACCCATGCCGGCAACCGCCGACGGACCTCGCTGGACCAGCGCTTTTCCTCGCTTCGTGTTTTCGGCAGACCCTCGCCATTGTCCCCGACCAGATCGGGCGCAATCGCCCGAATGTCGTAGGTCAGATCCACGTCCTCCGAAAATCGGCGGATGACCTGATAGGCTTTCGACAGCGACGTGCCGCCCTTGAACACCAGATGTTCGCCAAGCGGCGCGGCGTAGAGGGTCGCCAGCGCCCACACGACCCACACATCCTTTTCGAGGAGATGGGTGGGACGGCCCGAACGGTCGGCCGCGACACCCAGCGCGTCGCGCCGGTCCTCGGCCGAAAGCTGGAGAAAGACGTCAGCCATACGCCGCCTTTCCAACGCTTTGCGCGAGCCATGTCGGAAACTGCGGCGCGGCGGCGACCAGTTCGCCGAACACGCCGGGCGGCATCTTTCGCTTCAATGTCGTGAGCGCGGCCTCTGCCTTTTCCGGGCCGAGCCAGGCCAGCGCCCGCACGGCCTCCCCTGCCGGCCGGTTGGCCAGGGCCAGTTGCCAGCGCGGTGCGTGCCGCAATTCCACGACCTGCTTGCCGAGGTGCATCTTTCGACTGCGCCCGGAGGTCAGATAGACCGAGCGGACGGGCACTTGCGTCGTCAAGCCAAGGGCGTTCGCCGCGGCGGCGCCATTCGAGACGATGACCTCCCCCTTTTGGGTGGCAAGGGCCTCGACAGCCTGCTCGACCGAAGGCGTGCGTGTGCCGAACCGGCTGGCGATGGGGCGCAGATAAACACCACGACCGGCGCGGATGAGCTGCCCGCGCTCCGTCAGGCGCGACAACGCCTGATCCACGGCCGCCCGATTTCCGAGGTGCAGCAGGCTCTTGGCGGACACAGGAGCGCCTTCGGGCAAGCCCGTCGCATGCGACAAAATCTGTTCGGTCAGCCGAGTCATGGTCTTTCTCCTGTTAGAAACATACTCGGTTTTCTGACATTTTTCAAGGAACCCTTCTGAAGGGACAGGGCCGGATAAGAGGGGAAAGCCTTCCCCTGCGCCCGAGCCAGGGTCTCGGCCCACCCCTTCTGCGGGGAGAGCCCCGCAACGCCCCCGGTAGAGTGAGAGTGCGGACGGGGTTACCGTGACGGGTTGAGGGCTGGAGAAGAGGTCTCCGGCGCCCGTCGCGGAGAACCGCGATGTTCATGAAAGACGCCAGCGCACGCCCCGGCTCGGATCCGACGAGCCTTTACGACGACATCACCGGCAAGATCATCGCCGAGTTGGAGGCGGGCCGCTTCCCCTGGGTCCAGCCCTGGGGATCGGCCTCGGTCAAGGCGCCCCTCGCCATGCCGAGGAACGCCGCGACCGGGCGGCATTATTCGGGGATCAATGTACTGATCCTCTGGGGCGCGGTGATCCAGCACGGCTTTCCCGGCCAGAGCTGGATCACCTTCCGCCAAGCCCTGTCGCTCGGCGGCAATGTCCGCCGGGGCGAACGCGGCACCACCGTCGTCTATGCCGACCGTTTCACGCCGGAGGACGAGAGGCGCCGCGCCCGCGAGGCCGGCGAGGAAGCTGCCGCGATCCCGTTCCTCAAACGATTCACGGTGTTCAACGCAGCGCAATGCGACGGCCTGCCGGAAGATGTCGCCGTCGTTGCTCCCCCACCTCCGCCCAGCCTCATCGAGCCGCAGGTCGAGGCCCTGATCCGGGCTACCGGCATCGACTTCCGCATCGGCGGGGACCGCGCTTTCTATGTCCCAGCGTTCGATTATGTGCAGGTGCCGCTGCCCCAGGCGTATTTCGAGCCGATCAACTGGCACAGGACGGCCCTGCACGAGCTGGGACACGCCACCGGCCACCCCTCGCGCCTGAACCGCGATTTCTCGGGTTCCTTCGGCTCGAAGAAATACGCCTTCGAGGAGCTGGTCGCCGAGATCAACGCGGCTTTCTGCTGCGCCTCGCTCGGCATCACGCCCACCGTCCGCCATGCCGATTATATCGGCTCCTGGCTCGAGGTGCTGCGCGAGGACAATCGCGCCATCGTGCGCGCCGCTTCCCAGGCCAGCAAGGCGGCCGACTGGCTGCTCGGGTTTCTCACGGGCGCCGATGTCGATGCGGCCGACGACGAACGGCAGGCGGCGTGATGATCTTCGAAAACCGGAAAGGCGGAGAAGCGGGCTTCCGGCTTTACGCCTTTCCGCCCGCCTGGCGCTGCCCTCCGAGAGTGAGAGGGCGGCGCTTCGCTTCGTGACGGGTTGGAGGTCGAGAGAGAGGCTCCCGGCCGCCCGTCGCGGAGTAACGAACATGGCGACTGCCAT
>Ga0136846_1228120_pt1 | contig 10375 bp, 8 predicted proteins | sample HopSoiMetagenom2_FD_96841 | JGI IMG/M metagenome (GOLD analysis project Ga0136846, IMG submission 96841) | Grasslands soil microbial communities from Hopland, California, USA - 2 Assembly 2016 (version 4) | ecosystem: Environmental > Terrestrial > Soil > Grasslands | place: USA: Hopland... | reverse complement strand
GCCGAGCAGTGAGATGTCCTCGTCGGGCCACTGGTACCAGTACGCGAACAGGATCCCCAGCACGCCCGCCGATGAGCCGACGAGCAATCCGTTGCGGATGAAGAGCATGTACGCCACGGCGCCGCCCAATCCGCACCACAGATAGAAGAGCGTGAACGCGCGCGTCCCCATCGCGGTCTCGAGCCGCGGGCCGAACGCGAGCAACACGTACATGTTGAGCGCCAGATGCCAGACGCCGTAGTGCACGAACATGTACGTCAGCGCGCTCCACAGCGTGCGCTGCAGGCTCCCCGCCTGGAATCCGAGCACGGCGAAGGCATCCGCATTGCTCACGAAGCACCACAGCAGGAAGTATGTCGCGAGGTTGATCGCGAGCAGCGCCTGCACCCCCCGCGTCAGCGGCGGCGGGTTCTGCGGTTCAGGAGGTGTGGAAGTCGCCATCACACGAAGCTGCTCGAGGTACCACGAGTCGGACGTTGCGCGTCACGCTGGCCACCATGCTATCAACGTACTAACCAGCGGGCACGTTGCGGGTTCCTGCACACTACGTCAGGGGTCAGCAGCGTGTTCCCGTCGGCTCCGGCAGCAGCGGCAGCAGTCGCACGTCGCCATGCACCGCCGACGCGCGCTCCAGCCACAGAAGCCAGCGTCGGTCCTCGCTCAGACTCTCGGCCGCCGGGTGTACCACGACCGCCGTCTCCGCGCTCGCGCCTTTCGCTTGCTCGACGATCCTCAGAAGTCGCCCGTCACTCGGGTCCGCTTTCGGCATCAGGACGAGCGCATGCGCCACATGTTTGTCCGCCGCCTGGCGTATCGTCGCCATCGCGCGGGACAACGCCTCCTCGGTCTCCTCGCCCGTCAGCGTGACCTGCACGAGTGCGAGCGACTTGAGCAGACGATCCAGTGACTCCGGCCGTTGTCCGTCGTGATCGAGCATCACGGACAGTGGAGCACCACCATCCAGCGCGGCGGCGAGAAAGTCTGCCTCGCCGAGCGGATCGCCTCCGCAGATGGCGATCGAATGATAGGCCGATCGCTGCGCCAGCCGCACCAGTTCGTTGCGCAACGCATCGGCGGTGAACATCGTGGCCGTCTCGGCCACGCGCGCGAACCGCACGAAGAGTTGCCGGCGCCCCGCCCAGGGCCCCGTCGAGCGCACGCCGGAGGGGATGCCGGCCAGTGCGGCCCCGAGTGGGACGGGCGCCTCGCGCGGCGTCATCGATCCGCGTCCGCCGGTGCCGACGTTTCCGTCGCGAGCAGCGCGATGCGCTCGCACAGCTCCGGAAACTGGATCCCCGCCGCGGCCGCCGCCTGCGGGATCAGGCTGGTCGCCGTCATCCCGGGCAGCGTGTTCGCCTCGAGGCAGTAGAACTCACCCGCTGGCGACATGCGGAAGTCGATCCGTGCGCAGCCACCAAGTTTGAGTGCGGCGAACGCCTGCCTCGCCTGCGCCTGGACGGCGAGGGTCTGCTCCTTCGTCAGCGGCGCGGGGAAGATCTCCTCCGCCATCCCCGCCGTGTACTTGCACTCGTAGTCGTAGATCTCGTGCTTCGGGATGATCTCCCCCACCGGGAGTGCCTCGCCGCCAAGGATGCCGACGGTCAGCTCGCGACCGGCGATGAACTGCTCGATCATCACCTCGTCGTCGTGCTGGAATGCTTCGGCAATCGCCGGCGCCAACTCGGCTTCCGCTTTCACGATCGACAGGCCGACTGTCGAGCCCTGCTTCGATGGCTTGACGATCACCGGCCATCCCAGCGCGCGCTTCACCTCGGCCGCACTCGGAGGCGACGTGCGATCCGTCGCCATCAGCCAGTTCGCCGTCCCCACGCCGTGTGCCTGGAAGAGATGCTTCGACAGATCCTTGTCCATCGCCAGCGCGCTCGGCAGGTGACCGCTGCCGGTATACGGCACGCCGGCGAGATCGAGCAGCGCCTGGATCGTGCCGTCCTCCCCGCGGCCACCGTGCAGCGCGAGGAACGCCACATCGCACTCGCCGCGCTTCGGCAGGCGCGCCGCCGTGTCGGCGACCGATTCGGCGTTCATGCGCGCCAGCTCGCTCGGCGTGGGCGGCTGCTGCTTCACCACCCCTGCCGCCAGCATGCGGCCTTCGTCCCCTTCGGTGAGCGGCCCCCGCGCCGTGTCGATCACTCGGACGCTGTGCCCGCGCGTCCGTAGCGCTTCGGCGATGCGGAGCCCGGACGCCAGCGACACGTCGCGCTCCGAGGAAGTGCCGCCCATCAAGACCGTGATTCGCAATCGTCAGCGTGTTGGAATGTTGGCACCACGACCGGAGCGTGGCGCGTCGCTCATCTCGACATCAGATACGCGAGCATGTCGCTCCGCGTCACGATTCCCTCGATCGCGCCGCTTCGGCGAACCAGCACCGCCGGCGTCGCCTTGGAGAGCAGCTTCTGGACCGACTCGACATGCTGTCCCGCGTCGACGACCGGGAACGCCTCGTCCATTACTTCCCCCACGACGGCATCCAGAAAGCGTGAGCTCTCGAGCCCGCGCTGCGTGAGCGCATACTCGGTCACACTCCCGATGCATTCGCCGTTCTCCAGCACGGGAAGCTGCGACACGTCGTGCAGGCGCATCAGCCCGAGCGCCTGACGAACGAGCTGACCGGGCGCCGCGCTCACCAGTGTCGCGGGAGCGCCGTCGCCCTTGTGATCGAGCAGATCGCCGAGTGTCACGCGATCCGGCTCCAGCAGCTGGTTCTCGCGCATCCATTCGTCGTTGAAGACCTTCGAGAGGTATCGCTCCCCCGTGTCGCATAGGAAGGTCACGACGAGCGCATCGGGGTCGTCCACCTCGCGCGCCACCTGCAGCGCGACGTGCGTGATCAGCCCCGCCGAGCCGCCGACGAACAATCCCTCCTCGCGCGTGAGTCGCCGCGCCATCCCGAAGGCGTCGCGATCGCTCACCGTTCGGTAGTCGTCGATCACCGAGAGGTCGAGCGTGCCGGGCAGCTTGTCCTGGCCGATGCCCTCCACCTTGTACGGAGCGCCCTCGGGCTTGTGTGCCCCCTTGCTCCGCCACAGCTCGGCGAGGATCGAGCCCTGCGGGTCGCCCGCAATGATCTTGATCTTCGGGTTGCGCTCTTTGAGGTAACGCCCGACACCGGTGATCGTCCCGCCCGTTCCCGCGGCAGCGACGAAGTGCGTGATGCGCCCCTCGGTCTGCTCCCACAGCTCGGGGCCGGTCGTCGCGTAGTGCGCCTCGGGGTTCGTCTGGTTGTAGAACTGATTCGCCAGGATCGCGTTCGGCGTCTCTTCCGCGATCCGCTTCGCCATCATCACGTAGTTGTCCGGATGGTCCGCCGCCACCGCGGTCGGTGTGATGATCACCTCCGCCCCGAACGCCTTCAGCAGCCGGACCTTCTCCTGCGACATCTTGTCGGGCATCGTGAACACGCACCGATAGCCCTTGAGTGCAGCGGCGATCGCGAGTCCCACCCCCGTGTTGCCGCTCGTGCCTTCCACGATCGTCCCGCCTGGCTTCAGCCGCCCCTCACGCTCGGCCTGCTCGATGATCGGCAAGCCGATGCGATCCTTCACCGATCCGCCCGGGTTGAAGAAGTCCGCCTTGCCATAGATGGGCGTACGGATGCCGCGGGTGACGCGGGTGAGGTGGATCAGCGGCGTCCAGCCGATCGTCTCGAGCACACTCTCGTAGGGCTTCGCGTTGCGTGCGACAGGCGACACGCCCGTCGACGTCGCCGACGTGAAGGATGGACTCATCGTTCTGCCGGGGCTGGTGAGTGCAGCTTGTTCAGGATGGTGTCGCCGGGCAACGCGTGCGCTTCGGGATGACGGAAATAGACGGGAAACAGGATCGACACCCCAATGGCCTCACCCCGCAGCTTCGCCGGCACGAAGTGCAGCTCCTGCGACCCCTTCACGGCCGCCGAGTCCAGCGCGGCGTAGCCGCTCGACTCCTCGATGCGTGTCGAGTCCGGAATCGACTGGCCATTACGGTCGACGAAGAGATACAGCGTCACGTTCCCCTGCACCTTTCGCGCGTACAGCGCGGGCGGATAGTGAAAGGGAAGCTCTCCGTTCAACATCCGCGGCGGCTCGTCGGGTTTCGGCGCGCCATTCTGGAACGCCTGTGCCACCTTCTGGGACGTGTCCCGATCACATCCGCCCATCGCGAGTATCGCGACGAACGGAAGCATTGCGCGCTGACGAATGAGCGTCGTCATGCTGCCAATCTAGCGATCCGCGCATGCGCTCTCTCGAGCTCGCCCCACATGCTGGTCAGGCTCGCGCGCGGTCGGCGAGCTCGGCCAGCAGCTGCAATGCCGCCATCGGGGTCATGGTGTTCACGTCGGTCGCGCGGAGTCGCTCCACCACCGGATGGGGCGTGACGGCGAACAGCCCGAGCTGATCGACCGGCGGTGCGGGTCGGCGCTTGTCGCGGCCGGCATTCGCGCCGCTGCGCGCGAGCGTCGGCACCAGCCGCTCGGCCTCTCCCTCCAGCAGGCGCAGCACCTCGCGCGCACGGCTGATCACCGGGTCCGGCAGTCCCGCCAGCTTGCCGACTTCGATGCCATACGAGCGATCGGCCCCGCCCGGCTGCAGGCGGTGCAGGAACAGCACCTGATCGCCCACCTCGCGCACGCCGACGTTGAAGTTCCGCACCGCGGCCAGCTCGTCCGCCAACTGGACGAGCTCGTGGTAGTGCGTCGCGAAGATCGTCTTGCAGCCGACGCTGTTGTGCAGGTGCTCGCTCACCGCCCACGCGATCGACACGCCGTCGTAGGTACTCGTCCCTCGACCGATCTCATCGAGCAGCACGAGGCTCCGGCGCGTTGCGAGGTGCAGGATGGCGCTCGTCTCCGCCATCTCCACCATGAACGTGGACTGCCCGCGCACGAGGTTGTCGCTCGCGCCAACGCGCGTGAACACCCGGTCGCACACCCCGATCGTCGCCGCGGACGCCGGCACGAAGCTCCCCGCCTGCGCGAGGACGACGATCAATCCCACCTGGCGGAGCAGCGTGCTCTTTCCCGCCATGTTCGGTCCGGTCAGGATCACGAGTCGCGCGTCTTCGGGGAGCTGCACGTCGTTCGGGATGAACTTGTCGCGTGGCATCATCCGCTCGACCACCGGATGGCGCCCCGCCACGATCGTCAGCTGAAAATCATCCGTGAGCGTGGGACGCGCGTAGCCTTCGCGCGCGGCGACATCCGCGAGCGCGGCCAGCGCATCGAGCTCGGCGACGATCCGTGCCGCGCACTGGATGCGCGCAATCTCCCCACCGACCGCCGCGCGAAGGGTTTCGAAGAGCTCCCGCTCCCGCGTCTCGATCCGCTCCGCCGCCGTGAGGATGCGCTCCTCGTACTCCTTGAGGGCGGGCGTCACGTACCGCTCGCCACCGGTCAGCGTCTGCCGGCGCTGGTAGTCGTCGGGAACGAGATGCCGGTTCGCGTTGCTGATCTCGATGAAGTAGCCGAACACCTTGTTGTAGCCGACCTTGAGCGACGCGATGCCGGTGCGCGCCCGCTCCTCCGCCTGGATGCGCGCCACGGCATCCTTTCCGCCGTCGCGCAACCCGCGGAGCTGGTCCAGTTCCGCATCCACTCCGGGTGCGATCGTCGCTTCTTCCCCGAGTTGCAGCGGTGGCCGCTCGACGAGCGTGTCGAGCACGCGCGTCGCCATCTCGGCACAGCTGTCCCAACGCGCCATGAGCGTGCCGATCACCCCCGCGCCCTCGAGGGGAAGCACTGCACGATGCACGTCGGGAAGCCGCGCCAGCGATGCACCCAGTGCCGCAACCTCGCGCGGCGTCGCGCGGCCGGCCGCGGCCTTCCCGCCCAGCCGCTCGGCGTCGCGCACGCCGTCGAGCGCCGAGCGGAGCGCGTCACGCGCGCTCGCATCGCGCACCAGCGCCTCGACGGCATCGAGACGCGCGTCGATCGCCTTCCGGTCCACGAGCGGCGCGAGCAGCCACTGTCGCAGCAGCCGCGCGCCCATCGGCGTCTGCGTGCGGTCCAGCACCGAGAGCAGCGTGCCCTCCGTGCTTCCCCCGCGTAGCGACTCCACCAGCTCGAGGTTGCGGCGCGTCATCTCGTCCAGGGGCATCGCCCCGCCGGCGCGCTCCACCTGCGGACGGGCGAGATGCGGCACGCCACCCGGCTGCAGCTCCTTCAGGTATCGGAGCAGTGCGCCCGCCGCGCCCACCGCGGGATCGTCCTGCGCCTCCAGCCCGAGCCCATCGAGCCCCTGCACGCCGAACTGGCGCGCGAGATCCTCGCGGCCGAGGGGCTCGTCGAACTCCCAGCGTTCCCGTTCCGTGACGAGCGCCCCGTCGAGCGAGGGAGTGCGCGGCAGCGAGACATCGCCGCGCGGCACGAGCACTTCGCGCGGCGCCAACCGCGCGAGCATCGCTTCCAGCTCTTCGAGCGGTACCACCGCGAGACGCAGCTCCCCGGTGGAGATGTCCGCCGCCGCGATCCCGATCGTCGCTCGCCCTGTCGCCTCCGCATGGCGAGAGATAGCGGCGATGAAGTTGTTCCGCGCGCTGTCGAGCAGCTCGTCCGCGAACGCGACGCCAGGTGACACTGTCTCCACGACTTCGCGCCGCACGATCCCCTTCGCGACCCGCGGATCCTCCACCTGCTCGCAGATCGCGACGCGATAGCCGTGCTGCACGAGGCGGCGCAGATACTCCTGCCCTGCCCGCACCGGCACACCCGCGAGCGGGACTTCCGCTGCACCGCCGTTGTTGCGTGACGTGAGTGTCAGCCCGAGAACGCGGGCCGCCGTCTCGGCGTCGTCATAGAACATCTCGTAGAAATCGCCCATCCGGAAGAACAGGATCGCGCTCTGATGCCGCGCCTTGATCTCCCGGTACTGCTGCATCAGCGGCGTCGCGACGGCGCCACTCACGGATGCTTCGCTCCCTTCGCTCGGGGCTCGTCCGTCACGAAGCCGATGATGCCGCGCTGCTTGAGCGCCGCGACCTCCGCCGCGGCGGCCTGCCGCGTCGGGTAGTAGTCGAGGCGAACGCGAAATGGCTTCGTGTCGCCACTGATGCGCGCCTTCACGTCGCGAGCCGCCAGCTTCTTCACCAGTCGCTCCGCATCGGCTCTGGTGTTGTAGGCCGCGAGCTGGATGGTCCAGATCCCGCGCGGCGCACTCTTCGCCGGCGCATTCGCGCTCTCCGCGGGCCGCCCGCGTTCCGCCGGCTCTGCCACGGGCTTGGCCGACTCCTTTCGGGGGGTCGACGCGGCAGATTCCTTCCGCGATGTCGACACGGCGGACAGCGGCTCTTCGACGGTCGCGGCCGGCGTCGGCGCGCTCGATGCCTTGGTCGTCCCGGGAGCGCTCGACCCCTTCGTCGTTCCCGCCGAAGCGCTTCCCGCCGCTCGCGGCGCCGGGGCCGCGCTCGCCGGTTGCGGTACTCCGCGCGACGCGCCGGCGGGCGTGACGTTCGTCGTCGATGAGGAGGGTGCTGCGGGCGATGTGCTCGCCGTCGCAGTCGAGCAGTGCGAGCCGTAGTACTCGATCTGGTTGCGCAGCTCCACGTCGCTCGTGCCCACCGACGTGCGCGCGTCCTGGATCATCGCGCATCCATGGCTGTTGTCGTGCTGCTCGAACGCGAGCCGCGCCGCCGCGAGTCCCGCGCGAGCCCGCGCGGGACTCGCCGGATGCTCACGCACGAATCGCTGAAGATGCTGATACGCGGCGGCGCGATCGCCGCGCGCCTGCTCCAGCTCCGCGAGCGAGAGGAGTGCGTCGTCGGCATATGGCGAGAGCGGATACTCGACGATCACGCGGCGATAGTCTCGCTCGGCGTCCGCCGCGGCCTCCGCCAACGCGCCGCGCCAGAAGAGGGCGTCGCCGTATGCTGGTGTTCCCTCCGGTGCCGCCCGCAGCAGCGAGTCTACGAGGGCACGACCGCTCGGCCCGTCCCCCTCGCTCACGAGCCGGCGTGCGCGCCGGAAGATCGAGTCGGTGGCGGGAAGCGGCGGTGCAGACGTGCCGGCACTCCCCTGCGCGTTGGATGGGTAGGCGAACGCGCACAGAGCCACGACTGTGGGAAGGATGATTCTGGGAAAGCGATGCATCGTCGGGGAGGGTGACCGCTGTGCTCAGGCCGCGCGACGGACCGCGCGCCCGCACAGGGCCAGCACGAGGGAAGTGAGCAGTTGCTCGTCGGAGGAGAGTTTCGTTTCCTTGAGTGCGGCATCGGCCGCGAGCAGGGCGGAGAGCGCAGCGTCGATGTCCGCTGCGCTCCATCGCGGGGCGTGCTTCGTCCAGGCGGTGACCGCTTCGCCCCACGGTCGATTGATGAAGGCGCCCGTATCCTTGAGGAGCGCCATCAGCTCGCCGAACAGCGCGCGCTGCGAGCCGCCCGACGCGAGCGCGGCCTCTGCATAGCCCAACGCCAGGGTCTGCGATGTGAGCAGCATCACGATTGAAACGGCGCTCGTCTTCGGCAGTTGGAGCACGATCGGGATCAGCTCCAGCGCGGCACTCGCATCCTTCGCCGCCACGGCATCGAGCAGGTCGCCCACCGATTCGCCGCGCCGAACGCCGACGATTTCCGCGACCGCTCGTTCGTCGATCGTCTCGCTCGCGTAGCTTGCCAGCTTTTCGAGCTCCACGGCCAATTGCGCCAGGTCGCTTCCCACCGCTTCGATGAGCAGTGTCACCGCTTCCGGCGTGATGCCGCGTTTGAGCACCGTCTCTGAATGGTGCGCGACCCATCGCGGCAGCCGGTCGCCGGTGAGCGGTGAGAATTCTACCGCCGTCGCGTGCGTGCTCAGGCCTTTGTCCGGCTTTGTCCCGCTTGGCACGATGAGGATCAGCACCGTGTCGGGCGCTGGGCGCGTGAGATAGCGGTCCAGGACGGCCCGCGCGCCCTTCTTCAGCTTGTCCACGTCGCGCAGCACGACGACTCGGCGCTCGGCGAGCATCGGGGGCGTGCCGAGGAGCGCATCCAATCCTTCGGGATCGAGCTCGCTCGCGCGGCGTACTTCGAGATTGAAGTCGCGCGTCGAGGGATCGACGGCCGCGTTGATCAGGTCTCGGCTGCGACCATCCTTCAGGAAGTCGTCTTCGCCGAACAGGTAGTAGACCGGGTCGAAGACGCGATTCTTGACGGCTGCGTGAAGCGCCTTCTCCCCAGCGGATGCCATGGGGGGAATATAGGACAGATCGCGCGAGCCGCGAACGCATCGCCGCCGTGGGCGGCGCTCAGGTCGTCAGCGGCCGGCTACGTCGCTCGCCAGGCGTAGCGGTGCACGCTGCGCCACGAAGACCGCGGGCCAGATCGGCATGCCGGCCGGCATCGAGGCCACCATCGCGGGGGTCGCGATCGGCGACGGCTCCGGCTCCGGCAGGGTCGCTACGACCGGCGCCAGTCGGATCACACGATCGTCGTCTCCCGTCAGCACCACACTCATCGAGATGCCGGCGGCAACGGCAATTCCTGTGGCAAGCGCCACAAAGGTGCCCGTCGTGAGGGGACCGCGGTGGCGCTTCGCCATCATGCCGAGCATTGCGTCGGTATCACGCTCCCGAGTGGCCATGAAGGCCCGCTCCTGCGCGAGACGCATCTGCAATCGTTCGCTGAATGCGGCCGACGGTTGGATCGTCGGCAGGTTTCGCGCGACGAGCAACGAGCGGCGGATCCGCGTGTCGAGTGCTGCACACTGCTGGCAGAGCCGGAGATGCCGGTTCATCCCTTCGATGTCCACGCCACTCAACGTGTCATCGATATACGCGTCGTGCTTGCGTCGAAACTCCCGACAATTCATGCGGCGCGAGGAACGGGGTGAGATGCCATGGAGAATGCGCCCTCGATACCCGCGGGACCAGGGGCTGTTCCAGAGAATCGTCCTTCCACGATATGAGAAAGGGGCTCCCCCACCGGAAGCCCCTTCCTCACCCCTTTCTCCTCACCACCTATCTCCTGCCCACCTCTCTCCTTACCCCACTCCGTTCTGCGTTCGCGTTCAGTCCACCCATGGTTCGATGATCTCCGCGAAGGCATTGCGCGCCCGGTTGAGTCGCGACTTCACCGTGCCGAGGTTGCAGTCCGTGATCTCGGCGATCTCTTCGTACGACTTTCCCTCGAGCTCGCGAAGGACGAATACCTCTCGGTGATGCGCCGGCAGCTTCGCCACCGTTTCGGCGACCAGCTCGCGCAGGTGGCGCTTCCGGTAGAGGTCGTCCGGCCGTGCGGTCGTGTCCTCGAACTGCAGAGGACGATCCTCGTCCTCCCAGTTGCCCTTCATCGTCTGGAACAGCACGAGCGGGTTTCTCGACCGGTTGCGTAGCTCGTTCTTGGCCAGGTTCGACGCAATGGTGTACGCCCAGGTCGAGAACTTCTTCGACCGGTCGAACCGATGCAGATG
>Ga0136846_1225227_pt1 | contig 10375 bp, 6 predicted proteins | sample HopSoiMetagenom2_FD_96841 | JGI IMG/M metagenome (GOLD analysis project Ga0136846, IMG submission 96841) | Grasslands soil microbial communities from Hopland, California, USA - 2 Assembly 2016 (version 4) | ecosystem: Environmental > Terrestrial > Soil > Grasslands | place: USA: Hopland... | reverse complement strand
TGGTGCCGCGGGCTGCCTCTCGGAAGTTTGCCTCTCGCCGGAGCAAGTCCGGCTTCGGCGGCGGCGGTGGGTGGTCTGCCGAGGGCGTCTTTTTTTTGGGAACCTGCGGTTCCCTTGCCCCTCCGCTGGTTAGCTTTCCAGCGCGGCTTCCGGGACCGGTGCAGGCCCGGGGACGAGCGAGGTGCGGCGGGCGTTCAGTTCTGCCACCCTGCCGTCCTTCTTGGCCACCAGGTCGATGAACTCCTTGCGCTGGCCCAGCCAGGCGGTCAGCTCGTCGCCGGGAATGGGCTTGCTGATCAGGTACCCCTGCGCCAGGTCGCACCCGAGGTCGCGCAGCTCCGTCCAGATGTCGCTCGTCTCCACGCCCTCGGCGACGACGCGCAGCCCGAGGTTGCGGGCCAGGTCGATCGTCGAGCGGACGATCGCGCCGTCGTTGTCGTCGGCCGACATGCCGAGGACGAACGACTTGTCGATCTTCACCGCGTCGACCGGCAGCCGCTTCAGGTACGCGAGCGACGAGTAGCCCGTGCCGAAGTCGTCGATCGACAGCTTCACGCCCATCTCGCTCAGGCGGCGCAGCACCGACATCGCGCGGAACGGGTCGGCCATGATCGTGTTCTCGGTGATCTCCAGCTCGAGCGTCGTCGGCGCGAGCCGCCACTTGTCGAGTATCTCCGTGACGCGATCCGGGAAGTTCAGGTCGAGCAGGTTCCGCATCGCCATGTTCACGGCGACGCTGATGTTCATGCCCGCGTCGCGCCACGTGCGGCACTGCTCCAGCGCCGCGTCGAGGACGTACAGCGTGAGTGGCCCGATCAGGCCGGTGTGCTCCGCCAGCGGAATGAACTCGTCCGGCGGAAGGAGCCCCCGCTCCGGGTGAATCCAACGGACCAGAGCCTCGACGCCCTCGACGTCGCCGTTCGCGAGGACCGCCTTCGGCTGGTAGAAGACGGTCAGCTCGCGCTCGTCGATCGCGCGGCGGAGTTCGCCGACGAGCGTCAGCCGGCTCGGGTCGTACTCGTCCAGCTGCTCGTCGTAGATCTCGAACAGCGAGTTCTTGGTCTTCGCCTGGTACATGGCGACGTCCGCGCGCTGCATGAGCGTGTCGACGTCCTCGCCGTGCTCCGGGTAGATGCTGACCCCGATCGACGTCTCGATCGCGAGCGGCAGGTTGTTGAGGATGAACGGCTCCTCGACGGCAGTGCGGATGCGCTCCACGACCTCGTTGACCGCACGCCGGTCCGGGAGGGACGGGAGCAGCACGCCGAACTCGTCGCCGCCGAGGCGCGCCACGGTGTCGCTCTCGCGCAGCGCCTGCTGGAGGCGCCAGCCCAGCTCCTGCAGTAGCAGGTCGCCGTAGTGATGCCCGAGCGTGTCGTTGATCTCCTTGAACCGGTCGAGGTCCATGAGCATGACCGCGACGTCCTTGCCTTCATCGTGCGCGTCGTAGAGCGCGTACTGGATGCGCTCGCCGAACAGCGCGCGGTTCGGCAGCTCGGTCAGCGGGTCGTGGAGCGCCTGGTACTCCTTCTCGGCGGCGTGCAGCTCGAGCTCGTCGGCCTGGCGCCGGAGGCGCCGCGAGGCGCCGGCGACGATCCGGAACAGCACCAGCCAGACCAGGCCGATGCCGCCGAGGAGCAGCATGTACAGGGTGCGCGTCTCGTGGCTGATCTCCCTGGCGATCGGCCCGTACGGCAGGAAGAAGTTGATGGCGCCGAGCGGCGGCGCGTTGTCCACCTTCTCGATCGGCACGTAGATCTCGAGCACCTTGCCGCCCGCCTCCTGGCCGTTCACGACCTCGGAGCTGCTCAGCTTCGCGACGTTGGCGACGGTCTTGCCGGTCAGCGCTGTGTGCAGCTCGGGGAAGAGCTGGTAGCGGTTCCCGATCTGATCCTTCTTGTCGGAATAGACGACGATGCCGTTGCGGTTCCAGATCTTGATGCGAGACAGGGAGTCGTAGAGCCTCTTCGTGCTGAGCGCGCTGTCGAGCGCGTTCTGATGCGTCCTGGAAAGCCGGCCGGCCGCCAGCTCCTTGCCCGTGAGCTGCGACTGGAAGCCGAGCCGGGCAATGAGGTTGGCCGAGCTCGACGCCTGCGCGAGCGTGCGGTCGCGGACGCGGTGGCCGAGGTACGTCCCCAGCACGAGCCCGAGCGCGAGCAGCGGCACGGCGCTCGCGACGGCGAACTTTCCGAGCAGCCCAAGGTGGAAGGAACGCCGCATTTCCTGGGGATGTATCGACGGTGAGGGAGGCCGGCGAGCTAGCTCGATCGAGTGATCAGGCGAGCCGGTCGCCCGTCACGCGGCGAACCTCTTCGACGGAGGTGACCCCGGCGAGCGACTGCCGCAGCCCGTCCTCGCGCAGCGTGATCATGCCCTGCTCGACCGCGGCGGCGAAGATCTGGTCGGTCGAGCCCTCGACGAGGCCGCGCAGCTTGCCGGCCAGCGGCATGACCTCGTAGAGCGCGACCCGGCCGCGGTAGCCCGTGCCGGCACAGCGCTCGCAGCCGGTCGCCTTGTAGAGCTGGCCCTCGCCGATCGCGTCCAGCTCGGCGCGCTCCTCCGGCGACGGGTCGCACGGCTGCCGGCAGTCGTGGCACAGGCGGCGGGCGAGGCGCTGGGCGACGATCGCGTTGATCGACGTCGACAGCAGGTTCGGCTCGACGCCCATGTCCTTGAGGCGCGCGATGGAGCTGGCGGCGTTGTGCGCGTGGAGCGTGCTGAGCACGAGGTGGCCGGTGAGCGCCGCCTGCACGGCGATACGGGCGGTCTCCTCGTCGCGGATCTCGCCGACGAGCAGGACATCGGGATCGGCACGCAGGATGGTGCGGAGGCCGCGGCCGAACGTCAGGCCGCTCTTCATGCTGACCTCCACCTGCGTGATGCCCGGAAACTGGAACTCGACTGGGTCCTCGATCGTGGTCAGGACGCGGGACGGCTCGTTCAGGACGTGCAGCGCCGCGTACAGCGTGGTCGTCTTGCCCGAGCCGGTCGGGCCGCAGGTCAGCACCGCGCCGTACGGCTGCTCGATCGCGCGCCGGAACGCGTCCTCGGCCTCCTTGCTCATTCCGAGCTCGGGCAGGCTGAGCGCCTTGGAGGCGACGCCGGCGATGCGGAGGATGACCTTCTCGCCGTAGGTGGTAGGGAGGACGGCCATGCGCAGGTCCATGGGGTTGCCGGCGAAGCGGATCGAGACGCGGCCGTCCTGCGGGAGGCGGCGCTCGGCGATGTCGAGCTCGCCCATGATCTTCAGGCGGCTCGTGATGGCGGCCTGCATCGACTTCGGGATCGTGGTCATCTCGCGCGTGACGCCGTCGATGCGGGCACGGACGATGAGCTCCTTCGGGCCGGGCTCGAAATGGATGTCGGACGCCTCCTCCTCGATCGCCCGCGACAGGACCGAGTGGACGAGCTTGATCGCAGGGGCGCTGGTCGCAGCCACGTCGCGAACGTCGGTGACCTCGTCCTCGGCCTCGCCGAGACCTTCCTCGTTGCCGTCGAGGTGGAACTCGACGCGGTAGAGCTTGCCGAGCGTGCGCTCCAGGTCGTGCTGGTCGGCGACGGCGAACTCGACGTTCATGCCGAGCGCGAGCCGCAGGTCGTCCGACGCGAGCACGTCCGTCGGGTCGGCGACGGCGACGAGCACCTTGTCCTCGTCCATGAAGCGGATCGGCACGGCGCGGTAGCGGCGTGCGAGGCGCTCCGGCAGGAGGCTCGAGGCCGCGTCCTCGATCTCGACCTTGAGCACGTCGACGAACTCGACGTGATGCTGCTCGGCGAGGGCGCGCGCAAGATCCGCGCTCGGCACCCAGCCGCGGTCGACGACGATCTCGCCGAGGCGCTTGCCCGTCTCCGCCTTCTCGGCGAGCGCCTCCTCGAGCTGCTCCGCCGTGAGGAGCCCGGCGCGCACGAGCATCGTGCCCAGGCGCACGCGGCTCTGCTGCGGCCCCTGCGGTGCAGCCTCGACCCCCCCGGCGATGCTGGAGGGAACGCGGAGCGGCTTGAGCGTGTCCATACGCCGCCTCTATCGGCCGATCGAGGGATATCCCTGAGAGTCAGTTGCCCCGCGGCCGGTCCTCCGGATATCGGGGCAGCCCGTCGTCCGGGATCGTCTCCCAGTGCGCCGCGTACTCCGTGTAGATGCGATACGACGGCCGGACCCCGGGATCCTCGTCGAACGTGCCCAGGCGCACGCCGGCGATGGCGCCGGTCTGCTCGTTCTTGCTCCAGAGCGCGCCTCCGCAGTTCGAGCAGAAGCACTTCGGCGAGCCGCCGTCCGGCTCCCAGCAGCGGATGAGCTCCTCGCCGGCCGTGACGCGCAGCGAGCCCGGCGCGATGCGAGCCTGTGCGGACGCCGCCGTGCCCGTGCGCCGCTGGCACCGCGTGCAGTGGCAGTAGGTGGCATAGAGCGGCAGCTCCGTGAGCTCCCAGCGCACGCCGCCGCAGAGACAGCCTCCGGTGATCACTGGTCGCGCACCAGCTCGAGCGTCGCACAGTGCAGCCCCGCGATGGCGAAGCGGTGGCTCTCGGAGAAGTCGACCTGGATGACCTCGACGTCGTGGCGCTCGAGCTCGCGGAGCACCGTGGGCGATCCGGTGTTCATGACCACCTTGCCGGGAGCGAGGGTGACGCCGTTCAGGGCGAGATCCCAGTACTCCTCGACAGGCACCTCGATGATCGTGAAGTCCCGCTTGAGCAGCTCGCGGACGAAGCCGTAGTTGACGAGGTGGGGCGCGAGCAGGCACTTCCGCTCGTCCACGGTCAGCATGACCATGTCCATATGCGACGTCCCGATGTTCCCGTGGCCCGTCGAGTCGTACCAGCCCGGGGTATGCGCCACGATCAGCTCGATCCCGAGGTTCGAGAGCACGAACTCGAGCTGGCGGAGGCCCTCCTCGTTGGCGACGACCGACTCGTTGAAGGCGAACGTCTGCGCATCGAGCCAGCGGCCGGCACCCGGCTCGCAGATGCCGGTGCCGTGGATGGTCAGGTAGACCGGTACCTGGAGGGCGGCGAGCACCTTTTCCCAGATCACCTCGCGGCCCCGCTGCCACGAGCCGAGGCCATAGCGGTGCAGGATCGCGCCGCCGTGGACGACGAGGCCGCCGCCGGCGAGCGTCACCAGGTTCTTGATCCACCCGTACGCGCCGATCGCCGGGATCGGAGGCTCGATGTAGTTGACGCGGACGCCGTTTCGCTCGAGCACCGCGTAGTACTCGTCGAACTGCGCCTGGAGTCGGCCGAGATCGGCGTTTCCAGCAGCGCTCGAGTAGTAGTACTGCCACTCCTCGGCGTACTCGGGCCGGGTCTCGTTCTCGGTCGGCCTCGAGACGAGCACCTCGCGGAGCGTCCCGATGCCCTCCGCGCCCCAGAGCCGCCCCCAGATCTGCTCGACCTCGTCGTAGAAGTCGGTCTCGTGGAGCATGTGGTTGCGGAGCGGCTTGCCGGGCTCGAACCACGGCAGGGTCTCCAGGACGGCCCGCTCATCGTGATCCGCAGCGGGGCGCGGCGATGAATAGGCGAGCTCCACCGTGTCCCCGTCCGCCGTCCGGATGCGGAACGGGACGGTTTCGCGCTGGGCGCTCGTGCGGGCTCGTTCGGCTTCGATCGTCATTTCGTCTCCTCGGTCGCGAACGGGGACATGGTCGGCCAAGCGACGGTCGGGGTCAACGAACGGCTACCGCGAGCGGTCGGGCCGCGCGGGCGGCGGCCTAGGAATCGTCGCCGGCCCCGCGGCGGTGAGGCCACCAGTTCCAGCGGCCGAGGATCGCCATCAGCGAGGGCACAAGGAAGACGCGCACGATCGACGCGTCGATCGCGACGGCCAACGCGATCCCGATGCCGACCTGCTTCACGAGCACGACCCCGGACGTCGCGAACGCGCCGACGGCGATGCAGAAGAGCAGTGCCGCGGCCGTGACGATGCGGCCGGTCCGCTCGAGCCCCACCGCGACCGCCTCGCGATTCGGAAGGCCGGAATCCCAGCCCTCCTTGATGCGCGTCAGCAGGAAGACGCCGTAGTCGGTGGCGAGGCCGAACGCGATCGCGAACAGGAGCACCGGCAGCGTCAGCTGCAGCGCGCCCTGGCCGCGATAGTGGAGCGGGCCCTCCAGACGTCCGTCCTGGAAAACGAAGACGAGCACCCCGAAGGTGGCCGTCAGCGTCAGGAAGTTCATGACGAGCGTCTTCAGTGGCAGGAGGACCGACCGCGTGGCCAGGTAGAGCAGCGCGTAGGTCACGACGCAGAGGAGCAGGATCGCGAGCGGCAGGCTCGACCCGATCGAGTGCTTCTGGTCGAGGAACTGCGCCGTCGCGCCGCCGACGAGAACGCCGCGCCGGACGCCGCGCATCGCCTCTGCCAGCCGTTTGGAGCGCTCCGACAGGAAGGTGCTGCCGGATGACGCCTCCACCTCCCACACCCGGGGCGCGAGCCGGCGGGGGGGCCGCACACGGGCGGTCTCGGGCAGCGCGCGCACCGCGCCGGCGTACCGCCGAGCGCCCGCGGCGTCGCCATGGACGACGGCGAACGCGGCCGACGTGAAGGCCGGCGCGAAGTCGCGCCGCAGCGCCTCGTCGACGACGCGCGAGCTCGCACCCGGGGGCAGAACCCCTGCGTCGATGCCCGTGAAGCGCATGGACAGAAACGGGATGCCGAGCACGACGAGCAGCGTCGCCGCCGCCACCGCCACGGGCACGGGGCGGCGCATGATCGCGTGCGCGAGCCGGTACCAGCCACCCTCGTGCGCGGGACCCTGGGGCGGCCGGCGGCGCACCGACAGCGCGTCGATCCGCGGGCCGAGCAACGCGAAGAGGGCGGGGAGGACGGTCAGCGCGATGATCCCCGCCAGCGGCCCGACGAGCCCGCCCGCGATGCCCATCGAGCGCAGGAACCCGAGCGGGAAGACGGCGAGCGTCGCGACGGCCGCGCCGACCGTGACGGACGAGAAGGCGATGGTGCGCCCGGCCGTCCGCAGTGTCGTCCGGATCGCGTCGGGGCTGCCCAGCTCCTCGCGGTAGCGCGAGACGAGCAGCAGGCTGTAGTCGATGGCCAGTCCGAGACCGGCGCCGGTGACGATGTTGAGCGCGTAGGGAGAGACGGGCGTGAGCGCGTCGAGCACGCGCAGGAGCAGGAGCGCGGCGAGGATCGTGAGCCCGCCGACGACGAGCGGGAGCAGCGCGGCGACGATGCTGCGGAAGACAAAGAGCGCGATCAGGAACAGCGCGGGGAACGCGAGCGCCTCCGCCCGCGTGAGATCGCGCTGCACCTGGTGGTTGACCTGGACGACCGCGATCGCCGGGCCTCCGACGGCGGTGCCGGGAACCGTCTGGAGGCGGCGGTCGACGCGCTCCGCCGCCTTGCGCCAGCGCTGCTGCGAGATGCCGCCGCGCGCATACGCGGAGACCACTGCCTCGCTGCGGTCGCGTGAGAACAGGGGCGCCGCGAGAACGGGGAAGACCGGCTCCGTGCGCACGAGCGCGGCGACCCGGCCGAGCCGTGCGCGGGTCGGCCGCTGCACGAGGACGAGAAGCTGCGGGGCGGCGGAGAGCCCCGACGCGGCCTCGACCGCGTTCTCGGCCCGCACGCTCTGCGCGTCGCCCGGCAGGAAGTCGTTCGAGGCCCGGCCGAGCCGCGACGGCACGCCCAGCCCGAGCACGGCGGCGGCGACCGCGAAGGCGGCAGTGACGGCCAGCACCCGGCGCGGGTGCAAGGTCGCGAGGCGCGCGAGCCTGTCCATTGCGGTGGTCCTTACCGGCCCAGCGCCCGGTTACGGGTTGTGAAAGCCGCCTGAGCGCGAGAGAATCGCGCCGAAGTCTGCAAAAACCAAGACGAAAGGACAGGGAATGGACGACGTGCGCACGTCGACAGCCTGGACGGGCTGGGTCGGCTTCACCGCGATCTTGCTCGTGATCATCGGGATGATCGACGCCTTCGAAGGCCTGATCGCCATCATCCGCAGCGAGTACTACCAGTACACCCCCAACGGGGTCATCATCTTCGACACGACCAAGTGGGGCTGGCTCACGCTGATCTGGGGCATCCTGCTGGTGCTCGTCGGCCTGGCGCTTGCCGCGAAATCGAGCTGGGCGCGCTGGACGGCTGTCGTCCTGGTCGCCGTGAACCTGCTCGAGCAGCTTGCCTGGCTCGGGACCAGCGCGAGCACGATCTGGACGCTCACCATCATCACGCTGCAGATCATCGTCCTGTACGCCCTCACGGCGCGCTGGGGCGAGGTCTCCACGTACTGATTCACCACTTTGGCACGGGGAGGCGCGCGGCCCGCCTCCCCGTGGCTGCTACATCTAAAGGCTCGCCGATGAGTTCCGCGCGTCCGCGCGGTCCTACGCCCTGAGATGACCGACACGTCCCCGAACGAGAGACTCGCCGCGCACGAGCGTCTGTCCACCGGCGCCCTCGCGGCCTGGGCGCGACGCTGCGCGACGCACCCGTGGCGCGTCGTCGGCACGTGGATCGGGATCATCCTCCTGCTCATTGGTCTCGTCGCGACGATCGGCGGCTCCCTGCGCGACGAGTTCACGATCCCGGGCTCGGATACGCAGCGTGCGACCGACCTGATCAAGGCGGAGTTCCCGAGCAAGCAGGGCTCGGTTCTCGACATCGTCTTCGCCGCGCCGCCCGGGCAGAGTCTCGATACGCCGGCGCGCAAGGCCGCCATCGCGGCCGCGGTCGCGAAGCTGCGCAGCACCGAGTTCAAGCCGACGAAGGACAAGGCCGGCCTGGTCAGCGTCGACAACCCGCTGGTTCCGCGCACGACCTCAAAGGACGGCCGCATCGCCTACTCGGAGGCGTATTTCAACAAGGAGATCACGGAGGCTCAACGGACGCAGGTCGTGGACGTGGAGGACTTCGTGCGCGCGGCGATGGCACCCGTCGGCGTGACGGTCGAGTACAACGGCGAGGCCGAGCAGCCACCGCTCAAGCAGGGCCTGCCAGAGCTTCTCGGCATCCTCGCCGCGATCGTCGTGCTGCTCATCGTCTTCGGGACCTTCACCGCGATGCTGATCCCGATCCTCGTCGCGATCACGGCCTTGGCGACGGCGTTCCTTCTGCTCTTCATCCTCGCCGGGCAGACCGACATCAACACGGTCACGCCGATCCTGGTCTCGATGATCGGGCTCGGAGTCGGCATCGACTACTCGCTCTTCATCGTCACGCGCTTCCGGCAGCTGCTGCACAACGGCCTCTCGCCGACGGACGCTGCCGCGGAGGCGGGCTCGTCGGCGGGGCGCGCCGTGCTCTTCGCCGGCCTGACCGTCGCCATCTCGGTGACCGGGCTCGCGTTCTTCGGCCTCGACTTCGTCACCAAGCTCGGGATCGGGAGCGCGCTCGGCGTGCTCACGACGGTGCTGATCGCGAACTCGCTGCTCCTCGCGGTCCTGCGCCTCCTCGGGCACAAGATCGACCGGCTCAAGGTGCCGGGGCTCCGACGCCGCGACGAGTCCGACGCGGCCATGCAGCAGACGCTCACCGCGCGCTGGGGCCGCTTCGTCACCAACAACGCCAAGCCGGTGTTCATCGTCCTGCTGCTGGTGATGCTGGTGCTCGGCGGCACCTCGGCGTTCGTCCGACTCGGCGCCGCCGACCAGGGCACCCAGCCGAAGGCGCAGACCGCGCGCCGCGCGTACGACCTGCTCGCCGAGGGCTTCGGGCCGGGCTTCAACGGCCCCATCCCCATCGTCGTCAAGACGAACGGCGACACCGGCGCAGCGAACCGCGTCTTCCGGGACACCCGCGGCATCGAGGACGTCGCCTCCGTCCGTGCGCCGCAGTTCAACAAGGAGAAGACAGTCGCCCTCGTGTTCGTGACGCCGAGCTCGGCGCCGCAGGACGCGGCCACCGACAGCCTCGTGAACCGCCTGCGCGACGCGGTCGTCCCGAAGGCGACCGGGGGCGGTCCGGCGGTCGCGTACGTCTCGGGCCAGACGGCGGCGTTCCACGACATCGCCCAGCGCATCATCCAGCGCCTGCCGCTCTTCCTGCTCTACATCATCGGCGTCACGTTCCTGCTCCTCGCGATGGCGTTCAGGTCGATCGTGATCTCGCTGACGGCGGCGGTGACGACGATCCTGTCGGCGTTCATCGGCTTCGGCGTGCTGACGCTCGTGGTGCAGGAGGGACACCTGCTCGGCCTGACGGGCCTCGACCGAACCGGGCCGATCGAGACGTTCGTGCCTCCGATCGCGTTCGCGATCCTGTTCGGGCTCTCGATGGACTACATGGTCTTCATCATGAGCCGCATCCGCGAGGAGCACGTCAGCGGGCTGAATACGCGGCAGGCGGTCGAGCACGGCATCTCGGCGATCGGACGGGTCGTCGTAGCGGCCGCCCTGATCATGGGCACGGTCTTCGCGGCATTCG
>Ga0136846_1243750_pt1 | contig 10377 bp, 12 predicted proteins | sample HopSoiMetagenom2_FD_96841 | JGI IMG/M metagenome (GOLD analysis project Ga0136846, IMG submission 96841) | Grasslands soil microbial communities from Hopland, California, USA - 2 Assembly 2016 (version 4) | ecosystem: Environmental > Terrestrial > Soil > Grasslands | place: USA: Hopland... | reverse complement strand
TCGTTCCACTCTTCAAGTCGAGGAAAGACACGGCGCTGTGGTCTTCGTTGGCGACATACGCGGTGCTGCCGTCGGGACTGATCGCGAAGCGCTCGGGGTCGGTGCCGGAATCGTAGGTGCGTATCAGCTTCCGGGTGCGGACGTCCCAGGCCTCGATCCGGTTGGCGTTGGAGGCGGCGACGTAGAAGGTCCGCCGATCGGGAGAGAAGGCCATCCCCCGGGGCCTCGGGCCGGTCGTCAGGTGACCTTCAACCTTGCCCGTTGCGCCGTCGACCAAGGCCACCCCGGCCGCCTCGTTCGAGACGAAGACGATGTCTGTCGAAGGCGCATGATGCGGGGCGCAGCCAGCCGCGAGCAGCAGAAGGACCGCGAGGCCGAGGCGCGTCATTGAAGCTATACGCCCGAAGGGCCGTCCGGTTCTGGGACAGGGGGAATGATCCGATTGAACCTATCATGCTTTCGCGCACTTATCCTTGGTTATTCGAGTCAGTTGCGTGGGAGTGTCCTCGATGAGTTTTGGTAAGCGTATCGATGGTCCCGGCGGCCGCCGCCGGATCAACCGCCGTCAGGTCAGCATGCTCGCGTCGGCGGTGACCCTGCAGGGTTCAAGATCAGTCATCGTTGAAGACCTCTGCCTGCGAGGGGCTCGACTGGTGGGCCGAGATCTTCCGGAACCGGGCGCGGAGCTCTTGCTGCGCACCAACGGTGGAGCCCTTCTCGGCCGCGTAGCCTGGGCCAGCCACGATTGCCGCGGAGTCACTTTCGACGAGCCGGTCGAGGATTGATTCATCGTCCGTTTCTGGGACAGGTCCCGGGCCGCGATTGAAGCCCGCTTGCGAAGCCGCGTAGTCGATGGTGAACCGCGGACTTGGAGGAGTGGGTGCAATGTCGAGTTTCGGTAAGCGCGTCGATGGCCCCGGCGGCCGCCGCCGCATCAGGCGCCGTCCCGTTCACATCCAAGCGTCCGCGACCAGCGCCGAGGGATCGAAAGCCGTGGTCGTCGAAGATCTCTGCCTGATCGGAGCGAAGCTGGTCGGCAACGACTTGCCACGGCCGGGCGAGGTGATCCTGCTGCGGAGCGGCGAGCGGGCGATTCACGTGCGCGTTACTTGGGCGAACGACGACCGGCGCGGGATCATCTTTGGAGCGCTGCCTGAGGCCGCGTAACCTTCAGTTTTTCGAGTCCTCCCCGGCGTCCATAACGGTGGTTTGGACTCCGGTCGAGGAAGGTTCCACGCTCGCCTGAGTCACCAGCACGGTGGTCCCAGGCGTGATCACTGAACGCATGTTGGTGACGAACTGAGCCGGGAGCCGCATCTGCTCGACCCGCTCGGTCGAGATGATCTCCGCGCTTTCGCCCTTGAGGTCTGAGACTCCAACCTGGATCCATTGCGGCCGGTCGCCGCCTGCGAAGGTCATGACCTGCGGCTGGCTGGTTTCCTGCGACACGACCGCGTGGGCGCGGCCGATCTCCACACCGTTGCGGAGGATCACCACCTGCTGGTCGCCCGTCGAGACAATGATCGATACGGGGCCGGATGGGGAAGCCGCCGGGTTCCAGGTGAAGGCGCCTTTGTCCGTCAGCACTTCGTCCGCCTGTTGCGTAACCCCGGCAAGGGCGGGCGCGAGAACGCCGGCCGCGGGCCGCTTGACGGGGTCCTCGTTGCCGCCGGCGATTACCACCGTGCCGCCCATCGGGGTCACTTCGAACAGCTTTTTGGCGAACTCGAGCGGGAGCCGGACGCAGCCGTGGCTCGCCGGGAAGCCTGGTAAATTGCCAGCATGGAGGGCGACGCCGAGCCAGGTCAGCCGCTGCTGATAGGGCATGGAGGCATCGTCATAGGTTTTCGAATGATGCTCCTTGTTCTTCTCGAGGATGGTGAAGACGCCCGTGGGCGTTTCATGGCCTTCCTTTCCCGAAGAAATGGTCGAGACGCCGATGCGGACGCCGTTGCGGTACACCGTCGCCCGCTGCCGGCCGAGGTCGACGTAGACCAGCACAGGACCCTCGGCCGCGATCGCGGGCCTCCACACCCATTCGCCGGGTTTCAGCCCCTCCGCCTGCCTGGCGAGCTCGAGCTGCGCCGAAGTCGGCGCACCCTGCGCGAACAGGACGCCCGCGGGACCGAAAGCGAGATACAGGCAAGCGGCAAGTGCCATGCGAAGCAGGCGAGACACGTTTCAACACCCCTGTTGATTGGACGTAGGACCGATAGCGCTTCGTGCGCCGCAATGTGACGGGATAGATTCGCAAAATTCCGCCGAAAAGCGGCGGCTGTTGCCGGAATTTAAGGAAAAGTGGCCCCTTATCGCGAGCAAAGGGACCCACCCTTGCCGGCTTCACTCGCCTCTTTCGCGTGCGCTTGAGCATTACAAGCGCCGAAGTTCGGACGTCAGCTTACAATCGCGCGCGGGAACGCCTATGTGAGTTGGGCTACTAGTCGCAACTTGACGGTCTCAGGGCGCTTTTGCGGCTCCTTCTTTCCTTCTTCGAGCCTCTCCTAGCCAGAGGGGTCGGCACTTCGGCCCCCCGACAAGAAGGAAAGACCATGATCACCGGAACTGTAAAATTCTTCAACGACACCAAGGGCTACGGCTTCATCGCTCCCGATGGTGGTGGTAACGATGCTTTCGTTCATATCAGCGCCGTCGAGAGCAGTGGCATGCGCTCGCTCCATGAAAACCAGCGCATCAGCTACGAACTGAAGCAGGACCTCCGCGGCAAGATGGCAGCGGTAAACCTGAAATCTGCGGAAGACGCACCGCAGGCTGAAGCCGACGGTGCCGGCGAGGCTTCGGACGAGGCTTGAGAGCCTTGTCCGGGCCCATTGTCCGCTCGACCAACCTGAACTTCTTCCTCACCCGCGTCGAGCAGTCGCGGGTCGAGGCGGAAGCCGCGACGCTTGACCATGTACGGGACCGCTGCCGCCGGTCGGAAGCCGCGTGGCAGGCACTGGCTGACAAGGCGAAGCAAAGCGAATTGCTAAAAGAAGCCGAGGCGGTGCGGAAAGCGAACCAGTCCGTCGCCACCTGATACGGAGTACGCTCGTGGACTCCAACGAAGACAAACCGGTGCCCTTCGCTCACGGCGAGACGGTGGACACGTTGCGCCAACAGGCGGCCGCGTGCCGCCGGCTATCGCTTCAATCTCGCACCAAGGCCGGTGCCCAGGCGCTGAGAACGCTTGGGGAGCACTTCGATGACCGTGCGGAAAAGCTCGATCCATTAAGCCTCAGGCGCTGAGCCGCGTCACCGCGATCACGCGGTAGCCGCGCCGGGCTCCGATTGGCTCGACCAACTCGGGCTGCCTAGCGCCTTCAGCAGCACGAAATGCTGCCTGACCGCGGCGAAAATCCCACCGAGCTCGTAACACTGAATGCCGTGGCGTTCGGCGACGGTCCGGACGATCGGCCGTAACGCCGGGTAATGCGAATGCGCCACGTTGGGAAACAGATGGTGCTCGATCTGGTGATTGAGGCCGCCGGTAAACCAGGTCGCAAGGCGTGAAGAGGTGGCGAAGTCCGCGGTCGTCCGGAGTTGGTGGACGGACCAATCATCCCCGGCGCGGACGCCTTCAAACTGCATGCCCGGCGTCAGATGCGCAAGCTGGAAGACGATCGCCAGAAGCCAGCTTAACGCGAAATGGAAGACGAAGAATGCGGCGATCGACCAGGCCAGCGGAAGCATTAGCAACGGCGGCAGGACGAAGAGCGAGATGTAGAGAGCCTTGCAGATAAGAAGCTCGGCACGCTCTCCCTTGCTCAACGCAATCACGTGCCACTCGTTCAGCTGGCCGCGGGCCAGACAAAGGAAGTCCTTCCAGAACAGCCATTCGAGCGTGTTGAGGCCATAGAAGAGGAGCGCCTTGACCTCTTGGTGCCGATAGCGCGGGTGCCAGGGCGAGGCAGGGGTCAGCCGCAGCAATCCGCGGGTTTCGAGATCGTCATCCCACCCGAAAACATTGGGTTGGCGGTGATGGAGACCCTGGTGCTTATAGACCCAGAAATGCCGCGACGGGCCGAGCACCACCGAGCAAAGCCGCGCCATCCAGAGGTTCCCGCCCCGATGCCGGAAGAGCGTGCCGTGATTGGCGTCGTGGAAGACGCCGAAGCCGAGCGCCGATGCGGCGAGCGCGAGCGAGATTGCTGCAAGCAGGGCCAGCGGCAGCGTCGGGGCGAAGAGCAAAGCGCCGAAGGACATTGCAAACCAGGCCAGGATCACCGCGGCCTTTCGCTTGAGGCGTGGGTCGCCAGTCGATGGGCGCCCGTAACGCTCTTCGGCGGCGAGATGATCTCCGACAGCGGTCATGAGGTCGCGGCGAAACGCCGACTTGGTGGAAAAGCTCGGCATTTGGCCGATGGCTTCACCGCCACGGCCTGGTCGGGCCGGTCCACTCATCGTCGAAAGCTGCGGCGTCGGGGGGCAGAAGACTGGCCCGCGATCTTCTCGCGATAAACGATCCGGCCTTTGGACAGATCGTAAGGCGTCATCTCTACGTGCACGCGGTCCCCGACGATCGAGCGGATTCGGTACCGGCGCATCTTCCCCGCCGTGTAAGCAATGATCCGGTACTGGTTGTCGAGCATCACGCCGAACCGGCCGTCCGGCAGGATCTCGTCGACGACGCCTTCGATCGTGAGCAGTTCTTCTTTTGCCATGAGCCAATCGCGGTGGTTCGCCGAGGCACCCCCGAATGGGCGCCTCGTGGCTAGCTGGCGTTAAGGAGGGAAAACGGCGGATGAACGCCCGAAACCGTCAATACCGGCGGGTAGCCCCTGCGATATAGCCTCGCGAAACAGCAATAGCCATGCCTGCCAGGGCCGCCGGCGGGCACCGGGCTCAATAAAGAGGCCGTTGGACGGCGCAGGATCGCCGCGGGCTCGCGTTCGAAGCTCCTTAAATTCACAAAGTTCATGGGGAACGGCGCCTTTTTCGTGAATCTATGAGGGCTAAAGCCGCCGTATGCGCGGCCCGCGCCTTGGCGCGTTCTCGACGCCGTCGAGGATCGCCTGGTGCTCGGCTGAGACTGCGTCGGCCTGGCGCTTCTCCTCGGCTTCTTCAGCGCGGAGCTGGGCCAAGTAGAGGCGGTAACGGCGGCGCGAGGCGGCGCGCTCGCGATTGTCGACGACCGAACGGGTGCGGCCGGATAGCAGCGCGATCGCGAGCCGGTCGTTGTGGCGATATTCCGTGCGGACGATCCGCCCGCGGCGCATCACCGGCACCCAGCTGCCGCCGATCGCCCGGTCGAGCGCCGCCCAGCGCAGCCGCTCGATGCCGTACGCGACCGCCTGGTCCCAAGCCTCGGCGAAGCTGTCCGCGCCCGGCGCCTCCAGCAGCTTGTAGGCGCTTCGGGCACTTCGCCCCACGGCCTCGGCGGCGACGGTCACCGACCCGGAGCGGGCGAGCGCGTCGATGAAGGTGCGCTGCGTCGCCTCGCTCCAGCCGTCGCGGCGCTTGCGCAGCCGCGGCACGGGGTCGAACGCGATCGGCAGCTCCGCCGGCGGATCGACCAGGCCGGTGACGGCGCGCGGCGGGATGCGATGCTGGAGCGACCCCTTACGACAAGCTTCGTCCAGCGTCAGCGCGGACTGGCTGGGCCCGGACTCCGGGTCGGCCGCTTCGCGGTCAGCGGCGTGAGGGGGAAAGGGTAGGTCGTCGGACATCTGGCCTCCGGGCAAAAGGAGGCGATTTATTTATGCCATTTGAGCGGCTGTAGGACAGCGCTTTGAGGCTCTTGCCGCTATGTCACCTATAGGTTACTTAGGTAACGCCAAGGTTACATGGGAGACGCAAATGGGTCCGATCGAGTCAGCCGCGATGAAGGTCGCCGTCGCCGGCGGCGTCTCGGTGATCGTGCTGTTCCGGACCAGGAACGTGCCGCGCGAGGAGCTGGGAATCGTGCGCCCGCCGCTCGCCCTCTCGGCAGTTCTCCTGGTTGTTTATCTCGGTTGGATGCTGGGGTCGGACGCGCTGATCCACTGGCGCGGGCCGTGGGGCTGGCGGCCGTGGCTTGTGGCGCCGCTCGCCGCTTCGGCCATGCGCGTGCTGGCGGTCGGCATCCTCGGGCCGATCGCCGAGGAGCTGCTGTTCCGCGGGTGGTTCTTCGGGCTGCTCGACAAGCGCCTCGGCCCGGTGCCGACGATCCTCGTCACCGCCATCGGCTGGGCGCTGCTCCACTACGATTATACTTGGCAGGTGATCGCGGTAATCGTCGTTGACGGCCTGCTGCTCGGCCTCAGCCGCTGGAAAACTCGCTCGGTCTTCCCGTCGATGGTGATGCACGCGCTTTATAATCTTTATGCGATTTGGTGAACGCGACGGATGCCGCCGATCGTCATCCGCCGCACCATCCATTTCGCTAACGGCAGTGCAACCGTTTCAGCTTCTCAACGTTGCCTTTCCCAAATCAAATCAGGATCAAAGCGCCCTCGCGGCGCCGAAATTGGGAAGCGCAGATGAGCAAGAGCGACAAGGCCCGGACCGGCGTGGAGGGGCTCGACGAGATCCTCACCGGTGGGCTGCAGCGCGGACGCGTCTATCTTATCGAAGGCAGTCCGGGCACCGGCAAGACGACGATCGCGACTCAGTTCCTGCTTGCCGGCGCGGAAGCCGGCGAGAGGGGGCTCTACATCACATTGTCCGAGACAGAAGAGGAGCTGCGCGAGAGCGCCGGCTCGCACGGCTGGAAGTTCGACGATCCCCTCGGCATCTACGAACTCGTCCCGCCCGAGAGCCTGCTCGACGAGGAGCAGCAGCAGAGCCTGCTCTACTCCTCCGATCTCGAACTGGGCGAGACGACCAAGCGCATCTTCGAAGCGATCGAGAAGCACAACCCGCGGCGGATCGTCGTCGACAGCCTGTCGGAAATCCGCCTGCTTGCGCAAAGCTCGCTCCGCTACCGGCGGCAGGTGCTCGCGCTGAAGCATTATTTCGCGCGCAACGGTGCGACCGTCGTGATGCTCGACGACCTCACCAGCGACACGCACGACAAGACGGTGCACAGCGTCGCCCACGGCGTGCTCCGGCTCGAGGAGCTGGCACCCGATTATGGCGCCGACCGGCGGCGGCTCCGGGTCATCAAGTACCGCGGACAGAGCTTCCGCGGCGGCTTCCATGACATGGTCATCAAGACCGGCGGAGTGACCGTCTTCCCGCGGCTCATCTCCGCCGAGCACAAGCGCGAATTCAGCCGCGACGCGCTTCCGAGCAAATCGGACGAGCTCAACAGGCTGCTTGGGGGCGGCATCGAGCGCGGATCCAGCACTTTGGTGCTGGGGCCCGCGGGCACCGGCAAGTCGCTCCTGACGCTGAGCTTCGCGGTGCAAGCAATCGAGCGCGGCGAAAGCGCGGCGATGTTCATCTTCGACGAGGAGCTCGGGCTGCTGTTCGAGCGGGCGAAGGGGCTGGGACTTGATCTGGCGTCGCTGAAGGACAGCGGAAGGCTGATCATCGAGCAGGTCGACGCCGCGGAGCTTGCACCCGGCGAGTTCGCACAGCGGGTGCGGACCTGCGTGCAGGAACTTCAGGCCCGCACGGTCGTGGTCGACAGCCTCAACGGCTACCAGGCGGCCATGCCGGAAGAGAAGCAGCTGATCCTCCACATGCACGAGCTGCTCCAGTTCCTGAACCGCCAGGGCGCGACGACCTTCCTGACGGTGGCTCAGCACGGGCTGGTCGGCGACATGAGGGCGCCGGTCGACGTCACCTACCTCGCCGACACGGTCATCCTGCTCCGCTATTTCGAGGCGATGGGGCGAGTCCGGCGTGCGATATCGGTGATCAAGAAGCGCACCAGCGCGCACGAAGACACCATCCGCGAATATCGCATCGGCAAGGGCGGGGTCACACTCGGCCCGGCGTTGACCAACTTCCAGGGCGTGCTTCGCGGCGTCCCCGAGATGATCGGGGTCGAGGAAGCCCTGCTGGAAGACGCGTGACTGCCGGCGGTCGATCGGAGACGGCGCTAATCCTCGCCCCGGTCGGGCGCGACGCAGCGATCGCGGCCGGGATGCTCCGCGAAGCGCGGATGCCGTCACTCATCTGCCCCGACCTCGAGTGCCTCTTCAGCGAATTGCCGAACGGCGTCGGTTTCGTGCTGGTGACGGAGGAGGCGCTGCTCGGACACGACTTGCGGCCCCTTGCGCGGTGGATCAGGGCGCAACCCGAATGGTCCGATCTGCCGTTTGTCCTGCTCACGCAAAGGGGCGGCGGGCTCGAGCGCAATCCCGAAGCCGGGCGGTTACTCGACGCGCTCGGCAACGTCACCTTCCTCGAGCGCCCCTTCCATCCGACGACTCTGGTCAGCCTGGCGCGTGCTGCGCTCCGGGCGCGCCTTCGCCAGTATGAGGCACGTGCTCGACTCGAAGAGCTCCAGCAAAGCGAGGAGCAACTTCGAACCGCGAACGAAACGCTCGAGGCGAGGGTGGTGGAACGCACGCGCGATCACGAGCTTGCCCTTGCCAAGCTTCACGAAGCGCAGAAGCTGGAGACGCTCGGGCAGCTGACCGGCGGTGTCGCGCACGACTTCAATAACCTGCTTACGCCCGTGATCGGCAACCTCGATCTGTTGCGCAACCGATTGCCGCCCAACGATCCATCGCAGCGGCTGATTGATGCCGGGCTGCAGGCTGCCAGCCGCGCAGCAACGCTGGTGCAGCGGTTGCTCGCTTTTGCGCGGCGGCAGGACCTGAAGGTCCGCTCGGTCAACGTTGCGTCGCTGCTCGACGGAATGGAAGACCTCATCCGGCGTTCGCTCGACCCCGCGATCGAGGTGCACGTGACGTGTGCGACCAACCTGCCGCCGGCCTGGGTCGACGCCAACCAGCTCGAGCTCGCGATCCTGAATCTCGCGATCAATGCCCGCGACGCGATGCCTCGAGGGGGCAAGCTGTGCGTAGAAGCGGACGCCGCCGAAGCCGATGAACGCGCGGGCCTTCGCGCCGGCGGCTATGTCCGCATCACCGTGCGCGACAATGGGACTGGTATGGATCAGCAGACGCTCGCTCGTGCGGTCGAGCCATTCTTCTCGACCAAGGGCGTCGGCAAAGGGACGGGTTTGGGCCTTTCGATGGTTCACGGCCTGGCGGCTCAGCTCAGCGGCATGCTCAAGCTCACCAGCAGCCCGGGCGAGGGCACCAGCGCGGAAATCTGGCTGCCCCAGGCGAGCGAGGCAGCCACCGCAGACGACCTCGAGCCACGGCCGGCGATACGGGCTGTACGCGACGCCACGATCCTGCTCGTCGACGACGAGGAGCTTGTGCGGATCGGCACCGGCGAAATGCTCAGCGACCTCGGTTACAAGGTGGTCGAGGCCAATTCGGGCGCGGAGGCGCTGCGCCTGCTCCGCACCGGCGATGCGCCGGACCTGATGATCACCGACTATTTGATGCCCGGCATGAACGGCGTCGCGCTGATTGAGCATGCCCGCAAGCTCGCGCCTTCGATGGAGATGATGCTGATCACGGGTTACTCGACGGTCGCCCAAGGGCCGGCCGCTACAGTCCCTCGTCTCGCCAAGCCGTTCCGCCAAGCGGACCTTGCGGCGCTCGTCGCCGAGCAGCTTGCAGGCACGCCATCCGGCAAAGTGGTGAACTTCCCCCGAAAGGACGGGCTGAGGTAGACGAAAAAGACCCCGCGATCGCTCGCGGGGCCTTCATCTTGTAGCGCACCGGGCCCCGGCGTTCGCCCGGGAACAGCTTAGTCTTCGCCTTCGCCCGTGAGGAAGGCGGGAGCGAACTCGGGCGCGGGGCCCTTATCGTCGCCGCCCTCGCGCTCGCGGCGGGGACCACGCTCGCCGCGGTCACCGCGCGGGCCACGGTCATCCCGGGGTCCACGGTCGCGGCGCGGGCCGCGATCGTCGCGTCCACCGCCTCCGCCACGGCCATGACGGCCACGGTCGCCGCGGTCGCCGCGAGGCCCACGGTCACCGCCCTCGCGCGGCTCGCGCGGCGGGCGGGTGTCCTCGAGCTCGGCGCCAGTCTCCTGGTCGACGAGGCGCATCGACAGGCGGACCTTGCCGCGCTGGTCGACCTCGAGCAGCTTGACCTTCACTTCCTGGCCCTCGGAGAGGACGTCGCGGACGTTCTCGACCCGCTCGTTCTTGATCTCCGACACGTGCACCAACCCGTCCTTGCCGGGCATAAAGGTCACGAACGCGCCGAAATCGACGATGCTCGCTACCTTTCCGGTGTAAATGGTGCCGGGCTCCGGCTCCGCGACGATGCCGCGGATCCAGTTGCGGGCGGCCTCGATCTGCGAGACATCGGACGAGGCGATCTTGATCACGCCCTCGTCATCGATGTCGACCTTGGCGCCGGTCGTCGCGACGATTTCGCGGATGACCTTGCCGCGCTGGTCGACCTCGAGCAGCTTGACCTT
>Ga0136846_1241190_pt1 | contig 10377 bp, 7 predicted proteins | sample HopSoiMetagenom2_FD_96841 | JGI IMG/M metagenome (GOLD analysis project Ga0136846, IMG submission 96841) | Grasslands soil microbial communities from Hopland, California, USA - 2 Assembly 2016 (version 4) | ecosystem: Environmental > Terrestrial > Soil > Grasslands | place: USA: Hopland... | reverse complement strand
CGCCGTTGCCGACGGAGGCCGTCGCGCCGCCGCCGGCCGGCCCGGCGCCGACCGCACCGCCAGTGGCCGCCCCGCCCACCGGCGACCTCACCCCTAACGATCGGTAACCGACCAGTCATCGGCGGCGACCGCCTGCGCACGTCAGGCCGGAGTGCCCGGCCAGCGCGGCGCGCCGAGTTCGCGTGAGACGTTGCGTGCTGCTTCCCGCAGGGCGCCCCGGATCGACTCGCCGACCGGCCAGTCCGTCGTCGGCAGCACGACGCCGATGGCGCCGATCGCCGACCCGTGGGCACCGAAGACGGGGGCGGCGACGCTCGACTCGCCGAGCACCGCCTCGTCCTTCTCCTCAGCAAGTGCGGTGCGCGCGATGTCGGCGAGTTGCTCGCGCAGCTCGCCCGGGTCGGTGACCGTCTCGCCGGTCATCGTCCGGTGCGCTGCGACGAGCACCCGGTCGGCCTGGGCGGGCAGATAGGCCAGCAGAGCCTTGCCGAGGGCGCTCGCGTGCGCCGGGATCACGATCCCGGTCTCGGGCATCTGCCGGCTGCCGTCCGGGCGCGGCTCGTGATGGATGATGACCACGTCGTCGCCGGCCAGCACCCCGGTGCGTACTGCCATTTCGCTGCGACGCGCCAGTTCCTCCGACCAGGCGACCACCCGGGAGCGCAGCTCCAGGCTGTCGAGGTAGACATTGCCCAGGCGGAGAACCGCGGGGCCCAGCTGGTAGCGGCCGGAGCCGACATCCTGCACGACCAGGTGGTGCGCCGCCAGCGTCTTGACGATGCCGTGCACGGTCGAGGGTGCGAGTTCCAGGCGCAGCGCGAGGTCGGCGATGCCCAGCCGGCGTTCGCCCTGCAGCGCGAGCAGGACGCGGACCGCCCGGTCGACGGACTGGATCATCGAAGCACCTCCTCGCCTCCGACCCTGCATCCGACCTTCACGAACAGACTATTGACGTGATGGAAGTCATGGCGGTAACTTTCGCACAGCATTCGACATTATCGAATGTTCATCGGGATTATGGTACGCCGCGGTCGAGCCGGTCAGTCCCCGCGTCGCTACCCGGACAGCGAAGGCGGAGGCAGGCGATGGACGAAGTTTCGATGCGGCAAAAGCTGATCGCCGAGGTGATCGGTACGGCTTTCCTGGTCTTCATCGGGGTCGGCTCGGTGCCGGCCACGCTGATCGTGAACGGCGATGCGCCATTCACCATGGCCGATCTGGTAATGATCTCGCTGGCGTTTGCGACCGTCGTCGTCGCGACCGTCTACGCGCTGGGCAACGTGTCCGGCAACCACATCAACCCGGCCGTCACCCTGGGCCTCGCGGCAAGCGGCAAGTTCCCCTGGCGCCAGGTTCCCGGCTACCTCGCCGCCCAGGTGACCGGCGCCGTCATCGGCGCGTTGGCAATCATCGCGGTACTCGGCAAGAAGGCATCCGACGTCGGGCTGGGCGTTGCCTCGTATGGGCCGACCGTGCACTGGCCGCAGGCCTTCGCCGCCGAGTTCGTCGGCACGTTCATCCTCGTCTTCACCGTCTTCGGTGTCATCCACCGCAAGGCCGCGTCCGGTTTCGCCGGCCTGGCGATCGGTCTGGTCGTGTTCGCGGCGATCATTCCCGTGGCCCCGACCACCGGCGCGTCCATCAACCCGGCGCGCACAATCGGTCCCATGCTGATCCAGCAGTTCTGGGGCGGGACGATCCACTGGACGCAGTTGCCGGTCTATCTGTGCGCCGAGTGCCTCGCCGGCGTGGCGGCGGCCCTGGCGTTCGGGGCGCTCTCCCGCACGCCCGCCGACGCGCCGCCGATCGTCACCTTGCCCGCGACGCACGTCCGAGTGGAGGCATGAGATGAAGAAGCTGATCAACGATCCGGCCGACGTTGTCAAGGAGGCGCTGCTCGGCGTCGAGGCGGCGCACCCGCAGCTGCACGTCGACCACGAGAACAAGGTCGTGTATCGCGCGACCGGACCGACGCCGGGCAAGGTCGGTCTCATCTCCGGCGGCGGGTCAGGCCATGAGCCGCTGCACGCCGGCTTTGTCGGCCTCGGCATGCTCGACGCCGCGTGTTGCGGTGAGGTCTTCACTTCCCCGGTCCCCGACCACATGCTGGCTGCCACCAAGGCGGTCGACGGCGGGGCCGGCGTCCTGCACATCGTGAAGAACTACACCGGCGACGTGATGAACTTCGAGATGGCCGCCGAGCTGGCCGCCGCGGAGACCGGCGCCGAGGTCGTCTCCGTCGTCACCGATGACGACGTCGCGGTGCAGGACAGCACGTGGACGGCCGGGCGGCGCGGCGTGGGGGTCACCGTGCTGGTCGAGAAGATCGCCGGTGCCGCCGCCGAACAAGGCCGGTCGTTGAAAGAGGTTGCCGACGTCGCACGCGAGGTCAACGCGAACGGCCGCAGCATGGGCATCGCGCTGACGTCCTGCACCGTGCCCGCGAACGGCAAGCCAACCTTCGAACTCGGCGAGGACGAGATGGAGGTCGGCGTCGGGATCCACGGCGAACCCGGTCGCCGCCGGATGCCGATCGCGCCGGCTCGAGCGGTAGCCGCGCAACTCGTCGAGCCGATCGTCGACGACCTCCCGTTCAGGCGCGGAGACCAGGTCATCGCATTCGTGAACGGACTGGGCGGCAGCCCGCTGATCGAGCTCTACCTCATGTACGGCGAGATCGCACGCATCCTCGAGGGAAGCGGCATCGCGATCGCGCGCAGTCTGGTCGGGCCGTACATCACATCGCTGGACATGGCCGGTTGTTCGATCACCCTGTTGCGCGCCGACGAGGAGTTCCTGCAGCTGTGGGACGCTCCGGTTCGCACGCCGGCCCTGCGCTGGGGGATCTGAGGATGTCCGACGGCCGCATCAGGCTGAGCCAGTTCAAGGACTGGCTCACCGAGTTCGCGCGGTTGATCGCAGACCATCGCGACGAACTCACCCGCCTTGATGCGGCCATCGGCGACGCCGACCACGGTACGAACATGCAACGCGGCATGACGGCGGTCCTCGCCGGCCTGAGCGGCGACACAGTGGCCGCGGTGTGCAAGGGAGCCGGCATGACGCTCGTGAGCACGGTCGGCGGGGCGAGCGGGCCCCTGTACGGCACGTTCTTCCTCCGGTTCGGCGCGGCCGCCGGTGAGGTCGCGGAGTTGGACCCCACCGCCTTCGCCGCGGCAATGCGCGCTGGGCTCGACGGCATCGTCGCGCGCGGCAAGGCAGAGCGAGAGGACAAGACCATGTTCGACGCGCTCGCTCCGGCGGTCGAGACCCTGGAAGCCGGCGTCGGCGCTTCGCTCGGCGACGCGCTGCACGCGGCCGTCGACGCGGCCGACAAGGGTCGCGACCGGACGATCGAGATGGTGGCGCGCAAGGGGCGCGCGAGCTACCTGGGCGAGCGGAGCATCGGCCATCAGGATCCGGGAGCCACCTCTGTGGCGCTCCTCGTACACGCCGCCGCGTCGACGCTCGCGTGACGCCATGATCGGCATCGTCGTCGTCTCGCACAGCCGCGCTCTCGCCTGCGCGGCGGTCGAGCTGGCCGGGCAGATGCTGCACGGTCCCCGACCGCGCATCGCCGTCGCGGCCGGCCTCGACGACGAGACCCTCGGCACCGACGCGGTCCAGATCAGGGAAGCGATCGAGCGGGTGGACAGCCCGGACGGCGTGCTGGTGCTGCTCGACCTGGGCAGCGCGGTGCTGAGCGCCGAACTCGCCCGCGACCTGCTGGAGCCGTCGACCCGGGAGCGGGTGTTGCTGAGCCCGGCGCCACTGGTCGAGGGGCTGGTGGTGGCCGCGGTCACGGCCGCCGGGGGCGGCTCTGCCGCCGAGGTCGCGCAGGAGGCAGCCGGGGCGCTGGCCGGCAAGCAGGCGCATCTCGGCGTTACGGTCGGCGCGGGCGAGCCGGCCGAGACGGGCGACGAAGCGGTGCGCGGCGTCTTCGTCGTCGCCAATGCGCACGGGTTGCATGCCCGCCCGGCGGCCCGGCTGGTCGCGCAGGTACGCACCCTCGACGCGCAGGTACAGCTGAGCGACCTCACCGCCGGCACCGGCCCGGTGTCGGCGACGAGCCTGAGCCGGGTGGCCACCCTCGGCGCCCGATGCGGTCATGAGGTCGAGGTCGCGGTCACCGGCAGCCAGGCGGCCGAGGCGCTCGAGCAGATCCTCGGTCTCGCCGCCCGCCGCTTCGACGAGGTCGATGAGCTCGAACGGGCACCGGCCGCGGTGAGTGCCGGCCCAGTGGCCGCCTCACCCGGCATCGCCATCGGTCCGGCCTGCCGCGCGGACGCGCGCGCGCCCGTGATTCCGGAGGCAGAACCCGGTGATCCCGCCGCGCACTGGCGCCGGCTCCGTGAGGCGATTGCCGCGACCCGCCGGGACCTGGCCCGCACCCGGGCTCGCATCGGCCGGGAAGCCGCCGATGCCGACGCCGCGATTTTCGACGCGCATCTGATGCTGCTCGAGGACGCGGAGCTGCTCGCCGACGTCCGCCGACGCATCGAGTCCGGATGCGGAGCAGCCCGGTCCTGGCAGGAAGCGATCGGTGTCGTCGAGCAGGAATTCCACGCGCTGAACGACGCCTACCTGCGAGCCCGGGCGGCCGACGTGCGCGCCGTCGGCGACCAGGTGCTGCGTCACCTCCTCGGCATCGACGCCGGGCTGGCGAGCGTCGACGGCGTGCTGGTGGCCGGTGATCTCGCGCCCAGCGATGCCGCCGACCTCGACCCCCGCCGGATCCGCGCGGTGGTGTTGGCATACGGCAGCCCCACCTCACACGCCGCGATCCTTGCGACCGCGAAGGGTATTCCGATGCTCGTGGCGGCGGGCAACCGGGCGCTTGCCATTGCGGACGGAACGCCGGTCGTGGTCGATGGCGACGCCGGACTGCTCTTGGTGGACCCGCCGCCCGACGTGTTGGGCGAGTACGAGAAGCGGCTGGAGCAGCGCCGGCGGGCGCAGGCGCTGGCCTATGCCGCCGCTGGCCGGCCGGCGATCACGAAGGACGGAGTGACGGTCGCGGTCAACGCGAACATTGCAAGCGTCGACGATGCCAAGGCGGCCGCCGACACCCACGCCGACGGCGCCGGACTCGTGCGCACCGAATTCCTCTTCCAATCCCGCACTGAGCCGCCACCGGTGGCGGAGCAGGAGGCCGTCTACCGGGCAATCGCCGAGGCGTTCAACGGTCGCCGGGTCGTATTCCGGACCCTCGACGTCGGGGGAGACAAGCCTCTGCCGTTCAGCACGCCGGGCCACGAGGCCAACCCGTTCCTCGGGGTCCGCGGCCTGCGCCTGTCGCTGCGCCATCGCGAACTGCTGCTCGACCAGCTGACGGCCGTCTGCGCGGTGGCGACGGACTGGCCGGTGAGCGTCATGTTCCCGATGGTCAGCACTGTCGACGAGGTCGTCGCGGCAACCGCCCTGCTCGACGAGGCGTGCTACGGACACCGGCCGGAGGGACTCCGGGTGGGGATCATGGTGGAGGTCCCGGCCGTTGCGCTGCGCGCCGCGGCAATGCTGCCGCACGTCGACTTCTTCAGCGTGGGAACGAACGACCTCACCCAGTTCGCGCTCGCCGCGGAGCGCGGAAACCCCGCGCTCGCCGCGCTCGCCGACCCACTCGATCCGGGGGTGCTCGCGCTGATCGCGGCGCTGTGCCGGCAGGCCGGCGAGGCGACCGTCTCAGTGTGCGGCGAGATCGCCGCTGACCCCGCGGCCGTGCCGCTGCTGCTCGGTCTGGGCGTCGAATCCCTCAGCGTCTCGGTACCGGCCGTCGCCACCGTCAAGCAGCGGGTGCGGGAGGTCGACCGCGCGGCGGCGCAAGCCTTGGCGGCCCGAGCCCTGACCTGCGGGAGCGCGGCCGAGGTTCGTGCCCTCGTCGTCTGACGCTCCTTCGGCTCAATCCGGATTGTCGGCCGGGTGAACGTGGGTTTCGTGGAACCGCTTGTGCTCCAGGGCTATCTCGTCGGCGGCCGACATGCCGCTGGGCAGGTCAACTGTGGTCTTCGGTCCGGTGAACCAGTGCTTCGCCGACAGGTGCCAGCCCACCCATAGCGCGAACAGCGCCCCGAGGATCACGACCGGCGTGTAGTTGACGAACTTCAGGCTCGCCCAGCCGAACCCCGTGTACCAGGGCGCTCCCGCACTAGAGGTCGGAAGCAGCGCGATGAACGACGTGATGGCAATTTCCGCGACGGCGATCGGCGCCATCCACTTGTACTTGGAGCCGAGCGTCCAGCCGCCAGGCTTGAACTTGCTGCCCGCCCGCCAGCGCAGCCAGATCGGGATGGCGAACGCGACGTAGAGCCCGACCACCCCGATGGACACGACCGCATAGAACGCCACGGGCGACGGGATCAACTCGTCGCCGACGGGGATGTTCACCGTCACGACCGCCGGGAGGGTGATGAGGGCGGCGACCACCACGGACAACAGCACGCCGTAGACGGGCACCCGATTGTGGTTGAGTCGCGACCAGTACTTCGCGCCCGGCACTGCGCCGTCGCGGCTGAACGCGAACAGCATCCGGGTCGTGCTCGTCATGCAGGCCACCGTGCAGAAGAACTGCCCGAGGGTTGCGATCGCCAACACCAGACTCGCCCAGTTGACCGTCAACGCCTGGTTGAAGATGATCGCCACGCTGCCACCGGTGTAGCCGCCGCCGCCCGCGGTCACACCGGCTTCGTTCTGCACCGCGAACAGGAACGAGAGCAGCAGGATCCACCCGCCGATAGCGGAGTAGAAGATCGAGCGCCAAATGCCCTTGGCGGCCGAGTCTGCCGCGCTGTGCGTTTCCTCCGACAGGTGCGCCGACGCGTCGTAGCCGGTGATCGTGTACTGGGTGAGAATGACCGACAGCGGTAGGACGAGGAAGAAGAACGCGGGGCCTCCGGTGTGCCCGCCGATGAAGCCGGTGTTGTTCACCGTGTGCGTGAAGACCGAGGACAGGCTCGCGTGATGCTTCGGAGCGACGACCAGGATGAGGACGACCGCGGTCGCACCGATGACGTGCCACCACACCGAGACGTTGTTCAACACCGCGAGGAGGTGGCTGGAGAAGATGTTCACGAGCGCGGCAAGGCCGAGTACGACGAGGAAGATGATGAACACCCGGGTGAGGCTGTAGCCGCTGGCCCAGGACGTGCTGTACGTGTCGAGCGTCAGGTCGAAGAACGTCGCGCACCCGTAGGCCACTGACGCGTCGATCGCCAGCAGCCCGATGAGGTTGAGCCAACCGGTGTAGTAGCCGGCCTTCGCGCCGCCGAGCTTGGACGCCCACCAGTAAATGCCGCCCGAGGTCGGGAACGCGGAGACCAGCTCCGACATGCACAGCCCGATCACCAGGATGAACATCGAAACGATCGGCCAACCCCACGCGATGGCCGCCGGGCCGCCGTTGTTCCAACCCACGCCGAACGTCGTGAAACACCCGGCCAGGATCGAGATGATCGAAAAGGAGATCGCGAAGTTCGAGAACCCCGACCAGCTCCGATTGAGCTCCTGCTTGTAGCCGAGCTCGGCGAGGCGCTTCTCGTCCTCGTTCAGCTCGATGGTGTCGGCCACGGTCGGCTCCTCTGCTCGGATCGGATCGGGTTCAGCATCGGATGGATTCCCCGACGGTCGAGATCAGCGCTTCGAGGTCGCGGCCCGCGAACTCCTCGCGGGCTCGGACGTACTTCTCCATGCCCCACTGCCAATAATCGAAGTCGACGTCGCTGACCGCGTCCTGGATCGACGCCCACAGCGTCCACGCGTACTTCGCGATCAGGCCGAACAGCCGCGCCCGGGCTGCCTCGCGCGCCGAAGACCGGCCCAGGTAGGCGGCTACCAGGTGCTCGAGCCGGTCGACGTCGAGCGCGGCCTCGCTCCAGATGTTGCCGAGTTCGAAACTCGGGTCGTTGTTGCCGGAGTACTCGTAGTCGACGAACCGGAGCCGGTCGCCGTCGTCCAGGATGTTCGCGGCCAGCAGATCGTTGTGGCACGGCGCGGCTGGGCGCGCCGACGCCCGCAGGACCTGCTCGATCCGCCGAGCGGTCGGCCCGAAGCTCACGTAATCCTGCGGCATCCGGAAGCCGGACTCGGTCACGATCCGAAGGTAGCGGCGCTGGGCGTCGAAGATGTCGAAGTCACCGACGAAGCGTGGGCCGGCGTGCAGGATCCGGCAGGAAGCGGCCACGCGCCCGAGCTGGACGGGGTCGTCCAGGTCGGCGTCGGTCAAGGTCCGGCCGTCGATCCACTCGATCAGGAGCACCCCGTCGTCCGGCGAGTAGTCGACGACGCGAGGGCCGACGCCGAGTTGCGCCGCGGTCTGCGCATTGCGGTACTCGGCGGTGCGGTCGATCTCGAGCAGCGCGCTGCCGCGGCCGAAGAACCGTGCGACGTAGCGGGCGCCGGTACCGGTGCTGACCGCGTAGTTGCGGTTGGTCAGCCCACCCGGCAGCGGTTCCAGCCGTCGCTGCATCCCGGTCAGCGACGGTAGGCGAGCAAGGACCGCGTCAGCCGACGCCGCGACGTCCGGAAGGTCGCCCGCATCTGTATCGACGCGTGCGCCAGGCATGCCCTGCCAGGTCAAGCGTCACCTCCCGTCTGGTGCACCTGCTGTCACGGACGGACTTCCTGCGATTGGTCTCGGATCGTAGGGCCGTTTGGGACTTTCGGTCTAGAGGCCAGACCTTTTCCGGTCGTCGTGTCTTGTCCGGCAGGCTCCATACCGGGATCATTCGAGCGCATGACGGCCGCGCAGCTGCCGAAGTCGGCGCGCATCGTCGTGATCGGCGGCGGCGTCGGAGGGGCCAGCGTTGCATACCACCTGAGCGAGCTGGGCGAATCAGACGTGGTGGTCGTCGAGCGGGCGGAGCTCACGGGTGGATCCACGTTCCACTCTGCCGGGCTCGTGGGCCAGCTCCGGGCCGACCCGGCGCTCACCCGGATGAACATGTATTCGGTCGAGCTCTACCGGCGGCTGGAGCAGGGCGAGCATACGGTCGGCTGGACCGAGAGCGGCGGCATCAAGCTCGCGTCGTCAGAGGAGCGGCTGGCCGAGATCCGCCGGCAAATCAGCTGGGCGCGCAGCTACGGACTCCCACTGCACGAGATCTCGCCGGCTGAGGTGGCGCAGCGCTTTCCCCTCGTCGACCTGGACGGTGTCGTGGGCGCGGCCTACCTCGAGTCGGACGGGCATCTCGATCCGTCGCAGCTGTGCTACTCCTTGGCGGCGGCAGCGCGCGCGCGCGGCGTCCGCATCCACCAACGCACTCGGGTCGTCCGGATCGACGTCGCACGCGGCCGGGTCTGCCAGGTCGGCACGGACCGCGGCGACGTCGACTGCGAGATCGTCGTCAACTGTGCCGGCATGTTCGCCGCGGAAGTGGTTCGGCTGGCCGGCGCGCGGATCCCGGTGATCCCGATGTCGCATCAGTACGTCGTCACCGAACCGTTCCGCTCGCGCGAGGACCCGCCACTGCCGACGCTGCGCGATCCGGACCTACTCGTGTATTACCGGCAAGAGGTCGACGGCCTCGTTCTGGGCGGCTACGAGCGTGATCCGGCGCCTTGGACGTCCAGCCCCACCTCCTACGACGCCGTTCCGGCAGATTTCAACGCCAGGCTGCTCGGGGACGACTGGCCGAGGTTCGAGGAGATTGCCGCCAACGCCCAGAAGCGGGTGCCGATACTGGGCGACGTCGGCGTGCGCCGGATGATCAACGGTCCGGAGGCTTTCACGCCGGACAACGAGTTCTGCCTGGGCGAGACGGCGGTCGCCGGGTTCTACGTCGCAGCCGGGTTCTGCGCGCACGGCATCGCCGGCGCCGGCGGCATCGGGCGGGTGATGGCCGAATGGGTCCTGTCCGGAGAGCCGTCCATGGACCTGTCGCACATGGACATTTCCCGGTTTGGCCAGCAGTACCGCTCACCGCGGTACACCCTCGCCCGCGCCGCCGAGACCTACCGCACCTATTACGACATCCCGTACCCCGACCGGCAGCGGCTCGCCGGCCGACCGCTGCGCCGGGCACCCGCCTACGGCTGGCACAAGGATCGCCGCGCGGTGTTCGGCGAAAAGGCCGGCTGGGAGCGGGTGGACTGGTACGAGGCGAATGCTGACGGTGTCGCGACACCGCCGCTCGGCTGGCCCGGGCGGTACTGGTCCTCGGCCATCGGAGCCGAACACCGCGCGACGCGCGAGGTCGCCGGACTGTTCGACGAGTCTTCGTTCGCGAAGATCGAGGTGAGCGGGCGACGCGCCGCCGAGTTCATGGACTGGGCCTGCGACAACGAGGTCGCCCGGGCGGTCGGAGACATCACCTATACCCAGGCGCTCAATGATCGGGGCGGGATCGAGTGCGACTTCACCGTGACACGGCTCGAGCCGGACGT
>Ga0136846_1242986_pt1 | contig 10379 bp, 10 predicted proteins | sample HopSoiMetagenom2_FD_96841 | JGI IMG/M metagenome (GOLD analysis project Ga0136846, IMG submission 96841) | Grasslands soil microbial communities from Hopland, California, USA - 2 Assembly 2016 (version 4) | ecosystem: Environmental > Terrestrial > Soil > Grasslands | place: USA: Hopland... | reverse complement strand
CACATCGCACTTGTCGGCTTTCAGCGTGTTGCGGATGAAGCCCCGGCGCTGTGCCCACCAGGTGTAGGAGATTTTTTCGCCGAAATGCTCCGCGACCATCGCCGCGAGCTTGTTCTCGAAGCCAGCTTCGGCGCTGTTCGAGAACGGCAAGTTGTTTGGATCCGCGCAGACTCGCAGCGCCGCATTCGGCTCTGCGGCGGCGGCGCTCGCCAGACCCAGCAAAGCCGCAACGACAATGCCTGCACGATCAACGTGACGGTGCATGATTGTCATCCTGACCGCTCGTGCCGCCGAGTCTGAAGACCAGAAGCTCGCTTCCGCCTGCGGTGTAAAACGGAAGATCCTGTGTGGCTCCGGCGAAGCCGAGCGCAGCATTGCGCACGCGCAGATCGACTTCCGCGTTCGCGACCACTCCCGGCCAGCCGCCGACGCCTGACAGGATTGCGATGTATTGCTGACCGTCCGAGCCGCGGTACGAAATCGGCTGACCGATGAAGCCGGACCCGGCGCGGAACTGCCAGAGCAGATGACCATCCTTGGCATCCACCGCCTTGAACAGCCGATCCATTGTGCCGTAGAACGCGACATCGCCCGCCGTCACCAGCGCGCCGCTCCAGACCGGCAGCTTTTCGTGCAGCTCCCAGACCTTCTTGCGCGCGACGGGATCCCAGGCCATGAACTCGCCGCGGTAGCCGCCGGGTCCCGCATACATGTCGACGTCGGCTCCGACGTAAGGTGTGCCGGCGATATAACCCACCTGCGAGGCCTTGAAGTTCATGCAGAGGTGCTGGTGCGGGACGTAGAGCAGCTTGGTGTGGGGTGACCAGGCGGTCGGCTGCCAGTCCTTCGCGCCCGGTGCGCTCGGGCAGATGTTCTCGACCGTCTTGCCGAGCAGCGGCGTCTTCTCCTCGTTCGGGATGATCTTGCCCGTCTTCAGATCGACGCCTTTATAGGAGTTGACGAAATCGTAGGCGTCCGCCGAGATCACCTCGCCGGTGGCGCGATCCATGACGTACATGTAGCCGTTGCGGCCCGGATGGATCAGAACCTTGCGCGACTGCCCATTGAGCTCCAGATCGATCAGTACGTTCTCGTTGATCTCGTCATGGTCGAACAGATCGTGCGGATTGAGTTGATAGGCCCATTTGGCGCGGCCGGTGTCGGGATCGCGGGCGAAGATCGATGTGCTCCAGAGATTGTCGCCGCTGCGTTGGTTCGCATTCCAGGGACTCGGATTGGCCGTGCCGTAGTAGATCAGGTTGAGTTCAGGGTCGTAGGAAATCCAACCCCACACCGTGCCGCCACCGACCTGCCAGCGATCCGCCGGCCAACTTTTCACGCCGAGATCCTTGTCTTTCAGATTGTCGTAGAATGGCCTGAAGTCGTCGCCGATCAGCACGTCCTTGTCAGGACCGGTCGAATAGGCCCGCCAGGCGATCGCTCCGGTGTTCTCGTCAAGCGCAGTTACCCATCCGCGCACGCCCATTTCGCCGCCGCTGTTGCCGACAAGGATCTTTCCCTTGACGACGACAGGCGCCATCGTGATGGTCTCGCCCTTGTTGATCTCGCCAAGCTTCGTGTGCCAGAGCTCCTTGCCGGTCTTGGCATCGATCGCGACGGTGTGATTGTCCAGGGTGTTGAGAAAAACCTTGCCATTGTCAAAGGCGAGTCCGCGATTGACGACATCGCAGCAGGCCACGCCCGCTGCCGCAGGCTCGGGCTTCGGCGCGTAGGACCATTTCAACTCGCCCGTCGTGGCATCGAGCGCGAAGACACGGTTTGGATACGGACCGGCATAGGGGCCCACCACATACATCGTGCCATCGACCACGAGCGGAGCTGCCTCCTGCCCCCGATCGGCGCCCACTGAAAAAGTCCAGGCAAGCTGCAAGCGTGAGGCGTTGCCTGTATTGATCTGGTCGAGCTCGCTGTAACGGGTGTTGGCGTAGTCGCGTGCGGCCATCGGCCACTGGCCGGGATCCTTCATGCGGCTCGCGAGGTCGGTCTCAGCGGAAGCGGATGAGACTAAACTGAAGGCAGCGCAAAACGCGCTCAACGTCCCGACCAGAAGCCGCCCGTAGTACCGGACTAACATATGTAAGGATCTCCACGGCAATCGACCGGCCGTGCCGCGCTGCGGACCGGTTTTCGAACGTACAAACGTTGTGCCGTCGCTTGGTTCCAAAACGGTTGCCGAGTCCGACTATCTCACGACGCTTCCCGACACACCTGCGCCGAGATCGACCGCGATCTGGTCTTCCTTGCCATTGCACTTGGGATGGCCGAATCCCGATGGGCTCTTACCATCGGGTCCGATGTCATAGATGATCGCGTCTTTCATGTTCGGACTGACGCCCGCTGGTACATGGTCAAGCCCGAGGAAATGACGTACGCGCCAGGCGACGTTGTGATCCGCGCAAGAGCTGTCGCCACTGACGCCTAGTGCGCCCGCGATCCCGTTGCTGCCGTAGAGCGCGAGCCCGCCGCCGAATACGATCGTTCCGCCCACGGGCTTGCCGACCATCGGATCATGCGCCGTTCCGAAATCGTCAGGGGAGCCGGCGTAGATCACCTCCAGCGAGGGCGGGTTGCCGAGCCCGGCACCAAAGAGGAATCCACCCGGCTGGGCACCGGCGTAAAGGTTGGCGGTCGCCATGGCCTTATTCTTGAGGCTGAAGGCATTTGCGGTGTTCGCTTTCTCAGCCGCGATGGCGCGACTGCCCAGCCATTGATCGTCGGCCGTGTTGCCGCTGTAAGCCACGGCACAGACCACGCCCTGACGGTTCACGACAGCCGCCCATTCGTTGTTGTCGAGGCCGCCATTGCTTGGGCCACCCGAAGGCTTGACGCTCTTCTTCAGGATGTCGGCGAGCTGGTCGTGATCGACTGGACAGGTCATGCCGGCCGGGCGGGGCTGCTCTTGCGCGATCGCGCATTGCGGGATCGCGCATGCCGCGGCCAGGATGGCAACTGTAGCCATGACGCTTGGTTTGCTCATACGACCTCCACCGGCGTTCGTCATCCGGCAGGCGAACGTTCGAGCAGAACGTGCAGTTCCTACCCGCATCGAGAAAGCCTCGAAGCAGGAATCGCTCAGCCGGCGTGGCGGATCGAGGACCGGACGTGCTCGTCCATGGCCGTCAGCCAGCGATAGGCGAAGAACAGCGCCGCACCAGTGTAGAGTGTACCCATGGGCACCCACATCAGGATGCCTGCGAGTTGCTGGTCCTCCAATGGCGACAGACCGAAATCGGCTGCGAGCACGACTTGGTCCGGAATCCAGAGCTTCGGCGATATCGTCAGCAGCGCCCCAAGGACGCCCGAGTGCAGTACCGTCACGAACAAGCAGGCGATCGCGATCCCATCGCGAACTCGCGTATTGCGGTCCGGTCCGCGGCCATACAGGAGCACCCACCAGAACAGCAGCGCCGTGGCAAAGAAGCTGAAATGTTGCAGCCTGTGCACCGTCGTGTTCTCCAGCGCCCAGGCATACAGCGGCGGTGCATGCCAGGCCCAGAGCGCGGCACCATGCAAGGCTGTCGCGCTGGCCGGGTGGCTCGCGAACCCCCAAAATCCGGCAACTGGTTGCAAGCTGAAGAGTCGCCCTGCTGCAGGGCGTAACCAGGACGGCAGACTCCACAGCAACGGTCCATTGATCCGGGCGAAGGCAATCAGAGGAGCTGCGACCACCATCAAGAGCTCGTGCTCGATCATGTGAGCGGTGAACAAGCGCTCGCCCAGCCAGTGAAGCGGAGAGGTTACTGCGAGCGCTGTGACCAGCCAGCCCGACCAGAACGCCGCCACCTGGTTGAAGCTGACCCCGCGTCCGGCGCCTGCCTTCCGCCACAGCCGCAGCGTGCCGACGTAGAAGGCAATTCCAATTGCGTAGAGCGGGATAAGCAGCCAGGGGTCGACACTCCACAGCGACGAGGGATCGACAACGTCGGACAGGCCATGAGCCTCGGCCGGCACGGCCAAGAGCGCAAGCAGCCACGCAAATGACCTCAGCGCAGGCATGGGCTGATCATGAGCGAGGCGAAGAGCTGGTTTGCGATCACCAGCGCAAACAGAACGCCGGTGCCGACGCCGAGCCATGCCATGAACGCCCTCGGACCGCCCCCTTGTGCATCCGCCCATTCAGCGCCGGCGCTGCGCCGCACCGCCCGAGCCGACATTGCGGTCCCGGCAAGGGCGACGAGCACTAGAATGGCACTGAGAACAGCGCCGCTTATTCTGGTCTTTTCGCAAGAAAAGTGCGCGAAGGTGTAGACGCTTTGCAAGTTTATGCCCCAGGCCAGCGGTCCAAGCGCGACGCCCGCCCAATATAGCATTCTGGCTTGTCCATCGCTGGCGGTCATAGGCGCGGCACCCAATCGAGCAGGACGTAGAGTGGCAGCCAGGCAAGCACGACAAAATTCCAATAGAACACGTTGTCGCTTACGTCGCTGAACCGGCGCGGTTTGGCGTGAGCCGTGAACATCAAGACCGTCAGCACGACGGTATCGCCCACATCCGTCGCAAGATGCGTCGTGTGCAGCCCCAGGATCAGCCAGACCACCGAGCCATAGGCGGAATTGTCCCAGCGCGTATTGAGATGCGCGAACTCGAAACCGCGCAGCACCAGGAGGGCGATGCCGATCAGCGACATCATGATGAGGCAAATGCGGACCTTCGGCAGATCCTGCCGATGCGCGACGCGATTGGTGTATTCGTTGGGGATGATGCTCAGCAGATAAATGACGGTCTCGGTCGTGCCCGGCCAGAGATCGGGCGGGGACGCGCCGATCGGCCAGTTCGGGTTGACGGCGTAGAGGTACAGATAGGCGCCGATTGCGATGGCGAAGCCCATGCCTTCCAGAGCCATGAAGCTCATCGCGCCCCACCAGGGGCCGCTCTGCGGACCGAAACCATAGGTGGGAAGCTCGCCGACATTGCGGACGATGTTCTGCTTCACTCCTCGTCCTCCTTGCTGCCGGTCGGCCAGAACCAGCCGATCAAAGTGATCGCCATCGGCGGCGTTCCCCAAAGTACGGCCCAGGGCGTGAAGATCGAGCCGATGAAGAAGACCGTGGTGGCGATGGCCGTGAGCAGCGGCCAGATACTCGGTTCGGGCGAAGCTTCGCGAATCTGTGGCTCGGCGTCGGCCAGCGAGGTCACCAGAACCTGCCGGCTATCGGCACTCAAGCCTGCAACGACGGGCAGGCTCTCGCTATCGGCCCACAGCGGATCACGATGCTTGACGACGGGGATTCGCTCGAAATTGTAGGGCGGGGGAGGCGATGCGGTGGCCCATTCCAGCGTGGATGCGTCCCAGGGATTGTCGCCGGCAAGCGCCCCCCTGCGCAGGCTGTAAATCACGTTGACGATCAGCACGGCAAAGCTGATGGCGAAAATGACCGCGCCGGAGCTGGACAGCAGGTTCAGCCGCTCCCAGCCCATGTCGGCGGTGTAAGTGTAAACGCGTCGCGGCATTCCGATCAGTCCGAGGATATGCATCGGAAAGAAAGCGACATTGAAGCCGAGGAAGGCGAGCCAGAAATTCCAGCGTCCGAGCCTTTCACTCAGCATCCGGCCGGCGATTTTTGGAAACCAATAGTAGACGGCACCGATGAGCGGAAACACCGCGCCGCCGATCAGGACATAGTGGAAGTGCGCCACCACGAAATAGGTGTCGTGCACCTGGGTGTCGATCGGCACCGAGGCGACCATCACGCCGGAGAGGCCGCCGACCACGAAAATCACGATGAAGCCGAGCACGAACAGCAGCGCCGTGCGATAAACCGGCCGTCCGTCCCACAGTGTCGCCAGCCAGCAGAAGATCTGGAGCCCGCTTGGCACCGCGATCAGCATGCTGGATGCCGTGAAGAGTCCGGCCCCGAGCTGCGGCAGGCCTGTCACGAACATGTGGTGGACCCAGAGGCCGAACGACAGAAATCCTGTCGCGATCAGCGAGAGAATGATCACGGGATAGCCGATCACCGGGCGACGCGCAAAGGTGGCCAGGATCATCGACACCATCCCCGTGGCCGGGATGAAGATGATGTAGACCTCCGGATGCCCGAAAAACCAGAACAGATGCTGCCACAACAACGGGTGTCCGCCCGACGAGGGATCAAAGAACCGGGTATTGACGAGCCGGTCGAGGATCAACGAGGTCGATGCGATCATGATCGAGGGCATCGCGAACATCACCAGGAACGCCGTCACCAGCATCGACCACACGAAGAGCGGGATGCGGTCGAGGGTCATGCCGGGAGCGCGCAGCTTGAAGACGGTCACGACGATCTCCACCGCGACGGCGAGTGCGGCAACCTCCGTGAAGGTAATCATCTGCGCCCACACGTCTGCGCGCTTGGTGGGCGTGAACTGGAGACTCGACAGCGGAACGTAGGCGAACCAACCGACGTCCGGACCGACATTGAGCAGGAAGGAAATCCAGAGAAAGCACCCGCCGAACAGAAACATCCAATAGCTGAAGGCATTCAGCCGCGGAAACGCGATGTTTCGCGTTCCGATCATCAGCGGTACGAGATAGACGGCAAACGCTTCCATCACCGGCACGGCGAACAGGAACATCATGGTCGAGCCGTGCATCGTGAAGATCTGGTTGAACTTGTCCGCCGACAGAAAGGTCCTCTCCGGACCGGCGAGCTGAATGCGCATCAGGATCGCCAGGATTCCGCCCAGGAAGAGGAAGGCAAAAGCGGTCACGATGTATCGGCGCCCGATGACCTTGTGATCGACCGACATCAAAGCGCCGATCAGCCCCGAAGGTGTGCGCCATATCCGCTCGAGTGTCGTTGCAAGCTGCAGCCCGTCCAGGGCGTCGTCCCGCAGCTCCCGTTCCTCGGCGGCAATACTCACTTGAGCTGCTCCAGATAATGAAGGATCGCAATCAGCTCGTCCGATTGCAGCGGCATCTTCGGCATGAGATTGCCGGGCTTGATATGCTGGGGATCGGCGATCCAGGCGCCAAGTGTCGCCGGGCTCAGCGGAAGCGTCCCCGCGGCCACCGTCGTCCGGCCGCCGATATGCGTGAGATCCGGTCCCAATTGTCCCCCGGCTTGAGTCCCCCGGATGCTGTGGCAGAGCGCGCATCCGCGACCGCGGAAGAGATCCTCGCCTTGCTTGCCGAGCGGATCGGCGGGGCTGTTTGCGCTCTGGTTCTCGTGATCGCGCCATTGCCCAAATTGGTCCGGCGGCAAGGCGATGACGGCGAATGCCATGTGCGCATGCTGCAGACCGCAGAACTCGGCGCATTGGCCGCGATAGACGCCGGCGTTGTTGGCGGTGAACTGGAGCTCATTCTTCTGCCCGGTGATGAGGTCCATCTTGCCGGTCAAGCTCGGCACCCAGAAGCTGTGGATCACATCGGCGGATTCCAGTTCCACTTTGACGGGCTGGCCGGTCGGGATTCGAATCTCGTTTGCTGTTACAAAACTCTGGTGCGGACTGTCGGCTTCATACCGGACTTCCCACCACCATTGGTGCCCGATGATCTTGAGCGCCAGGGTGTTCTGGTCCTTTGCGAACACGGTTCGCTGTCCGGCGTAGCTGACGAGGGATAGCCCGAGCACAACGACCGTGGTGGCGGCACCAAGCCCGAACACGATGCGACCGGCGCGTTGTTCAAACGGCTCATGCAGATCGAGCGGCTGATCGGGTGTGCGTTTCCGTCGCAACAGCCCGATGCCGAGGACAACCACCACGCCGATCCAGACAATGGCCGCGACCACTAGAAAGATGAAGAGGGTATGACGGATCTCATTGGACTGCAGCCCCTGCGGATCGAGCGCAGATTGCCAGCCGGCGCGGGCCGCCATCGGCCACGCCGCAAGTAACACGAGTGGCGATCGCACCCAGACAGGCATCGAGTTCACGCGGCTCCCGTATGGGGGCGCAACCCGCGGCATCCTACAAGGGTTCCTATAGGTAGCGGGGCGGTTGGCGTGATTGGAGCGCCAACGAACTTTAATCTAATCAAGATAATGAAGCCGGCCAGCACCGCCTGCTCCTGCTCCACCGCCGGCCCCGACACCAACTTTGCGAATGCTGCGCCTACGGACGCTAGGGCCAGCATCATCTCCGTGGAACATTGGCAGAATCGTCTTTCGCGTTTGAGTGCTCCTTCAACTGTTGTGAATCACCAATCAGGTGCAGAAATGGCGTTCCTATCACTTCAGCCCGACGATGGTTCAGAGCGTCTTGCGCGAGACGAGTGTCATCGACTCTCGGGCGTCAATTGCCGATCCAGATCAGCTGCGGTATCGACGCTTCGTAGTCGCTTCAAAAGCGCGTCCTTCTCTTTCCCTGCGGGCATCGTTCCGGCCTTCTCGCGAACCTCCTCGCCAAACTTGGCGAGCCGCTCCTGGAGGGTCGTTGTTTGTTTAAAACGTCGTCTTGAGTGCATTACATCCTCTCACCGTTGACATTGTGCAGTGGCGAGTTTTTCAGACGTGATGCGACTTGACACCAACATAGGTTATCAGCTGCCGCACGCAGCGGCGTGGAGCGCTGCCTGGTGAGGCCTGCGTCCCCATGTACACCGAAGAACTCTGGCTTAACCGGCGTCGCATGAGCGTCCCTAGTCGTTTGAGTAAGGCGAAGCTCGCGTGATCGCTGGCTCCAATGCCCGTAGGACAAAAATTAACTTACGTTATGGCGAATTCATTCGAGGATCTCTTACGCTGAACGGTATGGAAATCCCAAGGCCAACCACTGTTCTGTTCTCGGACCTTGCATCTCGGGCAGAAACGTTGCGTCTCGCGAAGCAGATTGCCGTGAAGCTGCAGCGTCCAGTGACGGTGAAGGACGAGGACGGTTTGGAAATCGCCACGATCTCCGTACCCCAATCACCATCCCGTCCTGATTTCTCCCCTGAAGACGACTGCCTCTAAGCGGCGGCACCGAACGGAGGCGGCAGAGCCTCAAACCATGCGCGTGTTCGAAATGCGTGAGCACGGCAAAGTCGCTGGAAGGTGTCGGAGAGGTCTGGAAATTAGAGGCGCGTTCCTGATCAGAGATCAAGGACAGAGCCGCGAAGCCAGCCGGTAGGTCCGCGGGAAGTATGTTCGATACCGTGTTCAGTGCGATTGAGATCAAATATGGACAGAACCTCTCCAGCTGACACGCTCCTCAAGAGACTGAGGATAAGCGCCGATATCAATGAAGCTGACGAGCGGGCGATCAGGCGGTTGCCTATCAATATCAAACGAATCGGCGGTAACGAGCCTATCGTTTCATTCGGCGATCGGCCGCCCGCGTGTTGCCTTGTGATCGAGGGTTTCGTTCTGAGGTCGAAGAATGTCGGGGAGGGAGAGCGTCAAATTCTCGCGTTTCACCAACCTGGTGACATCCCGGATCTTCAAAGTCTGTATCTGCACATCATGGATCACGATGTGAGCTCGATGGGAGAGTGCGTTTTGGGATTCATCGCCCATGGACCGCTGCGCTCGCTTGTAAGGAGCCAGCCCAACATCGCCGAAGTTCTGTGGCGCGATACGCTCATCGACGCGGCGCTGTTTCGCGAATGGATCTGTAATGTCGGGCAAAGGTCGGGGGCAAGCCGGTTGGCGCACCTTGTTGTCGAAATCTATACCCGCCTCAAGGCAGTTGGCCTGGTCAATGGGCTGTCGTTCGACTTTCCGGTCACTCAGGTGCTGCTTGGTGAAGCCGTGGGGTTGAGCACTGTGCACGTCAACCGAGTTCTTCAGCAACTGCGTGGCGAGGGCCTGTTGGAGATAGATCGCGGCACGATCACGATACTGGACGAAACACGACTCAAGAACAAAGCCGACTTTGATCCGCTCTATCTACATCTGAACCCGTCGCTCTAGTTTCGACTCGCATGACCCGCTACTATTTCGACATCGATGACGGCCTATACGCCACGGAGGATCGGGACGGCGTGGATTATCCGGGATTGGACGCCGCGAAGTTGGCGGCAATCAGGACAGCGACCTCCATCGCATGCGACCTGTCCATCTCGGATGGCGCGCGGGTGACGGTCAAGGTCAGAAATAGTGCGCAGCTATTGTTTGAAGCGGTTGTAACGCTGCAGCTAAGCGACCACCCTCCAGATAGTGGTTAGGCTTGGTAGTATGCGCGCGCGGAACTGGATGAGATATCGGCGCTGATGGGCATACTGTTCACCGCTTACTGGCCGCTGCAACTGTCAATCGGTGTGGCGCCGCTCGATGCGGAGTAATTGCCGGCGTCAACACCGGGGCCTCAGCGGCGACTCGAAGCATGAAATAGGCTATGGTCGCCTTAAGCCCGTCCTTCAGCGCCACGCGCGGGCGCCAGCCTAGCATTCGTTCCGCGATATCGATGACGGGCTTGCGGCGCTTGGGATCATCCTTCGGGAGCGCCTCGAATTG
>Ga0136846_1241063_pt1 | contig 10380 bp, 8 predicted proteins | sample HopSoiMetagenom2_FD_96841 | JGI IMG/M metagenome (GOLD analysis project Ga0136846, IMG submission 96841) | Grasslands soil microbial communities from Hopland, California, USA - 2 Assembly 2016 (version 4) | ecosystem: Environmental > Terrestrial > Soil > Grasslands | place: USA: Hopland... | reverse complement strand
GAGCAGGACCTCTCCTCGGGCACACCGCCGAACGCCCGGAAGGCGCTATCGAGCCCCTCGGACCAGCGCTCCTGGCGCTCGCCGCGGAACGCGCGCACGTGCAGTCTTCCGGGAGCACCTGGCCGCCTCGCCCTTCTCGGCCTACCCTCCTCCCCGCCTACCGTCGCACTTCGGTCCGAAACCGCCACCGGCCAGCAGCACTGCCTCGAGCGCAGGCTCGCCGGCGGCGAGGTGGGCGATCCTATCGCGGCGCCTTGCGGACGAGGCGCCCAACGGTAGCGCGCGCCGCCTCGAAGCCTTCGCGGACGAGGATCTCGTAGAGCGTGATCTGGCCGAGCTGCGACCACACATAGTTCTTGAACTGGTTGAGCCGCCGGCCCTGGCCCTCGCCGATCCCGTAGTCGTCTGCCGCGAGCTGGCATAGGAGCGGCCAAGTGTAGTTGTGGGCGGCGCCCATCGTGTAGGGCCAGTTCATGTCGGCCAGGTGGGTGACCCACTGCTCCGCGGGCAGGGGGCCGGTCACCAGCCCGCCGTCCTTGCGCTCGAGGAGGCCGTAGTCGACCGGGTCGACCTGCGCCAGGGCGGCCGCCGCCTGGATGAAGTGGGCGACGCGATCCTCGCCCACCCACCTCGCGACGACCTCGCGCCCCTCCATGTGCGCGTCCAGCATCGAGAGCTGGTGGGCGGCCGCCATCGCCATCGTCATCCGCGCGTCGAAGCGGCGGTACATCAGCTCGGCTGTCACGAAGATGCAGTGCGCGTGCCAGGTGTCGTCGTAGACGGTGCGCGGCTCCTCGCGCCACGACCCGTCCTCCTGCCACTGGTACAGCCAGACCTTCGGGTACTCGTGCACGCACAGGGCCGCCGCCGGCAGGTCGCGGTTGATCGGCAGCCCGTAGATCTGCCGGTAGTGGTGGGTGTAGGCGTCCGCCATGCGGATGTTGTAGGCGACCGTCAGCGCCAGCCCACCCGGGTGCGCGTTGTAGAACGCGTTGTGGCTCGACGGCGCGGTGAGATAATTCTGCGGCGTCATGTTGCCCGGCGGAAAGACGTGGTCGACATCGTCCTCCACGTTGAAGAAGCCGCGGCGCACCATGTCCGCGAACAGCTTCTCCTTGTCCTCCCGAGTCGGGTACATCTCGAGGAACGTCACCTTGGGCGAGGCGACGCACTCGGTCATCAGGCGGCGATACTCGGGATCTTCCAGGCTCGACGCGGTCTGGAGGAGCTCGTTGTAGGCCGCGCTCACGATGCGCGACGCGCGTGCCATGTCCTCGGGGCTCATCGCCTCGATCTCGGCGAGCGGCCGCGCCGGCGCGAGCTCCAGGTCCGCGTGGAAGGCGCTGTAGCTGAAGCGTCCGGGCAGCGGCCCCTCGCCTCGGGCGTGCTTGGCGTGCATCTGGCACATGGTGGGTCTCCCTGCTGCTTGCTCGACGGGTGGACGGGTCGCCGGCCGCGAGCGGCTCGGGCCCGCGTGTGGCGCTAGCGGAAGAACCTCCCGCTGCTGAGGTCGAGGAGGTGCTCGGGCCTCGGTGCCAGGCCGAAGAACGCGCGGCCCACGCCGCTGACCGGGTGACGCGGCGGCACCGCCACCTTCACCGTCTGCCCGCCCAGCCGGCTGTCCAGGATGGAGCGGTCACCGAGGTGCTCCACCCAGAACACCTCTCCCGCGATCGGCGTCGCGTCTCCGGGCTCGGGCGCGACCGCGACCTCCTCGGGCCGCACCCCGAGCCCGATCCGGCCGCGCTTTCCGCCGGGAGGCAGCGGCCCCGGAACCCGGAGCGTGAGACCGGGAGCCCTCACCACCTGCCCCTCGGCCGTGTCCTCCAGCTCGACCTCCAGGATGTTCATCGGGGGACTCCCGATGAACTCGGCCACGAAGCGCGTGGCGGGGCGGCGGTAGACCTCGTCCGCGGTGCCGATCTGCTCGACCCGCCCCCCGCTCAGCACCAGGATCCGGTCCGAGAGGCTCATGGCCTCGACCTGGTCGTGGGTCACGTAGAGGATCGTCTGCCCGAGCTCCCGGTGCAGGGCCTTGAACTCGATCCGGAGCGCGATCCGGGTGCGCGCGTCGAGGTTGGTCAACGGCTCGTCCAGCATGACGACGGGCACTCGGCGGGCCAGCGCGCGCCCGATGGCGACCCGCTGCTGCTCGCCGCCCGAATAGGTGCGCGGGTGGCGGCCGAGCAGGTGGCCCACCCCCAGCTTGCCCGCGACCTCCCCTACCCGCCGCTCGATCTCGGCGGTCCCCGTGCCGGCGGCCCGCAGAGGGAAGGCGATGTTCTCGAAGCCGGTGAGGTTCGGGAACAGGGCGGCGTTCTGGAAAAGCAGGCTCACGCCCCGGCGCCGCGGCTCAAGATCGGTGATGTCACGGCCGTCGATCGCGACCTTGCCCGCGTCGGGAGCGTGGAGGCCGGCGATCGTCTTGAGCAGCGTCGACTTGCCCGCGTTGGTGGGCCCGACGATCGTGAAGAACTCGCCCTCGCCAGCCGTGAACGACACCCCGCCGAGCGCCTCGACGCTGCCGAACCGCTTGACGAGCCCGCTGACCGACAGGGCGGCGGTCACGCGGCCAGCTCCCGCCGCCCGGAGGCCCGCACGACCTCACCGGTCGCGGCCTCGATGAGGTGAGCCTGCGCCAGGTCGGCCGTGAGGTGGAGGGTGTCGCCCTCCGCCGCGAGGCCGGGTGTCGTCACGACCCGGACGAGGGAGCCGGCCAGCTCCACGTGGAGCACGTGCTGCGCGCCGAGGTTCTCGACGAAGCGGACCTTGGCCGGAACGCCGGCGGCCCCGCCCGGCGCGCGTACCGCGCGGATGTCGTGGGCCCGCAAGGCCAGCAGGTGCTCGCCCTGCATCGGGCTCAGGCCGGGTTGGAAGCTCGAGGCCGGGCTCAGCGGGGATGAGACGGCAGCGCCGCCTGTCCCGGGCCGGACCGTGCATGGCACGAGATTGATGGGCGGATCACCGATGAACTCCGCGACGAAGCGGTTGACCGGCCGGTGGTAGATCTCCTCCGGCGTGCCGACCTGCTGCAGGCGACCGCCGCGCATGACCGCGATCCGGTCGGACATGCTCATCGCCTCGGCCTGATCGTGGGTCACGTAGAGGACCGTCTGCCCGAGCTCGGCCTGGATCTGCTTGAGCTCGGTGCGCAGCCTCTGGCGCAGGTGCGCGTCGAGGTTGGACATCGGCTCGTCCAGCAGGAGCAGAGCCGGCCGGGTGATCAGCGCGCGGCCGACGGCGACACGCTGCATCTCGCTCATGTTCAAGGAGCGCGCGGAGCGGCCGAGGAGGCCGCCGAGATCGAGCCGGCGCGCGAGCTCCTCGAGGCGGCGGCGGCGTTCCGCCCGCGGCACGCCTTGCGCTTCCAGGCCGAAGGCCAGGTTGGCCCGGACGCTCAGGCTCGTGAACAGCGCGTAGTCTTGGAAGACGAGGCCCAGGCCGCGGCGCCGCGGCGGCAGCTCGCCGACGTCACGGCCGTCGACCCGGATGCGGCCGGCGTCCGGGTCGAGGAAGCCCGCGATGATCGCGAGCGTCGTCGACTTGCCGCACCCGGAGGGTCCGAGCAGGCTCAGGAACTCGCCGCGGGCGAGCCGCAGGCTCAGGGCGTCGAGCGCGGGCGCGGCCTCGCCGAAGCGCTTGGTGATGCTGTCGAGCTCCAGCATCGGCGGTGCGGCAGCAGCGTTCACCGCTTCACCGCGCCGAAGGTGAGGCCGCGCACCAGGTGGCGCTGGATCAGGTAGCCCATGAGCACGACGGGCAGGGTGGAGATGGCGCCCATGGCCGCCTGGACACCGTAAAGCTTGCCCGAGCTCGCCGACACGTAGTTCGCCACCTGGAGGGTTACCGTGATCACCTTGCCCGAGGTCAGGACCAAGGCGAACAGGAACTCGGACCAGTTGAGGATGAAGATGAACAATGCCGTCGCGAGCAGGCCGCCCCAGATCAGCGGCATGGTCGCGTGCAGGAAGGCGCGGAAGCGGCCGAGGCCGTGCACCATCGCGGCGCCCTCGAGCTCCGCGGGAACGTCCTCGATGAAGCTGCGGATCATCCAGACGCTGAACGGAAGGGTGAAGGCCGTGTAGGCCAGGATCATGCCGAGGTAGGTGTCGGAGAGGCGCAGGACCGAGAACATCGCGACGATCGGGACCACGACCGCGATCGGCGGGAACATCCTGACGCTGAGGAACTGCAGCGGGAGGCTGGCGCCACCCGTACGGTAGCGGGCGATCGACCAGGCCGCGAGCGTGCCGAACAGTACCGACAATGCCGTGGACGCCGTGGCGATCAGCGCGCTGTCGCCGAAGGCCCGCCAGGCGCTGCCCGAGACCTTGTAGTCCAGGGAGCCTTTCTGCGCCTCGGCGAAGGTGCGTGCGGCCTCGGGGAAGAACACGATGCGGTAGTTCTGCAATGTCGGGTGCCTCGAGACCCATACCGGCGGCCACGAGGCCCACTCGTCCACCGGCTTGAAAGAGGTCGAGAACAGCCAGAAGATCGGGAAGAAGGAGATCGCCATCGCGACCAGCACGGCGGTCCGCTTGAGCAGGGTCAGCGCCGGCCGGCGCCGCGCGGCCGCGAGATCAGGCATGCCGCTCGAGCCGATGCAGCAGCCCGACGCAGGCGGTCAGGACGACGACCAGCACGAGCAGGGCCGCCGCGGCCACGTACCCCATGCGGAAGTAGACGAAGGCGCCGTTGTACATGAACATCGAGAGCGTCTCGGTGGCCGCACCCGGACCGCCACGCGTCAGGATGTAGACGGGGTCGAAGATCTTGAACGTCTCGACCCCGCGCACGATCAGCGCGACCAGGATCACCGGCGTGAGCAGCGGGAGCATGATCTTGAGGAAGATGCGCGCCGGCGAGGCGCCCAGGACCATGGCCGCGCGGACCTGGTTCTGCGGCAGGTTCATCAGCCCGGTCAGCACCAGGAGGAACATCAAAGGCGTCCACTGCCAGATTTCGGCCAGCATGATCGGCAGGAGCGCCCACCTCGGATCGGACAGCCACGAGAAGTTGTAGTCCCGCCTCAGGACAAGGCTGATGATGTGATTGACGGGGCCGCGCTCGTTGAACAGCATAAAGAACGCGTTGGCGGCATCCACGGGGATGATCATCATCGGCAGGATGATGATGCTGACGGCGACCTTGCGCCACGGCCACTCGTCGAGGAACAGGAGCGCCAGCCCCAGGGCCAGGATGAGCTCGACCGTGAGGCACACGGTCACGACGAACAGCGTGCGCAGCAGCGCGCCGATGAAGCGGTCATCGTACCAGAGGTCGTAGAAGTTCCAGAACCAGACGAACTCGGCGCGCCACCAGGGCACGCCGCTCGTCGGCTGCCAGTCGGTGAGCGCCAGCCAGATCACGATCAGCGTCGGCACGAGCGCGACGCTGAGCACCGTGAGCTGCGCCGGCAGGACCAGCGCCAGGTTGAAGGGGACGCGCGGCAGAAGAGTCCGGCGGCGCCCACCCGCGCCGCCGGCCGCCCCGCTCACCTCGGCGCGCCCCGCTCCCGTCGCGTCCGCCATGCCGGCTCCCTGCCCCAACGCGCCCTCCCGGCTGGCCCGGGCTACGCCTTCAGCACGCCCCGCACTCCTTCGGGGTAGATCGATTTCAGGAAGGTCCACTGCACCACTTGGCTGCGCTTGCCCATGCGCCGGGTGATCCGGTTCCACGCCGCGGCGGTCTCGTCGAGCGCCTGCTTGGGCGTCTTTTCGCCGACGTCGGCCGCGGCGATATTGACCCGGAGCTGGTCGAAATACTCGCCCTGCCCCTTGAGGTAGAGGTCCGGGATCGCGTTCCGCATGCTGTCCTCGTGGGCGACGAGGAACTCCTTGGTGTAGACTTCCGTGATCTGCGGGTCGCTGTAGTGGTTGCTGCGGAACGGGTCGAAGTAGCCCCCCGGGTCGCGGACCGCAATGGTCGACATGGCAGGCGAGCATGCGTACAAGCTGAACAGGTAGGCGATCTCCTGATTCGCCGAGGCGCTCGATACCACGTAGTTCCAGCCCCAGTTGAAGTAGGGCGTCCTGAGCAGCTTGCCGCCGATCATGCCGCCAGGGGTCGGTCCGAACGCGAGGCGGCCGCGCACCTTTGACTTCTCGCTATTCAGATATTTCTGCGTCCCGCCCCAGCCGATGTTGCAGAACTTGTCGCCCTCGCCGTAGGCCTCGAAGTTCTCGAAGAGCCCGTTCGACCTGGCGCCGGGGTAGAGGTACTTGGACGCGGCGACGAGCTGGGCCAGAGCCTCGACGCCCGCCTCGTTGTTGATCTGCGGCTCCATGTCGTCGGTGAACGGGAAGTAGCCCTTGGCGTGAAAGCGCACCCACCACTCCCAGGCGATGAAGTACTGGGTGCGGAAGAGAGCGCCCCCGTACCTGCCCTTATCGGGCTGGTGAAAGTGCGCCATCATGGCGTCGAGCTGCTCCCAGGTGTCCGGCACCTTGAGCTCGTAGCCGTGCTTGTCGCCGAACCGCTTCTTCTCGTCGTGATCGTCGAGCCAGTCCTTGAGGTAGAACATCAGGTAGGCGTCGCCGTCCGTGCCGTACCCGTACAGGCTGCCTTTGTAGTAGTTGCCGGCCGAGAACAGCATGTCCTTGTTGTAGTCGGCCGGCTCGTACTTGCCGGCGAGCGGGTCGAGGTTGACCAGGATGCCGGACTCGGCGAGGTCGGGGATGCCGAAGGTGGCGGGGAGCGCCAGGTCGAAGGAGCCGCTCCGGGAGACGGCCTCAAGGAGCACCTTCTGGTTGATCTCCCCGAGAGGCACCTCCAGGTAGTTGAAGTCGATGCCGGCCTCCGCCGTGAACCGCTCCGCCACGGGCTTCACGTTCCCGAGCGAGCCGGACGGCTGCATGACGGTGAGCGTGATCGGTCGCCCGCCGGCGAGCTCCTTCGCTTTCGCCGCCGCCACCGTGTGGATCGCGTCGGCCTCTCCCGCGGCGATCGCGCGACGGACGTCCGCGAGGAAGATCGGCCCCAGGCCTAGGGCCGCGGCGGTCGCCGTCGTCAGCTCGAGAAAGCTCCGGCGGCTCCGGCTGCCGGCACGATCGCGCGATTTCATGGTCGACTCCCTGGCTCCGCGTTGCGGGCGCGGCCTCACTTCACGACCGAGAACTTGCTGCGATCCTGGCCGATCAGCACGGCCAGGACCACGACGGCGCCTTTGACGACCATCTGAGTGTACTGGTTGACGCCGAGCAGGTTCAGGCCGTTGTCCAGGAGCGCGATGATCAGGACGCCGATCAGCGTCCGGTGGACGCCGCCGATGCCGCCCGACAGCGACGTCCCCCCGACCACGATGGCGGCGAGCGAGTTCAGCAGGAGCTCGCTGCCGAGCGTCGGGCCGGCGGCACCCAGCCGGGCCACCGCGAGCGCGCCGGCGAGGCCGGCCATCGCGCCCGAGACGGCGAAGGCGTAGATCTTGAACCGCCGCACCGGGATGCCCGCCGTGCGCGCCACGGCCTCGCCGCCGCCGATGATGAACATGTACCGGCCGAACCGGGTGCGGAAGTTCACGAACACCATCGCGGCCCAGGCGATGACGGCGAAGAGGAAGATGTTGGGCACCATCGGCACGAGCTGCCCGATCGCCAGGTCCTCGAACGCCGGCGAATCGAACCTGATCGCCCGGCCCTGGAGGAGCTGCAGCGCCAGGCCGCCGAACACGGAGAGGCTGCCGAGCGTCACGACGAAGGAAGGGATCACGCCGTAGGCGTGCACCGTCCCGTTCAGCGCGCCGAGCAGGCCGCCGAGGGCGACCGCGGGCACCAGGGCGGCGACGCCGAGGTCGAGCCCGTTGAGGCACATCACCGTGATGGCGCCGCAGAGCAGCGCCACGGCCCCCACGGACAGGTCGATACCGCCCATCAGGATGACGAACGTGGCGCCCAGGCAGGCCAGCAGCAGCGTGCTGGCCTGGGCGGCCAGTCCGGAGAAGTTCCGCCAGGAGAGGAACGCCTCGGAGGTAGCCGCAAAGACGAGGACCAGGGCGACGACGCTGATCAGGGGGAGGAGCGTCGCCAGCCGCGGCGGCTCGCGGGGGGTGGCGTGCGGGATCTGGGCGCTGCGCAGATCGAGCGTCATGCCGGGACCGCCGCCGACGGTCGGTCCGTCCCGACGGACCACACGGCGTCCGACTCGCTGGCGAGCATCAGCCGGATCATCGCCTGCTCGTCCGGCTTCCGGCCTGCCGCGTCGACCACGCCGGCGACCCGGCCCCGGCGCAGGATCGCGATGCGGTCGGAGAGCCCGATGAGCTCGAGCAGCTCGTCCGTGATCAGCACGACGGCCACGCCGCGGTCCGTGAGGTCGCGCAGGAGCCCGTAGATCTCCTCCTTCGCCCCGGCATCCACGCCGCGGGTCGGGTTGTCGAGGATCAGGACGCGCAGGTCGCGGCAGAGCCAGCGCCCGAGCACCACCTTCTGCTGGTTGCCGCCCGACAGCGCGCGGCACGACCGCGCCGGTGTGCCGCCCCGGATCCGGAGCAGGTCGATGAACCGCGCGGCGAGATCCTGCTCGCGGGCGATGTTCCAGGTCCCGAGCGGTCCCGCCATCAGGTCGGCCCCGCTCGCGAGAGACATGTTCCAGGCGATCGGGAAGTCGGGGATCATCCCGTCGGCGAGCCGCTCGGCCGGGACGTAGCCGAGCCCGCGCGCCACGAGCCGGGCCGCGGTCGGCGCCCGTAGCGGGGCGCCGGCCAGCTCGATGGCCCCGCCGGTCAGCGGCAGCAGGCCCGCGAGCGCCCTGCCGAGCGCCTCCTTGCCCGATTCGAGCAGCCCGCCGATCCCCAGCACCTCGCCGGCCCGGACCTCGAGGGACACGTCCGTGAAAGCGCCCGCCCGTGTCCGCCCTCGGGCGCGTAAGACCACCGGGCCGCCGCGCACGTCCCGCTGCCGACGCTCGTGGTAGTAATCGGCGTCGCGCTCTCGACCGACCATCAGGCTGTGCAGCTCGCGCTGGCTGGTGCTCGCGGGATCGAGCTCGGCGACCAAACAGCCGTCCTTGAGAACGAGGACACGGTCGCTGACCTGGAGGACCTCGGTCAGCCGGTGCGAGACGAACAGGACCGAGGCGTGCGCGCGCAGCCTGCCGATCATGTCGAAGAACGCGCGCTCCTCCTCCTTGAGCAGCGACGCGGTCGGCTCGTCGAGCAGGACCACTCCCTGCTCGACGCCGAGCACCTCGCGCGGCGTGAAGCAGGCGCGCGCGATCTCGACGAGCTGGCGCTTGGAGAAGCTGAGGGCGCTCGTCGGAGCGCCGGGATCGATCGCCTCCAGCCGCGCCAGGGAGAGGATCCGGCGCGCGACGTCGAGCATCGCCCGCTGCCGGACCAGAGGCCCGTGGCAGAACAGGGCCTCGTGGCCGAGGAGAAGGTTCTCGTAGACCCTGACGTGCGGGATCAGGGCCTGCTCCTGGAACACGCGGGAGACCCCCGCGCGGTTCGCCTCCGCGAGGTTGCGCGGGCGGAAGGGGCGGCCGCCCAGGGACATCTCGCCCGCGTCGGGCTGGGTCACCCCGCAGAGGATGTTGAAGAGCGTCGACTTGCCGGCACCGTTCTCGCCGACGATGCCCACGACCGTGTTCGGCGCCGCCGCGAAGGACACGCCGTCAAGGACCGTTCCGGCGCCGTAGGCCTTGGTGAGACCCCTCGCCTCCAGCAGCGGCGCCCCGGTCGCCCGCGGCGTCATGGCGGCGCCCGCGGCCCCGCGCCCCTCAGGCCTTCTTCAGCGGCGACGGCCCGAAGAAGTCGATCTTGTAGTGGGCCTTGTACTCCTCGCGGACCGCGTCGGCCTCGCCGCTCTTGCGGGCACGCCCGTAGTCCGCGGGGTAGTCCCACCCCGCGGGCTTCGGGATGCCGCCCCACTCCAGGTCGATGTCCATCGGGAACAGCTCGGCCTGGGGGTCCCAGTCCTGGGGGTGCTCCACCTTCGACATCAGGCGGTAATCGAACGGCGGCACGTCGCCGTTGTTGACGTAGCGGGCGAGGTAGGTGTCGACGTTCGCGCGCGTCATCGTCACCGAGCGCCAGCTCATCATCCGCTCGGCCGCACGCGGGCGCCAGCCGTGCATCACGTCGTAGAGGCGGGTGGGCAGGAGCGCCCCCATGAACTGCGGGACGTTGGCGCTCGTCGCGAGCAGCTGGCCCTTCTTGATCATCTCCGCACCGCCGGTCGTGCCGTCGGCGCCGGAGAGGAGGACGTCGCTGCCGGGCCGCACCCCCCCGGCGCGAAGCGCGGCGATGCACCCGTCCGCCACGTCGTCGTTCTGGGCGATCACGCCCTTGATGTTCGGGTAGCGCGAGAGGAGGTCCTCCATCGCCCTCTGGCTGTCCTCGCGGTTCCACTTGCCGGGCAGCTCCCCGACCAGCCGAACCTTGGG
>Ga0136846_1225725_pt1 | contig 10380 bp, 7 predicted proteins | sample HopSoiMetagenom2_FD_96841 | JGI IMG/M metagenome (GOLD analysis project Ga0136846, IMG submission 96841) | Grasslands soil microbial communities from Hopland, California, USA - 2 Assembly 2016 (version 4) | ecosystem: Environmental > Terrestrial > Soil > Grasslands | place: USA: Hopland... | reverse complement strand
TCGCGCGTGAGCGGGATGTTCCCGGGCAGCCGCTCGGTGACCACGGCGTTCGCCCGCATGAACCACATCGGCATGTGCACCGTGGGGCGCCGCTTGATGCCGAGGGTGCGGCGCAGGCGCGCCCAGAACTCATTCCAGTCGACGCGGTCCGGGCCGCCCAGCTCCCAGGTCCGGTTAAGCACGTCGTCGCGCGCGACCGCCTCGGCGAAGAACTGCGCGAGGTCGTCGATCCAGATCGGCTGGATGCGCTGCGTGCCCTTGCCCGTCACGGCCGTCACCGGCCCGAGCTTCGCGAGCTTCGCGAACGTCGGCAGGATGCCCCCGCCCTCCCCGAAGATGAAGCTCGGCCGGAAGATCACGTACGGGAGGCCCGACGCCTTCACGGCCTGCTCGTCGGCCCACTTTGCGCCGTAGTACGGGACGAGGTCCTTCGTCCCCTCGGTCGTGCCGAGCGCGCTCATGAGCACAAAGCGCTGCACGCCCGCCGCCTGCGCGGCCTCGAGCAGGCTCTGCGTGCCCTCGATCATGATCCGCCGGAACTGCTCGGGCGTGCCCTGGCGGATAGCGACCAGGTGGACGACCGTGTCGACGCCCTCGACGGCCCGCCGGAGGCTCTCGGGGTCGGTCATGTCGCCCTGGACGAGCTCGACGTCCCAGGAGCGCAGCCTGGTCTCGGCGGCCGGCTTCCGCGCGAGCGCGCGCACGGGCAGGTCGCGCGAGCGCAGCGCGTGCACGACCCGCGGCCCGACGAAGCCGGTGCCGCCGGTGACGAGGATCGTCACGGGACCGGGGCCTGCTCGAAGTTCTGCCAGTAGCGCGACGGGGTGGGGCCGCGCTGCCCCTGGTACTTGGAGCCGAGCTTGTCCGCGCCGTACGGCGTCTCGGCGGGCTCCGTCATCTGCACGGAGGAGAGCTGCCCGATCTTCATGCCGTAATAGATCGTGATCGGGAGGTTGGCGACGTTCGAGAGCTCGAGTGTCACGTGCCCGTCCCAGCCCGGGTCGATGAAGCCGGCAGTCGAATGGATCAGGAGGCCCAGGCGGCCGAGGCTCGACTTGCCGTCGAGTCGGCAGACGAGGTCGTCGGGAAGCGTGATCCGCTCGAGCGTCGACCCGAGCACGAATTCGCCGGGGTGCAGGACGAACGGCCGGTCTTCGCCCACCTCGACAAGCTCGGTCAGCTCCTCCTGCGGCTCGCGGACATCGATGAACGCGTAGCGGTTGTTGTGGAACACCCGGAAGTACCGGTCGACGCGCACGTCCACCGAAGAAGGCTGGAGGAGCGAGTCCTCGTACGGGTCGATGCCGATCCGCCCCTCGTCGAGCAATCTCCGGATCGTGCGGTCGGCCAGAACCACGGCGCGATCATAGGGGCAGGGGCAGGTTCCTACGGCGCCAGCCGCTCGAGCACCCAGCCACCGCCCTCTCGGCGGTAGCGCAGCCGGTCGTGCAGCCGGTCGTCACGGTGCTGCCAGAACTCGAGCACCTCGGGCGACAGGCGGAAGCCGCCCCAGTGCGGGGGGCGCTCCAGCTCGGCGCCGAGATGCTGCCGCATCGTCTCCACCGCCGATTCCAGCTCGACGCGCGAGCCGATCACCTCGCTCTGCGCCGACACCCACGCGCCGATACGCGCCCCGAGCGCCCGCGTGTGGAAGTACGCGTCGGAGGCCGCCTCGTCGAGCCGCTCCACCGGCCCCTCCACGCGCACCTGGCGCCCGAGCGGCTGCCAGTGGAAGAGCAGCGCCGCCCGCGGGTTCGCCGCCAGCTCGCGCCCCTTGCGGCTGCCGTAGTTCGTGAAGAAGACGAAGCCGCTGTCGCCGGCCTCCTTGAGCAGCACCATGCGGGCCGAGGGCGCGCCGTCGGGTGTCGCCGTCGCGAGCACCATCGCCTCCGGGGCCGGCACGGCCTCGCCCGCCTCGGCGAACCAGCGGTCGAACTGCCGGAGTGGGTCGGCGGCGACGTCCGCCTCACGGAGCTCAGGCACCGGCGAGCACGACGTCGTCCGCGAGCGCGTACTCGGCGGCAGGCCCGACCGGCAGTGCGCGCCCAGCGGCGTGCTCCGTGGCGTACTCGTCGCCGAGTTGCCCGCGCGCCTCGTTGACCGTCCAGCCGTGCAGCGCGAGCTCGAACGGGTCGAGGTTGAGCTCCAGGCTCTCGAAGACCGCCGCCGACGCGCCGAGCAGGCGCGCCGCGCGGACGTAGTCCGTCCGGGACACGGCCACGGCTGCGAGGCCCTCGAGGCAGTACGCGATCCCCTCGCGCGAGCCGATGCCGGTGAAGCGCCGCAGCGCATCCTTCATGAGCGCCTCCGACTCCTTGAACGCCGACTTCTGCCACGCGACGAAGGCGAGGTTGAGCTCCGAGCGCGCGACGCCCTCCTCGCTGGAGAGACGGCGGAAGACCATCAGCCCCTCGTCGAAGAGCTGCCCCGCGCGCCCGTTGTCGCCTTCCATCAGCAGCAGGTAGCCGAGGTTGCCGAGGGCGCTCGCGAGCCGGAACGGGTCGTCCAGCGCGCGCGCGAGCCCGAGCGCCTGCTCGTAGAGCTGCCGCGCGCGCGTGCCGTCGCCCTCGACGAGTGCCACGCCACCGAGAGTCGTCAGCGCACTCGCCTCGCCGCCGAGGTCGCCCAGCTCGCGGTAGAGGTCGATGCTCTCCTTCGCGTACAGCTTCGCCCGGCGGGTGTCGCCCATGCGGTGGGCGAGCGCGGCGCCGGCCTTGAGCGCGTCCGCACGCAGGGCGGCGGGTTGTGTGCTGCTCCCCTCGAGCGCGCGGTCGACCGTCGCCGTCGCCTCGGTCAGGTGGCCGTGCACGATCCAGAAGAACCACAGGGCGGAGACGAACCGCAGCTCGACCTCCTTGTCGCCGGCCCGCCGCACGTACTCGGCGGCCGCGCGCAGGTTCGGGTGCTCCTTGTCGAGCGAGGCCAGCCACCTGGACTGGCCCGCGCCGCGTAGCTCGTCGCGCGCCAGCTCGGCGAAGGCGAGGTAGTGCTCCGCGTGGCGCCGCCGCACCTCGTCGACCTCCCCGAGCTCACGCAGCCGCTCGAACGCGTACTCGCGGATCGTCTCGAGCAGGACGAAGCGCAGCTCGTCGCCGTCGTCGTCGCGCCCGAGCAGGCTCTTGTCGACGAGCGATGCGAGATCGTCGAGCGACGCCTCGCAAACCTCCTCCGCGGCCTCGAGTGTGCAGCCGTTCGCGAACACTGCGAGCCGCGCGAGCAGGCGCTGCTCGGTCGGCTCGAGCAGCTCGTAGCTCCAGTCGATCGTCGCCCGCAGCGTCTGCTGGCGCTCGGGCAGGTCGCGCGCGCCGCCCGTGAGCAGCTGGAGCCGGCGGCCGAGCCGGCCCTGGAGCGCCCGCGGCGAGAGCAGCTTCACGCGGGCGGCTGCAAGCTCGATCGCGAGCGGCAGGCCGTCGAGCCGCCGGCAGATCTGCTCGATCGCCTCGCGGTCGAGCTCGTCGTCCTCGAACGTCGGCAGCGCCGCGCGGGCCCGGGCGGTGAAGAGGGCGACCGCCTCGGTGGGGCTCAGCGGCGGCACGGTCAGCTCGCGCTCGTTGGAGAGGTGCAGCCGTTCGCGGCTCGTGACCAGCACGGTGACGCCGGGTGCGCCGGCGAGGGCGCGCGCGAGGAGGGGCGCGGCGCCGAGCACGTGCTCGAAGTTGTCGAGGATCAGCAGCATCCGGCGCTCGCGCAGGTGGTCGTGCAGCGCCTCCTCCAGCGAGCGGCCGCCGGAGGCCTCGACGTGCAGCGCCTCGCCGAGCGACGGGACGACCAGCGAGGCGTCGTTGATGCCGCCGAGCGCCACGAACGTGACGCCGTTCGGGAACTTCTCCACGAGCTCGCGGCCGACCTCGAGCGCGAGGCGCGTCTTGCCGCTGCCGCCGGTGCCGGTGAGCGTCACGAGCCGTGTGTCGTCGCGCAGGAGCAGCTCGCGGACGTAGTGCACCTCGCGCGTCCGGCCGATGATCGGCGTGGGCGGCTCCGGCAGGTTCGTGTTCGTGAGCGTCTTCAGCGGCGGGAAGTGCTGCGGGAGCCCGTCGACGGCGAGCTGGAACAGCTCGATCGGCTCTTCGAGATCCTTGAGCACGTGGTGGCCGAGCTCCAGGAGCGGCGTCTCGGTCAGGATCGCGTCGCGCGCCGCGCGGGTGATCAGCACCTGGCCGCCGTGGCCGGCCGAGCAGACGCGCGCGGCGGCGTGCACGTCGATGCCGACGTAGTCGTCGGCGCCGATGACGCCGAGCCCCGTGTGGATGCCCATGCGGACGCGCAGCTCGCGATCGCCCGGCCATGCCTGCGCCGCGAGCTGCTGCTGTGCGGCCGTGGCCGCCGCGACGGCCCGGTCGGCTTCGGTGAACACGGCAAAGAACGCGTCGCCGTGCGTCGAGACCTCGCGGCCGCCCGCGCCGTTGATCGCCTCCCGCAGCACGCGGTGATGCTGGGCCAGCGCCTCGTGGTAGTCGGGGCCGAGCTCGTGCAGGAGCCGAGTCGAGCCCTCGATGTCCGTGAAGACGAAGGTGACGGTGCCGGTGGGAAGCGATTGACTCACGAATCAGTCACGATAACGGGCAGCCGTGCCGCCGAAGAAGCCGCCGCCGAAGACCCTGGGCCGCCTGGAGCGGGGCGTCCTCCGCGCGTTGATGTGGATGGTCGCCGTCGTGGTCGGCCGCCGGCTGCGGAAGGCGCTCCGCCGCTAACGGCGATTACGCCAGAGATCCGCGAGCAGCAAGACCGTCAGCACCGTCGCCAGCAGGCCGAGCAGGAACGGCGCCCACCCGCTCACGTGGTCGCTGGCCGCGGTCGCGCCCGTCGCGGTCCACGTGCCGGCGGCGACGAAGGCGAGCGCGACCTGCCGGGCGGCGCGCTGGATCGTCCGCTCGAGCTCGGGCCCGCGGAAGCTCACCGTCAGCCGGTCGCCGGGACGCGCGCCGACGACCCGCTCGACGCCCTCGATGAGACGCGACGCGCGGGCACGGAGCTTCTGGGCGTCGTAGTAGAGGCGCTTCGGGTCGGCGAGCGCGCGCACCTGCGTCGTGAGCTGCCTGCGCAGGAACGTGTCGACGACCGACAGCGGGTCGAGCGTCGGATCGAGCTCGGCCGCCGCGAGCTGCATCTGCGCGAGCGCCTTGCCGGTCAGCGCCATCGACGCCGGCAGACGCACCCCGTGCCGGGCGGAGATCTCGGTGACCTGCTGGATCACGGGGCCGAGCTGGATGTCGGCCAGCGCCGTATGCCGGTAGGTGCCGAGCAGGTCGCCGAGCTCGCGCTCGAACGCCTCGGGGTCGTCGGGCGTCGTCGTCGCGCCGCCGAGCATGAGCACGACGTCGGCGAGAAACGGCACGTCCTCCTGCCAGAACGCCAGCAGGAGCAGCATGACCAGCTCGCGCACCTCGGGCGGCACCTCGCCGACCATGCCGAGGTCGAGGAAGTAGATCCGCTCCTGCCACCAGAGCAGGTTCCCGGGGTGCGGGTCGGCGTGGAAGAAGCCGTCGGTGAGGATCTGGTGGTAGTAGGCCTCGATCAGCTGGCGCGCCGCCTCCTCGCGCTCGCTGCCGGGCGGCGCGTCGCGCAGCGGGACGCCCTGGATGTCCTCCATCACGAGCAGCCGCGAGGAGGTGTACGTGCCGTGGACCCGCGGCACGTCGAGCCGCGAGTACGGCCCGAGCACCTCGCGCAGCCGCTCGATGTTGCGCGCCTCGATGCAGAAGTCGAGCTCCCGGCGCAGCGAGCTGGACAGGTGCTCGACCACGGCGGGGATGTCGACGACCGTGCGGAAGACGTCGCGCTCGGCGACCTGCTCGGCGAAGAGCTCTAGCAGCGCGACATCGCGCAGGATCTCGTCCTGCGCCGTCGGCCGCTGCACCTTCACGACGACGCGCTCGCCGCCCTCGAGCTGCGCGCGGTGCACCTGGCCGATCGTCCCGGCGGCGATCGGCTGGGGGTCGATGGTCACGAAGACGTCCTCCCACGGCACGCCCAGCTCTTGCTCCATGACCTCGACGACCTCCTCCTCGGCGAGCGGCGTGACCTGGTCCTGGAGCGCCGCCAGCTCCTCGACGTACTCCGGGGGGAGCAGGTCGGGGCGGGTGGACAGGATCTGGCCGAGCTTCGCAAAGGTCGGGCCGAGCTCCTCGAGTGCCTCGCGCAGATGCCGTGCGCGAACTGCGTCGGACTCGTCGCCGCGGCGCTCGCGCAGCCCGTGGCGCGCCAGCACCACGCCGATGCGCGTCGCGCGCCCGAGCAGGCCGGCGGGGAGCTCATCCGGGCGGGTCTCCTCCGTCGTCACGTGCCCTCGGCCGTGTTGACGATTACCACGGTGCAGCCGGCCGCGTGCGAGACGCGGTTCGGCACGTTGCCGAGCAGGAACGTCTTGCGTCCGCGCATGCCGACGCTGCCGACCACGACGACGTCGGCGTGCTCGCGCTCCACGGCCTCGATGATCGCGTCGGCCGGGTCCTCTCCGACGGCGACGAGCGAGGTCGCCCCGGGAGCGATCCCGGCGGCGTAGCGCTCGAGCTCGTCACGCGCCGCCGGGCTGTCCGCCTCCACCACGCGGACGAGCAGCAGCTCGGCCTCGTAGCGGGCGGCCAGGTCGGCGGCCCAGGCGACGGCGCGCCCGGCTGTCGGGGAGAGGTCCGTGCCGACGAGGACCCGCCGCACCCGCGGCGCCTCGTCCGCGGCAGATCGGCGGCCCAGCGGCATGCGAGGGATTCTGCGCTACCCGGCGGCGGGCCGTTGCAAGACGAGTATTCATCTATACAGAACGGCCGCCGGCACCGGTATCGTGAGGCCATGGCTGCCACCCGGGCGATCGACATCAGAACCGACATCCCGGGGCCGCGCTCGCGCGAGATTCTCGCCCGCAAGGAGCAGGTCGTCGCCGACCCGCTCTCGATCTACCTGCCCGTCGTGATCGAGGAGGGCCGCGGCGCACTCGTGACCGACGTCGACGGCAACACCTTCGTGGACTTCGTCGGCGGCGTCGGCTGCCTGAACGTCGGCCACTCGCATCCCGACGTGGTCGCCGCGGCGCAGGAGCAGCTCTCGCGCTTCGCCCACACCGACTTCACGATCGTCCCGTACGAGGTCTACATCTCCCTCGCGGAGCGCCTGTGCGCGACGATTCCGATCGCGGGGCCGACGAAGGCGGCATTCTTCAACGCCGGCACCGAGGCGGTCGAGAACGCGATCAAATTTTCACGCTCGTATACGGGCCGTCCGGCGGTCATAGCATTCGAGGGCGGCTTCCACGGGCGGACGCTGCTCTCCCTGTCGCTGACGACCAAGACGCATCCCTACAAGGCCGGGCTCGGGCCGTTCGCGCCCGAGATCTACCGCGTCCCGTTCGCGCAGGACTACCGCGGGCCTGACGTGCGGACGGCTCTCGAGGCGCTCGAGCGCGCCCTGATCACGCAGGTCGCGGCCGAGACCGTCGCTGCGATCGTGATCGAGCCCGTGCAGGGCGAGGGCGGCTTCCTCGTCGCGCCGCGGGCGTTCATGGAGGGCGTGCGCCGCATCTGCGACGAGCAGGGGATCGTGATGGTCGTCGACGAGGTGCAGACCGGCTTCGCGCGCACGGGGCGCATGTGGGCGATCGAGCACTACGGCGTCGAGCCCGATCTGGTCACGATGGCGAAGTCCATCGCCGGGGGGCTGCCGCTCTCGGGCGTCATCGGCAAGGCGGCGATCATGGACGCGCCCGGCGACTCGGCGATCGGCGGCACCTACGTCGGCAATCCGGTTGCGCAGGCGGCCGCGCTCGCCGTGCTGGACGTGATCGAGGACGAGGGCCTGGTCGCGCGGTCGGCCGAGATCGGCGAGACGATCCGCGAGCGGATGCTGCGCTGGCAGGGCCGCTTCCCAGCGATCGGCGACGTCCGCGGCCTGGGAGCGATGCTCGCGCTCGAGCTCGTGCACGACCGTGACGCCAAGACGCCGGCGCCCGACCTCGCGACCGCGGTGGTCGAGGCGGCCGCCGCCCGGGGCCTGCTGCTGCTCAAGGCCGGCATCTACGGCAACTGCATCCGCGTGCTCGTACCGCTCGTCGTCTCCGACGCGCAGCTCGACGAGGCGCTCGAGGTGTGGGAGGAGGCGCTCGAGGCCGCCCTCCACGGCACCGGCGGCCGGCTCGCGCTGGACGAGCTCGCGGGCGAAGCGCCGGATTAAGCCCTCGAGCCGCTCACCCCGCCGTCAGCCGCCGCAAACTACGCTCCTGAGGTGGTCGGGGAGATGATTGCGGGGCGGTTCGAGCTCGAGGAGGTGGTCGGCTCCGGCGGGATGGCCTCGGTGTACCGCGCGCACGACCGGCTGCTCGAGCGGGCGGTGGCGGTGAAGATCCTCCACGACCACTACGTCGCCGACGAGGAGGCGGTCGAGCGCTTCCAGCGCGAGGCCCGCTCCGCGGCGCAGCTGGCCCATCCGAACATCGTCACCGTGATCGATCGCGGCGAGGACGACGGCCGGCCGTACATCGTCTTCGAGTTCGTCGAGGGCGAGAACCTGAAGCAGCTCGTCACCCGCGAGGGGGCGCTGCCGGTGGCAACCGCGGTCGAGCTCGGGATCCAGATCGCACAGGCGCTCGAGGCGGCGCACGAGCGCGGCGTCGTTCACCGTGACGTGAAGCCCCAGAACGTCCTGCTGGCCGAGGAGGGGCGCGTCAAGGTCACCGACTTCGGCATCGCGCGGTCGCGCGGGACCGAGGGGCTGACCCTGACGGGGACGATCATGGGCACGAGCGACTACATCGCGCCTGAGCAGGCGAAGGGTGAGCTCGCCGGTGAGGCGAGCGACATCTACTCGCTCGGCGTCGTGCTCTACGAGCTGCTGACGGGGCGGGTGCCCTACGAGGCCGACTCGCCGGTGGCGGCGGCGATGAAGCATGTCCACGACCCGATCCAGAGCGTGCGTGCCCTCCGGCCCGACGTACCGGCGCGCCTGGAGGCCTGCGTGCGCCGAGCGCTCGCGAAGGAGCCACGGGACCGCTTTGCGTCGATGAGCGACCTGATCGCGGAGCTGGAGGCGTGCCGTCGCGGGGACCTGCCCGTGGCGCACGACGCGGCCGCGACGATGATCGTGCCGCCGGCGGCCCGGCGGACGCCGCACCGGGCGCGCCGTGCGTTCCGGGGGGTGGTGATCACGCTGCTCGCGGTCGCGGTCGTCGCCGCAGCGGCCGTGGGCGCCTACGTGCTTACCAAGGGCGCTTCGAAGGCGACCGGCATCGGCAACGGCGGCCGCACGGCCGGCGGTAAGGCGGTGCCGCTCACCGGCGTGACGGCATACGACCCGCAGGGCACGCCGGTGCCCAACGAAGAGCACAACGATGCGGCGCGGAACGCCACCGACGGCGACCGGCAGACGTACTGGCAGACGGAGCACTACAACAGCGGGCTGAACGGCAAGTCCGGCGTGGGGGTTGTGCTAGAGGCCGGCGCGCAGAAGAAGATCCGCATCATGACGGTCACGACCGACACGCCCGGCTTCACGGCGGAGATCGAGGCCGGCGACGCACGGGACGGCGGCTTCACGCCTGTCTCGCAGAGCACGACGGTGAACGGCACGACGTCGTTCACCCTCGACGGCTCGAGCCACCGCTACTACGTCGTCTGGATCACCGATCTCGGCCCGAACAGCGTCGTGCACGTCAACGAGGTGCGCGCAAAAACCTGACGCCGACGGCGACCCCTGGGTGTCCTGCCGGGCCTAGTACTGGAGCTTTGCGCGCCGCCGGTGGCGGTCGAGCGCGAGCTGGATCAGCTGGTCGAGCAGCTCGGGATATGAGATCCCCGAGGCGGCGAAGAGCTTGGCGTAGACGCTCGTCGCCGTGAAGCCGGGGATGGTGTTGAGCTCGTTGATCAGCACCTCGCCGTCCGGGCGTACGAAGCAGTCGACGCGTGCCATGCCCTCGCAGTCGGTGGCGACGAACGCGCGCACGGACAGCTCCTGGATGCGGTCGACGACCTCGTCGTCAAGGCGCGGGGGGATGACGAGCTCCATGCCGCCCTCGTCGTACTTCGCGCCGAAGTCGTACCAGTCGGCGTGCGCGACGATCTCGCCCGGCAGCGACGGGACAGGCGTCTCGTTGCCGAGCACACCGCACTCCACCTCCACGCCGTCGACGAACTCCTCGACGAGCACCTTCTCGTCGTGGCGGAACGCCAGCTCGACGCCGGCGTCGAGCTCGCCGGGCGTCGTCGCCTTCGTGATCCCCACCGAAGAGCCGAGCCGTGCGGGCTTGACGAACACGGGGAAGCCGTACGGGTTCTCCCACCGCTCGCCCGGGCGCAGCGTCACGTTGCGTGTCACCGGGATGCCGCGGTCGCGCAGCACGGCCTTCATCAGGTCCTTGTCCATGCAGAGCGCCGACGCGGTGACGCCCGCGCCGACGTA
>Ga0136846_1221439_pt1 | contig 10380 bp, 12 predicted proteins | sample HopSoiMetagenom2_FD_96841 | JGI IMG/M metagenome (GOLD analysis project Ga0136846, IMG submission 96841) | Grasslands soil microbial communities from Hopland, California, USA - 2 Assembly 2016 (version 4) | ecosystem: Environmental > Terrestrial > Soil > Grasslands | place: USA: Hopland... | reverse complement strand
CCGCCACCCAGCCCATCCCGGTCTGCACCACCGGGTGCTCGATCCCGACCAGTTCGGTCAGCGGCGTGCGCAGCCTGCTCATCGCACTTCCTTGTCGCGCATTGACTTCGGGTCGATCACCTCACGGATCAGCTTCTGCTCGTGCTCGGTGGGGAGTCGCGTCGGCTCAGCGGCATCCAACTCATGAACCTCGAACGAGGTGTTCTCCCGGACCTGGTCGGCTTCCACCACCGGATGCAGCGACACGGCCCGCATCTGGTGGTCGGGACCGTTGAAGTCGAACACTCCCAGGTTTGTCACCACCCGATACACGTTGACGAACCGGTACGCCGGATTGTCCGGATCCACCTTGTCCCAGCCGATGCCGGACACGACGTCCACAGAGTCACCGAACACCCGCTTGGAGTGATTGCCGACCCAGTAACTGGTGGCATGGTTGATGGTGTTGCCCGGCGCGCCACGGACGCCGAACATCTGCCGGGTCGGGTGCTGCAATGGACCGAACGCCGACAGGTTCTGGTTGCCGTAGCGGTCAATCTGGTTGGCGCCCATGACGACATGGCGCCGGCCCCAGGCCAGTGTCTCGAAAACTCGGCCGAATGGCATCCAGCCCTCGATCGCGCCGACCACGCCGAGTGCAGGGGTATCGGCCATCAGTCTGGCCTCCCCGTCGGTGAGCAGGATGTCGGGGGAGAACGTCAGCCGGGCCAGCCGGGCGCCGATCGACACCATGTTCGCCATCGGGCTGACCATGATCTCGCCGGCGTCGCGAAACAATTCGGCGCACGCGACGGCGCACACCTCGGCACGGGTCACGGAAATCACTGCGGCTCCTGGAATTTCCGGACAGCGGCCTGGTAGTCGGCCTCACTGCCAGACAGATAGGTTGCGATGAACTGTTGCCACATCTGGTCGGACGCCGCGGCCTCGGCATAGTGGCGCTGGAATTTCTCGTCGCGGCGGTAATCCGGTTCGGCGGTGGTGAAGTGGGCGCCATTGGGCGCCTCCACCACGCTGTCGACCATCATCCGGTTGATCAGCAACGCCTGTGGTGGAACTGCCTTGACGAGTTCGTCGGTCGGCACCACCCGCTCGACCGACAGGTAGCGCCTGTCGGCGGCCATTAGGTATAGGTCGTCGAAATACGGGTCGATGCCGGTGTAGGCGGCATTGCCTTGGGCATCACCGAGATTCATGTGCACGAATGCGGCGTCGAGCCGCAGCGCCGGCATCGCGATGAGTTCCTCGTATCCACCGTCGGTGGGATACGGCGACTTCACCGTCTTCAGTTCGTCGCCCCAGAACCTGCGAACATCGCTGCCGAGGCCGGCGCGGATCGGCAGGAACGGCAGTCGCTGTGCCGCCGCCTGCAATCCGCAGCGCAACATGCCCTCGTCCATCTCGCGCGCCTCGATCGAACCGCTGGTGCGCGCCTTGGCAAACCACGGGTCGTAGAACGGCGGCGAGTCCAGTGATACGAAGCCGTAGTAGACGCGTTTCACCTTCCCGGCCGAGCACAACAGGCCGACATCCGGCCCCCCGTAGCTGACCACCGTCAGATCCTTCACAGGGGTGCGCAGCAGCGCCCGCACGAAAGCCATTGGCTTGCGCCGGGATCCCCAGCCGCCGATGCCGACCGTCATGCCGCTCTGGATCGCTGCGACGGCCTCGTCCAGGGTGGTCCGCTTGTCGCTCATGCCTTGTCCGATCCCTTGGCGGTGCCGGCGAACGCGTCGCGGTGCTCGTCCGCCACACCGGCGAGGTTCAGTTCGAACGTAAAGCCTTGCTCCATACGATAACTCGAGTTCACCTTCTGCACGTCGATGAGGTTCAGGGCTTCCTTTGCCGCCCGGATCACCCGGGTGTCCTTGGCGGCGATATCGCGCGCCACGCGCAGCGCAGCCTCGTCCAGATCAGGTCGTGGCACCACCTCGTGCACCGACCCGAAGTGATGCAGCGTCGCGGCATCGACGGTGGCCGCGGTGAAGAACAGCCGTCGCATCATGTGCTGGGGCACCAGCCGCGACAGGTGGGTGGCCGCGCCGAGCGCGCCTCGTTCCACCTCGGGCAGTCCGAACGTCGCGTCGTCGGAAGCGACGATGACGTCGGCGTTGCCGACCAGGCCGATACCGCCGCCAACGCAGAAGCCGTTGACAGCCGCGACCACCGGCACCGCGCATTCGTAGACGGCGCGGAACGCCGCGAAGCAGCCGCGGTTGGCGTCGATGAGCGCAGTGAAACCCTCGGTCTTCTGCATCTCCTTGATGTCGACGCCTGCGTTGAAGCCTCGACCCTCCGCGCGGAGAATCACGACATGCGTCCCGGGGTCGTCGCCCGCCGTGGTGATGGCGTCGGCGAGTTCGAACCAGCCGCGCGACGGAATGGCGTTGACCGGCGGGTAGTCGACGGTGACCGAGACGATGCCCGGTTCGGTGATCGTGGACGTGATTGGCATTGCACTTCCTGGGGTCGGTACCTAAGCAAGCACTTGCTTGGTACGCTAGCACAGTGACCGATGCCGCTGACATAAACCTCGGACTCAAGGACAGGGTCGTTCTGGTGACCGGTGGGGTCCGCGGCGTCGGTGCCGGCATCAGCGCCGTCTTCGCCGACCAGGGCGCAACAGTGGTGACGTGTGCACGCCGCGCGGTCGACGGACTGCCCTACGAATTCCACTCCTGCGACGTGCGGGACGACGACGCCGTTGCCGCGCTGATCGCAATAATCGTGCAGCGGCACGGGCGGCTCGACGTCGTGGTCAACAACGCGGGTGGATCGCCGTACGTGCTCGCGGCGGACGCGTCGGCGAAATTCAGCAGTAAGATCATCGAACTCAATCTCCTTGGGCCGCTTTCGGTTTCACATCATGCCAATGCGGTGATGCAGGCGCAGGAACGCGGCGGGTCGATCATCAACGTCGGCAGCGTCAGCGGCCGCCGGCCAACTCCCGGCACGGCCGCCTACGGCGCGGCCAAGGCGGGTGTCGAAAGCCTCACCAGCACACTGGCGGTCGAGTGGGCACCGAAAGTGAGGGTCAACTCCGTCGTCGTGGGCATGGTGGAGACCGAACAATCGGAACTGTTCTACGGCGACGAGGAATCGATCGCCGCGATTTCGGCCAACGTGCCGCTCGGCCGGCTTGCCAAACCCGTCGACGTCGGTTGGGCCGCAGCTTTTCTGGCGTCCGACGCCGCGTCCTACATCAGCGGTGCGAACCTCGAAGTGCATGGGGGCGGCGAGCCGCCGCATTACCTGGCCACAACGAACGCAATCAAGTAAGGAGACTCCAGATATGGGTTTGCTCGACGGCCGGGTGGTCATCGTGACGGGGGCGGGCGGCGGTATCGGGCGTGCGCACGCGCTGGCGTTCGCCGCTGAGGGCGCACGGGTGTTGGTCAACGACATCGGCGTGGGACTGGACGGCTCACCCGCCGGTGGTGGAAGCGCCGCCCAGGGCGTCGTCGACGAGATCACCGCCGCCGGAGGGCAAGCCGTCACCAGTGGGGCGAACGTCGCCGACTGGGAGCAGGCGGCCGGCCTGATCCAGACCGCGGTCGACACCTTTGGCGGCGTCGACGTTCTGGTCAACAACGCCGGCATCGTGCGCGACCGGATGTTCGCCAACACCAGCGAGGAAGAATTCGACGCGGTCATCGCCGTTCATCTCAAGGGCCACTTCGCCACTATGCGACACGCGGCGGCCTACTGGCGGGCGCAGTCCAAGGCCGGCAAAACGCCCGACGCCCGAATCATCAACACCAGCTCTGGCGCGGGCCTGCAAGGCAGTGTGGGACAGGCCAATTACAGCGCCGCCAAGGCAGGGATCGCAGCAATGACGCTGGTGGCCGCCGCCGAGATGGGCCGCTACGGTGTCACCGTCAACGCGATCGCGCCGTCGGCACGAACGCGGATGACCGAGACAGTTTTCGCTGAGATGATGTCGACTCAGGGCAACGATTTCGACGCCATGGCGCCGGAAAACATTTCGCCGCTTGTGGTTTGGCTTGGCAGCGTCGAATCTCGGGACGTGACCGGCAAAATGTTCGAGGTCGAGGGTGGCATCATCCGCGTGGCCGAGGGCTGGGCGCACGGACCCCAGGTCGACAAGGGCGCCCGGTGGGATCCGGCCGAACTGGGCCCAGTGGTCGAGGATCTGCTCGGCAAGGCCCGTCCGCCGGTGCCGGTGTACGGCGCGTAGGAGCTTGCCGTTCGGTGTGCCCGACTATGAGCGACAACTGCGTTTGCCCGGGCCATCGGCGTAGCGCGGGTCGGTTAATCAGCGACAACGTGGTGCTATCACAGCAGTCCACGGGTTGTCGCTCCAAGGCGGGCACGGCGCTTGTCGTCTGGAAGGGCTTCGCGTCGGCGCAATTGAGCGGGCGCCTAGTTCACCTATCCCTGTCAGGCGGCGAAACGCTGGTGCACCCGGTACGCGACTGTTTGAAGTACACACTGCCGGCCTTCCTGGTGCCGTTCGCGTTCGTGTTGACCGATAGCGGGCAGGCCCTCCTCGGTCTGCGCTCGTTCGGCGACATGGCATGGACAACGATGGTCGCCGGGCTGGCAGTCGACGCCCTCGCGGTGGTAACCGGCGGTTGGCTTTTTCGCCGTGCCGGATGGCCCGAGCGGATCAATCTCATTGCTGCTCGCAGACGACCAACGGAATCACCCGATCCGTCGCATCCCGATACCCCCGGTACGGCGGATATATCCTGATCAGCTTGGGCCAGTAGCGCTTTCGCTCATCATCGGTGGCGTCACGTGCGACTAGATCGAGGTGTTGCCCGCGGATCTGAATATGCACCTTCGGATTTGCCTTCAGGTTGCGGTACCACTTCGGATGATCGGCGCGGCCGCCGAACGACGCCGGCAGCACAACCCGATCGCCGTCGCGCAGATACAGCGTCGGCGTGACGCGCGGTTGGCCCGTCTTGCGCCCCGTCGTGGTCACCAGCGCCGCAGGAAACCAGAGCAAACGCGCGCCCAGGCGGCCGTTCGTTCGCTGATAGATCCAGATGTGGGCGCGCGCGAAGTACTTGAGCAGCAGTGCCAGCATCTTCGAATTGCGGATCCATCGCCGCTGGGTCATGCCCTACTGTCTTGCCGCGAAGCGCGAACTGCAAACTACTTCTTGAGGCGACGGCTGCCGCCGTGCCAATCCTCTTCCTTGCCAACCGTTTCGGCGTCGATGCCGAAACTTGCCAGCTGGGGCCGTTCTCGCAGGCTGCGTTTGATCTCGGCGAAACCGGGGAAGGCGGCCAGCGCGATGACGTGGTCCCAGAGCGCAGCGGCGTCGTCGGCCGACGGCAACCTGCTGATCACGGGCCCGAAGAACGCCGTCCCGCGCGGTGGCTGAAAGTGCAGGATCGGGGTGCCGACGTCGCGCCCCGTCAGCGCCAGCGCCTCCTCGGTTTCGGTCCGGATCTCGTCGTCGAACGAGGCGTCGTCGAGCGCTGCCGCCAGTTCGGCGGGCAGCCCGGCCTCACGCAACAGCGGCTCCAGCAGGGGTGCTGTCCCGAGGGCCGCGGCGGACAGGCCGTCGCGCGGGGTGTCGAACAGGCGCGCGCCCAGGGCCTCGTAGAGTTGCGGGATTGCCTCGCGTCCCTGTTCGGAGCGCAGCCGCGCAAAGACCCGCAGCAGCCGCAAGCCGGCGGTGTGTTCGTCTTCGTAGTGCTCGGGGAAGTGTGTCGCGTAGTCGACATTGGCGTTGAGGAGCCGCAGCGAGATGAACCGCCAGTCCACCCGGTGGTCGCGCTGCGCGGCTACCATGCGCACCCACTTGCTGGTCATCCAGGCGAACGGACACACCGGATCGAAGTAGAAATTCAGGTCGGCCGCGTGCGGGGAATCCATGGCTCCATTCTGCCTGGGGCGTTGATTGAAGATTTTCGCCAACTCCCTGACGGGCTGGTCGTCGTCGGTGATGCGTTCTGCGGTTTCAATCCGATCTACGGCCAAGGAATGACGATCGCCGCGCTCGAGGCGATTATCCTGCGCGACTGTCTGCGCCAAGACAACTCGGCGCTGCCTCGACGCTATTTCCGCGCGGCCGCCAGGAAGGTCGGTGTGGCATGGCAAACGGCCGTGTCGTCGGACCTCGGCCTACCGGGCGTGACCGGCTCGCGCCCATTGGCGATGCGGCTGACGCACGCGTATCTGGAGCGGGTGCTGACCGCTGCAGAAAACGACCCAGCCGTCACAGAACAGTTCTTGAGGGTCAGCGGAATGATCGACACCCCGGCGCGGCTGTTGAGGCCGGCAATGATCTTTCGAGTTGCCAAGGGCCAAAGGGTGTTTCGCGTCCGAAGAACCGAAGTGCAGCCACCGAGTGCTAAGGCTCACACACCACCAGCGGGATCGTGCGATCGGTCCAGGACTGGTAGTCCTCGTACGTCGGATACATCTCGACGAGCCTGGGCCAATACTTGGCGCGTTCCTCGTCGGTGGCATCGCGAGCGGTGAGGTCGAGCACCTCTTTCTTGATCTGCACTTGGACCTTCGGATTGGCCTTGAGGTTCAGGTACCACATCGGGTTCTTGTCACTGCCGCCCTTGGACGCCGCCACCACCACCGTGTCGCCGTCGCGGTGGAAGTACAGCGGGCTGATGCGCGGCTGTCCGCTCTTGCGCCCGGTCGTCGTCAGAAGCACGACCGGGATGCCCTGGAAGTTACTGCCGAAACCCTCACCGTCGCTGCGGCGGTACATAAAGGTGTTGATCTTCGACATCCATTTGATGAAGAAGTCCGCGGGCTTCGTATCCATGAAGCGGGGACGAGACTTTGGCATCCGCCGATCCTAAGACTTGGTAATGAACGGGCGGATGCCCGCGCGGATGTGATGGATCTGGCCGTCCTCCGCGGGAACGACGAACGTCTCGTCGATGTGGGCACCCACCCGCCGGCCGGCGAGCGACGGTTTCGTCACCAGATCGAACCGTGCCCGGACGGTGTCGCCGTCCACGGTGAACTCTGGCACCGTCGTGGCCTGGATGATGCGGTACTGCAGCCCGCGATTGAGGCTGCGGCGCAAGTGATCTCCCGAGAATCCGGTCTTGAGGCCAACCTCGATGCGGGTGCAGCCGGGTGCGAACGGGACCTTGTCGGCGTCATGACCGACCAGCGCATCGATGTAGGCCTGCGCGGCCGCGATCCGTTCCGCGTCCGACGCCGGCATCAGATCCGCTCGATGATCGTGCCGGTGGACAGCGCGCCGCCTGCGCACATCGTGATCAGCGCCGTGGACTGGTCCGTGCGCTCCAACTCGTGCAGTGCGGTGGTGATCAGCCTGCTGCCGGTGCTGCCGACCGGGTGGCCCAGGGCGATCGCGCCGCCGTTCACGTTCACCCGCGCCATGTCGGGCTCGTGCACGCGCGCCCATGACAACACGACGGACGCGAAGGCCTCGTTGATCTCGACGAGGTCGATGTCGCCCATTTTCATGCCGGCCTTCTCCAACACCTTCGCCGTCGACTGGACCGGGCCGTCGAGGTGGTAGTAGGGCTCGGCGCCGACCAGTGCCTGGCTGATGATCCGGGCCCGTGGCCGCAGGCCAAGCGCCTTGGCCTTGTCTTCGTCCATCCACAGCACCGCTGCGGCGCCGTCGGAGATCTGCGACGAGGTGCCCGCGGTGTGGATTCCGCCCTCGATGACCGGGTTCAGCGCGGCGAGGCCCTCAAGCGTGGTGTCACGCAGGCCCTGGTCGCGGGTGACAGGTGCGCGTTCGGACGTCGGCTGCTTGTTCTCGTCGAGCACGGGCGCCTCGATGGGACTGATCTCGCGGTCGAAGCGGCCCTCGGCCCATGCCTGCTTGGCCTTCTGCTGTGATTCGAAGCCGAAACGGTCGATGTCCTTGCGGGTGATCCCGCGCCGCTTGGCGATCCGCTCCGCAGCGGTGAACTGGTCGGGCAGGTCGATGTCCCACGACGCCGGCCGAAGGATGCTGCGATCGGGACCGGCGTTGGCGCCGAGGCCGACGCGGCTCATGGCCTCGATGCCGCAGGCGATGCCGATGTCGATGGCACCAGCGGCGATGAGGCCGGCGACCAATCCATTGGCTTGCTGGCTGCTGCCGCACTGGCAGTCAACCGTCATCGCGCCGACGTGCTCGGGTAGGCCGGCGACCAGCCAGCTCACCCGGGTGATGTTGTTGGACTGTTCACCGAACTGTGTGACGCAGCCGCCGACAACCTGCTCCACTTCGCCGGCGTCGATGCCGGCCTTCTCCACAACAGCCTTCTGAACGGCGCCGAGCAACTCGGTGGCGTGCAGGCCTGACAACCATCCGTTCCGCTTGGCGATGGGGCTGCGGGTGGCTTCAACGATGACAGGGTTACCCATTCCGTCAGGCTAGAACACGTTTCATTACTCTGACAAGCGACGATGACGTCACGCCTTTGATCTGCGTCGGAGGCATGTTTCAATGGCACTAGAACACGTTGCAGTAAGGAGTGCACGCATGCCCTGCCCGAACCTGCCCGAGGGCTTCGACTTCCTCGATCCCGACATCAATGTCACGGGGTTGCCCGTCAAGGAGCTCGCCGAAGTCCGTAAGTCTGAACCCGTTCACTGGGTTGACGTGCCCGGCGGCACCGGCGGTTTTGGGGACAAAGGCTACTGGCTCGTCACCAAGCACGCCGATGTCAAGGAGGTGTCGAAACGCAGCGACGTTTTCGGCAGCTCGCCGGACGGCGCCATCCCGGTGTGGCCGAAGGAGATGACGCGCGACGCGATCGACCTTCAGCGCAGTGTGTTGCTGAACATGGACGCGCCGCAGCACACCCGGCTGCGGAAAATCATCTCCCGCGGATTCACTCCGCGCGCCGTGGGCCGCCTGCAGGAGGAACTCGACCAGCGCGCCCAGAACATCGCCAAGGCGGCGGCCTCGAACGGCCAGGGCGACTTTGTCGAACAGGTGTCGGCAGAACTGCCCCTGCAGGCCATCGCCGGCCTGCTCGGTGTGCCGCAGGACGACCGCGACAAGCTCTTCCGCTGGTCCAACGAGATGACCGCCGGGGAGGATCCGGAGTATGCCGACATCGACCCGGCGATGTCGTCGGTCGAGCTGATCCAGTACGCGATGCAGATGGCCGACGAACGCAGCAAAAACCCCGGCGAGGACATCGTCACGCAGCTGATCGAGGCCGATATCGAGGGCGAAAAGCTCTCCGACGACGAGTTCGGCTTCTTCGTGGTGATGCTCGCGGTCGCCGGCAACGAGACGACGCGCAATTCGATTACCCACGGGATGATCGCGTTCTCGCAGAATCCCGACCAGTGGGAGCTCTACAAGAAGGAGCGCCCGGAAACCGCGGCCGACGAAATCGTGCGCTGGGCCACCCCCGTCTCGGCCTTCCAGCGCACCGCACTCGAGGACGTCGAGCTGGGCGGCGTGACGATCAAGAAAGGCCAGCGGGTGGTGATGTCCTACCGCTCGGCCAACTTCGACGAGGAAGTGTTCGAGGAACCGCACACGTTCAACATCCTGCGTAACCCCAACCCGCACGTGGGCTTCGGCGGCACCGGCGCGCACTATTGCATCGGTGCCAACCTTGCGAGGATGACGATCAACCTGATCTTCAATGCGGTCGCCGACAACATGCCTGATCTCAAGCCGATCGGCGATCCCGAGCGGTTAAAGTCTGGGTGGCTCAACGGCATCAAGCACTGGCAGGTGGACTACACCGGTAAGTGCCCGGTCGCTCACTAGTAGCCACACTTCGAATCAAGGAGGATTCGGGTGGATTTCAGTCCGAACCCGGAACAACAGGCTGTCGCCGATGTCGTCACATCGGTGCTGGACCGGGACAACACCTGGGACGCATTGGTGGCCGGCGGGGTGACGTCGCTGGCAGTACCCGAGCGCCTCGGCGGTGACGGCCTCGGCCTGTCCGAGATCGCGACCGCGCTGACCGAAATCGGCAGGCACGGCACTATCAGCCCGGCGCTGGCGACGCTCGGGCTCGGCACCTCGGTGCTGCTCGATCTGGCGTCCGATGAACAGCAGGATCGCTATCTCGCCGGGGTTGCGAAGGGTTCGGTGTTGACGGCCGCGCTCAACGAACAAGGCGCGCCATTGCCGGACCGCCTGACGACGACGTTTGCCAACGGCAGGCTCAACGGCACGAAAGTCTTTGTGCAGTATGCCGAACAAGCGGAGTGGATGATCGTCACCACGGATAGTGCCGTCGTGATGGTGTCACCGAAGGCCGCCGGTGTGCAGATGACGAAGACGCCCGCATCGAATAGCGGCGACGAGTTCACCGTGACGTTCGCCGACGCCGAGGTCGGCGCGGTGCTGCAGGGCGCGCATGTGCACCGGGTGAACCAGTTGGCCCTGGCCGCAATTGGCGCGTTCGCATCCGGCCTCGTCGCGGGTGCGTT
>Ga0136846_1216381_pt1 | contig 10380 bp, 10 predicted proteins | sample HopSoiMetagenom2_FD_96841 | JGI IMG/M metagenome (GOLD analysis project Ga0136846, IMG submission 96841) | Grasslands soil microbial communities from Hopland, California, USA - 2 Assembly 2016 (version 4) | ecosystem: Environmental > Terrestrial > Soil > Grasslands | place: USA: Hopland... | reverse complement strand
GGCTGCGCCGGCCAAAGTTCCACCGTCGGCGAACATTGGAATGGTCCAGCGGATCGGCTTGTCCAACGGTGACCACAATTGCACCGACCAGCGGATGCTGTTGAGCCAATCCTTCCAGCCTGCGCGTCCTGTATGAGCCGCAATCTGATCTACCGGCCTTCCAAGCCAGCTTTCGAATTGCCGCAGGTCATCGGGGCTGTTTCCCACATAGGCACTAAGCTTGGGAGTTCCGGCCGAACACGGCAGGGCCGCACAAACGACTACGGCAGCTAGCCAAAAAGCGCGTCGGATCATGATTTTTCCAATCGATTTTGGTCTTGCCACTTTTTCCCGACATGCGCAATGAACTTTGGAACAAACCCTTATGTTCGCACTTGCACAACATGCGTCGGGGACTCCGCGCAATTCACCAACAGCGAGCCATTCATGTCGTTCAGTGTCATCAGCAAGATTGTTTGGGCAAGAAAACTCACTTTCCTGCTGGTTTTCGCCGTTATCACAGCGGGTGCCCTCCTGTTCACGGTCATGGTAACGCCGCTCTTCCAGTCAGAAGCTCTCTTGATGACCACCCTTGATCGCGCTCAGCGCACACAAACGCAATTTCCTGAAACGCTCCGCTATCAGCTGAATTCACAGATCTATATCGTCAACAGTGAAGACGTACTTCGAGGTGCCATCTCTGAGTTCGGCCCGCAAAAGCTCTATCCCAGTCGGAATCGGCCCCTCTCTTTTCAGCCGCTCAACCTTTTGCCGACCCCCCTCGCTGCGGTCGTCACAAGAGGTTCAGATTTATTGCGCCCGAAAAACCCGGATGAAAACCGCTCCGACATCGATCGCGCGCTCTTGAAGGTCAAGCAGCGGCTCGCTGTGATCCTTGAAAAGGATTCGCAGATTTTGAAGCTGACCTTTCGGCATCCGGATCCCGTGATCGCAGAACAGTTTCTGAGTGTCGTTGTTCGTGATTTTCTTCGCAGGATGGCCGATCTGAGTGGGAATGCAGAAGCCCCTGCCTTCTTTCATCAAGAGGCTGCACGCTACCGTGATGAATACAGAAAGGCCTCCGCCGAACTCAGCGACTTTTCCAAGCAACATGCAATTTATTCGGTCAGTCAGGAAACCGAACTTGCGCTCTCAAGGCGTGATGCCACCCTCGCCGCTTTGGCAAAGACCCGCGGCACGATCGCCGAGAAGGAGGCACAGGCGGCCACCTTTCAGAACACGCTGACACAGCTTCGCCGCCGCATTTCACTACCCGGCGAGATCACCGGTCCAAAGCAAAACGCCCCAGCGGTAACAGGCGGAACCGACGGCTTAACCGACTCCAACAAGGTGCCGGCCAACGAGTCACCTCTGCTCCTGGTGAAAGTCTTTCAGGAGACAGCCCAATCGCTCGTCAACCTCAATTCCGAGATCGTCGGCTTGAAATCTCTTGCCAAAGCGCAGGCCGACACGCTCTCGGACGTTGAAAACAAGCTCGGCTCACTTTCAACCATCTCGTCCGAATATCGCCGTCTCAATAACCAGCTCGATCAGGTGTCCAAGGTTCTTGAGGCGCACATCGGGCGTGCGGCGGATGCGCAAATGAACGCCAATTGGGATGCAAGCGAAAAGCTATCAAACGTCAAGGTCGCTCAATCCGCAACCGCCCCTACCGAATCCGTCTTTCCTCCGAAACCGCTCTTTATAGCCCTCGGAGCCGTAATCGGGCTGGTTGGCGGCACAGCGGCTTGCGTGGGGATGGAAGCGGCAAGTGCGAGGCGGCGAGACGCCAGGGCGCGCCAGCGCGCTCGTTACAGCGAAGGGTCGCGATTGGCACCAGACGATGCTCGCGATACTGGTGGGTTCGATGAAGGCCTTGTCCACGAGCCGGCTTCCGCCGCTCCCTCAAAAGGCCCCCGTCTTTATCGTTGGAGCTAGTTCCGTGCGGCACAGACGCCGGCAGAGGCCCGCTCGATGAGCAACATCTCTTCATCAAGAGAAAAGGCATACCCGCTTGCCCGGTCCGGCTTTGCTCTCTGCGCCGGCGTTCTCGTAATTGCGGCCTTTCTCCAAAAACTGGCGCTTCCGGGAACTGGCGGCATTTACCCGCTCAGTCTTTTTATTTTCCCTGCCGTCACGGCCGCCGCCTTCCTGGCGGGCATTCTCGAAATCAATACGACCGCATTTACCTGGTACGCCGGCTTTGTATTTGCAGGCATCACGGGGGCTGCGCTGTCGCCTAGCGCGCACGTCTCGGTATTATCGTTGGGATTTCTTGTGGTGGCGCAATTACCCCTGGTGTTTCGCTGCAAATCAGCTCACGTCCCCTATGAGCGGATGCTGGCTCTTCTCTCTACCGTTGGCTGCATCAGTGCGGTGATCGGCATTCTGCAATTCGCGGGACAGTTCGTCTTGGGCGCAGACGTCGTATTCTTTCTGGACAAGCATCTGCCGGAAGGCCTGACCGTTGCCGGGTACAATGCAATCATTCCGCTCTATTGGACCTCACCGATCTTCAAGAGCAATGGTGTCTTCTTTCTCGAGCCGGCCTTTTTTTGCCAGTTCCTCGCCTTGGCAGTTGTCGCCGAATTGCTGGTGGGGCCACGTACGTCCCGCCTCCTCCTGCTTTCGGCTGGCCTTGTTTGCAGTTATTCCGGCACAGGACTGACGATGCTCGCCCTGTTTCTACCGATCTATTTTCTCAGACACGGACACGCTCGTCTCTTTATCTTCGCCGCGCTGGCCGTTTCCGTATTAATGATATTCGCAGACGCCCTCTCTCTTGACGCCTTCACACGACGCTTGGACGAGTTCTCCGATTCCGAGTCGAGCGGTTCGGCACGTTTCCTCTCGATGTTCAGCGTACTTCAAAACGTTGTGTTCGCCAACGATCTGACGTTCCTCCTCGGGCGCGGACCCGGCACGGTCCAGGAGCAGTTTAGACTTCTTTCCTTCAGCGCCTTCGATCCGACTTGGGGTAAGGTCATTTACGAGTACGGCCTTGTGGGAGCTCTCGTCTATTTCAAATTCTTCTACGTCGCCTTCTGCAAAGGACCCAAGGGCCTGCGCTTTGCGGTCGGATACACCTATCTATTCCTGGGCGGCTATCTTCTTAATCCTTCGGTCCTAATGTTGCTTGCCTCCCTTGTCGTTTGGTTTGGGAAGACAGCGGCCGAGAGGAAACCATCAGGTGAATGTGCGGCCGAAACCAGCGGCGCCCGGCCGGCATTCTACCCCGCCACGCCAGCCCTGGGAGCCCGATGAAAGCGGCACGTGAATTCCTGGCGGATGCGAGCGCCACGTTGATGAGCGCGGATCACTGACCGTGGCCCTCTTCGCACTCAGCTCATCTTCGCCAAAGGACCGGCCAGCGCGGCGGGGCTCGGCTAGAGCCAGGCTCGAGCGCTCCTTGCACAGTCCACTCGTTCTTTTCACCCTGAAAGGGCTGAACTTCTCATTCACCGCGATAACCAACTTCGTTCTTACCTTCGTACTAGTTCGAGCGATTGGCCTCGACTCCTACGCCGTCATTGCAAGCCTTCTTGCGATCGCAGCACTCGTTCTGCAGATGGATCTCGGCGTGACGGGCTTAACGTTCTTTCAGCTCCGCTCGCACTATCTTGCTGAGGCCGGCAAGAATGACATAAAGCAGGACGACCGCGATCTGGTGACCGCGATCGTCACGATTTACTTTGCGGTCAGCATCCTTTCCGTTGTGATATTGGGGGCCGCGGTCGCCGCCGGCCTCGTGAGGATTGGTCCTTACAGCGTCGCATACGTGTTGATTTTTGCAGGCGCCGTGAGTGCCTTGCCGCGCATGGCGCTCCGCGTCGCCATCAATGCCAGGGATGGTTTTGTATGGAGCGAGATTATCGATCTTGGCAGGCGCTCTGCCATCCTTTGCGCGACGGTGGCCATGCTGCTCGGCCTTTCGTTTACGTCGTATAGCCTTCTCAACCTCTCTGCATGGGTGTTGTCCATCGCTGCCTTGATGCGGGCGGCCCACACTCATGGCTTTTCGACAGGCAGGGGCGCGCTGCCAAGAGGTTTGCGTCTCCTTCGCCGGGAAGTTCGCGGCATAAGGGCAACGGTGCTGCTGTCGCTGGCCGATTTTGTTATTGCTGTTTTCCCTTATTACTTTCTGGCAGCGACCAGGGACGCCGCGGCTATCGTTGCCTTCGATATGCTTTACAAGGTCACGCGCTTTGCCGTGATGGGTTATCTGATCGGCGCGGAAACGGCACTGCCTCACCAGACCCGTGCGGTGCACAATGGAGACGCGAAGGCACTCACTCGCATAACGGCCAGGGCGTTTCTGGTCGGCTTGCTCCCCATGGTCTCGGGCATCATAGCCATCGGGCTATTCGGCGAGAGGGTCTTTGCGATCATCTTGAACCACAACGAGATTATCTCTCCTGTCATGCGCCTCGTCATCTGCGCGATGCTCGCTTTTGGCTTGATTCAAACGACCTGCCAGATCGTGTTGATAGGCGTTGGAAAGTTCGAGGAACTTGCGCGCCGCGCCAGCATCACGTTTACCGGTATGATATTAATCAGCGCCGCCATGGTGCTGTTTCACTGGAGTCTGGACGCATTCATGATCGGCTATGTCATCATTTATGGAGCAGGCTCCGTGCTTTATGCGGAATGCCTTTACGCGCTGGTCCAGTCCTTGCGAAGTAAAAACCAACACGTCGAGGCATAGCACAACCGAGACCTCGTTAACAAAAACGCCTCAGGCGCCTCGGCCTCGCAGGCTCTCGCGAGCGATCCTTTTGAACGGTCCGCCTGGATGTTTTAGCCTGCTCATTAGGCTAGTCCTATTCTGATGACGCAACAGTTCAGCCAGACGCCGAGGTTCGTGAAGCGCAGGATAGCGGTTTCGGGCAAGCGCGCCATAACGTTGTAAGGCACCATGACAGGATGGGCCGGTTGCAGCATGCCGCACTTCCGCGCGAACAGCCCGTTTCTTCGAATCCCACCAGCTCTGGATTTCTGACTGCTTGCGCAGCAAGAACGCTTCATCAGCCAAAGCCTCTCCTGCATAACGACGCGCGGCCTTCCAGGTTTTGAACGATGGAATCGGATGCTGCCCAAACAAGCCAGTGAAATAATCAAGGGACGCCCTGGTCTCGACGAGCGGTATGCATCCAAGCTCAAGGCTTTCGTAGAGGCGCCAAGTCTCAAGAATAACATTTCCCATCGGGCAAGGTGAGAAGATCGAGTTCGACAGAACATCGTTGAACTCGGCCTTGCTAAGCTTTTTGCCGCCCTCACGGTAGATGGACGTCGTACTCGCCAAATACTGCGGCTCAAGGTCGGCGAATGACGTAGCCATATTGACGCGAGAGGCCTTGATCTCACCCGCAAAGGACCATGCGTACCGCCGTTCCGTGACTGGCCGGAACGCGCCGTCGCTCTGCGTTGAATTAGAATACCCCTCGGGTATCGTCCATATGCCTTCATGCCTGGCAAGACCGGTTGCAAAATTGCGGATCACCGCATCAAAATGGCGATACAGCGCATAGCCTCCCGAAAACCACTCGTCGCTGGTATGAAGCAAAACCAGGCGGCGGCATCTTGCCCGACACGCGCGAAAATAGTCTTCGTACGCAGAAAGTGGCAGCCAATTGCTGCTGACAACGTGAATGCAGTCGTCGTCAAAACAGGTCAGATCAAGATCGACGCATTCCTCCTCCACCACGTCTTGTAGAACGTCATGTAACCAATCGCATTCGAGAAGATTGTCGGCGTGCCAGATGAGTTTCACGTAGGGGTTCCCCGCAAACGGCAACAGGCTAGGCGTCTACGCGCTGCGTATACAACGATAAGCCGTTGCGCGGTTGGTGCTGATAGCCTAGCGACGACATTTGCGCGTTGAGCTGATCGACGTTGTACAAATCGGAGGTCGTTTCGACGATGATCCGACGGATTTGGCGAGCGTCTGACGCCGCCAGGTTCATCAAGATGTCGAACTCCGCGCCCTCGCAGTCGAGCTTCAGCAGATCCACTTGCTGTTGAAGATCCCCGAGAATCGACGGAACGTCGATGACCTCGACGTCGACATGGTCGGTATTGTGCGCTTCGGCGGCATAAAAGCTGTGACCACCCATGTTCCGCTTATGTATGAAAAGTTTAGCGCGGCCGCGATGCGCGCCCACCGCCTTCTGAAGCGGGGTGACCTCGTTAAGACCGTTGACGGCGATCGTGTTCTCAAGTTGTACAAAATTTGGGGGAAAGGGCTCGTAACAGGCGATCTTTGCCGACGGATAAAGCTGCTTGAGCCGCAGCGCAAACAAGCCGCTGTTGGCCCCGATGTCGAGAATTACCGGAGCGGTTCTATCAAGGATCACGTCGTAACAACGATCTACGAAAATCTCCTTGTAGATATATAGGGTCATGAAGTCCCGAACGGGAATGACATGGCCATCCACTAATTGAAGATATTTTATCTCCGAGGAAAGGCCTGGAATTAACTTTTTTAGCGTTGTGAAATAGAACGCCGGAGCAGATCGCAAGACAGCCGAATGCCTTCGGTAATCGCCGGGCCGAACAAGCTGCCCCAAAGTCCACTTCAATCTCCAAGGGAGCCGCAATGTGCCCTCCACATTTTAAAGTCGCGAAGCTCAAAAGCTATTTTCCAACGCCGCCCCCTGATACCAAACTTAATCCGCAGAGCTGTCGGGCGCAGTAGGACCAATGTCCCACCAAGGTCTTTGTTCCTACGCTCAATTCGACAGGAACAGTTCGGGAAAAGTTGGTGCTTCTACAGGCCAATGCAGGTGCAACGCTACGAGTGGCTTTCTAGGTTCACAAAGCAAGCCCCCGGAAAGCCCGAGCCATACCCTCGTAACGCTTGGTGAATGAACCAAGCCGGAACTTATCCCGCAGTATTACGGCGAGATCACGCCTTGGTTCGCCAGGCTGTGACTTATTCGGGTGACGACGGTGTCCCACCGGCGCTTTTCTTCGGCAGGATAATTGATCAAGACGCAATCCATAAACCCCGGGGATTGGTTGCAGCGATTGTACCAAATTCGGTTTTTGCGGACGCTCGACACAACGAAGAAGCTTAGTGTGACCCGCTTGTAGAGGATGCCCGGTGGTGGATTCTGCTTCGCCAGGAACGTTGCAGGCGAGTCGTTACTAGGATTCGCAACAGACTGAACTGTCAAATCTGCTCGGCGGTCTTCCGTATAGAGCCGGCGCCCAATGCCGCCATCCGGCAGCTCGGTTTCCTCGGTGAAGATCGATACCGGAATTTCAGCGCTCGTCCCGGTACCCATTATGACAAGTCTCTGCCACTCGGCACCGAACGCTGGGCCGGTTACGGAAGCGAGGCCGAGAACAACCGCGGTTAACAGCTGGAAAAGGCGCATCCGAGCCTCCTCTTCAACACAATTGACCCGCCCCCCGTTCGTTCCGGGAACGATTGCCGCTTTTTCCCGTTACAAGCATAAGCAAAAGCTCGCAGAACGGCGCCCCTGAGTGGCCGGTTCACTTCATTGACGAGAGAAGGGGATAGCGGTGAACGAAGCGAAGTCATTCTGGCACCAAGTGAAGCAAGAGATGTCTAATTCGCGCGACGCCACCTTGATACTCGCCGTCATTGCGAGCTTCATTGCTTGGATCATTACTCAAATGCTTAGGGTCGCTTTCGGCTAGCACCACTCGTCAAGGCTTGTGCCGACGGGAGAGCGGTACCATTTCCTTAGTTGGAGCTGGCTGTGTTTGGGTGGTTCAGGTCAAACAAGAAATCGAAAGAAGATACGGGAGGATCGAAGATACCTCAAAGAAAGGGCGCGGCGCCTCTTGCAAGACTACCTGGTCGCCGATGAGAAGAAAAAACAGAAATACTATGAAGCGATCGCAGGCGCAGCGGCTGCATGTCGACCGAATGTCTTGAATCCGAGCATGGAAGATCCGCAACTTGCGCGTTCGAGTGCAGAGGCTGCCCTCAAGGTCGTCAAACTGCGTGATCGGTTGCACAATGAAAATGACGATGCGGCCATTCTGATAACGGATGCTTATGCAACGGTCGCAATTGCATTTCACCGAGCCGCTACAGTCTATATGGCAGATCAAGAAATGCAAAAACTCGGGACCGCCGCGGTGCACCTGACTACGATCGCACTCTCCTATATTGCTTCATCGCAGGACAAATTGCTCAGATGAAATACACGTGGATGACTTCCAGAGTGTTGTTACCGAGACCGTCTCGCTGCTGGCCCCGCTTCATCATTGCCGATCTAACTGACCCGAGCAGCATACCGAAGGAACTGGAGGCAATCGTTCCCGGCTATCGGCACGCGCCGCCACGAAGGTCGATCGGCAGCAGAACATCGGAGTTGACGTACAAATACTTTCGCCTCCTTATCCCGAATCTCTATATTCCAAATATTGCTACCATTGATTTTTTTACCAGGGGTGGATGATGCGGAATTCCGACAGATCGGCAACGAAGGTCCTGATCGTCGACGACCACCCAGTGGTCCTGTCGGGTTGCCGGTCGCTGTTTGCGTCGGACAACACGGTGAAGATCGAGGAGGCCACCGACGCCAAATCCGGTCACCGCGCATACCTGGCCAAGAAGCCTGACGTCACGGTGATTGATATCAAGCTTCCGGACGTTTCCGGCTTCGAACTGATGCGTCGCATCCGAAAAGACGATCCGGAGGCGCGGATCATCATATTCAGCATGAATGACGATCCGGCGCTCGTGGTTCGCGCCATCGAGATGGGCGCCCAGGGCTATGTCTCGAAGGACGACGATCCCCGGATGCTGGTGAAGGCGGTTCGGAAGGTCGCCGCGGGAGACAACTTCGTTTCACCGCAATTGGCGGAAGCGGTGACCTTTTCCGGCGCGTCGATCAAGGCCAATCCGGCGTCGCAAATGACAGCGCGCGAACTGGAAATTCTGCGGCTGCTGGGCCGCGGCGACAAGATCGTCGAAGTCGCCAATGCGCTGGAGATCTCATACAAGACGGTGGCCAACACCACCTCGTTGCTCAAGCAGAAGCTGGGCGCCAAGAATCATTCGGACCTGATCCGGATCGCGGTGGAGATGGGGCTGGATTGACGCCCGCTTAAAATCAAGCTCCCTTTGCCCTGCCCGCCGCCTGAAGGCACTTCGACAGCTTCAATGTCCTTCGTTGCCAATTGCGCGCGAGGTTAGTGGTCCCCGCCGGAGAGGGCGGTCTGAACCGCCCCGGGTTTGCCGGAGGCTCCAACTCCTGAGAGGATGGAGCCATGACGAGCAAGACGACGAACAAGTTCTCACCCGAGGTCCGGGCCCGTGCGGTTCGGATGGTTCTGGATCACGCGAGCGAGCATCCCTCGCGCTGGGCGGCGGTGACCTCGATTGCGGCCAAGATCGGCTGCACGCCGCAGACGCTGCATGACGGGGTCAAGAAGGCCGAAGTCGATAGCGGGCAACGGGCCGGCGTTCCGACCGAGATGGCCGAGAAGCTGAAGGCCCTCGAGCGGGAGAACCGCGAGCTTCGGCAGGCCAACGAGATCCTGCGCAAGGCAAGCGCCTATTTTGCGACGGCGGAGCTCGACCGCCGGTCCAAGCCATGATTGCCTTCATCGACGATCATCGTGGGGCGCATGGGGTCGAGCCGATCTGCAAGGTCTTGCCGATCGCCCCCTCGACCTACCACGCCCATGTGGCCAAGCGGCGCGATCCGGCCAAACTGTCGGCGCGCGCCAGGCAGGATGCTGCCCTGAAGATCGAGGTCGGGCGCGTGTTCGACGAGAACTTCCGCGTCTATGGCGTGCGCAAGGTCTGGCGACAGCTCAAGCGCGAAGGCTTCGATGTTGCCCGTTGCACGGCGTCGAGATCGATGCAGGAGATGGGTTTGCAAGGGGTCATCCGCGGCAAACCCGTCAAGACCACGATCAGCGACAAGGCCGCGCCATGCCCGCTGGATCACGTCAACCGCCAGTTCAAGGCGCCAAGGCCGAATGTTCTCTGGCTTTCCGACTTCACCTATGTCGCGACCTGGACCGGCTTTGTCTATGTCGCCTTCGTCATCGACGCCTATGCCCGCAGGATCGTGGGCTGGCGGGCCTCGCGCACGGCGCACGCCGGCTTCGTGCTCGATGCGCTGGAGCAGGCACTGCACGATCGGCGACCGATCCACCGCGGCGCGCTCGTGCATCATAGCGATAGGGGCAGCCAGTACGTCTCTATCAAATACACCGAGCGCCTGGCCGAAGCAGGCGTGGAGGCCTCTGTCGGCAGCGTCGGGGATTCCTATGACAATGCTCTCGCCGAAACCATCAACGGTCTCTACAAGGCCGAGGTGATCCATCGGCGCGGACCATGGCGCAGCTTCGAGGCCGTCGAGTTCGCCACCCTGGAATGGGTGGATTGGTTCAACAACCGAAGGCTCCTGG
>Ga0136846_1221612_pt1 | contig 10381 bp, 8 predicted proteins | sample HopSoiMetagenom2_FD_96841 | JGI IMG/M metagenome (GOLD analysis project Ga0136846, IMG submission 96841) | Grasslands soil microbial communities from Hopland, California, USA - 2 Assembly 2016 (version 4) | ecosystem: Environmental > Terrestrial > Soil > Grasslands | place: USA: Hopland... | reverse complement strand
TCATCGATGTGATGGATGAGGCGACTCGCGATGAGTCGACCGCGATCGCGCAACGGTTGGCCGCGGTGGCGCACTTGTATGTGCGCCGCTCCACCACCGTTCTGACAGGAAGAGTGCCTGCCAGGCAATTTTGCCTAGTATGCAAGTTTTGGGCTAACCTGCTCGCATGGACACCGCGTTGGGGCTTCGGGAACGCAAGAAGCTCGGCACCCGATGGGCGCTCAGCGACGCGGCCCTGGAGTTGGCACTGGAGCGCGGGCTGGAGAACGTCACCCGCGAAGACATCGCCAACAGAGCGGGCGTATCGCTGCGGACGTTCAACAACTACTTCACGGGCAAGTACGAGGCGGTCGCGTTCCGGCAGATTGATCGCACGCGTCAGAGCCTGGCCGCATTCCGAGAGCGGCCCGCCGACGAGCCGCTGTGGTCGGCGATCACGGAGGCAATGCTCGCGCCGCTGGAAGCCGAGGGCGCCGCGGACATGCGACCGACCCACGACGAGCTGGTCGTGATCCGAGACCTGCTGTCCGCCCGGGATCTGCGTGCCGCGCTGACGCGGGACTTGTTCACCGATTGGGTCGACGCGATCGCCGAACGCACCGGGACCGACCCGGCTCGCGACATGTACCCCCGTCTCGTCGCAGCTGTCGTGCGCGCGGTCGGTGAAACGGCGATGGAGGCCTACGCCAACGCCGATCCGCCCGTGCCCTATACCGAACTCCTTCGTCGCGGCTTAGCCGATGTCGCGGCTGGATTGCCCGAAAGGTGATGCCGATGTCTGAAAACCAAGTCCCCGTTGTTATCTCAGGAGCAGGTCCCAACGGGCTGATGCTCGCCTGCGAACTCGCGCTGGCGGGCGTCCGCCCCATCGTGCTGGAGCGGCTGGCAGGACCAAGCGACGAGCCGAAGGCCAACGGCATGGTCGGTCAGGTGATTCGGCTACTCGACATGCGCGGGCTGTACCAACGGTTCACCGGTTCTGACGATCCTCCGCATCCGGTGTACCAGTGGATCTTCAGTGGTATGTCGGTGCCGTTGTTCGGCATGCCGGACAACCCGATGTACGCGCTGATGACGGGGCAGCCGCAGCTCGTCCGGCTGCTCGACGAGCGTGCTCGCGAGCTCGGCGTCGACGTCAGGTGGGGCCATGAGTTGATCGGCGTCGAATCCGGTTCAGACGCCGTGAAAATCAGCGTATCGACCCCCGATGAGACGTACGCGTTGGAGGCTGGTTACCTTGTCGGCGCCGACGGCGGACGCAGCACCGTGCGCAAGATGGCCGGCATCGACTTTCCCGGCCACACGTCGAACACCGTTGCGCGGATCGCCCACGTGCGCCTACCGGATGAAATCCGCACCCCCGACGGCGGTATCGACCTGCCTGGCGTCGGCCCGCTGACGTTCGGCCACAACCGATTAGACAGCGGTGGTCTCATCTACGCCGCCTTCGAACACGAGCGTCCGATGGTCGGCACCATTGAGTTCGACCATCATGCCGACGATGCCGAGCCGATGACCATCGACGAACTGCGCGAGAGCGCACGGCGGGTACTTGGAGTCGACCTGCCGGTCGAGCCGCCGGTCGGAGAGGGTCCACATGCGTTGCGCCGCATCGCCGGTCAGAACACCCGACAGGCGGACCGCTACCGCGCGGGAAACATCTTCCTGCTCGGCGATTCGGCGCATGTGCACTCTGCGATGGGCGGACCCGGCCTGAATCTCGGGCTACAGGACGCGATGAACCTCGGCTGGAAACTGGCCGCCGCGGTAAATGGCTGGGCGCCCGCGGATCTGCTGGACACCTATCACAACGAGCGGTATCCCGTCGGCGAACGAGTGATGATGCACTCGATGTCCCAAACCGCCCTTTTCGGTCCCGGCCCCGAGATCGCCGCGCTGCGAAACCTTTTCAAGGAGCTGCTGCAGCTGCCGAGTGTCGCCGAGCACATGGCGCACCTCCTCGCCGGCTCCGATGTCCGCTACGACGTGGGCGACGACCATCCGCTGGCGGGACGGTTGGCACCCGACTGGACCCTCGGCGGTGGGCGGCGCGTAGCCGAACTATTGCACGGTGGCCGCCCGGTACTGCTCGACCTGTCCGGTGGACGGCTTGGTGACGCCGCACGCCAATGGGCGGACCGTGTCGATGTCGTGGTGGGCACGATCGACGATGTCGATGTCTGCGGGCTGCTCATCCGTCCCGACGGTTACGTCGCTTGGGCGGCAGACACTTTCGAGCCCGCGGACGAGGACCGGTTGTACGCCGCGCTGAAGCGGTGGTTGGGTGTCAGCGTCGCAGAGCGCGGCGCAGGACGCCGGGGTGACGAGCTACCTTCGGCCCCAGCAGCAGAGCGAACAGCGTGATGGCCAGCCACGGCCGCAGATGAGGCCGGATCCGCACGATCAGCCCTGCGTCGTCGAGTTCGACCACCATCGCGTCGGTGATCGTGACACCTGCGATTCGCGCATCGCTGACCGCCACCCGGGTCGAGCCCTCACCGATGACCTCCCGCCAAACCAGGTTGGACAGCCCGCCGTAGACGGCGCCGAGCAGCACGCGTAGGTCGTCGCGGCCGCGGAACACCATGCGGCTCGACAGCGGCGACAGCAGCTCTGCATCGGGCGCCAGCGTGCTGACGATTCGGTCTACGTCGTGGGCCCGGGTCGCGTCACAGAACACCGCGACCGCATCCTTCGTTTGGGTGGTAGCCATGAAACCAACGTAACCAGCTCAATTGTGAAAAGCAATGGACTATTATCAAGACGTGCCGAAGCAGTTGTTCGCAGACATCTCATGCTCGATCGCACACACGGTCGACGTGATCGGGCAGCGGTGGACGCCGCTGATCCTGCGGGATCTGTTCGCGGGTATGACGAAGTTCGAGGACATCCGCCGCGACCTCGGCATCGCCTCCAACGTGCTGGCCGCCCGACTGGGCGATCTCGAGCGCAACGGTGTCGTCGAACGTCGTCAGTACCAGAGCACGCCTGTGCGCTACGAATATGTGCTCACCGACAAGGGTCGTGACCTGTATCCCGTGATCGCGACGCTGGTCGCGTGGGGCGACAAATGGCTGTCCGCACCCGACGGACCACCGGCGCTGACCGTGCACACCGAGTGCGGCCACGTCACGTCCGCGAAGACGGTGTGCGCCGAATGCGGTGGGGAGCTCCACGCTGCCAACGTCGTTGCGGCGCCGGGGCCTGGAGCGAAGCGGGGGCCGGGTACCGCCCTCATAGGCGACTACATCGTCGGCGCTAAGCCAGTGTCGCCCTGATACCCACTGTGACGTAGGGCAGAGCCAGGCCGTTGGTGTTGGCCAGCGCGGGATGGGTGGCCAACAGATCGCGGACCTGATCCAGGGTGCGGGTGCGGACCTTCTCCGGCGAGGTGATGCAGTAACTGCGCGACGCGACAAGGTCGATAAGTGCTTGCGGCGTCAGGTAACTCGTCCACTCGACGTGACGACGCTCCACATTTGTGAACGCCTCGGGCAGCGTCACCTTGTGGCTCAGCGGGTCGTCCTCGTGACCGATGATGCGGCCCAGATCCTTGACCCAGCCCAGCCGTTCGTCGCGAGTGTTCCACACCAGGCCGAGCCGACCTCCAGGTCGCAGCACGCGCGCTATCTCCTTGGCGGCGAGCTCGGGGTCGAACCAGTGCCACGCCTGGGCCACCAGCACCGCGTCGACGCTGTCGTCGGGCAGCGGGATCTCTTCGGCGGTGCCCAGCAGTGCAGGCGTGTCGGGCAGCGAGTTGCTCAGCAGCTCAAGCATTTCCGGGATCGGGTCGACGGCGACGACACCCAGTCCGCGTTCGACGAGCCGAGTGGTCAACTTGCCGGTGCCCGCGCCGAGGTCGAGCACGTCGGTGGCGTCCGGCGGCAGCAACCAGTCGATCGCTTCGGGCGGATAGGACGGTCGGCCCCGCTCGTATGCCGCGGCTTCGGCGCCGAACGACAGTGAGCGCTGCGGGCTGGACCGGGTCACTTCGAAGCCAACTCCAACGTCTCTCGGATGAGCTTGCCGACCGCCTCTGTCTCGAGCAGGAACGCGTCGTGCCCGCAGCTGGAGTCGACGATGTTCAACCCGGTACAACCCGGAAGCAGCTCGGCCAATTCCTCCTGCAGCCGCAACGGGTACAACCGGTCCGACGTGATGCCACCGACGACCACCGGGACGGGGCAGCCGCGCAGCGCCTGCTCGACGCCGCCGCGGCCGCGTCCCACGTCATGACTGGAAAGCGACTCGGTCAGTGCGACATACGTGCCGGCATCGAAGCGGGTCAGCAATTTGCGGCCCTGATGCTCCAGATAGCTCTGCACCGCGTAGCGCCCACCCGTTCCCGGGTCCTCGTCGCCCTGGGGATCGTTCGCGAACCGAGTGTCCAGCTCGACTTCGCCCCGATACGTCAGGTGCGCGAAGCGCCGCGCGATCTCCATGCCGAGGTCCGGCGTACGACCGGTGCCGTAGTAGTCGCCGTTGCACCAGTTCGGGTCGGACTTGATCGCCGCGATCTGGGTGCTCTGGGTGCCGATCTGATCGGCGGTGGCGCGTGCCCCGACCGCCAACACGAGCGCCGAGCGCACCGCGTCGGGGTGGCTGACGATCCACTCCAGCGCCCTGGCGCCGCCCATCGAGCCGCCGACCACCGCGGCGACCTCTGTGATGCCCAGCGCGGCCAGTGCGGCAACGTCGGCCTCGACCTGGTCACGCACGGATACCAGCGGAAACCTTGAGCCCCAGGGCTTTCCGTCCGGTGCAGGCGAACTGGGACCCGTCGACCCGCGAAAGCCACCCAGCACGTTGGTGGCGACCGCACACCAGCGGTCGGTGTCGATCGGCGCGCCGGGTCCGGCGACGCCTTCCCACCAGCCTTCTGTCTCGTCACCTGGACCGGTCGGGCCGGTGACGTGGGAGTCGCCGGTGAGCGCATGCAGAACGACGACGACGTTGTCGCGGTTGGGCGACAGCTCACCCCAGCGCTGCACGGCGATCGTCACGTCGTCGATGACGGCGCCGTTCTCCAGTGTCAGTGAGCCGATGTCGATCAGGCCGACTTCACCCTCGGCCGGCAACGTTGAGGTAGCCATATCGAAGACTGTCATCAGAACGCCGCCGCCGTGTAAGGATCCGTCGCCCCGGACGCCGTGAACGGCTTCGCCGCGGCGAACCCTTGCTCCAGGTCGGCCAGGATGTCGTCGATTCCCTCGATGCCGACCGCGAGCCGCACCAGCCCGGGGGTCACACCGGTGGCCAGCTGCTCTTCGGGAGTGAGCTGGGCATGCGTCGTCGACGCCGGATGGATCACCAACGACCGCACGTCACCGATATTCGCGACATGGCTGTGCAGCGTCAACGCGTTGACGAACGCCTTACCCGCGTCGACGCCTCCGGCCAGCTCGAACGCCAGCACCGCACCGGTGCCCTTGGGTGCCAGCTTGCGTCCCAGCTCGTACCACGGTGAGGTGGGCAGCCCGGCATAGTTCACCGAGACGACATCCTCGTGCCCCGCCAGGTACTGAGCGACGCGTTCCGCATTCGCCACATGACGCTCAACGCGCAGGCTCAGCGTCTCTAATCCCTGTGCCACCAGGAATGCGTTGAACGGCGCGGCCGCCGAGCCGAGGTCGCGGAGCAGCTGCACGCGGGCCTTGAGCGCGAACGCCGGCGGGCCGAGTTCGGCGAACACCACACCGTGGTAGCTGGGATCCGGCGTGGTGAACCCGGGAAACTTGCCGTTGGTCCAGTCGAAGGTGCCGCCGTCGACGATCACGCCGGCGATCGCCGCGCCGTGTCCGCCCAGATACTTCGTGGCGGAGTGCACGACGATGTCGGCGCCATGGGCCAGTGGCTGGATCAGGTACGGGGTGGCGACGGTGTTGTCGACGATCAACGGCACGCCGGCGTCGTGCGCGACGGCCGCGATGTTCGGGATGTCGAGGATGTCGTTCTGCGGGTTCGAGATCGTCTCCCCGAAGAAGGCCTTCGTGTTCGGCCGCACCGCAGCCCGCCACGAATCCAGATCATCGGGGTCCTCGACGAAGCTGACCTCGATGCCGATCTTGGGCAGCGTGTAGTGGAACAGGTTGTAGGTGCCGCCGTAGAGCCGCGGACTGGACACGATGTGGTCGCCTGCGTTGGCGAGGTTGAGGATCGCGAAGTGCTCGGCGGCCTGACCGGACGCCAGGAACAGCGCCGCGACGCCGCCTTCGAGCGCGGCGATGCGCTGCTCGACGACGTCCTGCGTCGGGTTCATGATCCGCGTGTAGATGTTGCCGGGCTCAGCGAGGCCGAACAACGCGGCGGCGTGCTCAGTGCTGTTGAAAGTGTAGGACGTGGTCTGGTAGATCGGCAGCGCCCGCGCGTTGGTGGCGATGTCCGGCGTCTGGCCGGCGTGGACCTGTTTGGTCTCGAACGACCACCTGGCGGAGCGAGGCTCGTCCGAGCGACCATCGGGCCGAGGCGGGTCGTTCAGTTCATTCGTGGTGCTCATGGGTGGTTCTCCCGTTGTGATGGGCCTGGTGGGCTCGGGTCGACGCATTTAGCGACAACTGCGCACGCCGGACCTCCGCCTGTCTTCTCTGGGGGCCCGTCACGACGGACCCGCGCTTGCCGGTAGCCGGTGGCGGCTACTCAACCTGGTCATCACCCGGGGCACCCCACCGCGGTTGGAGGGTTGCCGGCCAGCAAGCCGGGGCTTGACGCTGGCACTCATGACCGAATCGAAGCGTATCTCAAGGGGCTGACTGGGTGCCAGCCGGTGTTTGTTCTTCATCGGTCGCTCCCATCGTTGCCACGGCAGCCGGCCCAGACGTCGGGAAGAATTCCCCCTAATCCGTCGCGCAGAAGCTACTGGTCAGTAAGCAAAGCTGACCCTTCGCCGGCCAGTGGGTACTTGTAGTGTGGCCCGCGAATGCAGCGCAGCGAGCGACAACCGCGGAGCCGCTTGAGAATCTGACCGAGACTGATGCCGGGAGAACACCACATGAGCGCCGAGCAGCCGACCATCATCTACACCCTGACCGACGAGGCGCCGCTGCTTGCGACGTACGCCTTTCTGCCGATCATTCGCGCCTTCGCCGAGCCGGTGGGCATCGAGATCAAGAGCAGCGACATTTCCGTGGCGGCACGCATCCTGGCGGAGTTCTCCGACCACCTGACCGAAGAGCAGCGCGTACCGGACAACCTGGCCGAACTGGGCAGGCTGACGCAGTTGCCGGATACCAACATCATCAAGCTGCCGAACGTCAGCGCTTCGGTCCCACAGCTGCTCGCCGCCATCAAGGAGCTTCAGGGCAAGGGCTACAACCTGCCTGACTATCCAGGGGATCCGAAGACCGACGAGGAAAAGGCCATCAAGGAGCGGTACTCCAAAATCCTGGGTAGCGCGGTGAATCCGGTTCTGCGCGAGGGCAACTCGGACCGCCGCGCCCCCAAGGCGGTCAAGGAGTACGCGCGCAAGCACCCGCACAGCATGGGCGAGTGGTCGATGGCTTCGCGCACCCATGTGGCGACCATGAAGAACGGCGACTTCTATCACGGCGAGAAGTCGCTGACCCTGGACCGGGCGCGCAAAGTCAAGATGGTGCTGGAGACCAAGCGCGGCGAAACGCTCGTGCTCAAGCCGGAGGTGGCGCTGGACGAGGGCGACATCATCGACAGCATGTTCATGAGCAAGAAGGCCTTGTGCGACTTCTATGAAGCTCAGATGCAGGACGCGTACGAGACCGGCGTGATGTTCTCGCTGCACGTCAAGGCGACGATGATGAAGGTCAGCCACCCCATCGTCTTCGGCCACGCGGTGAAGACCTTCTACAAGGACGCCTTCGCCAAGCACAAAGAGCTGTTCGACGAACTCGGTGTCAACGTCAACAACGGCTTGTCCGATCTGTACAGCAAGATCGAGTCGCTGCCGGCCACACAGCACGAAGAGATCATTCGAGACCTGCACGCCTGCCACGAACACCGGCCCGAACTGGCCATGGTGGACTCGGCGAGGGGCATCACGAATTTCCATTCGCCCAGTGACGTGATCGTGGATGCCTCGATGCCTGCGATGATCCGCGCCGGCGGCAAGATGTACGGCGCCGACGGAAAACTCAAGGACACCAAGGCCGTCAACCCAGAGTCCACCTTCTCCCGCATCTATCAGGAGATCATCAACTGGTGTAAGACCCACGGCCAGTTCGACCCGACGACCATGGGCACCGTCCCGAACGTCGGCCTGATGGCGCAGCAGGCCGAAGAGTACGGGTCGCACGACAAGACGTTCGAGATTCCCGAGGACGGCGTGGCCAACATCGTCGACATCGACACCGACGAGGTGCTGCTGACGCAGAACGTGGAAACCGGCGACATCTGGCGCATGCCGGTCGTCAAGGACGCCCCGATCCGGGACTGGGTGAAGTTGGCCGTCAACCGCGCTCGTGCCTCCGGCATGACGGTGGTGTTCTGGCTGGATACCGAACGGCCGCACGAGTACGAGTTGAGGAAGAAGGTCAAGGCCTACCTGAAGGACCACGACACCGAGGGCCTCCACATCCAGATCATGCCGCAGGTGTGGGCCATGCGGTACACGCTGGAGCGGGTGGTTCGCGGACAGGACACCATCGCCGCGACCGGCAACATCCTGCGTGACTACCTCACCGACCTGTTTCCCATCCTCGAGCTGGGCACCAGCGCGAAGATGCTGTCCGTCGTGCCGCTGATGGCAGGCGGCGGAATGTACGAAACAGGCGCGGGCGGTTCGGCGCCCAAGCACGTCAAGCAGCTGGTGGAGGAGAACCACCTGCGCTGGGATTCGCTCGGCGAGTTCCTCGCGTTGGGCGCCAGCTTCGAAGACTTGGGCAACAAGACCGGCAACAAGCGCGCCACGCTGCTGGCTACGACGCTGGATGCCGCGATCGGCAAGCTGCTGGAGAACAACAAGGGCCCGTCGCGCAAGACCGGCGAACTGGACAATCGTGGCAGCCAGTTCTACCTCGCCATGTACTGGGCGCAGGAACTCGCCGCACAGAGTGAGGACCCGGAACTGGCCGAACGCTTCGCCGCACTGGCCGACGAGTTGACCAAGAACGAAGACGCCATCGTGGCCGAACTTTCAGAGGCGCAAGGCAATTCGGTGGACATCGGCGGCTACTACTACCCGGACCGCGAGAAGACCACATCGGTGATGCGGCCGAGCAAAACGCTCAACGCGGCACTGGCGGCCGCGCAAGGCTGAGGCCGTGTCGCGCCGAGCTGATCGGCGCATAGCTACTGGTCAGTAGCGAAAGCTGACCCTTCGCACGCCCGATGCTGCTTGTAGTCTGGCCGCGAGACACATTCAGCGGGTAGGAGGAATCGGACTCCGATGTCCAAGATCAAGGTCGAAGGAACGGTAGTAGAGCTCGATGGCGACGAGATGACTCGCATCATCTGGAAGCTTATCAAGGAAACGCTGATCAACCCGTACCTCGACGTGAACTTGGACTACTACGACCTCGGCATCGAGCATCGCGACGCCACCGACGATCAGGTCACCGTCGACGCCGCCGAGGCCATCAAGCATCACGGCGTCGGCGTCAAGTGCGCGACGATCACCCCCGACGAGGCCCGCGTCAAGGAGTTCAATCTCAAGAAGATGTGGCTGTCGCCGAACGGCACGATCCGAAACATCTTGGGTGGCACCATTTTCCGCGCGCCGATCGTCATCAAGAACGTGCCGCGACTGGTTCCGGGTTGGACCAAGCCGATCATCATCGGCCGTCACGCGTTCGGGGACCAGTACCGCGCCGAGAATTTCAAGGTCGACAAGCCAGGCACGTTCACCGTGACTTTCACTCCGGATGACGGCAGCGAGCCGATCGTGCACGACGTCGTCAAGATCCCGGAGGGCGGCGGCGTCGTGATGGGGATGTACAACTTCAAGAAATCGATCCAGGACTTCGCCCGCTCGTCGTTCAATTATGGCCTGCAGCAGAAGTTTCCGGTGTATCTGTCGACGAAGAACACCATCCTCAAGGGCTACGACGGCATGTTCAAGGATGAATTCCAGCGCATCTTCGACGAGGAGTACAAGGAAGAGTTCGACGCCAACGGGCTCACCTACGAGCACCGGCTGATCGACGACATGGTCGCGTCCTGCCTGAAGTGGGAGGGCGGCTATGTGTGGGCGTGCAAGAACTACGACGGCGACGTCCAGTCGGACACTGTCGCACAGGGTTACGGCTCACTGGGCCTGATGACGTCGGTGCTGATGACGCCGGACGGCAAGACCGTCGAGGCCGAGGCCGCGCATGGCACCGTCACCCGCCACTACCGCCAGCACCAACAGGGCAAGCCCACGTCGACCAACCCGATCGCCTCGATCTTCGCGTGGACTCGCGGCCTCGAGCAT
>Ga0136846_1217352_pt1 | contig 10383 bp, 10 predicted proteins | sample HopSoiMetagenom2_FD_96841 | JGI IMG/M metagenome (GOLD analysis project Ga0136846, IMG submission 96841) | Grasslands soil microbial communities from Hopland, California, USA - 2 Assembly 2016 (version 4) | ecosystem: Environmental > Terrestrial > Soil > Grasslands | place: USA: Hopland... | reverse complement strand
GGCGGCAGGTGCTGCATTGCAGCTTTGACCGGAATTCCCATCCAGGGATTTTCCTTGAGCGGTCGCCAGCAGACGAAAGCCAAGCGCCCGGACTTCGGTTTCAGCGCGGCAAAGAGGTTCGTGAACGCGGCGACAGGGTCGGTGAAGAACATCACGCCGAAACGCGAGTAGAGCGCGTCGAATGAACTCGGCTCGAATGCGTAGGTCTGCGCATCGGCTTCCAGAAACGTGACGTTGCGAATCGGATCGCGCTCGGCATCGCGCCGAGCGACATCAAGCATGGGCCTGGAAATATCGATCGCCGTGACGCGGCCGGAGGCGCCGACGCGCCGCGCAATTTCAAAGCTCGTCGTTCCGCAGCCGCAGCCGATATCGATCACGCGCTCGCCCTCTCGGAGAGCCAGCGCCTCGAGCGCTTTCAACCCGATCGACCCTATCTGCGCGTCAAGGCGCTTCTGCATCGACGCCCAGGTATTCCCTGCTCTGGCGTTCCAGTAGGTGATCTGATCGACGTTGGGCGATGTTGTTGCGGGTTGTTCCAACTCGAAACTCCGTTTGTTCAAGGCGCGGGAAACAGCGCGTCGGTCTTGCCCGTCAGCCAATATCCGACGAGCCCGGTCCATTCATGCGCCGCGGTATCAAGATTGCGCATCGCGCGGCTCGCATCGAGCGATGGCATGAAGTCGCGTGCATTGCCGAGCGTGCGATAATCGGTCGGATAGGCGATGACCGTGAATCCCGCCTTGCGGAAGATGCCCATCGATCGCGGCATGTGCATCGCGGAGGTCACAAGCAACCACGTCTCTTTCGGCTTGGGCTGCACGAGATCGCGGGTGAAGATCGCATTCTCGTAGGTGTTGCGCGAACGGTCCTCATAGGCCGCACGTTCCTGCGCTACGCCGAGCTCGGCCCACAACCGGCGGGCGGAATTCGCCTCGGTCAAATTGTTCCCGACGAATGAGGCGGAGCCGCCGGTGAAGATGAGGCGCGCTTGCGGAAAACGCCGCGCCAACCCGACGCCGGCGGTGAGCCGCTCGCCGGCATCAGTGAGGGTGACTTGCCCACGTGCCTCCTCGATGTGCTCGTCGGTCCCGCCGCCAAGCACGATGATGCCCGCCGGCGGCGTCATGTCACGGGGCGGCAGCGGAAAGCGGTCTTCCAGCGGTGCGACCAAAATGGCCGGCAGCGGTAGGAACGCCAGCGCAAAGAGAAGTACCGCTCCGGCAGTGGCGATGCCGCGGCCGGCCTTGCGCCAGCGCGTCCACAACAAAAGCACGCCGACCGTAATCAATCCGACACTGAGACTCGTCGGCGTGGTCAGAAAACCGGCGATTTTGGAGACGACGAAGAACATCTCCTATGCGCGCCGGAATATGCGCGAACCGGTCACGCGGCTTTGTCCCAGTCCGGCGCCCAGTCGAAATTGACGATGCGACCGTCCTTGCGCGCCATGCCGGAGATGGCGCGCATCTCGTCGGGCGATAGCTCGAAGTCGATGATGAAGATGTTTTCGCGAATATGCGCCGGCGTGCCGGAACGAGGGATCGCAATCACATCCGGCTGCTGAATGTGCCAGCGCAGCAGCACCTGCGAGGGTATCTTGCCGTGCGCTTCGGCAATTTTCTTGATCTCGGGATCGCGCGGCCCCTCGCCGCGTCCGAGCGGACAATAGGAGGTAAACGAGACACCATGCTCGCGGCAGGCCGCCAGCACTTTCGTTTGATCGAGCCAGGGATGATATTCGCACTGATTGGTGACGATCGGCTCAGTCGCGACGAAGAGCGCCTCTTCAAGCAGTGCGACCGGAAAGTTCGAGACGCCGATGTGGCGCGTCAGCCCGCACGCGCGTGTCTCGCACAACGCCTTGATGGCTTCCTGCAGCGGAATGTCGCGATTGGGCCAATGGATCAGCAACAGATCGAGCTTGTCCAAACCAAGCCGCTTCAGACTGCCTTCGGCCGAGCGCTGCAGGTCACCGTCATGCAGATCGTCGCGCCAGACCTTTGTCGTCACAAAAATTTCGGTGCGCGGGACGCCGCTTTGCTTCAGCCCCTCCCCCACCTCGGCTTCGTTGCCGTACATTTTGGCCGTGTCGACATGACGATAGCCGCATTCGAGCGCGGCGATGACGGCGCGCGTGCACGTCCCGCCGGAGAGCTGCCACGTCCCGAGGCCGATCGCGGGAATCTTTGCGCCATGCGCTTCGACCAGCGGAATGTCAGCCATCATCACTCCTCGTGAGTTGTTTGTGACTTGATGAAGCTCACGTGATCGGCAGCGTCAGAACGCGCTCCGCCGCCGGCCGCGACATGATCTCCGCGTACCAGCGCCTGACATGCGGGATATCGCTGTGCTGCACCGGCATGTTGAGCCAACGATGCACAGCGGGGGCGATGACGCATTCCGCCATGCTGAAGCGCTCGCCTTCAAGCCAGGTGCGGCCGGCGAGGTGCGCATCGAGAATCAAGAAGAGCGCGTCGGTTTTCGCCGCCGACTCGTCGATGTCCTGCGGCGTACGCGAGCCCGGCGTACGAACGAGGCCGTGGAACGCCGTGCCGATCGCCGACGTGATCGCCGTCTGCTGCCAATCCATCCAACGGTCCGCAGCAGCGCGAACGCGCAGATCACGCGGCCAGAGATCGCCATCGGAATGGCGCGCGCAGAGATAGCGTACGATAACATTCGATTCCCAAAGAACGAAATCGCCGTCTTCCAGCGTCGGCACGAGCGAGTTCGGATTCATGGCCTTGTATTCGGCGGTGTCCACCACGCCGTAGCCACGTCCCGCATCGATGCGCGCGTAAGTGAGGCCGAGTTCCTCGATGCAATACAGCGCCTTCTGCACGTTGATCGAATTGGCGCGTCCCCAGAGTTTCAGCATGGGCGTTTAGGGAAGCGGGATTTCGAGCAAATCGTGCCCGACGATGACCGGACCGTCGAAGCTCGTGCGCACCGCCTTGGTCCAGACTTCATCGGTGAGCTTCTTGTCGTCAGCCGGAACGAAGTGGTTGAGGACGAGCGTCTTCACGCCTGCCGCCTGTGCTATCCGCCCGACGTCTTCGGCGAGCGTATGCGACGCGCGCAAATGATCGAGCAACGTTGCGCCGTTCGGGCTGCGTGCGGCGAGCGCTTCGAGCGCAGGCCCGTAGGCGACTTCATGGATGAGGAAATCGGCGCCTTTCGCGAATTCCGCCAGCGGCAGGAAGTACGTCGTATCGCCGGAGAAGACGATGACCTTGCCACCGAGATCGAATCTCAATGCGAATGACTCGACGATCGGTGGATGCTTGTTGCGCAACGCGGTGACTTTGATGCCATGCTCGGCGAACACCGGACCCTCGCTATAGGCATGCGTGGTGACGAGCTTGCGCAGATCGGGGCGGCCTTCGTCGACAATACGCGTTTCGATATCGAACTTGCTGCCGGCGAAGAAGCCGTCGATGAGCGCATCGACACCGTCCGGGCCGTAGATGTCCACCGGCGTCTTCAGCCCGAGCGCCCAGGCATTATACGAGAGCGGCCCCGCTTCCAAATTGTGATCGGAATGATGATGGGTGATGAAGATATAGCGTAGTGCAGTCAGCGGGAATTTGGCTTCGACCAGTTTGAACGTGACGCCGTAGCCCACGTCGATCACGTATGGCACATTATTCCAAACAAGGAGATTGGCTGACGGGCTCGGCGCATAGGCGCGAATCGAGGGGCCACCCTTGTTGCCGAGAAGCACGACTCGATTTGGCCCGAGATTCGGAGTGCCCTGCGCCAGAGCTGCGCGGCTGAACAACGAGCCGGCGGCGAGGCCGGTCATCAATGCGCGGCGGTCAACGATCATCTTCCCATCCCCCACATTGCTCCCGCTCTACCCGGTCGACGGTAGCGGCAGCAAGTCGCAGCCGCGTGTTGCGCCACTGCCACACCTGTTGGCCCGAGCCTCGCATCGCATACGCAACCATCGCGAATGCGACGCATCGAGAGGGGTCAACATGCCGATCCACATTCTCATCCTGGTCTGCGCGTTGCAGACCCAACCGTCCGCCTGCACGCCGGAAACGGCGATCGACGTCACGCAGGGTCCCCGCGTCGCCAATGAGCTCATGTGCGGCAGGATGGGCCAAGCCGTTCTTGCGGCAACGGCGCTGGCGCCGCGCGAAGGCCAGGAATACGTAAAAATTTCTTGCATGCGAGACCATGCGAGCGACGAGCAGGCGAACGAGCCGCGCAAGGGGATCGCCGCTCCCGGCTGACGCTCTTTCTTCGCCGAGCGCGGGATGATCGGACGGCCGCAATAATAAAGCTCCCGAATTCCACCGCGACCTGTTTGACAGCTCTGCGCCCACGTGGTGGCTTATCCACACGTTGCGCGCGCATGACTGCCTCCTCCGCGTGGCGTTTAAGGGGGACAGATCATGGATAAGCTCAAGAGGGCCCGCCGTCTGAAGGCAATGCTCACCCAGATCGCGCCCGGACCTCTGGAAACGGTCGCCAGGCCCACATCGCCGCCGCCGGTAACGGAGGGGGTGAGCCCGCCTCAAGCTTTGGAGGCGTTGAGATCACCCGAGACAACCACATCAGCCATCGACTCAGGACTGCAGAAGCTCGCGCAAGATCGGCACGAGGAATTGCACGCGCACGAGCTCTTCGCGCTTGAAGCAATTGTGATGCCGCACAACCGGCCGGTCGTCTTCGTTCGAGGGCAGTCATACGACAACGTTGAGCATCCCTGGGAAGCTCTCAACGGTACCGACGTCAAATCGCGACTAAGCGCGCTTTTTCCCTCGATCGGACGTATCGAAGTCCCGAACTCGCCGCTTGTTCCGTATGCCGGCACGGGATTCCTTGTGGGAGAAGGGCTCCTTATAACGAACCGCCACGTCGCCCAGATATTTTCGCAGGGGCTTGGGCTCACCATCAGCTATCGGGCCGGCGACGCAGCAGTGGACTTCAAGCGGCAGGTCGATACACCGGGAGATGACCATACCGCGTATTTTCAGGTCACCGGCGTCGAAATGATCCACCCTTACTGGGACATGGCGCTGCTGAAGGTAGATGGGCTATCGGGAATTGCCCCGCTCCGCCTGTCGATAAAATCACCGGAAGAGCTTGTCGGGCGCAACATCGTTGGTATCGGCTACCCCGCGAGAGACCCGCGCAGCGACGTTGATGTGCAAGACCGCATTTTCGGACGCGTCTACAACGTCAAGCGTTTTCAGCCCGGCACGGTACGGGAGCGCGGGAAAATACAAAGCTTTGAGACTCTTGTGAACGCTTTGACCCACGATGCCTCGACACTGGGGGGAAATTCCGGAACCGGGATTATTGACGTCGAGACAGGTGAAGTTGTCGCACTACATTTCGCCGGCGAGTATTTGAAAGCCAATTATGCGGTGCCGATGTATGAACTTGCGCGCGACAAACGGCTCGCACCAAAACTGAATTTCGACAAGCCGCCGCCGCCGCCCGCACCCACCACTGATTTCGACGCCGCCTGGGTATCAGTCGACAGCGAGGCTGCCGCGCATCGCTCCACGCCGGCGACATCCCCGGGCGGACCGGCTCGTGCGCAATCTCCAGCGCCCACCGGTTCCCGCCCAATTTCGGTCGGCGTCCAATCCGGTGGCGGTTCTACTGCCGCTCCCGGGCCGGGCCGCGCCAGCTGGACGATCCCGCTCGAAATCAGCATCAGCATCGGACGCAGCAGCGGGCCATCGCTACAGTCCAACGCGCTGCAGCTGGATGTCGGATTGCCGCAGGAGGCCGAAGCGGGACTCGAGGCGGTAATAGTCGATCAGGATTACAGCGACCGCGAAGGCTACGATCCCGCCTTTCTCGAGGGAATTTCCGTGCCATTGCCCCGGCTCAGCGGGGCTATGCAAAAAGACACCGCCGAGGTCGAGCAGGAATCGCGCAAACGCGACGATGCATTCGAACTGACCTATTATCATTACAGCGTATACATGAACAAAGCCCGGCGCACCGCTTGGTTTTCCGCCGCTAATGTCGACGGTGATCGCCGACCGAACATAGGCAAAAGATCGGGCGACCGCTGGTACAGCGATCCACGCATCGACAAGTCGGCGCAACTGGGCCAGAACGCGTTTGAACACGGAATCGACCGCGGCCATCTGACGCGACGCGAGGACACGGCGTGGGGCGACGATGTCGACGAAGCCACAAAGGCGAACAACGACACGTTCCATTTCACCAACTGCTCTTTGCAGGCCTCGCCGTTCAATCGCGGCAAAGACCGCTGGCAAGGGCTTGAGCAGTTTTTGCTCGAAAAGCATGCGAAGAAGGAGGGCCGCCGCATCACTGTGATTACCGGGCCGCCTTTTGATGCGCGCGATCCTGTGTATCAGAACGAGCACATGGACTACTCGGTGAGATGCCCGTTGCAGTTTTGGAAAGTATGCGTCCTTATTCGAGAACGCGATGGCAAACCCTCGGCCACCGGGTTCATTCTAGGTCAAGAGGACATCAAGGATCTTCCGGGATTCGAGGCGGTTTTCGACGTCGGCGCCACGCAAATCAAAATCGAGGATCTGGAAGAGCGTACGGGGCTCGACTTCGGTGAGTTGAAGAGCTTCGACCACTTCGCTGCGGGCGGCGCTCCGGGCAGTTTGGAGATGCCTGGACTGACCGGCGTGAAACGCGTGAAACCCATTCGCGCACCGGCCGATATGGTGATTTGAAGCGTTGAAACACGGATGTGCAAACCGGGGGACGCCTACTCATCTCGTCGTGCGATGGTAGGCACCTGAGCGGAGGCACGTGCTGAAGAAACGCTCAGCACGCGCCTCTCGCCCACAGTCTTGTGCCCGCGCGGCACTCAGATTAGGACATGAAGATCGGAGTTGGCGGGCGACGCTTGCCTGCCGGAGTGCAAATGAGTATCGAATCCGTCCTTCTGCCTCTCTTCGTGCAGGTTCTTTTGACCTTCACGCTCCTGGTCATCCTTGCGGTGCGGCGGCAGGCAATGTTTCGCAATCGCGAAATGCATCCGCAGGATCTTGCGGTGCGCGGCGCACGCGAGCCTCTGCCGGTCGCGCAAGTCGCCGGCTCGTTTCAGAACCAGTTCGAAATACCGGTCCTCTTTTATGTGCTGGTGATCCTGGCGCTCTATACCCGCAAGGCGGACCTCATCTTTGTCATCATGTCTTGGGTTTTTGTGCTCGCCCGCATCGCGCAGGCGGCGATCCATGTCACGTCGAATGTCGTGCCGCGGCGTGGTCTGGCCTTCGGCGTCAGCATGCTTGTTCTGATCATCATGTGGATCATTTTCATCCTCCGCATTCTCGCGCATCTATGACGCCAGGTGCGCGCGTTGCCGCCGCGATCGAAGCTCTCGATGATTTAGTTGCGCGGCGGCGTCCGGCGCAGGATGCGCTGAAGGATTGGGGCCTTGCGCATCGCTTTGCCGGCTCGAAGGACCGCGCCGCGATTTCCGGTCTTGTCTTTGACGCGCTGCGCCGGAAAGCTTCGGCAGCGTGGATCATGCAAGATGAAACCTCGCGAGCAATTGTCCTCGGCGCGTTGCGCTTGCAGCGCGGATTATCGTTCGAGGAGATCGGGTCGCTTTGTTCCGGTGAGGGACACTCGCCACCGCCGCTCTCCGACAGCGAGCGAGAGCATCTATTGACCGGAAGCCTGGACGCCGCACCGCTGCCTGTAGCGGCCGATATTCACGACTGGCTCGTGCCGCACTTTCTCACTGCATTCGGGGATCGCGCCATCGAAGAAGGCCGGGCGCTCGCCGAACGCGCGCCCGTCGATCTCCGCGCCAACCGGCTGAAGGCGACGCGCGACAAGGCCCTCGCCGCGATGGCGCACCTCAACGCGGAGCCGACGCCATTCTCGCCGATCGGACTACGTATTGCGCCAGGCACGGATGGACGCGGACCCGCGCTCGCCGCAGAGGCCGCCTTCGCCAAAGGCCTTGTCGAAATACAGGACGAGGGCTCGCAGCTTGCCTCTCTCCTTTGTGCGGCGAAACCCGGCGAGCAGGTGCTCGATCTCTGCGCCGGTGGCGGCGGCAAGACGCTGGCGCTCGCCGCGGAGATGGAAAATCGCGGGCAGATCTACGCCACCGATACGGACGGCCGACGCCTCATGCCGATTTACGCGCGGCTCGAACGCGCCAACGCCCGCAACGTGCAGGTCCGTGCGCCGCGCGGTGGCGCCGACATCCTCGGCGATTTACGTAGGCGCTGCGATCTCGTGCTGATCGATGCGCCGTGCACCGGCACCGGCACATGGCGGCGCAATCCCGACGCCAAATGGCGCATCCGGCCCGGCGCGCTTGCAGAGCGCATCAAAGCGCAAGACGAATTGTTGACTCGGGCCGCGGATTTCGCGAAGCCGAGTGGCAGGATCGTTTACGTCACCTGCTCCGTTCTGCGCGACGAAAACGAAGATCGCGTCAGCGCGTTTTTGCAAACGCATCCGCAATTCGCGCTGCAATCGGCAGAAGTGATGATCGCGCGCGCCGAGCTCGCTACCCTGCAGCCATTCGCGAAGAATGGTATCGGCCTTCGTCTCTCGCCCGCGACTACACATACCGACGGATTTTACGTCGCAATGCTCATGCGCGCGTGAGGCACTAAGGCCGTCCGCAAAGCCTTGGCACGCTCTGCGAATCCCCGCGGCGCGAGGCGGCAAGCGGCCGCGACAGATATGTCGCGTATTCCTCGCGTGGCATTCGCCTGAAGCCGAGCGAGCACAAATGCGGCGAGGGCAGTTTCACATCGTGCAGGTCGAAGCCCCAATGGGCGAGGTGCCGATGCAGGAGCGCGAGCCCGAACGCGCCTGCGCCTGAGACGCGGGTGAACATGCTCTCCCCGACAAAGACGCGGCCGCACGCGACGCCGTTACCGCCGGCAACAAGCTCGCCGCGATCGTCCCAGACCTCATAGGAATGGGCGAGACCGGCATCGTGCAGCGCCGCGTAAGCCCACATGATTTTCGGCGCGATCCAGGTTAGCGGCAGACGCCCGGGTCGGGGCGCGGCGCAGGCGGCGATTACCGCATCGAAATCGCGATCGAACGTGAATTTCACGTCCCGCGCCTGGCGTGTCGCCGCACCGCTTCCCCAACCGCGATTTCGCGCGGGTTGCCGACGCAACGCGTGCGCGGCGCCCACCATTTCACCGGGCCGGCGTGGCACCAGGGATAGAGGCCGCGAGAATAGGCCTCGCCAAGAGTGGCGACGGAGAGATCGCGCGCGATCCCGCAAAGACCATCCGGCTGGGCGAGCGCGGCGCTCGGGTAAGGCAGCGCCCGGGAACCCGCGAGCGCCTCGCGCAAGAGAAGCGCTCCCATTGCTGACAGGTCGCCGATCCGCCCAGGCCGCAGCGCGTAGGCACTGGCCAAGGCCTGGCGCCGGAGAGATTGCGGCCAGCTCTCGCGAAACAGCAGCTGGCGCCGCTGACGGCGCGCGGCCTCCTCCTGCGAAAGCTGCCCTTCTTCCTCGGAGAACAGGCGCGCCAGCTCGGATAACCTGATCGCGCCGGGCGCGGTCGAACGACTGCGATTTTGGTACCAACGCCGCCTTGCCGTCCACTCAAGCTGACCCCTCGAATCCCCGGACGCGCGTTAACCTCTGGAATGGCGGATGGCTCGCGCCGACGCGCCATTGCACCGCCGAACCCGATCGCCTAATTCCGCTCTTTGCGGCGGGAGCGGCGATGGACGAGCAGGAGTTCCATGAGGAAATCGCCGGCGCGCACGACAAGGTTCTCATCGTCGATTTCGGCTCGCAGGTGACGCAGCTCATCGCCCGCCGGGTGCGCGAAGCGGGGGTCTATTGCGAAATCCATCCCTTCCAGAACGCCGCGAATGCCGTCGCCGAGCTGTCGCCGAAGGCGATCATCCTCTCCGGCGGGCCTGAATCGGTCATCGCCGACAACACCCCGCGCGTGCCGGATAAGGTTTGGACGGCCGGCGTGCCGGTGCTCGGCATCTGCTACGGCGAGCAAGCGATGGCGGCGCAGCTCGGCGGCGAGGTCGAGGGCGGACACGCCGCCGAATTCGGCCGCGCCGAAATCGAAGTGACCGGCAATTGCGCCCTCTTCGACGGGGTCTGGGAGAAGGGCTCGCATCATCCGGTGTGGATGAGTCACGGCGATCGCGTCACAAGGTTACCCCCGGGTTTCAGCCCTGTCGCCACGTCGGCCGGCGCGCCTTTCGCCGCGATCGCGGATGAAAGCCGAAAATTCTACGCGACGCAGTTCCATCTCGAAGTCGCGCACACGCCCGACGGCGCAAAAATTTTGCGCAATTTCGTCAGCAAGGTCGCGGGCCTCAAAGGCGATTGGACGATGCGCGCCTTTCGCCAAGAGGCGGTCCGCGCCATCCGCGACCAGGTTGGCGACAAGCGCGTGCTTTGCG